>Ga0167615_1000045_pt1 | contig 46381 bp, 46 predicted proteins | sample BED_Mat_host_9_1_FD_111800 | JGI IMG/M metagenome (GOLD analysis project Ga0167615, IMG submission 111800) | Extremophilic microbial mat communities from Yellowstone National Park, USA - BED_Mat_host_9_15 (v2) (version 2) | ecosystem: Environmental > Aquatic > Thermal springs > Hot (42-90C) >... | reverse complement strand
GTAGGCCAAAGCTGGAACCGTCGCCAAGGACGTTGCGGACGCTGGTTGCAAGGAAGCCGCACGACATCACCACGTCGTCAACGCCGTGCCGGCGCAGCCAGTCGAGCATGTAGGCGATCAACGGTCGGTCCACCAACGGTACAACCGGCTTTGGCACGGTCGAGGTAAGCGGCCGCAGCCGCGTCCCCTCCCCTCCTGCAAGGATCACAGCCTGCATCAACTACCCTCCTTCCCAGCCCCGCTTGGCTGCCTGCTGGCAACGGCCGGTCTGCCGATCCCCTCGTAGTCGAGCCCTGCCTCGGCAATCGTCTTAGGGTCGAGAACGTTCCGCCCGTCGATCACCAACCGACCTGCCATCTGGTGGGCTGCCGCCCGCCAGTCAAGGGCTACCAGCTCCGGCCACTCCGTCACCAGGACCACAGCGTCTGCCCCAGCAAGGGCCTGGTAGGGGTCGCTGCGGTACTCCAGACCGGGCAGAAGCTGCCGCGCCCGCTCCATGGCCACGGGATCATACGCCGTCACCTCCGCCCCCTCCCCGAGCAGCCGCCCCGCCAGGACAACGGAGGCCGCCCCTCGCATATCGTCGGTGTGCGGCTTAAAAGCAAGCCCGAGGAGAGCGATCCGGGTGCCGGCAAGGGATCCAAGGTGGCGTTCGAGCTTCTGGACGACCCGCCGTTTCTGAAGCTCGTTCACCTCGATCACCGCGGTGAGCAGCTGGAAGTGGTAGCCGGAGTTGGAGGCGAGCAGCTTCAAGGCGCTCACGTCCTTGGTGAAACAGCTGCCGCCGTAGCCGATCCCTGCCCGCAGAAAGGCGGTACCGATCCGGTGATCCAACCCCATCCCCCGGGCGACCTCGAGCACGTCGGCGCCGGTTGCCTCGCAGACGTTTGCGATCTCGTTGATGAAGGAGATCTTGGTCGCCAGGAAGGCGTTTGCAGCCAGCTTGATCATCTCCGCGCTGGCGACATCGGTCCGCACCAACGGCACGCCCTGCTCGAGGAGCGGCCGGTAAAGGTCGACCACAGCCTCCCCCGCCCAATCCCCCACCTCCCCAACCACGACCCGATCGGGGGCGAAGAAGTCTTCTACCGCGTTTCCCTCGCGCAGGAACTCCGGACAGGAGACGTAGGCGAGGTCGCTGCCCAGCTCCGCAAACCGCCTCAGGATCCCCTTCCCAGTGCCGCAAGGCACTGTGGACTTCATCACCACCGCCCGCTCTGCGCCCCGCGGCGTGTGGGTGACCAGGTCATCGACGACGGCGTAGACGGCGGAAAGATCGGCATCGCCGCTCGGCGCAGGGGGGGTGCCGACGGCAACGAAGGCGAGCCGCACCGAGTCCGGCAGTTGCGACGCCGCTGAGAGGAGGTGGATCCGGCCTCTTACCTCGTCGTAGAGCTCCTGCAGCCCTGGCTCATAGATCGGCACCCTCCCCCCTTCCAAAGCCTCCCGCTTCCGGGGTTCGATCTCGACCAGGAAAACCTCGCTGCCGAGCTCGGCAAAGCCAACGGCGGTCACCAAGCCGACGTAACCGGCGCCAAAAACAGCGATGCTCTCCCGCTCAGCCACGCAAACAGCCTACCCGCCCGCGCCCAACTCAAGACAGCAGCGCCTGGAACGCTTCCGCCCGGGCAAGCTCCCTTTCGGCACGGGCCCGCTCCTCGCTCCCTGGCTGTGCCTGCTCGAGCAGCGCCCGAGCCTCGGTGATGCGCGCCGCCAGCTGGTCCCGGTCCAGACGGTCGGGCGGGACCGCCTCCTCGACAAGGAGGAGGGCCTGGTTGTCCTGAAACTGAATGTACCCCTCCCCTTGAGCAAGCCGCACCACCTCCTGTTCGGTCCTGTAAAGACGGAGCTCGGTTGGTTCCAGCAGGGCAAGGAGCGGCTCGTGGTGGGCAAGGATCGCGATCTGCCCAAGCGCGGTCCGGGTGGAGACCATCTCCACCTCGCCCTGGAAAGCGGTCCCTTCGGGGGTGACGACCTCGACCGGGAAGCGGCTATGGGCCATCCTCAGCTCCGCTTCGCCGCCTCGACTACTTCGTCGATCGTCCCCTTCATGTAGAACGCCTGCTCGGGGAGGTCGTCGTGCTTCCCGGAGAGGATCTCGTCGAAGCCCCGGATCGTCTCAGCGATCGGCACGTACACCCCTGGGGTACCGGTGAAGGCTTCGGCGACGTGGAACGGCTGGGAGAGGAACCGCTCGATCTTCCGGGCCCGCTGGACGGTCAGCTTGTCCTCGTCGGAAAGCTCGTCGATGCCGAGGATCGCGATGATGTCCTGGAGCTCCTTGTACCGCTGGAGGACCTCCTTCACCTCGTTGGCGACCCGGAAGTGGTCCTCGCCCAGGATGTCGGCCTTAAGGATCGTCGAGGTCGATTCAAGGGGGTCGACGGCTGGGTAGAGGCCCTTCTCCGCGATCGAGCGGGAGAGCACCGTGGTGGCGTTTAGGTGGGCAAAGACAGAGGCTGGCGCCGGGTCTGTGATGTCGTCGGCCGGCACGTAGACCGCCTGCACCGAGGTGATCGAGCCGGTCTTGGTCGAGGTGATCCGCTCCTGGAGGGCACCCATCTCGCTCTCCAGGGTCGGCTGGTAGCCGACCTGAGACGGCATCCGCCCCAGCAGGGCGGAGACCTCGGAGCCGGCCTGGACGAATCGGAAGATGTTGTCGATGAACAACAGCACGTCCTGGCCCTGGTCGCGGAAGTATTCGACCATCGTCAGGCCGGAGAGGGCGACCCGCATCCGCGCGCCAGGGGGCTCGTTCATCTGGCCAAAGACAAGGATCGTCTTGTCGAGCACCCCAGAGGCCTTCATCTCCAGCCAGAGGTCGTTGCCCTCCCTGGAACGCTCGCCGACGCCGCAGAAGGCGGAAAGGCCCCCGTGCTGCTTGGCGAGGTTGTGGATCAGCTCCTGAATGATCACGGTCTTGCCGACGCCAGCGCCGCCGAAGAGCCCGACCTTTCCCCCCTTGGCGTAAGGGGCGAGAAGGTCGATCACCTTGATCCCGGTCTCAAACATCTCCGGCTGGGCCTTCAAGTCTTGGACCGAGGGGGCTGGCTGGTGGATCGAGCGGCGCTCAATGCCTTCCGGGAGCGGCTCGGCGCTGTCGATCGGTTCGCCGAGCAGGTTGAAGATCCGGCCCAACGTCTCCCGCCCTACCGGCACCGAGATCGGCGCCCCTGTGTCGATCACCTCCATGCCCCGGGCGAGGCCGTCGGTTGTGTCCATCGCCACCGCCCGCACCCGGTCATCGCCAAGGTGCTGCTGGACCTCGCAGTAGAGGAGGTTGCTGCCCTGCTCGCTGGAGAGCTCCTTCTGGACTGGCGGCCGCTCGACGACGATCGCGTGGTTGATCTCCGGGAGGCGATCGTGGAAGACCGCGTCAATCACCACCCCCCTGATCTCCTCGATCCTGCCAACGTTCTTGCCGTTCGTTTGCGCCATGGTGGTCTTGACTTCTCCTTTGATACCTAACGCCTCTTTATACAGCTTTTCCGTTACAGCGCCTCAGCGCCCGCTACAACCTCAAGGATCTCTTGGGTGATTTCCGCCTGCCTTGCCCTGTTCATCTCAAGGGTTAGCTGGTCGATCAGTTCCCCAGCGTTCTCGGAGGCGTTGCGCATCGCGGTCATCCGAGCGCCGTGCTCAGAGGCCGTCGACTCCAGCAACGCCCTGAAGATCGCGATCTCGACGTAGGAGGGTACAAGCCTGGCCAGGATTGCCGCTGGGTCCGGCTCGTACTCAACCGTGACCAGCGCCTTCGGTTCCTCTTCCTCCGCTTTCTCTAGCTGAAGGGTGGTAGCGGCAACCGGCAACAGCACTTCCCGCTGCACCCGCTGGACAAGCGGCGATACAAACCGGTTGTAGATCAGCTCCACCCGATCGACCTTGCGATCGACGTAGGCAGCGATCACGTCCTCGGCGATTCGCCGCGCGTCGGCAAAGGCAGGCCGGTCGGAGAAGCCGACGTAGGCACCGGTCACGGTTTCCCCTCGGAAGGTCAAGGAGGAGACCCCTCGCCGGCCGCTCACGTACCACACAACCGCCCGGCCCTGGCTCCGCTGTTCGGCCGCTGCCGCAAGCCCAGCCCTGATCACCTGGGAGTTGAAGGCACCGGCAAGGCCCCGGTCGCCGCAGACCAAGAGCAGGCCAACGGTCCCTACCTCCCGCTCCACCATCAGCGGCTGGGGGTTGGGCCCCTGTCCGCCTGCCCGGGCAGCCCGCCTGGTCATCCGCGCGATCGCCGCCGCGTAGGGTCGCAAAGCAGCGATCCGCTGTTCGGCTCGGCGGAGCCTGGCCGCAGCGACCATCTCCATCGCCCGGGTGATCTTCTGGATGTTCTTGACCGACCCGATCCGGTTGCGGACGTCCCGCTGGGAGAGCGCCATCGTCAGCTAGCGACGGCGGCCGGCTCCGGCTCGGCTGCTGCTTCGACCTGGCCGCCCTCGTCGAGAGGCCGCTGCGGGCTTACCCCAACCGGCTCCTCTTCGGCAAGGGGCTCCCCTTCCTCGTCGAGGTCGTAGCCGAAGTCGGCGGCAAAGGCCTCCACCGCCTTGCGCAGCTGCCCCTGGATCTCGTCGTTCCACTCCCCTTGGTTGATCCGCTCCCGGAGCTCCTTGTGTTGGGCCGCCACCCTTTCGGTGAGCTCCTGGAGGAACTCCGGCACCCGCTCGACCAGGAGGCGGTCGAGGAACCCTTCGGTTGCCGCGAAGATCTGGACCACCTGGTCCCCAACCTCCAGCGGTTCCCGCTCCCCTTGGTTAAGGGTTGCCACCAGCCGTTCCCCACGGGCGAGGGTCCGCTTGGTCTGGGCGTCAAGGTCGGAACCGAACTGGGCGAACGCCTCGAGGTCCCGGTACTGGGAAAGCTCCAGCTTGATCCGGCCGGCGACCTTCTTCATCGAGTTCAGCTGGGCGTTGCCGCCGACCCGGGAGACGGAGATACCGACGTTGATCGCCGGCCGCACCCCGGAGTAGAACAGCTTAGGCTCGAGGTAGATCTGGCCGTCGGTGATCGAGATCACGTTCGTCGGGATGTAGGCGGAGACGTCCCCAGCCTGGGTCTCGATCACCGGCAGCGCGGTCAGCGACCCGCCGCCGAGGTCGTCGCTCAGCTTTACCGCCCGCTCCAGCAGCCGGGAGTGGAGGTAAAAGACGTCCCCTGGGTAGGCCTCCCGGCCAGGCGGCCGGCGCAAGAGCAGGGACATCTGCCGGTAGGCGTAGGCGTGCTTGGTAAGGTCGTCGTAGATGCACAGCGCGTGTCGGCCCGAGTACAGGAAGTACTCGCCCATCGCGCAGCCGGCGTAAGGGGCGATGAACTTGATCGGCGCCGCCTCGTCGGCAGGGGCGGCGACCACGATCGTGTTCTCAAGGGCTCCGTACTTGTCCAGCGTTTCAGCGAGCGCAACGACCGTGGACATCCGCTGCCCGATCGCCACGTAGATGCAGTAGAGGTTCTTGTCCTTGTTGTTGATGATCGTGTCGATCGCGATCGCCGTCTTCCCGGTCTGGCGGTCGCCGATGATCAGCTCTCGCTGACCCCGGCCGATCGGGATCATCGCGTCGATCGCCTTCAAGCCGGTCTGCATCGGTTCCTTGACAGGCTGGCGGTGGACAACCCCCGGAGCCTTGAACTCGGCGGGCCGCCGCCCCTTCGTGTTGACCTCCCCCTTTCCGTCGAGTGGGCGACCGAGCGGATCGACGATCCGCCCCAACAGCTCCTCCCCGACCGGAATCGTCAACAGCTGTCCGGTTCGCTTGACGATGTCCCCCTCCCGGACGTGCTGCCACGGTCCAAACAGCACGGCGCCAACGTTGTCCGACTCCAGGTTCAAGGCCAGCCCGACAACCCCGTGGGGAAGCTCGAGCATCTCGAAGGACATGCAGTTCTCAAGGCCGTAGACGCGGGCGATGCCGTCAGCGACGGAAAGAACGGTGCCGACCTCGGTTAGCTCCGCGCTCTCCTGGTCAAGGCCTTCGATCCGGCTTTTGAGGATTTTGGTGATCTCGTCGGGGTTGATCTGCATCCTTTTCGCTCTCCGTGTTTCTCAAAGCTTAGTGGTCACCGTGTCACCGCTTTACTCCGTTCTTTACGCCGCTTGAGCGACCTCCCGGCGGAGCTTTGCAAGCCGGGCGCGGATCGAGTTGTCGAGGATCACGTTCCCAACCCGTAACACCAAGCCGCCGATGATCTCCGGGTCGACTTTGCTGCGCAGGTCGACTGCCATCTTCGTGTGGCGGCCGATCTGCTCGGCAAGCTGCCTGGCAAGGGACTCTTCGAGCTCTACCGCGGTCGTCAGCTCGACCTCCAACCGCCGTTCGGCGCGGGCACAAAGCCGCCTGAACTCCTCGGCGATCCGAAACAGCACCGGTGTGCGGTGCTTCTCGATCAGCAGATCGAGGAAGGCAAGCAGCAGCGGGTCGGCGCCGGTGATCGCCTTCCGCAGCCCCTCCTTCTTCTCCTGGGTGGAGAAGTAGGGCGAAAACAGGAAGACCTGGAACTCCAGCCGCTCCCGCAAGGCTGCCACAAGCTGGTCCAGCTGGTCCCGCAGGACCTGCCGCCGCTTGGCGTCGGAAGCGGCCTGGAACAGCGAGGTCGCGTATACGCGGGCCAGCTCCTCCATCAGTTGGCAGCGGACGACCCGGCAAGGAGGCTAAGCCGCTCGAAGTCCAGTTCAGCGAGCGCCTCCTGGACAAGCCGCAGTTGGTCGTCCCGGTCGAGGGCCTTCCGCGTCACCTTCTCAGTTGCCAGCACCGTCAGCTCGGCAACCTCCTCCCGCAGCCGCTGGAGCGCTTGCTGGGTCGCCTCCTGGATCTCCCGCTGCGCCCGCACCGCGCCTTCTTCGGCGATCCGACGTGCCTCTTCCCGCGCCTGGGCCTCGTGGGCCTCAGCCGTCTGACGGGCCCGGCGGAGGATCTCCTCCGCCTGCTCCCGGGCCTCGTGAAGCCGCCGCCGGTACTCGGCGAGCAGCTCCTCGGCCTCCTGGCGCGTCCGCTCCGCTGTTTCAATCGACTCGGCGATCCGCCGGCTCCGTTCTTCAAGCGCCTGCCTGATCCGCGGGAAGGCAAGCCGCTTCAAGGTGTAAAAGGAGATCGCGAAGACGATCAGAGTCCAGATCGTCAACCCCACGTTGGGGGTGATCAAAAAGGAGTTGCTTGAAGCCAGCAGCTGCACAGGCACCGACACCCCCTTAGAGGAAGAAGGCGATGAAGCCGCCAACCAGGCCGTAGAAGAAGGTGGCCTCGGTGAGCGCAAAGCCAAGCCACTGGATGCTGGTGATTTCGTCCCGCATCTCCGGCTGGCGGGCCGTTGCCTCGACCACCTTGCCGAACAGCATGCCGATTCCCACCCCAGCGCCGAGCGCACCGCCGCCGGCACCGAAGCCGAGGGCGACCGACTTCAACCCTTCCTTGGCAACTTCCTTTGCCGCTTCAGCGGCGCCGACGAGGGGATGGACCAGATACGGGATCACGGTCCCTAAGAGGTGGCCTACCATCTTACGCTCCTTCCTTTTCGATACGACATTGGCTAACTTCCGTCGGTTGCGGGTTGACTAGTGGCTCTCCACCGCCCCGCCCAGATAGATCGCGGTTAGGACGGCGAAGATGAATGCCTGAAGGCCGGCGATCAACGCGGCCTCAAACATAAAGATCAAGACCCCAAGCGGCAGCGTGAACCAGCCCAGCACCTGGAGTCCCAGCAACACCGCCAGCGCGCCGGCCATGAAGTCGATCAGTATGTGGCCGGCAAGCAGGTTCGCCCACAACCGGACGGTGAGGGAGATCAGGCGGAGGAAGTTGGAGATCAGCTCCAGCGGGAAGATCAGGATCAGTATCGGCCCCCGAACTCCCTTCGGGATCAAGCTCTTGAGGTAACCGATCGGGCCGTGGTGGCGAACCCCTTCAAAGTTGTAGGCGATGAAAACGCCAAGCGCAAGGAGCAGCGGCAGGGCGATATTGGTGTCGGCAGCGTAGATCTGGAAAGGTGGAACCTTGAGGCCGAAGATGTTGAGGTAGTGGTGTTCGCTGGTGTCGATCGGCAGCGGGATGTAACCGAGCAGGTTGTTGAAGAGGATGAACAGAAAGAGGGTTGCGATGAGCGGGAACCAGCGGGCGGCAAGCCGTTCGTCGGGAATGCTGTCGTTGGTGAACCGGGAGGTCAGTTCAAAGACCCATTCCGCTGCCGTCTGGAGCAGTCCCGGCCGGTCGGTGAGCTTGCGGGCGGCGTAAACCATCGTTCCCACCGTCAGCAGCCCGGCGAGGATGACAAACAACACCCCCTTGTTGAAGACCAGGGGGCCGGCGATGTGGGCCCACGTTTCAAGCTTGTAGGCATCGATCACCTTGAACTGTTCGTTCTTGTGGCCGTGCATCCCGAAGATCGCCACGAAGACGACGATCCCAACGACGTATACGCCCAGCAGGGAGGAAAGGATCTTCCGCGTCTTGCTCACCCGTGCACCCCCTCAAGCTTGCGGAACCGGGGGCGCTCGGGCGGGCCGAAGACGATCTTCACCAGAAAGGCGATCGTGTAGGCGACGCAGATGCAGACCGCGGCCGCCAACCCTGCGGCCCTGCCGACGCCGACCCCGGCGGCAACGATCGCGCTCGCCAGCAACCAGATCCGGGCATAACCCTCGGCGAGGTGAAGGCCAAGCCGGTTGCGGGGCTCCCGCGCTTGGTTGATCAGGCCGCGGTCGAGAGCACCGACTATCCGCTGCGCCAGCCAGCTTCCGGCGCCGATCGCGACTCCGGCCGGGGCGGCTCCAAGGAGGACGCCACCGACCGCCACGCCGGGCAGCAGCAGGAGGTCTAGGCTACGGGCCAGCCGTTCAAGGCCGCCCGCCCTCTGGGGCCGTCCGGCTACCGCTGCCACGCCGGCACCTCCCCGCCTGGGCCAGCGCCCAGGAGCGCTTGCCGATCTGTTGTTATGGCGTCCTTGTTGTTTTGCATTTCAACTTCGAGGGAGTCGACGCGCCTTAGCCGGACCCCGCTCGCCGCTGGGCCACGTTTGGCCGGGCGCGTCCCCACCCAGCAGACGGAAAAAGCTGCCGTCCGCTCCTCGCGCCGCCGAAATGCTACAGCAGCAAGCGCACAAACGACGTCACGAAGGGCCCAGGCAAGGGCAACGGTAGCGACGCCGGCCAAGCAGTCGATTAGGAAGTGGTTTGCTGTAGCAAGGACGTCTAGCGCCGGTTACAAACGGGTAGAGGACGGCTGCCGCCCGGACCCCTTTTCGCCGGGTGAGGGCAAAGGCCGCTGCAGCCGACCAGACCGCCCAGGCGAGGTGGAGGGAGGGCATCGCAGCGTATTGGTCGGCGCAGTTGGCAAGCGCGCCCCGGTGCCAGTTGCCGATCGCTTCGCTTTCAGCGACGATGTCGTGGAACGCGGCCCCTGGCAGCAGCCGGGGCGGGGCCATCGGGTAGAGGTAGAAGACAAAAAAGGCGATCAGGTTGGTGAGCACGAGGGTCGTGCGCAGCGGCCTGTAGCGGCTGGGGCTCCGCCACCAGAGCAGGGCAAGGAGGCCGAAGGTAACTACGAAATGGGCGTTGGCGTAGTAGTAGGAGGCGATCTGCTTGAGGAACGGCTGGCCGGCGAGAAAGGCGTTGAGAGGCCGCTCAAAGGCGATTCCAGCACGCTGCTCGAGGTGGAGCACAGCAAAGCCGTTGGCGATCGCGTGGCTCACGGTTACCGGCGTTGCTCCAACCAGCAGGTCGTAGAGAAAGGCCAGCCAGGCAGCCAGCGCCAACTCCAGCGGGAGGGGGGTCGCCCACCCCACGGCCTAAAGCAGCGCGAAAACCAGCTGCCGCCCGAGGAGCCCCGCCACGATCGGCTCGATCGCTGCTGCCGTCCGCCAATGGGAGCCTGGATCGCTGTAGTGGTCGGCATCGTGAAGCAACCCTACCCCGCCTGGACCGGCTGTGGCGAGAAAGCGGGCGGCGATCGACTCCGGCGTTGCCCGCGCCTCCCAATCCTTGCCCCACGTCGTCCAGAGGTAGGTCTGCCAGCCACGGCGGTGGGCATAGGCAAGGGCTGCCAGGTTTAGCACCCCGTACGGCGGCCGGTAGAGGGTTGGCACCACCCCCGTCGCCCAGCGGATCGCCCCCTCCGCCCGGCGCAGGTCGGCAACGGTGCGGCGAGGCGTGCGAGCCAGGAGGTTTCGATGGGAAAAGCAGTGAACGCCGATCCGGTGGCCTGCGGCTACTACCTCGGCGGCCAAAGCGGGATACCGCTCCACCTGCTCGCCGACGAGGAAGAAGGTCGCCTTCACCCCCAGCCGGTCGAGCTCCGCAAGCACCGCCGGCGTCCCCTCCGGGTGGGGCCCGTCGTCGAAGGTGAGCGCGAAGCGGTTTTGACCGGGGATCCGATCGCTAACCCCCACCCAGGGCCTCAACCCCGCCAAAGGAGCGGTAAGGGCTGGAGCCCCGTGGAGGCAAGCGGCGCCCGCCAGCAACGAAAGAGCGCCTTTAGCTCCTGCCATGATCCACTGTAGAGATGGTCAAGTTGGTGCTGGGGATCGCCTGCGCCTTCGGCGCCTCCACCCTCTACAGCCTAGGGATTGCGCTCCAGGCTACAGCCGCTCGACAGGAGCCAGCAGAGCGCCACCTCCGCCCTTCGCTGTTCATCGGCCTGTTGCAGCGCGCCCGGTGGCTAGCCGGTACCGCGTTGACGATCATCGGTTGGCCGCTCCAGCTGTTGGCTTTGGTCTTTGCGCCACTGCTGGTGGTCCAACCGGCCCTTGCCCTTGGCCTGCTTGTGCTGGTGGGCATTGCGGAGCGGGTTCTCGCGGAGCGACCGGGACGGCGGGAGAAGGTAGCGATGGCGACGATCGTCGTCGCGGTAGTTGGAATCGCCGCCAGCGGCCCCCGCAACAGCTCCGGCCATCCCCACGCCGTGCAGCTCACCCTCCTTCTGGTCGGCCTGGGGGTCGTGGCAGCGGTGCCCTACCTGCTCAGCTGGATGGGCAGGGAGGCCCCCGCCTGGACGATGTTGGGAGCTGGCCTTGGTTACGCCTGGAGCGGGATCGCGACCAAGCTCTGCGAGGAAGGGCTTCGCCACGGTCGGCTCCTGATCGGCTTGCTGTGGGCCCTTTCCACCGGCGGTGCCTCGGCCGTTGGGGCGCTAAGCGAGATGAGCGCCCTCCAAGCCCGGCCTGCGATCCAGGTCGCCCCGGTCGTCTTCGTCACCCAGACCGTCGTCCCGATCGCTGCCGCTCCGCTTTTGCTCGGCGAGCGGTTCCCTCACGACCCCCTACGCGGGGCTGCGTTGGCGCTGTCGATCGCAGCGTTGGTCGGCGCCGCCGCCGCCCTTGCCCGTTCGCCGCTTTTGTTGGGGCTGATGGAAGCGGAGGCGAGTAGCCTCGCCAGCGAGACGACGGCGAACCCACGGGAGTTCAACCAACCGGCAAGCCGCTCCAGCGAGGCTGCCGCAAGCTGAGGGTTCCTAGGCAGGTTGACGACGAGGACATCGCCAGGCCTGGGGTTCCACAGCGGAGGCGGAATCGGGCCGTCGAGGTCAAGGGCGCCGTAGACCGGGGTGTCCCCTGCCGTTTTCGCCTCCACAAGCTGGCCGAGAACGAGACCGTTTCGCGGCGGGACAAAGTAGGTTCTGCCCGTTAGTCCCAAGGCCTGTGCCTCCTTGCGCAGCGTCGCTGAGGTGTCTACCCAGCGCAGCGACTGACGGGAGGTTGCAACGGCAGGGATCGCCCCGTCGCCAAGCCGCGCGAGGGGACCGAGGAGCCCGGGGCGGGGGTCTTCCACGGCGAAGGTAAGGGTCAATCCGACCGCGCCAACTAGCTTGGCGACAGGAAGCGGTTCCCGGTCTCGGGCAACGATCGCCACGGCAGGAAGTTCGGTCTGGACCCGGACCAGCGGGTGAACGCGGAGGACCAGCGCAGCAAGGGCGTTGATCTCGTCGGTGGAGAGGAGCGCCAAGCCGCCAAGGAGCACTACCGCCGCCTCCGCTAGGACCGCGCCAAGCCGTAGTCGCCAACTTGGGATCGGCCGCACCCGCTGCGGCGTCGAGAGCACCGCCTCCGCGGGGTCGCGACGCAGCGCAAAGCTTGCCCCACGAGCCCCAGCACGCGGCTCCTTCAGCTTGGTCCGCACCAGCTCCTGGAGGCCGCCAAGGTCTTCGGCAAGGGCGACCAGCTGAAGCTTGGCCATCTCCCGGGTGTTCACGGCCGCGTGGCCGACCGGCAGACCGTAGGAAACGACCGGCAGATCGACCGCCAACGCCTCTAGGCAGGTGACGCCACCGGTCGAGTGGACGAGCACGTCGGCTGCCGCTAGCAGAAGCGGCATCCGGTCGGTGAACCCCCAGACCTGAACCTTTGGGTCGGCTTTAAAGCGCTCGCGAAGCCGCTCCCGCAGCTCGCCGTTCTTCCCGCACAGGCAGACGATCGTTCCCACCTCATCGATCTGCCGCAGGGCGGAGACCGCGCCTTCCACATCCCCAACCCCCCACCCACCGCCGGAGACCACAACCAGCTTGCCCTCCTCCGGCAGGCCCAGGAGCCGCCTAGAGGCGATCGGGCAACGGGGCTTGAGAAACTCCGCGGAGATCAGGGGGGCGACAAGCTGGGCGCTGCCGCGCCCAGCGATCCGCTCCACATCGGGGAGCGACTCGGGGTAGCAGACGAGATGGAGGTCGATGCCCGGCTGGGCCCAGTAAAAGAGGCCGGTGAGGTCGGTGATCGTCGCAACCGTCGGCACCGCCACCTCGCCGCGTCGGCGTAGCCGGGCAAGGACAACGGTTACCGCCGGGTAGGTCGAGACAACCACATCCGGCTGGTAGCGCTCGATGCAGCGGGCCAGGCCGCGGCTGCCAATTAGGTAGAGCAGCTGCTTGACAAGCCAGCGCACCGGAGCCACCTTGGCAAGCAGTTGGTAAAAGGCGGTGTAGCTCCAGGGGGCGATGTTCAACTGGACCCTGTAACCGTCCTCGACTAAGAGCCGCAACAGCCGGCCCAGCGCCTCGACGCCGTCGACAACCTTGACCTCGGGGGCGTCCGGACGGCTTTCAAGGCGGCTGGCAAGGGCCCGCGCAGCTGCAGCATGGCCCTCGCCAACCTCGGCCGAAAGGATCAGCACCCTCCGGCGGGGGCGTTTGCCCCCTGCAGGCACAGCTTCAGCCGACTCGATGCTCAATAAAACGATCTCTCCGACACTTCGGGACCCTACAAGCCCGCCCGGCGATGCGCGCGTCCCAGGGCTTGTGAGCCAAGGTTACAGGTAACGGAGGGCGGCTGCGCTTTCCTGCAGCAAAGTCCCTATGGTGGCTTAGGTTCAAGCATGGCAGCTACGGTCCTACGGGAAGCTTCGGCTCCCGCCCGCGGTGGGGAGCGACGCCTGGCGACGATCATGCTCCGCGGCGGTCCGCTGATCGTGCTGCCCCTTAGCTGTGGCCTCCTTGCCGCCGGCGCTGCCGGGAGGACCGCCGGCACCTACCTCCCGGGGGAACGGGGGGTGTGGCCGACCGCCTTCCAAAGCCCGCTGGCCGGGGTCGGTCCCGTCCTCAGCCCCGCCCTCTTCCTCGCCCTTACCCTCGCCCTCGTCCTTTGCTACCTACTGCTCCTGCGCAGCGCCCCCAGGCTCCCCTTGGCCGCCGTCCTTGCCGCTCTCGCTTGCTCCTACGCCCTCCTTGCCGCCGGCCCGCCCTTGCTCTCCAGGGACATCTTCGGCTACCTCGGCTACGCCCGGATGGTCGTCGACCACGGCCTCAACCCCTACGCCCAGCTGCCGGCGGCGATGGGCCACGACCCCGTCCTGCCGCTGATGGGCTGGCCCCGCCAGCACACCCCTTACGGCCCCCTGTTCACCGCCCTGACCCTGCCGATCGCCTTGCTTCGCCCTCCAGCAGCCTTTTGGATGTTGAAGGGGCTGTTTGCAGCCGCTGCCCTGGCAGCCGTCGCCTTGATCGCAGCTGCAGCCGCACGGAGGGGGCGCAACCCCTCCTTTGCTGCGGTTGCCTTTGGTGCAAACCCAGCCTTTGTGGAGCTGACCGTTGGCGGCAGCCACAACGACACGGTCCTGCTTGCGCTGGTCGGTCTGGCACTCCTCCTCTTCGCCTCCCCCGCTTCGCTGAAGCAGGGCCTATCCGCCGCGGTAGGGGCGGTTGCGATGAAGCTTTCCGCAGCCCCCCTTCCGGTCCTGCTGTTGCTCTCCCCCGCTCCCACGGGGAGCCGCCTCAACCCTCGGCAGCGGCGCGGCCTCATCATCTACACCCTCATCCTCGCCGCTGGCGCCACCGCCGCTGGCTTGGCCGCCTTTGGAACCGGCAGCTTCGGACTGCTGGCCGCCCTAGGCGCCGAGCAGCGGATCGTCTCCCCGCACAGCCTCCCCAGCGAGGCAGCGATCGCTCTTGGCCTTGGTGGTCCACCGCTGTGGCTGAAGGCGGCCTTTCTCGCCGGCTTCGCCGCCTTAGCGGCAACCCTCGCCTGGCGGACCTGGCGCGGCTACGACTGGCTCACCGCCTGCGGGTTTGTGACCTGCGGCCTGCTGCTAGCAACGGCCTGGTTCGTCCCTTGGTACGCCTCCTGGCCGCTGCCCTTTGCAGCCCTTTCCCCAAACCGCCGCCTGAGGGCCCTTGCCCTGGCCCTCTCCTTCTACGCCCTCACCTTCCACCTCCCCTACATCTCCCCGCTGTTGGGCAAGCCGCTCCACCCGGCCCGGCCCTAGCGGCTGGGGCCGCGCTGCTTGGCAGAGCGCCGGCCACAGGCCGGCTTGATCCGGTAGCGGCCCACAACGGCCTGCGCTAAAGCAAAGGTCGGCGCAGCCGTTGCAACCGCCTGCGATCCAGGAGCCACTTTGCCGGCCCTTGCGCGGTCGAAGGCCGACCGCTACCGCTGGAGGTTGCGGGTCGCGGCCGGCTTTGTCTCTTGGGGGGGCGGAAGATCGACGACGGTCATTTCGCCGGTTTCAAGATCGTGCTGGATCTTCCGCTCGATCTCGCTCTCTGGGGCGTTCGGACGGAGCCACCTCAACCTCAGGGCGTCAAGGCGGCGGAACTTCAAGATCTCAAGGATGTAGATCAGGTAGATCGAGGCTGCAGCTACCACAAGCCCGATCAAGGCCAGCACCAGGGTCCAGCCGAGGCGGAGATGGCCGCGATGGTCGCTGTAGGGGATGAACCGCAAGGCGAGGGCAAGGCCTGCCAGCATCACCGTCCAGCTGTAGAGGTAGGCGATCGTCTTGCGAGGCGAGAAGCCGATCCTCGCCAACCGGTGGTGGAAGTGCTCGCTGTCGGAGGCATAGATCGGCCGCCGGTACTTGAGCCGCTTTAGAACGACAAAGGTGGTATCTAGGAACGGCACAGTGAGGAGGATCAGCGGCAGCACGAAGCTGATCACCAGTTCCGTCTTCACCGTCGCCTCGACCGCCAAACAGCCCATCAACAGGCCGAGCAGGTTTGCCCCGCAGTCACCCATGAAGCTGGAGGCGGGGGGGAAGTTGTGAAGCAAGAAGCCAAGGGCTGCGCCGGCGATCGCGGCGGCAAAGACCGCCGGGGCAAGGCTGGGAAGGTGGTGGCCTTCGTAGTAGAGGCTGATCGCGATCACCGCTAGCGCTGCGGCGACGATCGCGCTCACCCCTGCTGCCAACCCATCCACCCCATCGGAGAAGTTGACGACGTTCATCACCGCCACCAAGCCGATCACCGTCAGCACCGGCCCGAAGTGGGGGAACTGGAGCAACCCGACAAAAGGAATCGAGAGGTCCTTGACGACAACCCCAAAGTGGACGGCAACGACTGCAGCGCCGATCTGGCCGACAAGCTTTAGCGCCGGGTGGAGTTCGAAGCGGTCGTCGATCGCTCCAACGGCGGCGATCACCGCTGCAGCCGCCAGCACGCCGTACCAGTGCGGACCCCGCGTTTCCACCTGGGGAAGCCAAAGCAGGCCGGCTGCAACCACCCCAGCGAGGATCGCTAGCCCCCCTAAAAGCGGCACCGGCCGGTCGGAGAGGCCGCGGTCGCGAGGGAGGTCGATCGCTCCGATCATCCTTGCGAAGCGCATCGTCAACGGCGTCAACGCCGCCGCTACGCCACCGGCGACGAGAAAGGCGTAGAGGACGTCCGGCTCGCTAGGACGCATCGCTACCTCCACAGCATCGCAGCCTAGCCGCCGACGCGACGCCCGCCGGCGGGATCACCAGCCTAAGGGAGCGGGCTTGCCTCGCCAAGGGATGGGTAGAGCGGAAACCGCTTGGTCAGCTCCCGGACCCGTTCCCGAAGCCGGTCTTCAAGGCTGCCCTCTAAGGCGGGAGCGACCAACGCCTCAACCAGGATCTCGGCGACCAACTCGAACTCGGCCGGCCCGAAACCGCGGGTAGCAAGGGCGGGCGTGCCGATCCGCAACCCAGAGGCGTGGAGCGGCGGCCTGGGATCGAAGGGGACGGCGTTTCGGTTGACCGTGATTCCAACCTTGCCTAGCCGCTCCTCCGCTTCCCGGCCGGTCAACTCGAAGGAGAGGTCTTGGAGGTCGACCAGCACTAGGTGGACATCCGTGCCGCCGGTCAGCACCTTCAGCCGACCCCCGCCCCCATCCCTTGCCTCTGCGAGCCGTCGCGCGACGATCTTCGCCCCTTCCACCGTCCGCCGTTGCCGCTCGGCAAAGGCAGGGGTAGAGGCGATCTTCAGCGCAACCGCCTTGGCTGCAATCACGTGCTGGAGGGGCCCCCCTTGTTGGCCGGGAAAGACCGCTGAGTCGATCCTTTTCGCCAGCTCCTCCTTGCAGAGGATCAGCCCAGCCCGGGGACCACCGATCGTCTTGTGGGTGGTGGTTGTCACGACGTCGGCGTATGGCACCGGGTTGGGATGGAGGCCGGCTGCAACAAGGCCGGCGAAGTGGGCCATGTCGACGACCAGGTAGGCGCCGACAGCGTCGGCGATCTCCCGGAACCGCTTGAAGTCGAGAAACCGGGGGTAAGCGGACCAGCCGGCAAGGATCAGCTTCGGCCGGTGCTGTTCGGCCAGCTCGGCAACGCGATCCATGTCGATCAAGCCGCTCTCCCGATCGACCTCGTAGGGGACGACCTCGTAGAGGCGGCCTGAGAGGTTGAGGTGCATCCCGTGGGTGAGGTGGCCACCGTGGGCAAGGGAGAGCCCCATGATCCGGTCCCCTGGCTCAAGCAGGGCGTAATAGACGGCGGCGTTTGCCTGAGCCCCGGAGTGGGGTTGGACGTTGGCGTGGTCGGCACCGAAAAGCGCCTTCGCCCGCTCGATCGCCAACCGCTCCGAGACGTCTACCCACTCGCAGCCGCCGTAGTAGCGCCGTCCAGGGTACCCCTCGGCGTACTTGTTGGTGAGAACCGAGCCTTGGCATTCAAGGACGGCAAGCGGGGCGAAGTTCTCGGATGCGATCATCTCCAGCGTTTCCCGCTGGCGGGCTAGCTCGCCGCGCAGGACCTCAGCGATCTCAGGGTCGACCTCTGCCAACGGTAGGTCGAGAACGTTTGCCTGCTGGTGGGCTGCAGTTGCCATGGGCCTCTTTCCAACCTTTCTTCTCTGCCCAGGCGCGCGGCTGCACTAAGCGCCCGCTCCCCGGTGGTGCTCCACCTTCCAAAAGCGCCAGTCACGGGCGCACTCCCAGGCTAGCAGAGCGGCTCCTCAGCAGAGGTCTGCAAGGGCCGCTTCGACGGCCGCCGCCGGGACAGGACCCTCCCTCAAAACCTTCACCTCCCCTTGCACAAAGCAGCGCAGATCGACGACGGTCGAGGCCTGGCCGCCGACGGCTCCCCCGTCAAGGACGAGGTCGGCCCTCTCAACAACCTCCGGTTCCATCTCCGCAAGGGAAGGGGCGTCGCTGCCACCGGAGCGGTTGGCGCTCGACTGCAGGAGGGGCCCTTTGATCTGGGCGAGGGCGGCAAGCCTGCCTTCAAGACGGGGCACCCGCACGCCCAGGGCCGGCGGCTCGCCGGCCGGCGGCTCGCCGGCAAGGGCCTGCTGGGGTTCGCAGGCAAGCCGCCACCGTCGCGAGGGATTTGGCAAAAGGAGGGTAAGGGGCCCGGGGAGCAGCCGCTGAACCGCGGCCTGGAAGGGTGGCGGCAGAAACCCAAGCCGTTGGATCGCGCTCTCTAAGGAGAAGAAGATCAACGCCGAGGGCTTGTCGGGGGGGCGTTCTTTGACCTCGTAGAGGCGGGCGACGCCGGCCCGCAGCTCAGGGTGACAAGCAAGGCCGTAAACGGTGTCGGTCGGGATCACCGCCACGCCGCCAGCGGCGATGCACCGGTCCAAAGCAACGATCGCAGCCCGGTCCCGCTCGAGGTCGCCGGTGAGGGAAAACCGTTCAGCCATCCCGCCTCCCAACCGCAACCCGCGGCAAGCCAGCCAGGTCCCGATGGACTTCGGTCCGGGTAAAGCCAGCCCCTTCCAGCAACCGGCAAACGGCGCGCTCTTGGCCGCTGCCGAACTCGATCGCCGCTACCTTCACCTCCGGCAAAGCCGCCAGCTGCCCGCACAACCTTCTGATCACAGCCAGGCCGTCTGGGCCAGCGAAAAGAGCCTCCGGCGGTTCGTAGGAAAGCTCGGGCGGGGTCGGCACGCCTTCGGGGAGGTAGGGCGGGTTGCAGAGCACCGCGTCGGGGGGCGGGACCGAGGCGAGGAGATCGGTTTGGCAGAACTGGACCGCCAAGCCAAGGCGGGCAGCGTTTTCCCAGGCAACGGCAAGGGCAGAAAGGCTCTTGTCGGTGCCGACGACCTCAAGATCGGGCCGCTCCTCCTTGAGGGCTAGCGCGATCGCCCCGCTGCCGGTTCCGACATCGACGACGCGCGCCCCCTGGGGAAGGGAGAGGCCGATCTCGACCAGCAGCTCGCTCTCCGGCCGGGGCACCAACACCCGGGGGTCGACCGCAAGGTCGAGCCGGCGGAAGGACCGGCTGCCGACGATGTAGGCAACCGGCTCCCCGGCCTGGCGGCGCAGCAGCAGCTGCCAGTAGCGGCTTAGCAGGTCCGGAGGAAGATCAACCGGCTCCGCACCCACCCCTGCCGTTAGGAACAGGAGCCGTTCCCTGCTTGCCCCAAGGGCTTTGGCAAGCAAAAGCTCGGCGTCGAGCCTGGGGGTAGCGCTGGAACCACCAAGCGCCGCCGCCCCCAAGGCGAGCGCCTCCCGCAGAGCGGCGGGGCCAACCGTTGCGCTCCCCTTCCGAAGCCGTTCCCCTCCACCAACCGCGCTAGCGATGCCAACCACCCTTTGGAACGCCATCTCCGGGATTACCGCTTGCCGCCACGGCTACCCCTTACCCCCCACCTGTTCGCTCTGCTGGGCAAGCAACCGACGGCGCTCGTCAGCCTGCAGAGCGGCTGTTAGCTCATCCAGCTCCCCCTCCAGCACCTGGTCAAGGTTGTAGAGGGTGAGCTTGATCCGGTGGTCGGTAACCCGCCGCTCGCCGTAGTTGTAGGTGCGGATCTTCTCCGCCCGTTCCCCGCTCCCAACCTGCTGGCGGCGGTCAGCAGCGATCTTCGCCTCCTGTTCAGCGCGGGCCCGCTCGTAGAGGCGGGCACGAAGCACCCGCAGCGCCCGCTCCCGATTTTGAAGCTGGGACTTCTCGTCCTGCATCGAGACGACGATCCCGGTCGGCTTGTGGGTGATCCGTACCGCCGAGTCGGTGGTGTTCACCGACTGGCCACCGGGCCCGGTCGAGCGGTAGACGTCGATCTGGAGATCGTTGGGATCGATGTGGACCTCTACCTCCTCTGCCTCGGGCAGGACGGCAACGGTTGCTGTCGAGGTGTGGATCCGCCCCTGCGACTCCGTCTGGGGAACGCGTTGGACGCGGTGGGTCCCCCCCTCGAACTTAAAGATCGAGTAGGCGCCCTTTCCCTTGATCGCAAAGGTGTACTTCCCCTCTCCGCTGGAGAGCAGCTCGGTCTGAAAGCCAAGCCGCTCCGCGTACCGCGTCAACATCCTGTAGAGGTCCCCAGCCCAAAGGCCGGCCTCCTCCCCCCCTGCTCCAGGTTGAATTTCGACGATCACGTTCTTCTCGTCGTTGGGATCGGGCTTGACCATCGCCAGCCTGATCTGCTCCTCCAGCTCTGCGGCCCGCTCCTTTGCTGAGCGCAGCAGCTCCCGCAGTTCGGGGTCGGTCCCGTCCTCCCCCAAAAGCTCCTCAGCCCCTGCCTCGTCGTCCTTTGCCCGCCTCCATTCGCGGGCGAGCCGGGCCGGCTCCTCCAGTTCCCGGTAGGCCTTCGCTACTTCGGCGTAGCGGTCCCGGTCGCCGATCACCGCCGGATCTCCAAGCTGGCGCTGGAGGTCTTTAAAGCGGGCCTCGATCTCGGCAACAAGCTGCTCGATCACCGGCGGGAAGTGTACGGCGGCCTAGGTCGAAGGTGGCTACTCAACCGCCGCCTTGGCCGGCCCTGGCCTGCCGGGCACGGGCCCGTGCTACCCGGCGCTGGAACTTCTCCACCCGCCCACCGGTGTCGACCAGCTTTTGGCGGCCGGTGTAAAAGGGGTGGCAGTTCGAGCAGATCTCCAGGTGGTACTCGGCCCGCGTGCCACGGGTGTAAAACTCGTTGCCGCAGCTACACCGCACGTGGGCGACAACGTACTCGGGGTGTAGGCCCTCTTTCATCGCTTCACCGATCTTAGCGGCCGCCCTAGGTGAGCTGGTAGAGCGGGCCGTCCCCGCCCTCAGGCGGCGTAAGCCTCCCGCCCTTGGCGGTGATCGCGCCACACTGGACGCAGTTGGTGTAGTTGACGATCACGTCTACAGGGCCCCGCTCGGGCGCGTCCTCGGGGATCTCGTATACGCCTGCAGGACACATCCAAACCCACGTTTCAGCGACCTCCCGAGGGACGCGGCGGTGGATTCGGATGTGGTTGGGGGCGTCGTCCCGCGTGGCGTTGCCGGTGATGTAGACGGAGGAGAGCTTGTCGAAGATGTACTTCCCGTCCGGCTTCGGGTAGCGGTCCTTGGTGTCGCCGATAAACATCGGCTTGCCGTCGTTGCGGTGCCAGCTCGCCCGACCGGGCAGCCTCCCCTTCGTGATCTGGTGGATGCCGGAGATCGGCGCCCCGAGCAGGATCCCCCGCTGCAGGGGTTGGCGGGCGTTGCGGACCGCCCACAGCTCCCTGCCGATCCGGGAGGAGTCGACCGCTTGCTCGTAGGGGGTAAGGTCGTCTTCGCCCCGGCGCAAAGCCTGGTAGATCGCCTCCGCAGCCAGCATCCCAGCCTTGATCGCGTGGTGGAGGCCCTTCAGAGCGATCGTGTCAACCATACCTGCGGCATCGCCTGCGATCACGGCCCCTGGCATCGAGAGCTTTGGCATCGACCAGTAGCCGCCGCCGGGGATCGCCTTTGCCCCCCAGGCAACCCGTTCACCGCCGGCGAGGATCTGCCGAACCATCTCGTGGGTCTTGAAGGTCTGGAGCAGGTCGTGGACGGAGGTGGTTGCGTCGGCGTAGTCAAGCTCGACCACAAAGCCGATCGAGACCATGTGGCCGTCCTTCTCGCTCTCCATCGGGTAGATCCAGGAGCCACCGGCGTGGGCGTACCGCGGGGAGACCTTTAGCGGCCAGGGGCCGAGGGTGTGAACCACCTTGTCGAAAGGCTTGGGAACCTTCCAGACCTCCTTCGCCCCCAGCTCCCAGACCTGGGGCTCCCGCCCTTCGGCGAGGTGAAACTCCTTGATCGCTGCCCCGGTCAGATGGCCCCAGACCCCCTCGGCAAGGACCGTGAACTGGGCCTTAATGTCGGTTCCGGGCTCGAAGTTGGCCAGCTCCTCCCCGGCCTTGCCCCGGCCCTTGTCGCCGGAGCGGACGCCAACAACCCTCCCCCCCTCGACGATCAGCTGGGTAGCTGCGGTTTCGGTGAGGACGTAGGCGCCGGCCTCTTCCGCCCGCTTCTGGAGGTAGCGGGCAAGCTGGGAGACCGAGATCACCTCGTTGCCGTGGTTCTTGAAGGGAGGGGGAACCGGCACCCGCACCGCCACCTTGCTGTTGGGGGTGAGGTAAACCGCCTCTTTGGTCACCTCGCCAAAGCCAAACCCCTCCTTCCGCCACTGCTCCCGAGAGAGGTCAGGGAACAGTTCCTGAAGGGAGGAGGGGCGCATCACCGCCCCGGAGAGGTTGTGGCCACCGCAGACCTTCGCCTTCTCGATCACCGCCACCGGCACTTCCCCAAGCCGCTCCATCGTCTCGGGGTCCTCCCCAAGGAGCTGGAGCAACCGGTTAGCGCAGGCAAGACCGGCAGGGCCACCGCCGACGATCGCTACGCCAACCTCGATCCGTTCTTCCGCGCCGTCGAGGTTGCGCTTGATGAACTCCTTGACGGGATCGACCGGTGGCGGGTAGGCCGCCGGCGCAACCTTGCCGTTGTGCGTTGCCATCCTGCCTGGGCTCCTCCGTTAGCTGCCTTTCTTGGCCTTTACCGCTTCGGTGAGCTTCGGAAGGATCTTGTGGAGATCGCCAACGATCCCCAGGTCGCAGAATTCAAAGATCGGGGCGTTGGCGTCCTTGTTGATCGCGATGATGTTCTCCGAGGCCTGCATCCCGACCTTGTGCTGGATCGCTCCTGAGATCCCTGCCGCGACGTAGAGCTTGGGGGCGACGGTCTTGCCGGTCTGCCCGACCTGGGCGGAGTAGGGGTACCACCCGGCGTCGACAACCGCCCGCGTCGCCGCAACCGCGGCGTTGGAGCCAAAGGCTTCGGCCAGTTCCTCGCAAAGCTTGAACGCCTCGGGCTTGCCAAGCCCCCGCCCGCCGGCAACGATGATCTCGGCGCCCTCGATGTCGACGTCGGCACCCCGCTGTTCGCCACGGGTGATCATCGTCGCCTGCTTGGCGTGCTCGGAAAGCTCGTAGCTGATCCGTTCGACGGCCGCCTCGCCACTGCCCTCCTGCTTAGCCTCAAAGGCGTTCAGGCGGCCGATGATGATCCCCACCGGCGAGCGGAACCGGATCTGGGAGATCGCCGAGTCGCCGAGGATCGGCCGTTCGGCGATCAGCTCCCCGTTCTCGACCCGGGCGCCGGTCACCTCCATCACCACCCCAGCGCCCAGCCGGGCGGCAAGACCAGCGCCGATCTCGAAACCAAGCAGCCCGCCGCCGAAGAGGGCATAACGGTAGCCGCCGTCGGTGATCGCCTTTGCCATCGCGTCTACCACCGGCTGGGCAAGGCCTTCCGGTCCGGGGGCAACCAGCGCCTTCTTGGCTCCGTAGGGGCCTAGTGAGGCTGCAAGTTGGTCGTCGACCTGGTCTCCAACGAGGATGGCGTGGGCCTCCCCGCCCAGCTGGGCGGCAAGGCGGGCCCCCTCGCTTACGGCGCCAAGGGAGTTCTTGTTGATCTGGCCGTTGTAGTGAAGGGCAAATACAAGGATGTTTGACATTTGGTTGCCTCCGGTCTCCTAAAGCAGCTTCCGCTGCTCCAACCAGGCGATGATCTTTTCCACGGTTTCGTTGGTGTCTTCGTCTTCGATGATCTCCCCCGGCGGCTTTTGGGGGGGCGGCTTGATCCCGATCCACTGCGCCGCAGAGTGCTCGCCGCCGACCTTGTTGGGGTCGATCCCCACGTCGGCAGCCTTCAAGGTCTCAAGCGGCTTCTTCTTCGCCCCCATGATCGCCTTCAGCGATGGGTAGCGAGGCTCGTTGATGGCGTCGCCGACCGAGATCACCGCAGGGAGCTTCACCGAGACGGTGTCGTAGCCGTACTCTGCCTGACGCTCGCAGCGGAGCGCGCCGTCTTCAAGGTCGATCTTGATCACCTGGGTCAGGGACGGCATCCCAAGGTGCTCGGCGACAACGGCGCCGATCGTGTAGCACTCGCCGTCGTCGGACTGCTGGCCAAGGAGCACCAGGTCCGGCTGCTCCCGCTTCAGGACCTGGGCAAGGGCGTAGCCGGTGGCGGCAACGTCGGAGCCGGCAAGGACCTCGTCGCAGAGGTGGATCGAGCGGTCGGCGCCCAGGGAGACCGCCTTGTGGAGGGTCCGCACGGCGCTCTCGGGACCCATCGTCACCGCCACGATCTCCTCGACGGGGTGGCCCCCCTCGCGGATCTGCATCGCCGCCTCGATGGCGTGGGTGTCGTAGGGGTTGAGGTTCTTCTCGCCGCTGCGGTCCAACCGGCCGGTGTTGGGGTCGATCCGCTTTTCAACGGCCGCGTCCGGGACCTCTTTGACGAGCACGCATATCTTCATCGACTGGAGCTCCTTCGGTGTCCGTGTTTCACGAGACTGGATGCTTTTTGCAGTTCCCTACTCCCCGGCAGGGCAGGGAGCAACGCTGTCTCCCCCACCAGCGCCGGCGGGAATCCTATACCGAAACGGCACAAAGCGGCGCCCGCCCCTACGGCCGCCGCTTTGGAACCTCCTTTTCGAAGAACTCGACGATCTTTGGGGTTGGGGTGCCGGGGCCAAATACCTCGGCAACCCCTAGCTCCTTCAGCGCCGGGACGTCTTCGGCGGGGATCGTCCCCCCCACCGCCACCAAGACGTCGTCGGCGCCCTGCTCCCGGAGCAGCTGGATCACTCGGGGCACCAACGTCATGTGGGCGCCGGAGAGGATCGAGAGGCCAACGGCATCGGCGTCCTCCTGGATTACGGTCGCCACGATCTGTTCCGGCGTTTGGTGGAGGCCGGTGTAGATCACCTCCATTCCGGCGTCCCGTAAGGCGCGGGCGATGATCTTCGCGCCCCGGTCATGGCCGTCTAGGCCTGGCTTGGCGACAACGATCCGCAGCGGCCGTTTCCGCTCGCCAGCCGTGGCCTGAACCTGCGCCCGCTCCATGGTCAGACCTTCACGATCAAGGCGTCCCCTTGGCCGCCTCCGGAGCAGATCGCTGCGCAACCGTACCCCCCGCCCCGCCGCCGCAGCTCCAGGACCAGGGTGGCGATGATCCGCGCTCCTGAAGCACCGATCGGGTGGCCGAGGGCGACGGCGCCGCCGTTGACGTTGACGATCTCTTCGTCGATCCCTAGGGAGCGGATCGAGTTGACGGTAACGGAGGCAAAGGCCTCGTTGATCTCCCAAAGCTTGATGTCTGAGACCTTCAACCCAGCCTTCTCAAGCGCCTTGCGCGCAGCGCTGGCGGGCGTGGTGGCAAGGTAGGCGAAGTCGTTTGCGCTTTGGGCGTGGGCGACGATCTCTGCAAGGACCTCCTTGCCTTCCGCCTTCGCCCACTCCTCGCTGGCAAGCACCAGCGCCCCCGCCCCGTCGTTGACGCTTGGGGAGTTGCCGGCGGTGTGGGAGCCGTCTTTGGAGGCGATCCCTGGCAGCGCTGCAAGCCGCTCCAGCGAGGTGTCCCGCCGAGGCCCCTCGTCGACCTCAACCACCGTCTCGGGTGCGCCCCGCTTAGCCGGCGGCACCTTCACCGCCACAATCTCCTCTGCAAGGCGGCCCTCGTCGGTGGCCTTGATCGCCAGTTCGTGGGAGCGCAGCGCCCAACGGTCGAGGTCGGCCCTGGTCAGCTCCAGCTCGTCGGCGACCTCGGTTGCCTCGATCACCATCTGTTTGCCGGTGAAGGGGTTGGTAAGGCCGTCGTGGACCATCGCGTCAAGGAGCTTCGCATCCCCCATCCGGTAGCCGAATCGGGCGTTGGGGAGGAGGTAAGGGGCCTTGGACATCGACTCCATACCGCCCCCTACCCCGACCTTTAGGTCCCCAGAGCGGACCGCCTGGTCGATCAGGACAACGGCCCGCAGACCGGAGGCGCAGACCTTGTTGATCGTCTCGCTGGGCACCTCCTTCGGGATGCCGGCCTTGATCTGGGCCTGCCGGGAGGGGATCTGGCCTACCCCGGCCTGGAGCACCTGGCCCATCACCACCTGTTCGACCTGCTCCGGCGCTACCCCTGCCCGCTCCAGCGCAGCGGAGATCGCAATGCCTCCCAGCTCTACCGCATCAAGGCTTGAGAGGGCGCCACCAAGCTTGCCGATCGGGGTCCGAGCGGCGCCGACGATCACGGTTTTGGTCATCCTCTTGCCTCCAACTGCGCTTTGCTGGTTTGCATCTAGCGGGCTCCTCTTCGCTTGTATTGCGGTACTGCTAACCAGCGCCGGATGGTAGCGGCCAGCAGCGTTTCGGGGGCTCTGGATATCTTCTCTTACCGTCGTGGCCGTTGCCCTGACAACCGCCAGCTCCCCTGCCGCGATCGAAGGGGCCGACACCGTGATCTGCCTCCTCGGGGAGGGGTTTGGGCCTCCGCTGCAGCTCCCCGAGCCGGTTGCCGCGCTGGTCGCTAGCGGCGAGGCGAAAACCAAGCCCAAAGCGGTCACCCATACCCACCACAACGGCCGCCGCTACGTCCTTGTCGGCGCCGGCAAGGGGGAGGACCTGGAGCGGTTCCGCGCCGCCGCAGCGGTTGGCCAAAAGCGGGCGGCGGAACTAGGCGGCGAAAGGGTTGCGCTGGTCGTCCCCGACCGGCCGCACCACTGGACAGAGCTAGTGGGGCCGCTGGTCGAGGGCTTCTTCCTGGCCGCTTACCGGTTCGAGCGGTTCAAGCCAAGCGAGGAGGAGCAACGGCTCCGGGAGCTGGTCGTGGTCGGCCCTATAGGCTCCGAGGAGCAGCGCCTCGCCAACCTGGCCCGCCGGGCGCAGATCGTTGCCGACGCCGCCAACAGCTGCCGCGACCTTCAGAACAGGCCGGCCAACGACCTCACCCCCACCGCCCTCGGTGAGGAGGCGAAGGCCGTTGCCCAGAAAAACGGCCGTTTGAGCGCAACGGTCGCGGGGCGGGAGGAGATAGTTGCAAAGGGGATGGGGGCCTTTGCAGCGGTCGCCCAGGGAAGCGCCCAGGAACCGGCCCTGATCACGCTCCGCTACACCCCGCCCCAACCCCACCCCGGGCTGCCGGTGCTGGGTTTGGTCGGCAAGGCCGTCACCTTTGACTCCGGCGGGATCTCCTTGAAGCCGGCGGCGAAGATGGCGGAGATGAAGTTCGATATGTCCGGCGGAGCAGCCGTCCTCTGTGCCACCGCTGCGATCGCTGCGCTAGAGCTGCCGATCCCGGTTGTCGCCGTGATCGGGGCGACCGAGAACCTCCCCGGCGGGCGGGCGGTGAAGCCCGGAGACATCGTGCGGACCGCAGCGGGGAAGACCGTTGAAATAAACAACACCGACGCTGAGGGAAGGCTGGTCCTTGCCGACTGCCTCCATCACGCCCGCGAAGAAGGGGCAACGGTGCTTGTCGACCTCGCCACCCTCACCGGCGCTGTGGTGATCGCGCTCGGCTCCACCTACGCCGGCCTGCTGGCAAACGACGACGGCCTTGCCGAGCGGCTGATCGCCGCTGGGCAACGGACCGGGGAGCTGCTTTGGCGGCTGCCCCTCCACGAGGAGTATGACGAGCTGATCAAGGGACGGTACGCCGAAATCAACAACGCCCCCGAGCAACGGAAGGCTGGGACGATCGTCGGCGGCGCCTTCCTCGCCAACTTCGCCGGCGGGGTTCCTTGGGCCCACCTCGACATCGCCGGTGTGGCTTGGGATCTCGGCCGTCCCTACGCCAACCAGGCTGGGTCGGGGTTTGGGGTCAGGCTCCTGGTCGAGCTAGCTGAGGGCTACTGCGCAACGGCAGCCGATCGAGCCTAGGTTCCGATCGGCTCAAGGACGACAACCGGGATCTCGCGGTCGGTCCGTTCCTGGTAACGGGCGTAGGTTGGGTAGACGGTAAGGGCAAGCTGCCAGAGCCGCTCCCGCTCCTCCCCTTTCGCGGTGTAGGCCCTAACCGGGATCCGCCGGCCCCCGAGGTGGACCGCCGCCTGTGGGTTTGCCTGGAGGTTTAGGTACCACGCTGGGTGTTTGGGGTAGCCGCCCTTGGAGGCGACGATCACCAGCCGCTCCCCATCCCGGGCATAGAGCAGCGGGGCGTAGCGGACGGTTCCCGTCTTCCTTCCCTTGTGCTCGAGGACCAGGATCTGGGGCAGGCCCGGTAGCCAGCCGCCAAGGCGCCCTCCGGTCGCCCGGTAGATCAGGCCATGGACGGCCATCAGCCGGCGCAAAAGCGGCCAGCTGCGGTCGGCTAGGGCCAAATAGTCAAGCCGTGGAGCCATCGCTACCCACTTTGGCCTCCTCTAGGAGCCGCTCCGCTGCGCTGGCGGGATCGAGCTTGCGCTCGACGACCTGATCGAGCAGCTCGCCGAGCTGGCCGTCCCGCTCCAGCCTGCCCTCCAGCCGACGGCGGAGCCGGGCGGTAGCAAGGGCAAGGACCTCGTTTCTGAGGTTCCGCCGCCGCCTTGCAGCAAGGACGCCTAGCTCCTCGATCTGCCGGTGGTGGGCCTCCAGCAGCGCTGCAAGCTCTGCAACCCCCTCCCCGGTCTGGGCGATCGTCCGCACCACCGGCACCGACAAGCGGTCCTCCCGCTGCTCTTCCCCGAGCGCAAGGACCCCCTTGATCTCCCGGACCAAGGTGTCGGTCAGGGGGTGGTCGGCCTTGTTGACGACGATCAGGTCGGGGATCTCCATCACCCCTGCCTTGAGCGCCTGAACCGAGTCCCCGGAGCCAGGCATCAACACGAGAACCACGGTATCGGCGTGATCGATGATGTCAACCTCAGCCTGTCCAACCCCCACGGTCTCGATGAAGACCTCTTCAAAGCCGGCAGCGTCAAGCAGCATCGTCGCCTCCAAAGCCCCCTCCGCAAGGCCGCCAAGGGCGCCCCGGTTGGCCATCGAGCGGATGAAGACCCCAGGGTCGAGAAAGTGGTCGACAAGCCGGATCCGATCCCCAAGCACAGCGCCGTGTGTAAACGGGGAGGAGGGATCGACCGACAGCACGGCGACCTTCTTGCCGGCTTCCCGCCGCTCCTTCACCAACGCGCCGATCAGCGTGGACTTCCCCGCTCCCGGGGGTCCGGTGAAGCCGTAGATCTTGGCCGCTCCAGTGGAGGGGTAGAGGAGCTGCATCAGCTCCCCGCCCTCCGGGGTGCGGTTTTCAACCAAGGAGATCGCCCTTGCGAGCGCTTTCCGTTGACCGCTCCGAACCGCCTCGGCAAGCTCGGGGACGGAGGAGGGGGTTTGTTCTGCCATCGCCGCATCAGTATGGCGGTCGGGGCCCGGCTACGATCCCCGACCGTGTCCAGCGCCCACCCCCAGCAAGCAACCCAGGACGGTCTGCGCCGGGCGCCTGCACCCCGCCAAGGCGGTCCTCTGGCGCTCTTTGTCTTTTTGTGGCGCCATCGGATGGTCAACCGCCGTTACGCCGCCCTCTTCCTGCGGTTTCTGTACTGGAAAGGCCGGCTTGGCCGGCGGCTGGTCACCGATGGCCCCTGCTTCATCGGCAAGGGGGTTGAACTGGAGGTCGGCAAGGAGGCGCGGTTGGTGCTGGGGCGGTGGAGCTGGCTGGGCGCCCGGACCAAGGTTCGGGTCCACGAGGGCGAGGTGGTGATCGGGGCAAAGACCGTCCTCGGCCAGGAGTGCACCCTCTCCGCCTACCAGCGGATCGCGATCGGCAGGGAGTGCATCATCGCCGACCGGGTGATGATGATCGACTTCGACCACGGGATGGTCGAGGTCGAGCGACCGATCCGCCTCCAGGGGATCTACAAGAGGCCGGTCGAGGTCGGCCACAACGTCTGGATCGGCTACGGCGCCGCCCTGCTGCGCGGCGTGAGGGTTGGCAACAACTCGGTCCTTGGCACCTACGCCGTGGTCACCAAGGACGTTCCCGAAAACGCGGTCTGCGCCGGCGTGCCGGCAAAGGTGATCCGGTTCCGCGATCCGCCCCAAAGGATGCGGTTCGAGTGATCCCTGGCCTGTAACCACCGGCGAGCCGCCGACCGGCCGCAGCTATCCTCGCCGCACCACGACCGAGTTGCTAAGGCTCGCCAAGGACCCCGACCTTGGCAAAGGGGGCGAGGTTGCGGGGCGGGGAAACCGGCTCTTCATCGAGGGCCCGTTCTACCCCCTCCCGGTGGCCGCCAAACCGGCGCAGGCCGTACTGGCTGGCGGAGTCGAAGGCGACCATATAGGTCCAGTCGCTTGCCTGAAGGGCAAGGAGGTGGCGGAGGGCATGTGGTGGTGCGGCAGCCCCAACGGCGGCCAGCTCCAGCTCTAGCCGGCGCACCTCCGCCGCCAGCTCCCGCACCTTGCGGTTTGCGGTCGACCAGGTCGAGAGGTCCCCCCCTGCCCCCCAGGTCGTTGGTTGTGGGGGAGGGGCGGCAGGGGCGGCCTCGGCTAGCGCCTGCGCTTCGCCAAGGCGGACCAACGCAACCGGGCTCTCGGCAAGGGCTTCAAGAAGGGCCTCCAGAAACCAGACCCCCTCGTGCCACCAAAGGCCGAACAGCTCCGCGTCGAAGGCAACGGTGAGGAGCCCCCCCTCGCGCAGCCGATCGGCAAGGTAGGCGGCGTAACGGGCCGCTTGGCTGCGGGCAAGGGCCCGGGCGCGGCGGGGGTCGTAGGGGGAGCGGTCGATCGCCCACGGGCTGTGGCCGCGGGGAGTGCGCAGGTGGCTGCAGCGGTAGGGGGGAGCGGAAGGGTATCCGTCTATACCCCAGACCAGATCGATCCCCTCCCGGTCGATCGGCACCGCCACCGGGCCGGCTGCGGTCCGCACCGGCCTGAGGTTGGCAGCCGACCCCCTGCCCAGGGCCTTTGTCCACTCGACGCAGAAGTACCGCACTCCCTCCTCGGCAAGGGTTGGCTCCAGCCACCCGGCATGGCCGCACTCCGGCAGCCAGAACCCGCCGTCCCAGCGCCGGCCAGTACGCAGTCGAAACCCTTCGGCGCCGATCCGGACCTGAGCGCGGAGCAGGGGCTTGCTGGCGAGCAGGGGTAGCACTGCGTGGGTGGCCGCCGAGGTGAGGGAGGCCGCCTTCAGCAACGGGTCGAGCAGCGGCCCAAACCCGCCCCGCAAAAGCTGGGCAGCCGGCCGGTACTGGGTCTGCCAGCACCGCTCAAGCTCGGCAGCCTCGGCTCCCTTCCCCTTCCCTGCCAGCTCCTCGATGTCGGCGGCGAAGGTCTTGGCCCGCACCTCCTCCACGAACCGGCAGAACCGCGCGGCAACCCCCTCCGCCAGCAGCTGGTCGAGCAGGACCGGGGTTAAGGAGAGGGTAAGGGGGGCATCGGCGCCAAAGAGCCGAGAGAGGGGCAGGTAGCTTTGGACGATCGCCTCCCACAGCCACTCCTCGCCAAACGGCCAGGTGCCGTACCCCTCGACGTAAGGCATATGGGCGTGGAGGACAACTGCCAGCTCGCCTCGACGGCTCATCGGCGGGCGACCGCGACGAGGTCGAGGCAACGGTGCAGGCGGCCCGGTGAACCGGCCCGGAGCTTGAAGTCGGCGGCGCTGATCGCCGGCGTGAACCGGTCGTAAAACGGCTTTGTGATGCCCAGCGCACGGTGCACCCGGTCCCAGCCGAGCTTGAGGGCAAGGCCGTGGAGGGCAAGCTTCCGGGCGTGGTAAAGGCCAAACAGCCGCACCTCGCGGTAGTGGCGGTGGAGGAGGTCGGCGAACTCCTCGGGCCGGTACTCCCGGAGATGGAAGGGGTTGTCGGAGCGGTCGGCACCGGGGGGCGCGAGGGTAAGGACGTTTGGCGTTGAGATGAACAGCACCGGCGCCAGCGCTGCAAAGTGGGCGAGGGTGGCGTCCGGGTTCTGAAGGTGCTCGATCGTCTGCAGACAGACGATCCCGTCGGCCGGCTCGCCGTAGGACTCGATCAACTCCTTGACAAAGGAGAGGTTTGGCCGGCGGTAGCGGGCGACGGCGTGGGCAAAGGCCTCGGGGTTGGCCTCCACGCCAACCACCTCCCGGGCTACCTCGGCAAGCAGGGCAGCGCCGTACCCCTCGCCGCTGCCCATATCCACCACCCGCATCCCCGCAACCTGGTCTGCAACCCACCGGTAGACGACGAGATGGCGCTGGAACCAGTAGTTCTCCTCGGGGACGTCGGGCAGGGTCCGCTCCCCGGTAAGCGGGAGGGGGGGAACGCCTGGTGGCTGGTTGCGTTGGAGGATCGGCCTGCCGTCAGCCATCGTTTCGGTAGCGCACTCTGACATGATTGCCCCGTGGCTGGAAGCCAGAGCGACCTTGCGCCGGAGCGGATTATCGAGGCAAACCGCCTCTACCACGACCAGGCGGCGGCCAGCTACGACGCGAAGTGGGGGATCTCCTTCGACCGGCTCGCCCACGATCAGGTCCTCGCAAAGGTGCGGCGGGCCGTCGGCGGGCCGTTGCCCCGGCTCGGCAACACCCTGGAGATCGGCTCCGGCACCGGCTACTTCTCCTTGAACCTGCTGCGGGCAGGGGTGGTGGGGAGGCTCACCTGCACCGACCTCTCGGAGGGGATGTTGGCAGCGCTTCGCCGCAACGCCGAAGCGCTTGGCTGCGACGTGGAGACCGTCCCCTGCAGCGCGGAAAGCCTGCCCTTCCCCGACGGTTCCTTCGACGCCGTGATCGGCCACGCCGTCCTCCACCACCTCCCCCACCTAGAGACCGCTTTCGACGAGCTCTTTAGGGTGCTCCGGCCCGGCGGGGTGATCCTGTTTGCTGGAGAGCCCTCCTTGATCGGCGACCGGCTGGCAACGGTGCCAAAACGGGTTGGGACCGCTCTCGCCCCGCTTTGGCGGCGCCTGGTGGGGGCAAGGCCCAGGACCCAAGCCGGTGGGGGAAAGGGGGTCAGTCCCGAAAGCCTTGAGCCGGTGGTCGACGTCCATGCCTTCACCCCCAACCAACTTGAGAACCTCGCCATCGCAACCGGGTTTACAGCGGTTCGGGTCGTCGGGGAAGAGCTGCTTGCGAACTGGTTTGGCTGGGCAAACAGGACCCTGGAGGCAACGGCCGATCCGGCGACGATCCCCTGGCTGTGGCGGCAGTACGCCTACCGCGGCTACCTCCTCCTGCAAGGCCTCGACCGAGCGGTCCTCGAGCCCGCCCTGCCCCCCTTCCTCTTCTACAACCTCACCCTCCACGCCCGCAAGCCCTCCGCCTAGGCAGCCGCTGCTGCCCCACCCCGCCGGGGATCACCCGCCCCTTCAACCACCCCATCCCTGCGGACAACCGCCTGGACGCCGCCGAAGTAAAGGTTGAGGCCCCCAAACCGGACGGTTGGCCGCTCTAGCCCCTCCAGGTCGATCCCCGGCTCGTGGTAGACAACCCCCTCCTCAACGTGGAGGCGGGGCGCAACAAGGGCCGCTTCCACCTCCATCCCTTTGTCAAGGATGTTGACGATCGTTTGGAGCAAGGCGGAGCGGATCCGGTTCGAGCCGGCGCTGCCCAGGGCTGCCTCCACGCCCTGAGGCCCAGCGACCAGGGTTGGCGCCAACATCGACGGCAGCCGGGCCCCTGGGGGATGGCGGTGGAACCCTTCCGGATTGAGGTCGACCTCGCCAAGGACGTTGTTGAGGTGGATCCCGGTACCGGGCACAACCACCGCCGACCCCTCGCCGTTGGTTGTTGTCATCGCGCAGGCCATACCATCCCGGTCGATCGCTGAGACATGGGTGGTGCCGCCCAGCCGGCTCCCCAGGAACCGCTTGGCAAAGCCGGGCTGGCGCAAGCCGCGCAGGAAGGCGGCGTCCCGGCGGGCCTGGGCCGCCTCCAAGGCGCTGACGATCGCCCTTGGCTGTGGTGGCGAGGGGACCTCCCCAAGCTGAAGGAGGGAGTAGGCGAGGAGGATCCCCCCTGCCGCCGGCGGCGGGTTGGTAAGGACCGCAAAACGGCGGTAGGGGACGGCCAGCGGAGTGCGCAGGATCGGCCGGTAGGCCGCAAGGTCCTCGGCGGTGAGGGCGCCGCCGACGCGTTCCAGGTGGTGGCAGACGGCCTTGGCGACGGCCCCCTGGTAGAAGGGCTTAGCCCCCTCTCGGCCGAGCAGACGGAGCCCCTCGGCAAGCTCCGCGCTCCGGAACAGCTCCCCCTCCCGCAGCGGCCTTCCGGCGGGAAGGTAAAGGGAGGCGGCCTCCTCGCTCTGGCGCAACAGGTCGGCGAGGATCGCAAAGACGTAGGCCTGGGCGCCGTTTAGCGGCACCCCAGCTTCAGCAAGGGCTGCCGCCGGCTCGCAAAGGTCGCTGAGGGGAAGCCGGCCGAACCGCCGCGAGGCGAAGGCCACGCCGGCGGGAACGCCGTAGACGGCGCAGGAGGCGGGGCCGACGTAAAAGGTTTGGACCGCGTCGCCGAACGAGACCTCAACCGGGTTTAGGTCGACCTTTGGCCGGCCACGCGGCACAGCGGTAAAGAAGTCGAGGACCTGGGTCTTGCGGCCGGCTCCTCCAACCACGAGGTAGCCGCCAGCACCGAGGCCGGTCAAGAGCGGCTCAGCGACGAAGGCGGTAAGCAGCGCTGCAAGGACGGCATCGACGGCGTTGCCCCCCGCCCGCAGCGCCCGCACCCCAGCCTCGGCGGACAAAGGGTGGCCAGCGGCCACCACCCCTTCCCCTTTGGCGGACATCCCTCTCCAGCTTAGGTAGAGCGCTAACGGGGGACGAACTCAGGGACCTCGAGCTCGCCGATCGCCAGCTCCCCCTTGCGCGGCCGGCTCAGCCGCCTCACGGTTAGCCGTTGGGCAGCCGGCTCCTGGAGCTGGCGGGACGGCTTCCTGCCCTCCTCGTAGCCGGTTGCAACCACCGTCACCCAGACCTGGTCGTCCAGCTTCTCGTCCACCATCGCCCCGAAGATGATGTTTGCCTCCGGATGGGCAGCCTCAGCGATCGCCTTGGCGGCGTCGTTCACCTCCCAAAGGGAGAGGTCGCGGCCACCGGTGATCGAGAGCAGGATCGACCGGGCGCCATCGACGGAGATCTCAAGCAGCGGCGAGGCGATCGCCTGCTGGGCAGCGGTAAGGGCGCGGTTCTCGCCCACCCCCATCCCGATCCCAAGGAGGGCGTTCCCGGCGTCCGACATGATCGTCCGCACGTCGGCGAAGTCCAGGTTGATCAAGCCAGGCAAGGTAACCAGGTCGGAGATCCCCTGGACGCCCTGGCGTAGCACGTCGTCGGCAACCCGGAACGCCTCTACCATCGTCGTCTGCCGGTCAAGGACCGTCAGCAGTCGGTCGTTGGGGACGGTGATCAAGGTGTCGACCTCCTCGGCAAGCCGGGCGATCCCCGCTTCGGCCTGGGCGATCCGGCGGGAGCCCTCGAAGCTAAACGGCTTGGTGACGATCGCTACCGTCAGCGCACCGACCTCCCGGGCGATATGGGCAACCACCGGCGCCCCACCGGTGCCGGTGCCGCCGCCAGCGCCGGCGGTGACGAAGACCATGTCCGACCCCTTCAGGATCGCCTTGATCCGGTCGTACTCTTCCGTTGCTGCGATGCGGCCGAGCTCTGCGTCGGCGCCGCTGCCGAGACCCCCAGTTGCCTGCTTGCCGATGTGGACCTTGACGTCGGCCGTCGACTGTTCCAACGACTGGAGATCGGTGTTGATCGCGATGAACTCGACCCCCTCCACCTCCGCTTCAACCATCCTGTTGACGGCGTTTACCCCCGCACCGCCCACCCCTACAACCCGCAAAACCGGCTTTGCCGGCTTCACCGGCTCCCTAGGCTGCTGCGGCTGCCGCTCCTCGCCGCTGCGCTGGAGGAGGTCGTCAGGCAGCTCGCTGGTGAAGACCTCCCGCAGCCGCTCCCGGGGCGGAACGGGCGGATCGGGGGGCGGCGGCGGCTCGCTGAGCTGCCCTTGGGCCTCGCCTTCGGCCTCTTCTGTACGCCTAAACAGCGCTGCGAGAGGCCCTTCGCGCAGCGATGCCCGCTTTCCCTTAGACCTTTGCTCCGACATTTGCCAGCACCTCCTGAGCGAGCTTGCGGTATGACTCCGCCGCCATCCCGTCCGGGTCGTACTTGAGCACCGACATTCCCTTCACAGGGGCCTCTGCAAACCGGATCGTCTTGCGGATCCGGGAGGCGAAGACGCGGTCCCCGAAGTTCTCTTCGAGGATTTCGATCGCTTCCTTGGCGTGAACGGTGCGGGTGTCGACAAGGGTGGGCAGGATCCCCTCGATCTCAACGTCGGGGTTGAGGTTTTCCCGAATCATCGCCAGGGTGTTTTGAAGCTGCACAAGGCCCCGCATCGAAAGGTACTCGCACTGCACTGGGACGATAACCCGGTCGGCGGCGGTGAGGGCGTTGATCGTCAACAGGCCCAGCGACGGCGGTGTATCGATGCAGATGAAGTCGTACTCGCCAAGGACCGGCTCCAGCGCCCGCTGAAGCGCCCGCTCCCGGCCGATCATCGTCGACATCGCGATCTCGGCGCCGGCCAAGTCGATCGAGGCGCAGGCCACATCGACCTCCCGGTGGGCGATCACCTCCTTGATCGGGAGACGGTGGACCAGCACGTCGTACATCGACCGCTCCAGGGAGTCAGGATCGATCCCCTGGGACATTGTCAGGTTGCCTTGGGGGTCCATATCCACGCAAAGCGGCTTGTAGCCGGCCTCGGCCAACGCCGCAGCGAGGTTGAGCGTGGTCGTGGTCTTAGCGACCCCGCCTTTTTGGTTGGCGAAGGCGATCACCTTCGCCCGCCTACCGATACCGTTTTGCGCGCCCATCGCCACTCCCCGTCCCTATTCGCAGCGGATCGGCTGTTTCCTTCTCGGCGCCCCAAATCCACCCTCCTTGCCTAGGATCAAGGCGAATGGCTTTGGCCTCCTCCGACCAGGCCCGCCGCCGGGGCCTCCCCAAGGAGAAGCGGATCTATGTCACCGTCGGCGCGGGCGGGGTCGGCAAGACCACGGTTTCCGCCGCCCTCGGCCTTGGCCTCGCTCAGGCGGGGCATACCACCGCTGTCCTCACCGTCGACCCAGCCCGACGGCTACTCCAGGCGTTGAACCTAGGCGGGGCCACCGGGGGCGAGCTGGTGGAGGTCGAGGGCTGCGCGGGCAGGCTTTGGGCCGGGGCGCTGCACGTTGAATCGGCCCTTGAGCGGCTGGTCGAGGAACTGGCGCCGGACGGCCGGGCTGCCAAAGCGGTCAAGGCAAACCGCGTCTACCGCCAGCTGATCGCCGGGGAGGGAGGGGTGGAGGAGATCGCTGCGGTCGCCCAGCTCTACGCCCTGGCCCGCGACAGCCGCTTCGAGGCGATCGTCCTCGACACCCCTCCTGCAGCGAACGCCCTTGAGTTTTTAGACGCCCCCCGGAGACTGCGGGAGTTTCTGGAAAGCCGCGCGATCGGCCTCCTCCTTGCAGCAGCCGGCCTTGAGTCCGCCAAGCGCCAGCCCTCCCTGCGCAGCCGTGCAGTTGGGGCGACGACGACGCTGCTCCTAAGGGTATTTGCCCGGGCAACGGGCAGCCAACTGGTCGGCGACCTCGCGTCCTTCCTCGAGATCGTCGCCCGGGCGAGAGGCCAGCTGATCGAGCGGGCCGCTGCGGTCGAGCAGCTGTTGCGCGAACCGCAGACCGGCTTTCTGGTCGTGTGCGTACCCGATCCGGTCGGCACCAGGGAGGCGGCAGCGGTGGCGGACCGCCTGCAGCGGCTCGGTTTGCCGCTCCTTGGGGTTGTGGTGAACCGGGTCCATGGCCAGCCGGCCGCCAAAGAGCGCGGGGCGGAGCTTTCGAGACGGCTTGGCAAGGCGGTAGCGGCCTCCCTCGCCAACCGGCTTGCCGCCAACCTCGAATACCTCCGTGCCCTAGCCAGCGGCGAGCAGCGTGCGATCGAGGAGCTTGAAGCAACCCTTGCCGGCACGCCGTTGATCCTGCTACCCGAACTGGAGGAGGACGGGGGCGGCCTAGGGGCGCTGCAAGAGCTCGGAGGTGTCCTCCTCCGGTAGCGACGCCAGCCGAGGAGCGCCCTCCTCCACCAAGAGCCGGTCGGCAAGGGTAGCTAGCTCTGGCTGGAGGTGGCCACAGATCAGATCCCGGAGGAGCGCCCGCAGCAGGGAGGCCGTCCTTTGAACAAGCTCCCTGCCGGCTGCAGAACGGCCTGCGGTCCCAGCGATCAGCGCCTCCTCAAACCGTTCCGCCCGCTGTAGGGCAGCCCGCACCTCCTCCCGCTGCTCGGGAGGGGCACACAGCACAGCGACGCGACCAGGCAACGCGCCCCGCCGCCCATCCTCCTCCAGAAGGGCCCGCAGCGCCAGCAGGTAGTCGGTCAACGCCTCCTCCTCATATTCCCGCTCACAGCCAAGCTCGTAGCGGCGCAACGCCCAGGCGATCGGACCGCCCTGCGGCTGTCGCCGTTTGACCAGGGCACAGAAGGCGCGCAGCTCGTCCTCCGCCTCCTCCGGCACCACCAACACCCCAGCTGGGCTCCCACCCCGGCCGACCACGAAGGAGCGCCAGCGACCGCCACCAACTCGAAGCCAGGCGAGCGGGGAGGTGGTGACCCGGCCATCGCCGAACAGCCACAGGGCCCGCAGCAGGTCGCGGAAGGCAGCGGCAGCCTCGGCTCGGGGGTTCTCGCCCGCGCCATGGAAGAGGGCGAGGATAAACCCCTCCGGCTCTTCCTCCGTCAGCTGTGGCGGCGCCTCTCGGCAGGCCTCGGGGCGGACTAGGACAACGCCGTCGGCAAGGGGCACCTCCGCAGAGCGGATCACGATCCCCCGCAACGCCACCACGGCAACCGTTCCCTCCGCACCGGCTAGGGCGTCCCCCTCCAACCGCTCCAGGACCCGCTCCAAGCGGTCCTGGCGGAGGTTGAAGTCGGTCTGTTCGGCAAAGGCTTCCTCGAGCAGCAGGCGAAGCGCCGTCTGGGCGAGGCCTTGCGTGCCCTGGGGACCCTCCTCGAGCGGGCGGCGGCCGACATACCGCTCCAGGCCAGGAAAGCTTTCCAAAGCGCTCAGCGCCCGGGCATATGAGGTGAGGCCCCGCAGCGCCCCCAACCGCTTGGCGATGAACTCACCGGTTAGGGGGCGGTAGCAGTAAAGGGGAGGGCCGCTTAGGCCGGCGGTGCGCCGTTCCAGCTCAAGCGGAACCTCGGCCCCCCCTTCGACCTCGCGCTGGAGATATCGGGAGGCTTCTTCCAGGTACTCGCTGATCGCGTCGCGAAGCTGGGCGAACCGCACGTCTCCCCCTTCGTTGGCTTGTCGCCTGTCCCTGCTTTCTGCAGCAGCGATTGCCGTCTTAGGCTGGGAGAAGCGGCCGATCCTCGCCGCTGCCCGCGCCAACGCCGACAAGCCACCGTTCTCCATACGCCTTCATATCGGCGATGATCGGCAGCAGGTCGAGTCCCTTAGGGGTGAGGGCGTAGGTACGCCGACTGGAACCCGGTGAGCCACCGGTCCGCTTGACGATCCCCTCCCGCTCCAGCTCCCGGAGGCGGAGGGAAAGGGTCCTGGGGCTGATCCCAACCAAAGCCCGTTCCAGCTCGCAAAACCTACTCCTCCCTTCCGCGAGCTCGCGGACCACCAACAGCGTCCACTTCGTGCAGACGATCTCGGCGGTACGACAGACTGGGCAACTTGGCTCGACCGGCATCCCAGATATGACTTTACTAACTGAAGTATCGGTTGCAGCTAGCTGCCGTTGCCCGACGGCCGTGAGAAGGCGGGGTTTACGCCGTGGCTAAGGCCGGCTGGCGGAACGGGGTTGGCAACCGACCCACTGCCAACCGCTGTCCCAGGGTTGGCGGCCACACCGCCAACGCCGCCGGAAAGGCCAGCCCCTGGGGAAACGCTGTGGCTAAGGCCAGCCCCCGGCGCTCCCTGGCCGGGCAACCCACCGCTTCCGACACCTGGGGTGACGCCGCCGGGAAGGGGGGCGCCCCGAGGCGGCAGCGGCGGCCGCTGCCGGTTCGCCTGCTCGACGTCGGCCATCGTTGTCCCCCGCTTGCCGTCCGCCTCGACAAGGAGCTTGAAGTCGTGGGGGCTGGTCGCAACCCGCATCGCGTCCTCGAAGGAGACCAGCCCAGCCTTAACGTGTTTGAACAGCGCCTGATCGAAGGTCTGCATTCCGTAGTAGCCACCGCTGAAGATCACGTCCCGGAGCTTGCTGATCTGTTCGGGGTCCTTGATCATGTCGTGGACCCGGCCAGTCATCCGCAGGATCTCGCAGACCGCGATCCGACCCCCGTCGACCGACCTAACCAGCCGCTGGGAGATCACCCCCTTGAGGGTCCCAGCGATCATCGAGCGGGCCTGGGCGTGCTGGTGGGGGGGAAAGAAGTCGAGGATCCGGTTGATCGACTCGGCGGCGTCGAGGGTGTGGACCGTGGAAAGGACGAGATGGCCGGTCTCGGCGGCGGAAAGGGCAGCCCGCACCGTCTCCTCGTCCCGCATCTCGCCGATCAGGATCACGTCGGGGTCCTGCCGCAGCACCCGACGCATCGCCCTGCCAAAGGAGGCGGTGTCCATCCCCACTTCCCGCTGGTTGATCACCGACCGTTTGTCTTCGTGGACGTACTCGATCGGATCCTCGATCGTGACGATGTGTTTTGACATCGTCGTGTTGATGTGGTCGATCATCGCTGCCAGGGTCGTCGACTTACCGGAGCCGGTGGTGCCGGTGAGGAGGATGATCCCCCGCTCCTCCTCGGCGAGCTCCCTGACGACCGGGGGCAGCCGCAGCTCATCGATCGTCCTGATCCGGTTGGGGATCGCCCGGATCGCTAAGGAGATCCGGCCCCGGGCGCGGTAGGCGTTAACCCGGAACCTTGAGACGCCGGCGATCTCGAAGGAGAAGTCGGCCTCGTTTTCAGCGGCGAATTCCTGCTGCTTGGCCGGGTCGGTAAGCACCGCCTGGAGGGCGGCCTCGGTGTCCCGTTCCTCCAGCGCCGGCTCTCCGGGAACCGGCGCAAGGACGCCGTTGATCCGAAACAGCGGCGGGGAACCAACCTTAATGTGGAGATCGGACCCTCCCCGCTCGACAAGCGTGCGCAAGGCAGCCTCTACGTCGAACACGTCGGTTCGATCGGCAGCCGGCCGGCTGAACTTAAGTGGTGGGATAACGGTTGGACGGATAGCTTTGCGCCGCCTTTTTTAGGTAGGCACAGCGACGTCGCTACCCGTCCACGGGACCGGCGAAGGCAGGTCCTCAGGCTACTTCGCGCAGCTTCTGGGCCTCGGCTAACGTCTGGAGCTTCTTCAGCGACTGGTTCTCGATCTGGCGGATCCGCTCGCGGGTGACGTTGAAGGCCTTACCCACCTCGTCAAGGGTCCGCGGGTGCTCGCCGCCTAGGCCGTAGCGAAGCTCGAGGACCCGCCGCTCCCGGTAGGAGAGGTTCTCGAGGGCAGCCCGCAACGCCTCCTTGGTGAGGATCTCCGCGGCCCGCTCGTACGGCGACTCGGCCCGCTCGTCAGCGATGAACTGGCCGAACTCCGACTCCTCCTCATCGCCAACCGGCTTCTCCAGGGAAACCGGCGCCTGGGCCGACCGCTTGATCGCCTCGACTTCCTCCGGATCGATGTCGGTCACCGCTGCGATCTCCTCCGCCGTCGGTTCCCGACCCAGTTCGGTTACCAGCTTCCGTTCGGCCCGGCCGATTTTGTTCAGCTTCTCAACTACGTGGACCGGGATCCGGATCGTGCGGGCTTTGTCAGCCAGTGCCCGAGCGATCGCCTGCCTAATCCACCAGGTCGCGTAGGTGGAGAACTTGAACCCTTTCCGGTAGTCGAACTTCTCCGCCGCCCGAACCAGGCCAAGGGTGCCCTCCTGGATCAGGTCGAGGAAGGGAAGCCCTTGGTTGCGGTAGTTCTTGGCGATCGAGACGACAAGGCGGAGGTTGGACTCCACCATCTTGCGCTTCGCCTCAAGATCGCCGCGCTCGATCCGCCGCGCCAGGTCCACCTCCTCCTGGGCGGTCAACAGCCGGACCTTGCCGATGTCCTTCAAGAACAGCTGCAAGGAGTCGGTTGTCATGTCCGGCTTGAGGTCGAGCGCCGCCTTTGCCTTGCGCCGGCCGCGGCCGTCGCTCTGCTCGAGGTCAAGCGAGCCCGTTAACGCCGGGTCGAGGTCCTCGACCAGCTCAATTTCCTGCCGTTCGAGATAGCTGTGGAGCTCTTCTACTTCCCCCTCGTCAAGTTCGAGCTCCGCCGATACAGCACCCACCTCCGAGTAGGTCAGCACGCCGTACTGTTGCCCTTTGGCAACCAGCCCCTTGATCTCGTCAAGTTCCTGGAATTCGGCTACCGACATCTAACTCCCTTTTCTCGACTGTTCGATAACCCGGGTAAAGGCCTTACTCTCGATTCGGGTGCACCGGCCGAGCCGCGCAAGCCTGGCCAGCCGCTGCCCCCGCTCGGCCGCGCAGACAACCATATGCTAACGGCTCTAGCGCGGGGAACTAACAGGCAAGCATAGCGCCCGCCGATGCGCGATCATTTAGGGGATGGCTGGCAAGGGCCAAGATCGAGCCGCTGGGAAGGCCGAGAAAGGGGTGCTCTCCGCTCTGCCCCACCACCGGCCCGGGGTTGCCCGCACGGCCCGCGCCGCGCGCCAAGCGGAGGGTGGGCCAACCGCCGACGGCAAGCGGCCTAACGGGAGGGCAACCGGGCGCAGGCCGGTCCGCGCCCAACGGGCTGCAACGGAAGGCGGGACGGCGAAGCGAACCCGAACCCAGCGCCGCAAGGTGCCACGGCAAGGCTACGAAGTTGAGGAGCCGGCGGAGGTCCGGCCCGCACTGGGGGCGGAGGTGATCGGGTGGGTCATTGACCAGCTGGCCGGGGGGAGCGCAGAGCTGCTGCGCGGGCTGGAGGAGCGGGGGGAGGAGCTGGTCGGCAGGGTGCTGCGCGCGGTCGGCTTGCAGTAGGGAGCCAGCCGCGCTAAGATCGGCCGCACGCCGAACCGCAGTGGCTGGTCTGCTGCGGGCGGGGGAACCAACGGGTCACCCCTGGGGCGAACGGGTGGTGGAAGCCACCCCAGCGCGAGTGCGCGAGCCCGACAGCTCACCCCGTAGGCGAAAGATCACAGGCAAAGACGGCACAAAGGACCTTGAACAAGGGGCTTTTGCTTACAGGCGTGTGCGTGGCTGCAGGTGCGGCACCGGCGGCAGCGGCTGCTGCCACCGGCGGGACCGCGGCGCCGCTGCCCCCGTTCTCGCTACGGGTGCCTAAGGCAGGAGTGGTGCGGCGGCCGCTGCGGATCTGGGGTGAGGCCGCCTCACCAGCCGGGGAGCGGATCGTGATCGAAGACCGGCCGCTGGCCAACGGCCGCTGGCAGCTTGCAGCGGTCGCGGTTGTTGAAAGGGGGGGAGCGTTCCGGACGCGGTGGCAGGTCGACCGCCCTGGCCGCTACCTGCTCCGGGCGAGGCCAGCGGGTGGCTTAGTAGCCTCCGAGCGCCAAGCCCCGCACGCAGCGGTAGCGATCTACCTCCGGGTCCGGGCCAGCTACTACGGCCCCGGCTTCTACGGCAACCTGACCGCCTGTGGACAGCGGCTCACCCCCCACACCCTTGGGGTAGCCAGCCCAACCCTTCACTGCGGCACCCTTGTCTCCTTCTCATACCACGGCCGGTCGGTGACGGTCCCTGTGATCGATAGGGGGCCGTTTGTAAGGGGGATCTCCTTTGACCTCACCGCAGCCACCGCCCGCCGGCTTGGGGTTCGGGAAACGGTTCCCCTCCTCGCTCTGCCGCTAGCGGCGCCAGCCCGCTCCCCTAGCGAGGGGGCAGCGGAACGCCGGCTGCCCGCGCGGCAAACAGAGACCGTTCCGCCTCCGCCGCCAGCCGGCGGGGGTCTGGCGCCGCCGTGGCAACAGCAAGGCCACAGGTGAGGCGCAGCGGCGTCCCCCGGTGGGCAACGGCGTCCCGGACGGCGTCGACGAGGCGGGCCGCGAGCGCTCTGGCGCCGTCTTGGTCGGTGTTGGGGGCGACCAGCCACCACCGCCCCTCCCCTTCCTGGGCGATCTGATCGTCGGGCCGCAGCTCCCCAGCCATGATCGAGCCGACCCGCTCCAGAAGGGCAGCAAGCGCCTCTTCGCTCTCGCTGCTGCGGAGCCGCTCCACACCCTCCACCTCCAGCAACAGAACCGCTACCGGAAGGACAGCTGGATGGGCTGCTGCCGACCCTAAGGTCTGCTCGATCGTAACCGCTGCCCGCCGCCACTGCGGGGGCTCCCGCCCCGCCGGCTCGGGCTCAGGGGGTTCGCCCGCTTTGCGCTCCTGCTCTGCGGCGCTCTCGGCAGCGACGCCTCGCAGCGCCGCAGCGACAACCAGGGTGGTTATGTAGGCAAGGCGGTTGGCAAGGCGAGGAGAGGCCTCGACGACGCCTTCCTCCGCCAAGGAGGAGAGCTCCTGCCAGGTGGCGGCCCGAAGCGCCTCGCCTGCGCGAAGCAGCTCCTCAGGCCCTCGCGCCCCCGAGAGGACACCAAGGCCTAGCTCACCGCTGCTAACCGCCTCCAACAACGAGGGCACAGCCTCTTCGTCCCCGATCGCCAACAGGAGCCGCTGTCCTAACCGCGGGCCGAACGCGACGAGGTTGGCCAAGGGAAGGGCGGTTGCCTGCTGAAGCGAGCGGCCGGCGAGCAGGAACAACACCCACCGTTTCGCCACCCCCTCCCCGACCGCGCGCAACCGCCGCTGATCGAGTGGCAGCGCCACGGCCTCGGGGACTGCAAGGTCCATCCTCATCGTCGAGCGTAGTGGGTAAAAAGTGCGTGTGCCACTCCCCGATCGGCAGTTACGGCTTGTGCTTTACCGCATTTTGCACTTTCCAAGCGAACTGCCTACCCTTGGCCTCCTCACCCTGCTGGTCCCGGAGAAACGGTTGCGGCGGCTACCGTTGCGGGAGCTCACGGACGAAACCACCGCCGACTCCGCAACAGGGGCCGTCCGCTCGGTCCAGCAGGCGGAGCTGGTGCTCCCCCGAGCGACGGTGGAAGCGGTCTGGTCTGCGGAAGGACTGGAGCGCTTGGCCCGGACCTACTGGCGGTTCATGGCCCGCGCCACCCTGGGCCTGCTCCACGTCCACTACACCCCTACCTCACGGTCGATCGTCTTCATCGCGCCGCCCTTCCGGCTCCTTACCTTTCAGGCCCCCGAATACGAAATGGACGCCAACCGCGGGGTTGTCCGCTGGAAGATCGAGCGGGGGATCCTCGTCGACCGCGCTGCCCAGCGGCGGGGTGGCGCCGGCTATCTCCAGATCGAGGCAGTGCGCAACGATCGGCCCGACGATCCGGAGGTGGAGCTCCGCCTCACGGTCGCGGTCGCCAACTTCTACCCAGCGATCGCCCTAAAGCTCTCCCGCCGGCTGTACAACCTCACCCAGTCGAAGATCCACGTCCTCTTCACCCGCGCCTTTCTCCGCTCCCTCGCGCGGCTAGGCAAGCGGGGCCGCCCCCTTCCCCGCTCCAAGGTGGGAAGACTAGCCCGCCGCCCCGGCTCGAGCTAAAGCCGGCCTTCTCGCAGCGCCTTTAGCTTCGCGCGGTCGTGTTCGGCGGTAATTCGGCGGACCGTCCCCGATCGGGTGCGCATTACAAGGGATTCGGTAGTCGCCCCACCGGCCGTTGGGAACCGGACCCCTTGGAGGACGTCTCCGTCGGTGACCCCGGTGGCGGAGAAGAAGACGTCCTCGCCGCCAACCAGGGCATCACGGTCGAGGACCTGCTCGAGGTCGTAGCCGGCAGCTCGGGCGGCCTCCCGCTCCTCGTCATCCCGGGGCCAGAGCCGACCTAGGATCTGGCCTCCCAGGCACTTGACGGCAGCAGCGGAGATCACACCCTCCGGTGTCCCACCGATCCCCCACAAAAGGTCTACCGGCGACCCCTCGGTAGCAGCAAGCAGGGCCGCAGAAACATCGCCGTGGGGGATCAGCCGGACCCGTGCCCCCGCTTCCCTGATCTGCCTGATCCCCTCGGCGTGCCGGGGCCGGTCGAGAACGACAACCATCACGTCGGAGACATCCCGGCCCTTCCGCTTCGCAACCAACCGGACGGTCTCGCCTAGCGGCCGGTCGAGGTCAAGCAGGTCCGCAACCTCCTCCGAGCCAGCGATCTTCTCCATGTAAACGCAAGGGCCCGGGTTGAACATCGTCCCCCGCTCGGAAAGGGCGATCACCGAAAGGGCGGACGGCATTCCGTGGGCGGCAAGCTCGGTGCCCTCCAGCGGATCGACCGCGATGTCGACCTCAGGGGGCGAGCCATCGCCGATCCGCTCGCCGTTGTAGAGCATCGGGGCCTTGTCCTTCTCCCCCTCGCCGATCACCACCACCCCATCCATCCGCACCGAGTGCAGCATGTGGCGCATCCCGTCCACCGCTGCCTGATCAGCGGCGTTCTTGTCACCTCGCCCCACATAGGGAGCGCAGGCCAGCGCTGCCGCCTCCGTGACCCGCACCAGCTCAAGGGCGAGGTTGCGGTCGGGCTTCACGCGCGGATCGGATGCCGCCTGCCGCTCCCCGATAGCTGCCATCGGCGGGAGCGTACACCACAGGGACGGCGCGGGTCGCCTCGGTATCGTTGGCCCGTGCCCCCCACAAAAGGCGTGATCGGAGTGGACGTTGGCGGAACCAAGGTGGCAGCGGGGCTGCTGGTTGACGGGCGACTTGGGGCAAGGGTCGAGGAGCCGACCAAGAAGGGGTCAGCGCAGGAGCTGATCGACCAAATCGTCGCCCTCGTCAGGCGGCTGCTGGAAGGGGCCGGTCCGGCGCGGGCGGTTG
>Ga0167615_1000041_pt1 | contig 48761 bp, 45 predicted proteins | sample BED_Mat_host_9_1_FD_111800 | JGI IMG/M metagenome (GOLD analysis project Ga0167615, IMG submission 111800) | Extremophilic microbial mat communities from Yellowstone National Park, USA - BED_Mat_host_9_15 (v2) (version 2) | ecosystem: Environmental > Aquatic > Thermal springs > Hot (42-90C) >... | reverse complement strand
CGCCGACGAGGATGAGCTTGCCCGTCTTGCGAGCAGGGACCGGGAGCTTGCCTTCGCGGTACCAACGGTAGGCGGTTTGCGGATGGATGCCTTGGGCAAGTGCCCACTCACGAAGGTTCACTATTGCGCAGTATAGCATGCTGGATTGCCAACAGTTGCACCCCCCTCCTTTACGACAACACCACCCGCGCTAAAGGGTCACTGCCGATCCTGATCATCGCGGTCGGCGGGTTCATCCTCCTCTCCGCCGTGGTCGGTTCTGGGAAACGGAAGCTGCTGCAAGCAGAGCTGGCCGCCCGCCGTCAGCCGCTTACCGACCCCCTAACCGGCCTCTACAACCTCCGCGGCCTGCGCGTTGCGGCCCGCCGGGCTGCCGCGCCGATCGGCGTTGTGCTGATCGATCTTGACAACTTCAAAGGGGTAAACACCTGCTTCGGCCACGGCGGCGCCGACCGGCTGCTCCAAGAGGTGGCAAAGGCGCTGGCTGGGGCGGTAGGGACGGCTGGTGTGGTCGCCAGGATCGGCGGCGACGAGTTCGTGGCGTTGGTTCCAGCGGCCGAGGGGGGACGGCTGGGCGCCATTGCCCAAGCCTGCCGCGAGGCGGTTAAGGCGGTTGCAGACAACCTTCTCGGCGTGGGGTGGCCGTTTGGCGCAGGCGTTGGCTTTGCTACCTCTTCGGCAGCCGGCCGCAACCTAGGCGCTCTCCTTGCCGCTGCAGACCGAAGGATGTATGCCGAGAAGGAGCGGGGGCGGAGGGGCGTCCTGCCGGCGCTCGACGGGGTTCGCTCCCTTGCTCCACCCTCCGAAGAGCAGGAGGACCAGGCGAAGGGGGTCCCGGCCGATGTGCGCGTTGCGGCTAGCTGGCTTGGCTCGGCTGCAGCGGTGGTGCTCACAGCGTTCCTTGGCCACGGCGTCCAACGGGAAGGGCTCCTGTTCCTCGCCGCTGCCTGCGCCGGGCTCGCGCTGTTGCCCCTCTTAGCATCCCTTACCTCCCACCCCTCCTTAGGACGGCTCTCCGGTCTTGCCGTAGCGCCGGCGCTTGGGGCCGCTATCTACCTCTCGGGAGGAAGCCGCAGCGCCCTTCTGCCGTTGGTCCTGGCTGCGGTAACCTTCTCCGCCCAGTTCGCCCGGCCCTCCGCGGTCCTAGGACGGCTTACGCTCTTCGTTGCAGCCGCTACCACCCCCTTCTTCTACGGCCCTCTTCGCGACCGGATCGGCTACCTCGTTCCCTTCATCGCCCTCACCACAACGGCCTGCGTGCTGACCGGAATCCTCCTCGACAACCGCCGCCGACTTTCCACCGCCCGGGCCCGGGCTCTCGAGCTTGCCCGCAAGGACAGCCTGACCGGCCTGCCCAACCGCCGCGCCTTTAACCGGGCGTTGGCCGACGCCGTCGCTGTCTTTGCAGCCGCCGGTTCCCGGCCGGTTCTTTGCGTGGTCGATCTCGACAACTTCAAAGCCGTCAACGACCGCCACGGCCACGGCGTAGGGGACCGGCTGCTGAAAGCGGTTGCCGAGAACCTCTCCGCTGTCACCCGGGGCTGCGACTGCGTCGCCCGGGTCGGGGGCGACGAGTTCGCGGTCCTGGCCGTCGGCCTAGAGCGGGACACGGCGGAGGCCATTGGCCAGCGTTTGATCCAAGCGGTGGAGGAGGCAGCCCGGGAGGTGGGGGTTACCGACTGCGGGCTAGCAGCCACGGTTGGCATCGCGCTCTGCGCCCAAGGTGGGTCGCCCCGTTTCCTCCTAACCGCCGCCGACCATGCCCTGCTTGAAGCCAAGGAGGCGGGTAAACGGCGGGTCGCGCTCGCCTCCCCGCAGGAACCACAGCAACCGCCGACGCCCACCCCGCCCCCGGCGGTCCGGCCGCTGCCCACCCTAGCCCCGGAAACGTAACCGTCCCGCCCTTAGAGCAGGCCTCGGCCCCAACCTCCCCTCAGCGCCTCCCGCGACCCTTCCCCAGCCGCCTAACCGGAGAACCACCCATAGCCACGGCAAACCGCTCCGCTAGATTGGCGCAGCGGTGGCTCACCGCCCTAAGCCCCATACCTCCGCCGTTTGGCTGCGGCGGGACCTGCGGCTTCACGACCACCCAGCCCTTGCCGCTGCCAGTCGCGGGGCCGAACGGTTGGTGGTGGTGTTCTGCCTCGACCAACGGCTGCTGGCCGGGCCTTGGTCATCGCCCCGGCGCAACCGGTTTCTGTTCGGCTCCCTAGCTGTCCTCGACGAGGAGCTGCGGCGGCTTGGCAACCGGTTGGTCTTGGTTGAAGGGAGGCCGGAGCAGGTCCTCCCCCCTCTTTTTAGAGAGCTCGGCGTCAGCGCGGTCCACGCCACGGAGGAGCTCTCCCCGTTTGGCCGCAGCCGGGACCTCCAGGTCGAAGCCGCCCTCCGGGAGGCGGGGATCCCGTTCCACCTCCACCCTGGCCACTACGCCGTCGACCACCCCCAGGCGCTCCACCCCAGCGGCGGTGGGGCTTTCGCCCGGTTCACCCCCTTCTATCGGGCGTGGCTTGCCGCCGCCCGCCGTCAGCCGCTGCCCGCCCCCGCCGCCGTACCGCCCCCACCAGAGGTCCCGACCCAGCGACCCCTTCCCGCTTCGGGCCGGTTGCCGCTGGAGCCCGGGGAGCGAGCTGCCCTCAACCGCCTGAGCCGATACCTCGACGAGAGCCTTGCCGACTATCCCCGGAGGCGCAACAGCCTTGAGGCAGGGGCCACCTCCCTCCTCTCCCCATACCTGCGGTTTGGCTGTGTCTCCGCGCGGAAGCTGGAGGCGGCGATCTGCCGCCGCGACCCCAACAACGAGCTGCGCCGCCAGCTTGCCTGGCGCGAGTTCTTTGCTGCGCTCCTTTTCCACCATCCCGAGAACCGGCAGCGGCCCTTCAATCCCCGCTACCAGCACACCCCGTTTGCCGATGACGAGGCCCGCTTCTTTGCCTGGCGGGAGGGGAGGACCGGCTTTCCGCTCCTCGACGCCGCCATGCGCCAACTCGCCCAGGAGGGCTGGCTCCACAACCAGTTGCGGATCCTTTGCGCCTCCTTCCTCGCCAAGCAGCTTGGCGTCAGTTGGCAGCTCGGCGAGCGCCACTTCATGACCCAGCTGATCGATGGGGACATCGCTTCCAACAACGGCAACTGGCAGTGGGCGGCCTCGATCGGAGCGGACTCCGCCCCTGTCTCCCGCCGCCTCTACAACCCCATCCGCCGCCAGGTCACGCTCGACCCCGCAGGCAACTACGTCCGCCGGTGGCTCCCGGAGCTCGCGCACCTCCCGGACCGGCTGCTGCCAACCCCTTGGCTTTTGCCCGCGGAGGAACGGCGACGCCTTGGGATCGACTACCCACCCCCTGCGGTAGACCTCGGGCTGGCCCGTCAAGCCGCCCTTGCCCGCTACCGGGGCTGAGCCTTTGGCGGGAGCGGGACAAAACCGCTGGTGCGGGCGACGTACTCGCGGTAGCCAGGGCGGGAGCTTAGGTAACGCTCGAGGTGGTCCTTTCCAGAGACGCGCAGCAACAGGACCGCCATCAGCAGCGGGCTCACCACCGCCCACCACGCTTCCCCGCCGCCAGCAGCGATCCCAAAAGCGCCCCACCAGCAAAGGAACTCCCCGAAGTAGTTGGGGTGACGGGAGTACCGCCACAGGCCGCGGTCCATCACCTTCCCCTTGTTCTGCGGATCCCCCTTAAAGCGGGCGAGCTGGAGGTCGGCAACTGCCTCAAAGGCGGTGCCGAACGCAAACACCGCTGCGCCGATCCAGTCCCCAACCGACGCCCCTCCCCGCGCCGCCTCTGCAGCGACCGGAGCGAGGAGGACAACCGAGACCAAGACCGCCTGGAGGGTAAAGACGTGAAGGGCGACGGTCAGCGGCCGCCACCCTCCCCTCCGGGCGAGCAGGTCGGTGTAGCGGGGGTCCTCGCGCCGCTCCTTCAACCTCCGCCAACCGAGGTAGGCGGCGAGACGAAGCCCCCAAACCGTAACCAGCGAGCAAACCAAGAGCTTGCGCCACTCCGCCCCCCCGGCAAGGGCAAACGCGGACCAGCTGCCAACCACAAAAGCGAGCCCCCACGCCGAGTCGACTACGGAAGCGTCTCGGAACCGCAAGGCGATCAGGAAGCCAACCGCAAAGGTAAAGGCAACGCCGGCGACGGCCAGGCCAAACGCCTCCCCAAAGCCGCTAAGCAACGGCAGCCCTACCTCGGGAGCGGGGGTTCGTCCGCCACCGCACGCCTAGCGCCCGCAGGATCACGGCGTGGCCGTAGATCAAGGCCAGCGTCCGGCGCGGGGAAAGGAGGAAGCGGAAGGCAGGGTCTCGAAGCAGCGCGGTGGTCAACGGCACCCGGCGCAGGGAGAGAGCGGCCTTGAAGGTCCGCTCCCCGTCGCGCCTGTTCTCGACCACCACCTGGGCGGTCTCGCCAGGGGCGCTTGCCCGCCAGATGTACCGTTCACCGAGGTCGAGAAAGGGAGAGACGAACATCCGCTTCTCCGCCTGCCCCGTTTCGCCGGCGAGGAGGGCGTAGCTTTCCCTTTCCCCCCAAGGGGTGTTGGTTACCTCCGCTACAACGCCGGCCAGCTCCCCCGTTTGGGAGTAGCAGTAAAAGAGGGCGATCGGGTTATAACAGCGGCCGAAGCTCCGCACGCCGGCTAGCAGGAAGACCGGTCCATCTGCCCCGACTCCGGTTAGCGCAGCAAGCCGCCGCCGCGCTCGCTGGGCGAGGGTGCCGTTCCCCGGTAGGTAGTCCTCTTCGCAGAACCGGAGGCCGTATAGGCCGGACACCAGCCTGCCCCCTAAGACCTCTGCAGCCCGCTCCACATCGAAGTAGAGGTAGGCGATCGGATGGCGGAAGGTCCGGCTCCGCTCTACGAACCGCCGATGGACGAAGTAGCCGCGGTAAGCGGCAGCCTCCATCGCTGATCCCCTTCGATCTGGTTGACCACCCGTAGGCCGCTGCGCACTCCGTCCTCGTGGAAACCGTAGAACCAGTAGGCACCACAATAGAAGGTCCGGTTCTTGCCGGATATCTCCTCGAACCGCTGCTGCGCCCGCACGGCTGCCCTGGTGAAAACGGGGTGGGAAAAGGTGAACCGAGCCAGGATCAGGTTGGGGTTGATCGCCTCGCTTCGGTTCAAGGTCGCCAGCACTTGGTGGCTACAGCGCAGCCGTTGCAGCCGGTTGAGGTAGTAGGTAACCGTCGGTCGATCCTTTGGTTCCTCGAGGAGGTGGAAGTTCCAGCTCGCCCACGCAGCGCGGCGGCGTGGGAGGAGGTTCCGGTCGGTGTGCACGACGATCTCGTTGTCCAAATAGGGGATCGCTCCCAGCACCTCCTGCTCAGCTGCCGTTGGCTGCTCAAGGAGCGAGAGCGCCTGGTCGGAGTGGGTGGCAAGGACGACGGCGTCGTACCGCTCCACGCCGCCCCGGCGATCGTAGACGGTGACTCCTTGCTCGTCCCGGGCGACCCGCTCCACCGCAGTGCCGACCCTGACGCGCTCGCCGAGCGCGTTGGCAATCGCCATCACGTACCGCCTTGATCCTCCGGGGATCGTCCACCAGCGGGGCCTGCCGGTGAGCCCCAACATCCCGTGGCGGTCGAAGAAGGTGAGCAGGAAGCGGGCGGAGAAGTTGCCGAGCTCCGCGGGGTCGGCGGACCAAACCGCGCTCAACTGGGGAACGATCAACCGTTCGACGAAGTAAGGGGAAAACCGCTGTTCTTCAAGCCATTCGCCAAGGGAGGGGTCCCGTTCGCTTCGCACCAGCTCCCGTCCGGCGCGCTGAAACCGCACCACGTCCCCAAGCATCCTGTAGAAGCGGGGCGAGAACAGGTTGCGGCGGGTTGCAAAGAGGCCGTTTAGCGAGGCGCCGGTGTACTCGAAGCGGCCGGCCTCGTCCGCAACTGAAAAGGACATGTCGGACCGCTGACGGTCGATCCCAAGCCGAGCGAGGAGCCCTTCAAAGCCCGGATAGTTGCGGTCGTTGAAGACCATGAATCCGGTGTCGACCGCCAAGGTGCCGTCAGCGCCGAGATCGAGGTCCAACGTATAGGCGTGGCCACCAAGGCGATCCTCTGCCTCGTAAAGGGTGACCTGGTGGCGGCGATGGAGCCGCTCCGCCACCGTCAACCCGCTCACGCCGCTGCCCACTATCGCGATCTTCATCTGCTTTCCACCGTGGGGTATGCGTTATATCCAGTTGGATCGGATCACATCTGTAAAGCTGTAAGCGGCTGGAGGATGGTCGCCTGTCGGTCAACTGGGCCGCGCCGAACCGGACCACAAACGGTCAGGCCAGCGGCCCGTTGGTTGGACAACGGCGCTAAACCCCAACCGCCCCCGCGGGCCCGCTTGCAACCGCCGAGCCCTGGTCAAGGATCGAAGGCGGTCGACGGTCCGGCCTTCCCGCTTTCAGAGCGCCGTAGCCGGTCTCAACCGGCCACCGACCGCAGCTTGCGGCCGCCAAAGGGGCTTTGCGAACAGGAACTGCTTGTCTTCGATCCGCCGCTCGGCAAAGCCGGCCTGGCAGTAGGCGAGATAGAGCCGCCAGAGCCGCCGGAACCGCTCGTCGAAACCGTGGCTGCGTAGCCGCTCCCAGGCCGCTTCAAACCGCTCCCGCCAGCCGGCCAGGGTGGGTACGTAGTGAGGGGTAAGGTCGGTAACCTCCACCGTCTGCATATCTGTGTGCCGCGCGATCGCCCGTGCGATCCGCTCTTGGGAGGGCAGGGATCCTTCCGGAAAGATCATCGTCCTGATGAAGCTTCGGGAGATCCGCTCGACGCGCCAAGCCCGATCGTCGATCACGATCGCCTGCATCAACATCAGCCCGTCCGGCTTCAGCAGTCGGGAACACCGCTCGAGGAACCGTCCCAGCCCGCGGTGACCGACCGCCTCGACCATCTCGATCGAGCAGAGCTTGTCGTACTGCCCACGCAGGTCCCTGTAGTCGCTGACCACCACCTCTACAAGCCGATCGAGCCGCCGACGCCGGGCCTCCCGGCGCATCCAGCTCGCCTGGGCCTCAGAGAGGGTTACCGCTGTCACCCTGCAGCCGTACTTGCTGGCAGCGTGGAAGGCAAACGACCCCCACCCTGCCCCGATCTCCAGCACATGGTCGGCGGCGTTCAGCGCCAGCTTCCTGCTTACAAGCTCAAGCTTTGCCTCGGCTGCCTCCTCCAAAGAGGCGTAGGGATCGGGGAAGTAGAGGCAGGAGTACGACATCGTCGGGTCAAGCATCGCCGCGAACAGCTCGTTTGAGAGGTCGTAGTGGGCGGCGATCGCCCGCTTCGAGGCGTGGCGGGAGTTGTTCATCACCAGGGAGAGCAGCAACTGGTACGGCTCCCAAAGCGGCGCCAAGTACCTGCGCAGCCGATCGAACCGCTGGGCGTTGCGGGCAGCGAGCCGGACCAACCCCACCAGGTCCGGACTCTCCCAGAGGCCTTTGGCGTAGGCGCTTGCAAGGCCTCGCGATCCTCTCAGCAACGCGGGGTAAAGGGCCGGAGAGCGGACCTGGAGCGTTGCTACTGGCTCGCCGCGACCAAACTGAAGCTGCCGCCCCCCTTCCTCCTCGACAACGAGCGTCCCCCCACTTACTGCGGAGAGGAGGCGGTGGCAGAGCACCCGTGCTGCCCGCTGGCTCACCATCGGCTTCGGTTCCATGCACAGCATAGATGCGCTGGAGCTGGCCGGTTGGTTCACGTGCGCGGGCGCAAAAGGGAGCTCTGGTAAAAAAGGGCTATGTACGCGACTCGATCTGCGGCACTCCTCCTCAGCTCCACCCTCGTCACCGCAGCGATTGCTTCCGGCGCAGCCGCCGCCCCGCGTGCGAAGAGGCGCGGTCACGTCCGTCGCCGTGGAGTCCAGCCAACGCTAACCGTACACCGCACTAAGTACGGCCCGGTGATCGCAAACGGTGCTGGTTTCACCCTTTACATGTTCGCTAAGGACAAGAACGGCAAAAGCAGCTGCTACGGCCCCTGTGCATCGGTTTGGCCACCGCTCCTGAAGGGCAAGGGCAGGTTGATCCTCGGCAAGGGGGTCAGGCGGAGGCTGGTCGGCTTCACACGCCGTAGCAACGGAACGATCCAGATCACTTACGCCCACCATCCCCTCTACACCTACGTCCCGGACGCTAAGCCAGGGGAAGTCCACGGAGAGGGGATCCTTTCCTTTGGCGCCCGCTGGTACGTGATCTCGCCGAGTGGCCGGGTGATCACCCCTAAGGGACGGTGAGCGAGCAGCCAACGGTTGCATTTATCGGCCTTGGGGCGATGGGCCTGCCGATGGCCGGCCGCCTCCTCGATGCCGGCTACCCAGTGCGCGGCTACAACCGCACGCCGCAGAAGGCGGAGCCGCTCCGCCGGAAGGGGCTGCTCCTCTGCAGCTCGCCCAAGGAGGCAGCCTCCACCGCGTCGGTGATCGTGACGATGGTGCGGGACGACGAGGCGCTCCGTGCCGTTGCGGAGGGTTCCCAGGGCTTGCTTGCCGGGGCGGCCAAGGGGGCGACCTGGATCGAGATGAGTACCGTAAGCCCGCAGACCAGCGAGGAGCTGGCGGCTAGGGCCGCTGACCTGGGCGTCTCCTTCCTCCAAGCCCCGGTTTCCGGGTCCGTACCGCACGCAGAAACCGGTCAGCTGACGATCATCGTCTCAGGAGACGAGGCCGCATACGCCGCAGCAAAGCCCCTGCTCGCGGTCCTCGGCTCCACGGTCAAGCAGGTTGGGCCCCTGAGCAACGCGCTCCACCTGAAGCTAGCGATCAACCTCTCGATCGCGATCCAAACGATCGGTTACGCAGAAGGCCTGCTTCTCGCCCAGCGGGCCGGGATCGAGAAGGGTCTTGCGGTGGAGGTCCTCCTCTCCAGCGCCATCGCTTCGCCGATGCTTAAAGGACGGGGGCGGTTGGTCCTCGAGCGGCCTGAGCAGGCATGGTTCGACGTCGGACTGATGCAGAAGGACATGGAGATCGCTCTTGCTAAGGCACGGGAGGAGGGGGTCCCGCTGCCGCTAAGCGGGCTTGCAAACCAGCTCCTGACCGCAACCAGGGCGGCCGGCCTTGGCGAGGAGGATGTGATCGCCGTCTACGACCTCCTCGCCCGGCTGGCCGGCGAGGGGATTGCGGTCGCATAGGTGGTGCCGCCCCAGCCGCTCTGGGCGCCCTGGCGGGCACGCTACGTCCAGGCTCCAAAGGGCGGGCAGTGCGTCTTCTGCCGGGCTGCAGAGGGGGATGACCCGCTCCTCGTCCTGCGGGGCAGCGGGGTGAGCGCAATCCTCAACGCCTTTCCTTATGCACCGGGCCACCTGATGCTTTTTCCGCACCGCCACCTCCCGGCGCCGGGTGACCTAAATCAGCTGGAGCAGGCCGAGCTTTGGTCGCTGCTCTGCCGCTGCCTGGACGGCATGCGGGAGGTGATGAAGCCAGCCGGCTTCAACGTCGGCCTAAACCTTGGCCGGGTTGCCGGCGCCGGCATCCCCGGCCACCTCCACCTCCATGTCGTACCCCGTTGGGAGGGGGACCACAACTTCATGCCGGTGCTAGCTGAGACAACGGTCATCTCCCAGGCGTTGGAGGAGACAGCCGCCGCTCTGCGGGCTGCCCTTAGCTCCCCTTCAAGACAAGGCGAACCGTGATCACGGCAGAGCCGCGGAGGAGACCGTTCAGCCGCTCCACCACCTCCTCGAGCTGGTAGGAGAGCTCCTCCCGGACCAAGGCGTCTGGAACGGCAACCGTCAACTGGCCCTCTTCCAGCTTCAGCGGCATGCAGCCGGCAGCTGCCGGCACCTCCCTTGCGACCACCCGCCACGCTTGCTCCACCGCGACCACCGGTTGGCCCGCCGCCGCCCGCCCGAGCGCCTCGCTAAGGGCTGCGCTGAGCGGCCGCGGTGCCACCCGCCTTCTACCCATCAGTCAAGCCGCACCGGCATCACTAGGTAGATCAGCTCCCCATCCTCTTCCTCTGCCTCGATCACCCCTGGCCGCACAGAGTTGGTGAGCTTCAGCTGGAAGGTCCCTGAGCCGACCGCTTCCACCCCGTCTTTGAGGTAGGTGGGGTTGAAGGCAACCGTTAGCGGTGCACCGCCGTGGCCGGCGCCGAGCCGCTCCTCTGCCTCGCCGATGTCCGGTGTCCGGGCCGCTACGACCAGCTCCCCGTCGGCGAGCGTAAGGGAAACGGGGGTATTCCGCTGCGCTACCAGACCCACCCGCCTCAACACGCCGCTGAACGTCGCTTGATCGAGGTCGAGTTGGACGGGTGGATCCTCTGGTAGGAGTTGCCTGTAGTCGGGGAACTGCCCTTCCAATAGCCGCGAGGAGATCACCACGTCGCCGACGGCGAAGACCGCCCTCCGTTCCACAAGCCCGATCCCAATCTCCTCCACCTCGCCCTGGGAGGCTACCCTTGCCACCTCCGCCAGTGCCGTTGCAGGTATCGTGGCCTTGAACTCCCCTTTTGCCCCAGCCTTTATCCGCCGCACCGCCAGCCGGTAGGAGTCGGTGGCCACCAGCTCTACAAGGCCATCGCTGACCCCGACATCGATGCCGGTCAGCAGCGGCCGGGTTTCATCCCGCGAGGCAGCACGGGCTACCTGGGCGACCCCGCGTACGAGGTTTGCTGCCTTCACAAACGCTGGGTCATCCCCGAGGCTGAAGGAGAGGTTTGGGTAGTCCTCCCGGTGGAGCGTGCGTAGCGCAAGCTGGCCCCTCTCCCAGCGGACGAGAAAGCTATTCTCCTGCGGCTCTAACTGGCAGTGCACGTTCCCCTCCGGCGCTGCTCGCAGCACGTCGAGGAGGAGCCTTGCTGGCACTAAGGCTTCGCCCTCGCCATCGTCCGCTACGGGAAGGCGGACCTCCACGGAGAGGTCGAGGTTGGTAGCGGTGAGCACTACCTCTCCCGCGCCCCAGCGCAGCAGCGCGCCGCCGAGAGCAGCTACCCCGCCCCGGACAGCCGCGATGTGCGCGGCGTTTCCAACCGCCCGAAGCAGGTCCTCCCGTGGTGCTGAAAACTCCATCTCTGCCTACCTTCCTTTTGGTGTTTTCAGAAGGCTACTTCCTAGCTGTAGTTGGCGTGAGGATTGTTGTGGATTGGCCCCCGCGCTCGGCCACGTGGCTTCTTGTCTGTAGCGGAGCCTCCTGTTGACTGGGCTGGGGATAGCTTCAGGTCCTTCCCCAGCGAGGCCGCTATTTCCCCAGCGAGCAGCCGCAGCTGTGGACTCTCCCGCAGCTCCCCCTCGCAGCTGCGGATCGCGGCGAGGATGGTGGTGTGGTCGCGTCCCCCAAACGCACGGCCAAGCGTCGGTAAGGAAAAGCCACACAGCTCCCTAGCAAGGTAGACGGCAAGGCGGCGGGCAGCCGCGACCTTCTGGCTCCGCCCCTTGCCCTCCAGTTGCTGTGGGCTGAGGCCAAACCGCTCGGCGACCGCGCGCTTCACCACCTCGATGCTCAGCGGGCCGCCGGGCGGGGGCGGGTAGAAGGCGTCGAGAGCCCGCTCAGCCAGGGCAGCTGTGACGGGCTCACCCCGGAGGGAGGCGTACGCGACAACGCGCAGGAAGGCGGCAAGGAGCTCCCGGACGCTCTGGCTCCCGCGAGCGGCGATCAGCTCCAAGGCGCCGTCCTCAACGTCGAGGCCCTGGGCTGCGGCGTGGCGTCGCAGCAGCGTGAGCCGCAACCCCCGGTCCGGCGGCTGGAGGTCGGCAACCAACCCACTTGCGCAAAGGCCGCGGAGCTGCTCCGAGGAAAACGGCAGGTCTTGGGGGCGGCTGCGCGCCGCAAGCACTACCTGCCCGCCCCGCTCGCCGACGGCGGCCAGTGCATGGTAGAGCTCTTCCTCCGTTCGGTCCTTACCGCAGACAAACTCCAAACTGTCGAGGAGGAGAACATCAACCCCCCTCGTCCTTCCCTTGAACGGTCCTAGCCGCCGCCCGCGGAGCGCAGCCAGGAACGCAGCGGAGAACCGCTCTGCGGTTGTGTAGAGGACGGTTAGATCTGGGTGGTGTTCGCGCAGCGCCGCAGCGATCGCAGCGAGGAGGTGGGACTTTCCGCACCCGGCTGGACCACAGAGGTAGAGGGGGTTGAAGGAGCCAGCAGGGACCTCTGCAACGGTCAAGGCGGCGTTGTGGGCGAGCCGGTTGGCGTGGCCGACTGCAAAGGTGGCAAAGGTCTGGCGAGTGGGGATGGGCACGGCAAGGTCCTCCACCACCTCTTCCGCCCCCGGCGGTGCGGCGAACACTACGCCGGTGAGGGCGCCGTCGCTGGCGCGCTGGGCGCAGCGGCTTAAAAGGGTGCCGAACCGCTGTTGGACCCAGGCCCTGTTGCGGGGGGGCACGGCAAGGGCCAGTCTGTTTCCGCTCACGCCAACCACCTCGAGCGAGCCGAGCCAGAGCCTGTAGGTGGAGGGGTCGACGTGGCGGCTGACCTCCCTTAGGAAGGCAGCGGCGACCGTCTCCTCTGCTTTCTGGCCAGGCGCCATAGGCCTTGGAAATATGGGAGATCCCGAACGGCGCCGCCGGATCAAAGCCGCATTTGCCAGAAACTTTCCGGGCGGGGGCTAGAGGCGCGCCGATCCCCTATCATCACCCCTACCCCAATGAAGCGGACCTACCAACCCAAGAAGCGCAAGCGCGCCCGCACCCACGGGTTTCGTGCCCGGATGCGCAGCCGCGGGGGACGGCTGGTGCTCAAGCGGCGGCGGGCAAAGGGGCGCAAGCGGCTCACCCCTTAGGGTGGCTGTGTGGCCCGAAGACCGGCTTTAGGTTGATGGCCACTGGGCAAGCCCGGAAGGGTCGGATCTCCCGCGCCAGCGAGTTCGAGCGCGCCTATAAGCGGGGCCGTTCGGTAGGAGGAAGGCACTTCGTTGTCTACCTTTTCAACGGCAACGGGGTGCCAAGGGCACGGCTTGGTCTTTCGGTGTCGAAGCGGGTTGGAGGGGCTGTGGAGAGGAACCGGTTGAAGCGGTTGATCCGGGAGGCTTTTCGGCTCCGCTGGGCAGAACGGCTGGTCGGCTACGACCTGGTCGTCGTTGCGCGGAGCGATGCCGGGCGGCTCGCGGAGCTGGGGCTTGCAGCTGTGCAGGAGGAGCTTGACGGGCTACTAGAGCGGGCGCTTGAGCTAGAGGGGGCGCGGAGGGGTGGCTAGGAGCTTCCTGCACCGTCTCTCACGGGGCCTCGCCTGGGTTGTGAAGGCGCCGATCCTCTTCTACAGCCGCTACATCTCACCGCTCTACGGCCGCCGGTGCAAGTACGAGCCGACCTGCTCCCGGTACGCCATCGAAGCGATCGACAAGGAAGGAGTCTTCAAGGGAACGGTCCTTGCCTGCTGGCGGCTGCTGCGGTGCAACCCGTTCAGCAAGGGCGGCTACGACCCGGTGGAGGCCCAGCGGATCTTTAAGGCGGGGAGGACATGAGCCCATTCCTCCCCGCAAACGTGATCGAGAGCGCCTTCGGGCCGCTCATCAAGGCGTTCGAAGTCGTGTTGGTGTTCATCCACGAACACGTTGTCGGCGGGAGTTGGGGATGGGCGATCATCGGCCTGACCGTTGCGGTCCGGCTGGTGCTGTTCCCGCTGTTCGTAAGGCAGATGAAGTCGATCGTCGCCCTCCAACGCCACCTCCCCGAGATGCGGGCGATCCAGGAACGGTACAAGGACGACCGCCAGAAGCAGAGCGAAGAGCTGATGAAGTTCTACCGGGAGAACAACATCAACCCATTCGCCTCCTGCCTACCGCTCCTCCTCCAGCTCCCGGTCCTGATCTCGCTCTTCTACATGCTTCGGACCGACCTCAAGAAGCACATCTGCGGTCCCCAGCTGGTCTCCCGTTACAACGCCCTCCACCACACGGCGGTGCGGGGCGTCGCCAACCTCCCGAACAAGTACATCGAACACACCACCTGCGCGAAGGTCGCCCCCCATACCGCCGGCTTCCTCTTCATTCCCGACCTCACAAACCACGCGACCGGCGCCGTGCTGGTCGTGCTGATGGTCCTTTACGCGACGACGATGGTTGCCTCGAGCCTGATCTCCAGCGCCTCAGCCGACCGCAGCCAGCGGGCGATGGCGATCATCCTCCCCCTCGCCTTCACCTTCATCGTGATCGGCCTGCCAGCGGGCTTGATCGTCTACTGGATCGGCACCAACCTGTGGACGATCGGCCAGGGGATCGTGATCCGCAAGCGGATGCCCCACCTCTCGCCGGCAAAGGCCCGCGCTGAGGCAGCGCCGGTCCAAGCGGCAGCCAACGGGGCAGGGTCTAGCTCCGCCCCCCTGCCTCCGCCGGAACGGCGCCGGCGCAGGAAGCGGAGCGGCCGCCGCCGCTAGCGCTGGCAGCGGCAAAGGAGTAAAGTTGCCGCGCGATGGCGGAGCGGCCAGAGTCTGTTGCAGCCCAGCGACTGCAGGCTTTCCTTGAGCAGTTGCGGGACGCTTTCGGGGTCGAGGCGGAGGTGATCGTCGATACCGGAGATGGCTTTGTGGAGGGGCGGATGGAGGGCGAGGAGCTAGGCCATCTGATCGGCAGGGCAGGCAATACGATCGACGCGATCCAACACCTGGCACCACGGATCGCGCTCAAGGACCTGCCCGCGAAGGTGCGGGTAGCCGTTGACATCGACGGCTACCGGGAGCGGCGGCTAGAGGTGCTCCGTGCGGAAGCGGACGAAGCGGCTGCAGAAGTGGAACGGAGCGGGGAAGCTGTGGAGCTAGGGCCGCTTCCCCCCTTGGAGCGCAAGGCGATCCACGACCACCTCCGCGCCCGGCCAGGGGTGGAGACCGAATCGGAAGGGGAAGAGCCGGAACGGGTGCTTGTGATCTACCCGGCCGGCTGATGTTTCACGTTTTACATCGCAGACGGTGACGATCCCGCCGGCGCTTCAGGCGGCGGCCGCTGATTACGGACTCGGGGAGTTGGTCTGCAAGCGGCTCTGGGCCCTAGCCGAGGCCGTGGCTGGAGACCCCAACGCCCCAACCGCGGCAAAGGGGTTAGCGGGGGTGGCCAACCACCTGCTCGACAGCCTCCGCGGCCTCGTGGTGCCGGAGCTCCGCGGGGCCGCCACGATCGCCGACCTCGGCAGCGGCGCCGGGTTTCCCGGCCTTGTTCTCGCCCTAGCCCTCCCCGCGGCCTCGGTCGCCTTGATCGAGGCAAACCAAAGGAAGGCCCGCTTCCTGGAACGGTTGACCGCCGCCTTGGGGGCGGCGAACGCTTTGGTTGTCCCCGTCCGGGCGGAGCAGTGGACAGCTGGGCTGGACAGCCATGATGTGGTCGTTGCTCGCGCGGTCGGGCCGCAGCCGGTGGTGCTGGAGTACGCAGCACCGCTATTACGCCTCGGTGGTGTGGTGGTTGAGTGGCGCACGGAGCGGCCGGCGGAGGAGGTAAGGCGGGGCCGGGAGGCGGCTGCCCTGCTTGGCCTGCGCCACCTCCGCGACCACCCCTACGGCCCAGGCGACCGCCGGCGGCTGGAGGTCTTTGAAAAGGTCGAGCCCACCCCTGCCCGCTTCCCCCGGCGCCCAGGGGTGGCGTTGAAGCGGCCGCTTGCCTGACCAGGAAGGCGCTAGCGTGATGGCAGTGGGTTTGGTGCTCGCGGTCGCAAACCAAAAGGGCGGGGTCGGCAAGACGACCACCGCGATCAACCTTGGCGCCTGTCTTGCGGAGCGCGGGCGGCGAACGCTACTGGTCGACGTCGACCCCCAAGCCAACGCAACGGTTGGCCTCGGCGTCTCCCGCCGCACCTACCCCGGCCTCTACGACGGCCTTTGCGGGACCGTCCCCCTTGCCGAGGCGATCGTTCCCACCCGGTACCCAAACCTCGACCTCGTTCCCCCCGGGGAGGGCCTTGCCGGCGCAAACGCGGAGCTGCCCAAGGAAAGCGGCTCCGAGTGGCGGCTCCGCGAGCTTCTCTCGCCGATCGTAGGTAGGTTCGATTTCCTACTCCTCGACTGCCCGCCGTCGCTGGGACCGTTAACGGTCAACGCCTTGGTTGCCGCCGACCAGGTGCTGATCCCGATCCAGAGCGAGTACTTTGCCCTCGAGGGGCTAGCCGCCCTCCTCGAGACCCTTGGCCTGATCCAGCGGGAGCTAAACCCCCGGCTGCGGATCGCCGGCCTGCTGTTGACGATGCAGGACGGCCGGACGAAGCTCGGCCGGGACGTCGAGGCGGAGATCCGGCAGCACTTCCCTGAGATGGTGTTCCGCACCGTTATCCCGCGGAACGTCCGCCTTGGGGAGGCGCCAAGCTTTGGCGTCGCTGTAATCGAGCACGACCCGGGCTGCGCCGGTGCGGCGGCGTACCGGAGCCTGACCGAGGAGCTGGTCGCTGCCACCGCAACGGCGATCGGGAGCGGCCGCTAGAGCGGGTTGCAGTTGACCAAGCAGGCTCCCGCGCAGGCCAACGGCATGACCGGCCGTTCCCCCACAGGGCTGGGGATAGCTGCCAGGGGAGCGAGGGGAACGGGTAGGCGGCGGTAGCAGGGCGTACGGTGGCGGGCCGGGTGCAGCTGCCCTCACCACTACAGTTCGCCTAGATGGAGCGGACGAGCCAGCCTAGGCGGGGGATGGGCCGGGGCCTTGCGGCGATCCTCGGCGAAACCTCCAGCCAGGGGATCCGGGAACTGCCGGTAGGCCAGATCGACCCCAACCCAAACCAGCCGCGCAAACAGCTGGAGCCGGAGGCGCTGGCGGCCCTAGCTGCTTCGCTCAAGGAGCGGGGGGTGCTCCAACCGGTGCTGGTGCGGCCGCGCGGCAGCCGCTACGAGCTGATCGCGGGGGAGCGGCGGTGGCGGGCCGCCCAGGCAGCCGGGCTGGAGCGGATTCCGGCGATCGTCAGGGAGGTGGAGGACGGGGAGTCCTTAGAGCTCGCCCTGATCGAGAACATGGCCAGGGAGGACCTAAACCCTGTCGAGGCGGCAAGGGCGTGCGCCTTCCTTGTCGAGGAGGTGGGGCTCACCCACGAGGAGGTTGGCCGGCGGGTAGGCAAGAGCCGGGTAGCGATCACAAACCTTTTGCGGCTCCTCGAGCTTCCTGACGACGTCCTTGACCTGCTGGCGGAGGGGAGGCTCACCGAGGGCCACGGCAGGGCGTTGCTAGCAGCCCCCGACCACACCACGCGGCGGGTGCTGGCGCGGGCAGCGGTGCGGGAGCGGTGGTCGGTGCGGGAGACGGAGCGGCGGGCCCGGGCCGCGGACCGACCGCAGCTCCGGAAAGCCGCGGCGGCTGGCGGCCGCTATGCAGACCTTGCAGGGCTGCTTGAGGAGCAGACCGGAGCAGCGGTCCGGATCAGGGAGCGGAAGGGAGGCGGGGTGACGCTGGAGCTGCGGTTCTCGGACGGCGCCGAGGCGGAGCGGTTTGCCCGGCGGTTGGCTGGAGGCAGCCGCTAGAATCGGTGCCGCGGGCGATTAGCTCAGCTGGTTAGAGCGCTTCTCTGATAAGGAAGAGGTCCCAGGTTCGAGTCCTGGATCGCCCACTGGGGAGGCTCCGACCGCTAGGTCTTGTCCGGCGGTGGCTCAGGCTCAGGACCGAGACCTTTTGCAAGAGCTGCTTCCTCCTCGCTGAAGGGGGGCTCGCCGAGCGGCGAGGGGAGCTGCCTAGCCGCGGCCATGCCGTCGAGGAGGAGGTTGACGTACCGCCGGTAAAGGGTGGGCCGGTGGCTGCGGTATTCGGCGGCAACCCCTGCAACCATCTCGCAGACCAGCAGGAGGTCGACCACGTTTAGGTCCCGCCGCGCTTTCCCTTGGTCCTGGGCCCGGCGGAGGAGCTCTCTAAGCGGGGGCAGGAGGCGGGAGCGGGCGGCGGCCAAGCGCGCCTGGCGGCGGGACCCGGAGAGGATCACCTCCTTCAACCCCCGGTCCTCTACCTGGAGCCGGACGAACTCAGCAAGCCAGCTTCGCAGCCCCTCCCAGGGGTCGTCCCGGTTAGCAGCCGCCCGGGCGGCGGCGGCGAGCCCCTCCAACCGCTGCTCGAAGAGGGAGTCGATCAGCTCCTCTTTGTCGGCAAACCGCCGGTAGACGGTGCCGACGCCGACGCCCGCCCGCCGCGCGATCTGGTCGAGGGAGACGCTCAGGCCCCGTTCCGCGAACAGCTCAGTCGCGGCCTCCAGGATCAAGCGGCGGTTCCGGGCCGCATCCCTGCGTAGCGGACGGGTCGACTGCTCCATCGATAGTTGAGGATAGCACAAACCGGAGAGGTAACCTCCACTTTGCTACCCTAAACGGAGACAGGTAGTCCGCTTATCAACAGGAGCTGGCGATGGCAACTGAGCTGACCCTCCCCAAGACCAAAAACCGGCCTACCCCTCCCCGCCGAGCCAACCACCGGTGGCTGGTGCTCGCCCTCGTTTCCCTCGCCCAACTGATGGTTGTGCTTGACGTGACGGTGGTTACGATCGCCCTGCCCTCGGCGCAAAAGGCCCTTGGTTTCACTAACGGCGACCGGCAGTGGGTTGTCACCGCGTACGCCCTAGCCTTTGGCAGCCTCCTTCCGCTCGGAGGGAGGATCGGGGACCTATTCGGCCGGCGGTACACCTTCCTGGTTGGCCTCGTTGGTTTCGCCGGTATCTCCGCCTTTGGCGGCGCTGCCCAGAGCTTTGGCTGGCTGCTTGGAGCGCGGGCTCTGCAGGGTGCCTTTGGCGCGCTGCTGGCGCCTTCGGCGCTAGCGATCCTCTCCACCACCTTCCAGGAGCCGAGCGAGCGGGCGCGGGCCTTTGCGGTCTTCGGCGCTGTCGCCGGGAGCGGTGCGGCGGTGGGGCTCCTGCTCGGCGGGGTCCTTACCGAGTACCTCTCCTGGCGGTGGTGCCTGTACATCAACGTCGCGCTTGCGGCTCCAGCGTTTGCTGGAGGGTTGGCGCTCCTGCACGGCGAGGTGGGCAGTGGCTCCACCGACCTCGACCTGCGGGGGGCGGCAACGGCAACGGGGGGTCTGTTGGCCGTTGTCTACGGCCTTGCCCACGCCCAATCGGCCGGCTGGTCGGCGCCGGTGACGATCCTCTGCCTCGCTGGAGGCGTCGCCCTCCTGATGGTCTTCCTCTGGCTGGAGTCAAGGGTAGAGCGGCCGCTGCTCCCCTTGCGGGTGGTTGCCGACCGGACCCGGGGTGGCTCCTACCTTGCCTTGCTGTTGTTTGGGATCGGGATCTTCGGGGTCTTCCTGTTCCTCACTTACTACCTCCAGGAGAACCTCCACTACTCGCCGGTCAAGAGCGGCTTTGCCTTCCTGCCGTTGGTGGGGGCGGTCCTGGTCGCCTCGATCTCCGCAAACACGATTGGCGGGGTGCGACGGCTTGGCCCGCGCTTGTTGGTGGCTGCGGGGATGGTGATCGGTGGAATCGGCTTGATCACCTTTACCGGGCTGGGCGCCCACGCCAGCTACGCGACCGAGATCCTTCCCGGCCTGCTGCTCGCCGGTGCAGGGCTTGGCTTTTCGATGAGCGTGGCGATGAACTGCGCAACCGCCGGCGTTGCAGCGGACGAGACCGGCATCGCCTCCGCCCTTGCAAACACCGGCCAGCAGATCGGCGGATCGATCGGGACCGCCTTGCTGAACACGATCGCCACCAGCGCCACGGCCTCCTTCCTCCGCGCCCACCCAGGGGGTAAGGCGGCGGTCGTCCACGCGACGCTCCACGGCTACTCCCTCGCTTACTGGGTCGGGGCGGGGATCTTCTTCGCCGGCGCGGCGGTCTGCGGGGCGATCCTGCGGAGCCGCTTTCCCCAGGGCGCTACAGCAGCAGCCCCCGCCCTCTAGCCGCCGCTTGGAGCTGGATCCGGGGACTGCGGCTTGCAGGGCGGCGTGGACGCCGCTAACCTAGCCGGAGCGGGGGTGCGCAGCGGTGCGGCGCTGTGGGCGCAAAACCAAGCTAACCTCCAACGGGTGCAGGACGAGTTGACGACAACGCTTGCCGAGCCGAAGCGGGCCCTAGTTCCGACCCTGGGCGCGGAGAGGCTGATCGCACTGCCCCAGCGGCTGTGGCGCGGCCTTCGTCAGCCCCACAACTGGCTCCAGTTGTTGCGCTTCTCCGTAGTTGGGGCCAGCGGCTACGCCGTCAACCTTGGCGTGCTGGCGTTCTGTGTCCACGTGGCCGGGATCGAGTACCACGTTGGTGCTGCGTTGGCTTGGATCGTTGCCGGGATCAACAACTTTGTCCTCAACCGGCACTGGACCTTCAAGGCGCGGGCCGGGGCGGTACACCTCCAGGCGGTGCGGTTCTTGGTGGTGAGCCTAGTTGCGCTGGGCATCAACGAGGGGGCCCTAACCGCGTTTGTCGAGCTGGCCGGCCTAGGTGCCCTCTCCGCCCAGCTGCCGGCGCTTGCGATCTCCACGCCGTTCAACTTCTTGGGCAACAAGCTTTGGAGCTTTCGGGCGCCCGCCCTATACTCAGGTTCTGCCCCCGCAAAGGAGGTCTGAACCGATGCAGGAGATGGTCATCTACGGGGTGAGCTTTGACATGGTCGGCAAACAGCCGATCGTGCTCCTCAAGACCGTTCAGGGGAACAAGTTCCTGCCGATCTGGATCGGCCATCCCGAGGCGGCCTCGATCCTGATGAAGCTGCAGGGAGCCTCTACCCCTCGGCCGATGACCCACGACCTCCTTGCCGACATGCTGGGGGAGCTGGACGTCAAGTGCGTCCAGGTGGCGGTCACGGAGCTCCGCGACAACACCTTCTTCGCGTCGATCACCCTCCTTGCCAACGGGCGGGAAGTCGAGATCGACTCCCGCCCAAGCGACGCCCTCGCCCTGGCCGTCCGCACCGGCGTGCCGATCTACGCCGCCGACGAGGTGATTGCGGAGTCGGCGATCGAATTCGAACAGGAGCGGGAGGAAACGGAGGACGTGGTCGAGAAGTTCCGGGAGTTCCTCGACCACGTCTCGCCCGAGGACTTCGCCACTGGCGGCGACGCCTAGCGGCCAGCAAGGGAGGGCGCCGCTGTCGCGCCGCGGCTGAAGGCGCTGGCGAGGATCCGCTCGACAACCTGGTCGAAGCCGATCCCAGCCGCCTTCGCAGCAACGGGCAGGAGGCTGGTTGGGGTGAGGCCTGGAACGGCGTTCACCTCGAGGACCCAGAGCGCCTCCTCCCCCCGCTCGAGGATCATGTCGACGCGTGCAAAGCCATGGCAGCCGAGCAGCTCGAAGCAGCGTAAGGCGAGGGCCTGGGCGCGGGCAGCGACAGCAGCCGGCAGCTGGGCAGGGGCGGAGAGGTCGACAAGGCCAGGGTTGTAGCGGGACTCGAAGTTGTAGGAGCCGGCCGCAGCCAGCACCTCCACCACCGGCAGGGCCTGGGGCTGCCCCGCCTGATCTGCGATCACCGAGACCGCAAGCTCCCTGCCTTCGACGTAGCGCTCGAGGAGGAACTTGCGGTCGTAGGAGAGAGCGCCGACGATCGCTTGGGGGAGCTGGTCTGGATCCCGGACGAACTTCACCCCCAACGCCGAACCTTGGGCGGCCGGTTTCACCACCAGCGGCAGCCCAAGCTGCTCTTCAGCCCGCCTTAGCGCCGCCGCCAGCCCCAGCCGTTCAACCGCCCCCTCGCTGAAGGCGAAAAACGGCGGTGTCGGTACCCCTGCTGCGCGCAGCAGGTGCTTGGCAAGCGCCTTGTCAAAGCAGCGCAGGCAGGCGCTGGGGTCGGAGCCGGTGTAGGGGATGCCAAGGCAGTTGAGGAGTTCCTGGATCATCCCGTCCTCGCCCTCCCTGCCATGGAGGGCGATGAAGGCGACCTCCGGGGCAAGCTCTGCGAGGTCCTTTGCGGCGGAGGGGCCGACGTCGATGCCGACGACCTCGTGGCCGAGGCGGACGAGCGCGTCCTCCACCCGCTCCCCTGAGCTGAGCGAGACCGCCCGCTCCAGGGACCGGCCTCCCTTGAGAACGGCAACCCTCACCTGGTCTCCCGGCGCCGACGGGCGTCGAACGGCAGGACCGCACCGCTGGGGCGGACCGCCGGTGGCCGCTGGAGGGCGGAGAGGAGCTCCTGCTCCCCCCGCACCGCTTCGGCGATCCGGCGGATCCCCTCGGTGATCTGGTCCTCGGGCGAGCCGGCGAAGTTCAACCGCATCGCGCTTGCGCCCCGCTGGTTGTCGTAAAAGGCGGCGCGACCGGGCACGAAGGCGACCAGCTCGCAGCGGGCGAGGAGGTCGGTGGTGTCGATCCGGTTGTCGAGGGTCACCCATAGGAACAGCCCCCCTTCCGGCTTGTTGAAGGAAGCCACCCCACCAAGCTCCCGTTCGATCGCCCCAACCATCACGTCCCGCCGCGCCCGGTAGAGGGCGCACTGGCTCTCCAGGTATGCCTCCCAGGCGAGCTGCTCCCCCTGCTCGGCGCGGAAGAACGCTGTAACGAAGAGCTGACAGAGGGGGGAGGAGCAGAGGTCGGCGCCCTGCTTGGCGAGGTTGAGCTTTTCCCGGATCGGCGCGGGCGCGACGATCCATCCCACCCGCACCCCGGGGGCAAAGATCTTCGAGAAGGTGCCGAGGTAGATGACGGTCTCCGCTTCGCCGTCCCCTTGGTCTAAGGAGTGGAGGGTGGGCAGCGGCTCCCCTTCGTAACGGAGGAGGCCGTAAGGGTTGTCCTCGAGGATCAGCACCTCAGCTTCCCGCGCCAGCTCCAGGAGCGCCTGGCGGCGGGAGGGGCCAAGGGTGACACCGGCGGGGTTCTGGAAGTTGGGGATCGTGTAGATCAGCTTCACCCGCTTCCCAGCCCGCCGCAGGTTGGCGATCGCCTCGGCAACCCCCTCGACAACAAGCCCGTCCCGATCCATCTCGACCTGGTGGACCTCCGCTTGGTAGGCGGCAAATGCAGGGATCGCGCCCGGGTAGGTCGGTCCCTCGGCGACGATCACGTCCCCGGGGTCGATCAAGGTCTTGCAGATCAGGTCAAGCCCCTGTTGGCCGCCGGTGGTGATCAGAAGGTGGTCTGGATCGACAGCGCTGCCCTCGGCAGCCATCACTTGGGCGGCGCACTCAGCGGCGGCCCTCAGCCCCTCCGTCGGCCCGTATTGGAGCGCCTTCGCGACGGAGTCCTCGGCCACCTCCGCCATCAGCCGGGCGTAGAGGGCGGGGGAGAAGGTGGAGGTATCGGGCAACCCCCCGGCGAGGGAGATCACCTCAGGCCTTTCGGTCAAGGCGAACATGTCCCGCATCGCTGAGGAGCGCATCCCCCTGGTGCGCTCCGCAAGCAGGGAGTTGTAAAGGGCAAGCCCTGCCCGTGGCGCGCGCGGGGCAGGCCCTGGAGCCGCTTGGCCCTCCCCGGGATGGTCTATGGTCATTGCTGCCAAGTTAGCGCGAATCCCCTCCCGGCGAGGGGAGCCTGCAAGAAACGGAACGGATGGCCCGCGGCTTAATCCTCTGCGTCATCGACGCCCTCTCCCCTCGGGCGCTGGAGCGTGCGATAGCAGAGCAGGCGGTGCCGACCCTAGCCGCCTTGCTGGCGCAGGCCGACCTTGCAGCTGAGTGCTGCGCGCCGTTCCCATCGGTGACGCCGGTCTGTGCGGCGACGATTACAACCGGCAAGGGCCAGCAGCAGCACGGGGTCCCGGCGATGTGCTGGTTCGACCGCGCACAGGGCCGCTACGTCGAGTACGGCTCCTCGTTGCGGGCCGCCCAGCGGGTTGGGATCGCCCAGCAGCTAACCGACCTCATCTACAACCTCAACGGCAGCCACTTGAGCCGGGAGTGGCCAACCATCTTCGAGCTGCTCGATGACGCCGGCCTGCGCACCGCTGCCACCACCTACCTCGTGTTTCGAGGCCGCTACAGCCATCCGCCCCGTCGCCAGGGGCTAAGCCGGCTTGCTGCGCCGCTGGTGCGCCGGCCGGTCGAGGGCCCCCGGGAGCTGTTCTACGCCGACCTCTTCGCCTCCCGCACCGTCCCCTGTACGGCGCTGCTGGGGATGCCGGGGGCGCGGGACCGTCACGCCAGCTGCGCGGCAGCCCAGCTGGTGGAGGAGGACCTCTGCGACTTTTTGCTCCTCTCCCTGCCGGACAACGACTGGTACTCCCACCGCCACGGTCCGACCGGACAGGTCACCTCATTAGCTGCAGCCGATCGGCATCTAGCGAGGGTCGCGGAGGCCGCCGGGGGGCTCCCAAACCTCCTCGAGCGTTACGCCGTGGTGGTGATGGGCGACCACAGCCAAAGCCCGGTCCAAGCCGGGATCGATCTCCCTGCGGCCTTTGGCCAGCTTGGCGTCCGAACGCCACGGCGAGAAGGGGGGACGGTAGCGGTCTGTCCCTCCCAGCGCAGCGCCCAGCTTTACGCCCTTCGGGAAGGGGAGGCGACAGCAGCGCTGGCGAAGCGGGGGCTAGCTACACCTGGCGTAGAGCTAGCTTGTTACGCGCCGGCGCCCGGCGAGGTAGCGGTCCGCCGCCGGGGGACCGGGGAGCTTCGGTTCGCCCCCGGCGGCGACCTGCGCGACCTGAGGGGGGGCCGGTGGTCGGTCGATGGAGATCTCCGTGCCCTGGCGCTCTCAGTGGAGGCGGGGCGGGTTGAAAGCAACCGCTATCCCGACTGCCTGCACCGACTCTGGGAGGCGGTTTCCTGCAGCCGCAGCGGGGAGGTCCTGCTTTCTGCAGCGCCTGGCTTTGAGTTTCGGGACCTCGGCGGCGCAGCCCACCTCGGCGGCGGCTCCCACGGCGGTCTGGATCGGGAGGACTCCCTTACCCCCCTCCTTGCGGTAGGGCTGGAGCGGCGGCCCAGACAGCGGCGGCTCTGGCGGCTAGCGGATGTCTTCTCGATCGTCCTGCGCCATTTCGGGATCGCTTAGGCATCGGCTGGGAAGGAGAACGGCTCGATCCACTCTGCCCGCCGTCGGCTGGCCGCCCCGATCGCAACCCCCATCACGCACGGGTCCTCCGTTGCCGGCTCGAGGCGGGTTGGGAGCTGGCTGACAAGCCGTGCGATCGAGCGGGTCCGGTCGAACCCGATCACCGAGGCCCGGCTGCCGGTCATGCCGACGTCGGTGATGTAGGCGGTGCCGCCGGGAAGGATCCGGCTATCGGCGGTAGGGACGTGGGTGTGCGTGCCAACTACCGCGGTCACCCGCCCGTCGAGATACCAGCCAAGGGCTACCTTCTCGCTGGTTGCCTCGGCGTGGAAGTCGATCAGCACGTGGTCTGCCTCTCCCAAGGCGGCAACCGCTTTGGCGGCCTGCTCAAAGGCTGGGTAGGCGGCCTCCATGAAGAGGTTGCCGAGGAGGTTGACCACGCCCAGGGTGACGCCCCCTGCCCCTTCAACCGTGCACCACCCCCGTCCCGGATGGCTCGAGAGGAAGTTGGCAGGCCGGAGCAGTCGGGGCTGGGTGTCGAGGTAGGGGATGATCTCGGGACGGTGGTAGGCGTGGTTGCCAAGGGTGATCACGTCGATGCCGGCGGCAAAGAGCTGGTCGGCGAGCTTTGGGGTCAGGCCCAAGCCGGCAGCGGCGTTCTCGGCGTTGACCACGACGAAGGTCGGGTCGTACCGTTCGCGGAGCTTGGGCAGGGCAGCGAACAGCGCTTGGCGGCCGGCCTGGCCGACCACGTCGCCGATGAAGATGATCCGCGCCGCCGCTTGCTCAGGCATACTCGCGCCGTGATCCTGGCACGATGAGCGACGGGGAAGGCCGACCACCAAGCACGGTTGAAGCGGGCCCCTCGTCGGCAGGCGGTCCAGACGGGAAGGTGGTGATCCCCCGCTGGGTCCAGCTGGTGGGCCTGCCGCTTGCAGTTGTCGCTCTTTGGCTGCTGGGACACGCGGCCGGGAAGGTGGTGGAGCTGTTCATCGTCGCCGGGATCATCGCCTTGGTCCTTAACCCGTTGGTTTCCGCGATCCAGCGCACCGGCCTGCGGCGGGGCTTCGCAGTCCTTTCCGTATACGTCGGCTTCTTTGTTGTGCTGGCGGCCATCGGCTACCTGCTTGCCCACCCTATCGCCCACCAGGCGGAAAGGTTCGCCCACTCGGTGCCCCACATCATCGCCGCCGCCAATCGGGAGATCGCCCACTTGCAGCGGACCCTCAACAAGGCGGGGATCCACGTCCACTTCGTCAGCCAAGGCAAGACCGCGCTCCAGACCCTTGGCGCAAAGGTGGCTAAGAGCAGCGCCGTGATCGCTGAATTTGGCGGCGAACTGCTGAAGAAGGCAGCGACAGCGGTCCTTGACGTGATCGCGGTCTTCGTCCTCTCCGTCTACATGCTCCTTTACGGCGAACGGATCGGGGCCTTCGTCAGGCTGGTGGTCCCCGGGGGCAGGCAGCACCTTGCCGACGCCGGCCGGCGGGAGCGGCTCGAGGGGGACGACTACCCGACCTTGATCCAGCGGGCGGTCTCCCGCTACGTCGGCGGCCAGCTGCTGTTCAGCTTCCTGCTCGGAACCTCGGTTGGGATCGGCCTTTACATCTTCGGCTTGGTTGGCCTCTTCGCCGACGGCCGCCGGTTTGCCTTCGCCTTCGGAGTCTTCTACGGCGTGATGGAGCTAGTCCCCTACATCGGCCCCTTCCTTGGCGCCCTGCCGCCGGTCCTTGTCGCGCTCTTCACCCACCCCTTGACGGCGGTTTGGGTCGCGCTGTTGTTTGTCGCGATGCAGCAGTTCGAGGGCCACGTCGTTGCGCCCCAGATCTTCGGCCGAACCCTGCGGATCAACCCGTTGCTGGTGATCTTCGCCCTCCTAGCAGGGCTGGAGGTGGGAGGGATCGTCGGCGCTTTGATCGCGCTCCCCCTCCTGTCGATCACCCGCGAGACGGTGCTCTACCTCTACCGCCACCTAGAGCTGGAACGGTGGCCGAAGAGCCCAGATCCGCTCCTCTAGGTGGCGGCCAGCCGAGGCCCGATCGGCGCGACCGCAACCCCCTCGCTCCCCGCCTCGCCTGAGGCTGCCGTGCGGGCTGCCCACGCCCGGTTACCCCCCGCCCGCTTGGCTTGGTAGAGGGCGAGGTCGGCGCGGGCGAAGACCTGGTCGTAATCAAACGGTTCGCCGGCCTTAGAGGAGGCCATCCCTACGGAGACGGTCACCGGCAGCCCAGCCAAAGGCTCCCTGGAGACGGCCCTGCAAAGGCGGGTTGCAACCGCCTCCGCCTCCACCAAGGTCGCGCCCGCAAGCAGGACCACAAACTCCTCGCCGCCGAACCGGTAGGCGGACTCAAAGGCCCGGAGGTTGGCGCGCAGCCGCTTGCCCAGCTCCTTCAAGACCGCATCCCCGACAGCGTGGCCATGGTTGTCGTTGATCGCCTTGAAGCGGTCGATGTCGGCGATCAGCACCGCTACCGGTTCCCCGGTCTGGGCGGCGCGGTGGGCGAGCTCGGCAACCCGCGCCTGGAGGGCGGCCCGGTTGAACAGGCCGGTCAGCTGATCGACTACCGCCTGGTCGCGATGCTCGATCGTCGAGCGGCCGAGGGCGACGCCGAGCATCCCGATCGTCGCCACCGTTGCGCAGTCGAAGAGGAGGATCGCTGGCGCGTGGCCGACCAGGGACGGATCCTCGATCAGCCCGCTGAGGACGATCGAAAGGAGGGTAAAGGAGATCCCGATCGCTACCGCTTTCGGGGGGAAGACCGCAGAGGAGCCGATCGGCAGCAGGAAGAGCAAGGGGCCGGCGAAGACCATCTGCCGATCGGCGACAAGCCCCGAGGCCATCAGCGATCCCTGGAGGCCGAGCCAGGCGGCGCCAAGGGCGAGCTCAGGGCGGCGGAGCCGCTCGAGGAGGTGCTCGACGGCGATGTAGATCGAGGCGAAAACCGCCGGTGGGAGAAGGATCTGCCAGCCGTACTCAACGGCGCTTGCGATGCCGACCGCAAAGCCGATCAGGAAGGCCGGCCAGGCCCGCTCCCGCAGCGCTTTGTTGAGCGCAAGCAGCTGCCGTCGCTGGAGGTCGTCGCGGATCAGCCAGCTCCCGGTCGCCGCCTGGTTGCGGTCCTCCCAGACCTCGAACCCCTCGCCAGCCCTCCCTTGGGCATGATCCCGACGCCTGCTTTGGTCCCGCGTCGCCTGACCCCTGCAGCCCGGCAGCGGGGCAAGCTCCCCCTTTGAGAACAGCCGCAGCGAGCCGTTCGCGCGGCACAGGCAGACGCCGTTGCCGCCCTGGCCCTTGACGGCGTAGAGGGCTCGGTCGGCCTGGGCGAAGAGGTCGTTGAACCGGAACGGCGTTGGGGGCAGGGAGGCGGCAACGCCAAGCGAGAGCGTCACCGCCACCTCGGCACAGGGCCGCTCTGAAACCGCCTCGGCAACGGCGGCAGCGATCGCGCACCCCTCCGCCTCCCCGGTTTCGGCAGCAAGGATCACGAACTCCTCACCGCCGAGGCGGTAGACCGCCGCTTCGGTGGGCAGGGAGACCCTGATCCGTTCAGCGACCTCGGCGAGGACGCGGTCCCCAACCGGGTGGCCGTAGGTGTCGTTGATCTGCTTGAAGCGGTCGGGGTCGCAGACGATCACCGTCACCGGGCGGTTAGCGACCGCAGCCTGGTGCTCCAGCTCGGCAACCCGCGCCTGGAGGGCAAGGCGGTTTGGAAGGCCGGTTAAGGGGTCGACCGTGGCCACCCCCCTTGTCGCGAGGTCGAGGGAGGAGGCGACTGCAGCGATCCAGCTGCCGGCGATGGCGACGGCAAGGGGGTAGAGAAGGAGGAACGGCTGGTGTTCGACTGCAGCATGCTCGGCGACAAGCCCCACCGCGAGCTGGAGCAGGACGGTGTAGCCGACGGCAAGGGCTGCTATCCGCCCCGGGAATACCAAGGCGGCGAGGAGGGAGAGGGGGATCAGCAGCGGGAGCAGGTAGGGGCTAGGACCGTGGGCGAGGACAAGGCCGCCGGCTACGCCCCCTTGGACCGCAAGCCAGACCAGGAACAGCACCTGCTCCGGGCGGCGGTAGTAGGCGATCCGCCGCTGCACGACCCAGAACGCCACCAGCCCTGGCAGTGGCGGCAACGCGGCAGCGGCGCCAAAGGTGGGCGCACCGACAGCGGCGGCTACAAGAAACAGCACCGAGCCGCGCGCCTCCACCCAGCGCATCCGCCGCGAGAGGTCGATCAAACGTCCACGGTCGGCGTCGTCCTTGCAGTGCAAAAGCTCCACGTTCGTCCGATCGACCCGACCCTTGCTGGCCTTTAGCCAAGGGGGATGCGTTGAGCGGATTGGCGGCGAAAGGTCAGCGGACCGGCAGGTCAGTTTGCAGAAAGCTTCTAACTTAGGTATAAGTTTATACCCGGGTAACCAAGATGGCAGCGCCTCGGATAAACGGCTCTGGGGACGGTTCCTTGCGCCGGCGGCTGCCCCGGGCGGACCGCAAGCGGCAGATGGTCGAGGTCGGCAGGAGGCTCTTTGCGGAGCGCGGGTTTGGGTCCGTAACGATGGAGGAGCTGGCGGCGGCGGTCGGGATCACGAAGCCCCTCCTGTACGCCTACTTCGGCAACAAGGAGCAGTTCTACCTCGCCTGCATGGCTCCGGCGGGGGACGCGCTGGTGGAGGCTGTGGTGGAGGCGGTGCGGGCTGCCGGCAGCCCCGGACGGGCGCTCCGCCGGGGCCTTGAGGCCTTCTTCCAGGTCCTTGACGAAGACCGGGCGGCGTGGCGGGTGCTGTTTGACGAGACCCTTCCGTCCTCCGGTCCGGTCGCCCAACAGGTCGCCCTCTACCGAGAACGGCTCGCCGGCTTGGTCGAGGCGGAGCTTCTCGCCCAGCTTGGCGGCCGGGTCAGCGAGGAGCAGCGGGAGGAGGTGAGGGCGCTGGCGGCAGCGACCTTTGGGGCCGCTGAGGGGCTGTGCCGGTGGTGGCTGCGGGAAGGGCGGATGGAGGCCCAGCGGGCCGCCCACCTGCTTGGGACGGTACTGGGCGATGGGCTGCGCGGCCTTGCCGCCAGGGCGGCTGCCGATGGCTGAGCAGCTGCCCCGGCCCGTGGCGGTGCTGGGCGGGAACCGGATCCCGTTCGCCCGCTCCAACCGCGCCTACGCCGAGCTCGACAACAAGGCGCTGTTGTCGGGTGCCCTTGAAGGGCTGATCGACCGGTTCGACCTCGCCGGCGAGCGGCTGGGGGAGGTCGTTGCCGGGGCCGTCCTCAAGCACCCGCGCGACCACGGCCTGACGCGGGAGGTGGTCCTGGGGTCCCGCCTTGCCCCCGAGACCCCTGCCTTCGACCTCCAACAGGCCTGCGCAACCGGTATCGAGGCTGCGGTCCTGGTTGCAAACAAGATCGCCTTGGGCCAGATCGAGGTCGGCGTTGCCGGCGGCGTTGACACCACCTCAGACGCCCCGATCACCCTCTCCGATCGGCTCCGCAAAGCGCTGGTGAAGGCGAACGCCGCCCGCGACCTCCGCGGCCGGCTCTCTGCCCTAGCCGCTGTCCGACCCAAGGACCTGATCCCCGAGCCGCCGCGCAACGTCGAGCCCCGGACCGGCCTTTCGATGGGCGAGCACACCGCGCTGATGGCGAGGGAATGGGGGATCACCCGCGCCGAACAGGACGAGCTTGCCCTGGAATCCCACCGCAAGCTTGCAACCGCTTACGAGCGGGGCTTCTTCAACGACCTCCTCACCCCCTTCCACGGCCTGGAGCGGGACGAAAACCTCCGGCCAAACACCTCTTTGGAGGCGCTTGCCCGGCTGAAGCCGGTCTTCGGCGGACCGGAAGGGACGATGACCGCAGGAAACTCGACCCCTCTCTCCGACGGTGCAGCGGTGGTTCTGCTGGCGAGCGAGCGGTGGGCGCGGGAGCGGGGGATCGAGCCCCTCGCCTACATCACCCACGCCCAGGCGGCAGCGATCGATCACGTCGGCAAGCGGGAAGGGCTGTTGATCGCCCCCGTCTACGCGATCGCGATGCTGTTCGCCCGGACCGGCCTGACCTTAGAGAGCTTCGACCTCTTTGAGATCCACGAGGCCTTTGCCGCCCAGGTGTTGGCGACGTTGAAGGCCCTTGCCGACGAGCGGTTCTGCCGGGAGAAGCTTGGCCGCAAGGAACCGGTCGGGACGATCCCTCGGGAGAAGATCAACATCAACGGGGGGTCCCTTGCCGCAGGACACCCGTTTGCTGCAACCGGGGGCAGGCTGGTTGCCACCCTTGCCAAGGAGCTCGCCCAGCGGGGCAGCGGCAAGGGGCTGATCTCCGTCTGCGCCGCCGGCGGCCAAGGGGTAGTGGCGGTGCTGGAGCGGTAGGATGGCCGATCGTTACGCTGCCCTCACCGGATCGCCCCTTGCCCCCATCCTGAGCCGGCTCGGACTGCCGCGGATCCCAGCCTTGGTACGGACCCCGGGCCTTTTGCCGGCGGTGGCGGAAGGGGTAGCGGTTGGGGCATCCCCCGGCGCGACCCTTGGCGAGGCGGTTGGGGCTGCGGTCGGCGAGCTCGGCTTGAAGGAGGTTGGGGAGGGGCGGATCGGCGCCGCCCTCTACGACGCCAGCGGCCTGGACAGCGCCGAGGCCCTCGTCGAGCTACAGCGGTTCTTCACCCCGGTTGTAGGGAGGGTTGCGCCAAGCGGCCGGGTCGTGATCCTCACGGTCGCTCCCCAGCGGGCGGCAAACCCACGCCACCAAGCCGCCCAGCGGGGGGTCCAAGGGTTCGCTCGCTCCCTTGGGAAGGAGCTTGGCAGGAAGGGAACGACCGTCAACCTGCTAGAGGTCGGCGAGGGCGGTGAGGTAGGGGTTGCCGCTGCCTTGGCGTTCCTTCTTTCCGGGCGAAGCGCCTACCTCTCCGGCCAGGTGATCCCGCTTGGCGCCCCAGCCCACCCCCTCGAGGCCGCTACCCCTCCGCTCGCCGGGAAGCGGGCGGTCGTTACCGGGGCAGCCCGAGGGATTGGCGCTGCGATCGCCGCCGTGCTGGCCCGGGAAGGGGCGGAGGTCGTCGGCGCCGACGTTGCTGCACTGCGCAGCGAGTTGGAGGGGACGGTTGGACGGTTGGGCGGCAAGGCGGTAACGGTCGATGTCACCGCCGCCGAGGCGGCAGAGCGGCTCCTTGATGCAGCGGAAGGGCAGATCGACGTGATCGTCCACAACGCCGGCATCACCCGGGACCGCACCCTGGCACGGATGGACGAACGGCGGTTTGCAGCGGTGATCAAGGTCAACGCCTTAGCGGTGGAGCGGATCAACGGCGTCCTCCTCGAGCAAGGGGCGATCCAAAGCGGTGGAAGGATCCTCTGCCTCTCCTCGGTGGCTGGGATCGCCGGCAACGCCGGCCAGACCAACTACGCCGCCGCTAAGGCCTACCTGATCGGCCACGTCAAGGCGCTGGCAGCGGAGGTTGCCGGCCGCGGGGCGACGATCAACGGGATCGCGCCCGGCTTTATCGAAACCCAGATGACGGCGGCGATGCCGTTTGCGATCCGGGAGGTGGGCCGGCGGTTGAACTCCCTCCTCCAAGGGGGGCTGCCGCAGGACGTAGCCGAGGCTGTGGGGTGGCTTGCCGACCCCCGCAGCGCTGCAGTGAACGGAGCGGTCGTGCGGGTCTGCGGACAGAGCTTTCTGGGGGCTTAGCGATGGCTTTACGACCCGCCCTACCGTTGCTTTACCTGCGAGCAGCCGCAAGCGCGCTGCCGCTTGCTGGCCGCCTCCCCTTCCTGCCGGGCGGCGGCGGGCGGGCGGACGGCCTGCGGGTTGGCGGCAGAGCGGTTGTGGTCGACCCCGAGCGGCTTGCCGCCTACCGGGAGCTCTGCGGTTTCACGCCGGCATCGGCTTTGCCGCCAACCTATCCCCACCTCCTCGCCTTCCCGCTCCAGCTGGCGCTGCTGTGCGATGGCCGGTTCCCGTTCTCTCCGCTTGGCCTCGTCCACCTCGAAAACGAGCTGGAGGTAGCCGGCGACCTTCCGATCGATTCGCCCTACGACCTTACCCTCTGGGCGGAGGGGCCTGCACAGCACAGCCGGGGCTGGACGGTAACGGTCTTCAAGGAGGCGGCGGTTGGGGGAGAGGTCCGGTGGCGGGAGCGGTCGGTTTTCCTGAGGCTTGCTCGCGCTCCCGGCAAAGGGGGATCCCCACCCCCGGCTGTCGGCGGGGAGGAGGTGGCCCAGATCGTTGCTGCAGACGACGTCGGCCGCCGCTACGCCGCAGTAAGCGGGGACCGCAACCCGATCCACACCTTCCCCGCCGCCGCCCGCCTGTTTGGGTTCAAGGGGACGATCGCCCACGGGATGTGGTTGAAGGGTCGGGCGCTAGCGGCCCTTAGCGACCGTCTTACCGCTCCCTCCTACACGGCCCAGGTGCGGTTCCGCAGCCCGCTCTACCTTCCCGGTATCGCAACGGTGCGGGCCGCGCAAGAGGGAGAGCGGCTGGCTTTCTTCGTCGTTGGCAAGGACGGTCGGATCCATCTTGAAGGGGAGGTGAAGGGATGAGCAGCGCAAGCACCGCCCGCCGGTTAGGGCTGAAGGCGCTGCGGCGGCTTTCCGCCTCGCAGCCGTTCCAGCGGGCTGGGGCGAAGCGGCGGCTGGAGCGGTTCCTGTACGTGGCAAGCAAGGAGTCGGTGGGGGTTGCAAGCCGGCTGGCAACCGGCCGCCCGCCAGCCCGCCAACGGCAGGCGGCGACCCAAGAGCTGTTCGACCTTACCCCCACCGAGGAGCAGCAGCTGCTTCAGGGCGCTGTCCGGGAGGTCGCGGAGCGGGTGGTGCGGCCGGCTGCAAAGGAGGCCGACGAGGGCCTTGCCGTTCCGGAGGCGGTCCGCGCCCAGATCGCCGAACTGGGGCTGGTATCCCTTGGCCTTCCGGCTGAGCTTGGCGGGGCGGTCGCCGAGCGGAGCTCCGTCACCGCCGTCCTTGCCTACGAAGCCCTCGCTTGGGGGGACCTCGGGATCGCCGCCGCCGAGCTTGGGTCGGCCGCCTTCTGCACCGCCCTCTCCCTTTGGGGGGACGGGGATCAGCAGGCCGCTTACCTCCCTCCCTTCGCCACGGAGCAACCGCCGGTTGGCGCCGTTGCACTAGCCGAGAACCGGCCCCTCGACAATCCGTTCTGGCCCCGCACCCGGGCCCGCCGTTGGGGCGAAGGGTGGTTGCTGGAAGGGGAAAAAGGGCTGGTCATACGCGGCGCTGAGGCGGCCGTTGCTCTAATCAGCGCCCGCACCGAGAGAGGCCCAGCCCTGTTCATAGTCGAGCTTGGAAGCCGCGGCGTGGGGGTGGAGCCGCAGCCGGCGATGGGGCTCCGCCCTGCGGCAACGGCGCGGTTGCGCTTGGATCGGGTCGCGGTCCCGGCGGAGGCGTTGCTGGCGGGAGGGGATCCAAAGGTCTTCGCCGAGGCCGTTGCGCGCAGCCGCCTTGCCTGGGTGGCCCTTGCCGTTGGCTGCTGCCAGGCGGTGCTCGACTACGTGATCCCCTACGTCAAGGAACGGAAGGCCTTTGGGGAGCCGATCGCAAACCGCCAGGCGGTCGCCTTCATGGTCGCCAACATCGCGATCGAGCTGGAAGGGATGCGGCTGCTCTGCCTACGGGGTGCAAGCAGGGCCGACCAAGGGATGGAGTTTGTCAGGGAGGCGGCCTTAGCCCGTGCCTTTGCAGCGCGGCGGGCAAGTGCCATCGGCTCCGACGGGGTCCAGCTGCTGGGCGGCCACGGCTACGTCAAGGAGCACCCTGTCGAGCGGTGGTACAGGGACCTGCGGGCGATAGGTGCCGTTGAGGGAGGGCTGCTGGTCTGATGATCAACCTCGAGGTTCCAAAGAAGCTTCGGGCGCTTGCCCAGCAGGCCCACGACGTGGCGGCCGAGTACTTCCGGCCGATCTCCCGCCGTTACGACCGGGAAGAGCACAAGCGGCCGACCGAGCTCGACCCCTTGGCAGCGGTGATGGAAGGGATGGCGGCAAGCGGCGCCACCTTCGGTGCCGGGGCGGGAGCGGCCCGCAAGGAGCGCACCCGGGAGGGGAACCGCAATGGCGCGAACATGGCCACCCTGCTGGGGCTAATCGAGCTCGCTTGGGGGGACGTTGGCCTGCTGCTTTCCCTGCCCCGTCAAGGGCTTGGGAACGCAGCGATCGCAGCCGTTGCCAACGAGGAGCAGCGGACCCGGTTTGCCGGGCGCTGGGCTGCGATGGCGATCACGGAGCCGGAGGCCGGCTCAGACTCGGCGGCAATCAAGACCACCGCCCGCCTCGAGGGGGACCACTGGGTCCTCAACGGGGAGAAGATCTACGTGACGGCCGGAGAGCGGGCCGACCTGGTCGTGGTTTGGGCAACCCTTGACCCAAGCAAAGGGAGGGCAGCGATCAAGCCCTTTGTGGTCGAGAAGGGCACTCCAGGCCTAACCGTTGAGCGGTTAGAGGAGAAGCTTGGGATCCGTGCCTCCGATACCGCAGCGCTGCGGCTTGATAACTGTCGGATCCCGAAGGAGAACCTGCTCGGCTCCCCGGAGATCGAGGTGGAGAAGGGATTTGGGGGGGTGAAGGAGACCTTCGACAACACCCGGCCGCTGGTCGCCGGGATGGCGGTCGGCCTCGCCCGCGCCTGCCTTGAGGAGACCCGCAGGGTGCTGGGCGAGGAGGGTGTTAGCGACGATCCCCAGCTTCCCCCTGCGCTCCAGACCGGCGCGGCAGCCCGCCTCCTCGAGCTTGAAGCCGACTACGAAGCGGCCCGGCTGCTGGCGTTGCAGGCGGCTTGGATGGCAGACAACGGGAAGCCGAACTCCCTTCAGGCCTCGATGGCGAAGGCAAAGGCTGGCCGCAGCTGCGTGGAGATCGCCCTTGCCTGCGTGGAGCTATGTGGCGCCCTCGGTTACAGCGAGGAGCTGCTGTTAGAGAAGTGGGCGCGGGACGCGAAGATCCTCGACATCTTCGAGGGAACGCAGCAGATCCAGCTCTTGATCGTCGCCCGCCAGCTGCTAGGCAAAGGATCGAAAGAGCTGCGCTAACGGCGCGCCGCCTGCCGGCGCCCGCAACGGGCGGTGGGATCTAACGACGGTTGTCTATCGCTGCAGCCATCAGAACTCCTTGGACAACCGCCGCGGCCCATTGCCCACCCTTGCGGGAGGGCGGCGGTGGCGCTTGACGACGCCTGCTACCGCTACGAGACCGACGAGGTGGAGGCCGGTTTGCGCAAGGCTCTTTGACCTGGCCCAGTCGGGCGCGGGTACGCACCACGGTGGAGCGGTTGAGCGGCCAGCGGGCGGTGCCGATCCTGGTAGTTGACGACGGCGCCGCGGTCGCCGGCTTAGGCCGGATCGTCCGCTGGCCGCGGGAAAACCCGGCGGCCAAAGAGCGCTCAGCCAGCTGAGCGGGCGACGGCCCGCGGGTTGACAAGCGGCGGCAGTACCGCCTCCAGCTCGGCGCGGCGGTGCTCGAGGAACGGGGGCAGGGCGAGCCGCTCCCCTAGCTCCTCGGGCGGCTCGTCGACTGCAAATCCAGGGCCGATCGTCGCCAGCTCGAAGAGGACGCCGGATGGTTCCCGGAAGTAGACCGACCGGAAGTAGTGGCGGTCGATGATCGGGGTTGGACCGCGGCCAGCAGCTGCAACCCGCGCCCGCCACGCTGCCTGCTCCTCTGGCAGGCAGGCGAAGGCGACGTGGTGGACCGAGCCGGCGCCGTAACGGCCGGGGAGGGAGGGGGCTTCGTCGAAGCGGTAGGTAGACCCCCGCCGCTCGCCCCGGACCTCGAACTCCAGCGGCCCGCCGGCGAAGCCAAGGACCCCGTTCAGGAAGGCGGCGCTTGGCTTTGGGTCTTGGGCGTAGGCGCGGACGCCGGCGAACCCGCGGAGGGCATGGTCGGCTGGCACCTCTGGGTGGTAGGCGGTAAGGGGTGGGTCTTGGGAGCGGTCGAGGACCAAGAGGTGGCGCAAGCCGTCGGGATCGGAGAAGGCCAAGCCCTCGTCGGTGAGATCACAGCTGACCCCCTCCCCTTCAAGACGGTGTTGCCAGAAGGTAAGGGAGGCCTCCCCGCCAACGCGCCATTCGACGAGGTGGACCATCCCCGCTCCCGGTCGGCCGGGGGCGGCATGGGGGTAAACGAAGAAGGTGAGGTCGTTGCCAGGGGAGCCCTCCTCGTCCCCGAAGAAGAGGTGATAGACGAGGGGCTCGTCCTGGTTGACCGTCTTCTTCACCAGCCGCAGGCCAAGCATAGATACGTAAAAGTCGATCGTCCGCTGGCCGTCGGAGCAGATCGCGGTGATGTGGTGGATGCCCTCGAGCTTCACCTAGATCCACCTTAGCCCAACCTCAGCGGGCCTCGGCAAGGGAGCGCAAAAGCTCAGCGAGGTGGGTAAGCAGCTGGGGGGCCTGTTCCCGCTCAGCGGGGGTGAGGCGGTTGTAGAGGAGGGAGCGGCGGCGGGTGAGCTCCCGCCGCTTGGCGGCCAGGCGGCGGCGGCCGGCCGGGGTCAGGGAGAGCAGGACCGTGCGGCGGTTGTGGGGCGGGCGGCGGCGCTCGATCAGCCCTTCCCGCTCCAGGCCATCGAGGAGCCGGGTTGCGGTGGGCGGCGCAATCCCTACCTCTTCGGCAAGGCGGCCCAACGGGAGCTCCCCGCAGAGCTTCAGCTCGAGGAGGATGTAGTACTGGGCGAGGGAGAGGGTAGTGTTCGGCCCGCCGCTTCTGGCCTGGAGGCGGCGCGCAGCAAGCATCAGCTGGTCGAAGGCCGAGGCAAACCGCTGCTCGGGGGTTTCCTCCCTTGGCTTGTTCTGCACTGCAGACAAGATTAGCGACCCTGAGCGTTAGGGACCCTAAGGATCGCTATAATCGCAAGTGGACTAGGCAAGAGCAAGAGAAAGGAGGTGGACGATGAGCCCTCGGTACCTGGCAAACCTGACGATGGCGCTGATCGGCGGATTTCTGGTGGTAGCCAGCCGTGCGTTCGCCTACCACGTCGTGAGCTGGATCGGCTTCGGCCTGGCAATCGCTGCGCTGGCGCTCGGGCTGGCTACGGTCCTTTTGCCGCCCCTTGCGCAGCGGGTGGTTGGCGGCGCCGAGGCGGTCCTGGCAATCTGGACGTTGGTGGCGAGCCGGGTCTTTAGCGCTCACACCGCCGATTGGTTGATCTTCGCCTCAGCGATCGCCTTCGTGGTCCTGGCAGTTGCTGGCCTGACCATCCACGAGCTCTCCAGCGAGCGGGTGGTCCACGCCCTGGAGCTACACGGCTCCCGGGAGGCCAAGACCGAGGAGACCTACGCCAGGGCCTAGCGGAACCGCTACCGGCGGGCGGCCGCTGGCCGCCCGTTTTTTTTGCCAAGATCCAGCTGATGGAAGAGCCGGTGCAGCGCGCCAAGCTCAGGACCGAAGCCAAGGATCGGTTTGTCCTGCTGCGCCGGGAGCTTGGCGTCTCCTCCTTTGGGATCAACCAGATCGTGCTCGGCCCCGGCCAGCGGGGCAGGGTGCACCGCCACAAGAACCAGGAGGAGGTCTACCTCGTCCTCGAGGGGACCCTGACCCTCCTCGTCGAGGGGGAGGAACTAAAGGTGGAGGCTGGGGAACTGGTACGGGTCGCTCCCCACCTCCGCCGCCAACTCGTGAACAGGACGCGCAGGCCGGTCTCGATCCTCGCCCTTGGTGGGGCTGGGGAGCACCACTCCCGGGACGGGGAAGCGTTCCGCTCCTTCGACGATCCGACACCGGCCCCGCCCCAGGAGGTCCCGTTGCCGGAGGACCTTCCGGCTTCGGAGCTCGAAGGGTAGCGCTTATTTACGTAAACGTAAGGTTCTGCTAGGCTTGCTTTCCGAAATGAAGCAAGCCCAGCGCAGCGCAGCCGACCGCAGCCGGCCCGCCCCGCCGACGACGGGGGTGGGAAATGGCTAAGGGGGCGGAGGTCCAGGAAGCCCACCCCCACCTTCCCCGCCGGCGGCGGATCACCGTTCTTCTGATCTGCTCGATGAGCCTGCTGATCGTCGGCTTGGACGTGACGATCGTCAACGTCGCGCTGCCGTCGATCCGCAAGGACCTCCACGCCACTTTCTCCTCCCTGCAGTGGACCGTCGACGCCTACACCGTCGTCCTCGCCAGCCTCCTTTTGCTCAGCGGCTCTACGGCCGACCGGCTTGGGCGGCGGCGCGTCTTTCAGGTCGGGTTGACGCTGTTCGGGTTAGGGTCGTTGGCCTGCGGCCTTGCCCCCTCGGTTGGCGCGTTGATCCTGTTCCGGGCCCTTCAGGCGATCGGCGGGTCGATGTTGAACCCGGTGGCGATGTCGATCATCCGAAACGTCTTCGAGGATCCCAGGGAGCGAGCCCAGGCGATCGGTGTTTGGGGGGCGATGGTGGGCCTTTCTCTCGCCCTCGGGCCGGTTGTCGGCGGGGCGCTTGTCGACTCGCTGGGGTGGCGGTCGGTCTTCTTCGTGAACGTCCCGGTGGTAGCGGCAGCGATCCTCCTTACCGCCCTCTTTGTCCCGGAGTCGCGGGCAGCGCGACCCCGACGGGTTGACCTCCCCGGCCAACTTCTGGTCGTGGTTGGCTTGGCCAGCCTCACCTACGCAATCATCGCCGGCGGGGAGCACGGCTTCTCCAGCGCCGACGTGATCGCCCTGTTCGCCGTTGCCGGCGCGACCCTTGGCGGCCTTATCGCCTGGGAGCTTCGGACCTACCAGCCGTTGATCGAGCTGCGGTTCTTCCGCAGCCTTCCCTTCAGCGGGGCCTCGGCGATCGCCGTCTTTGCCTTTGCCGGCCAGGGCGGCTTCCTGCTTTTGAACACCCTCTACCTGCAAGCCGTCCGAGGCCTCTCCCCGCTCCACGCCGGCCTTTACACCCTGCCGATGGCAGGGATGACCTTGGTGCTCGCTCCCCTATCCGGCCGCCTCACCGGCTACCGTGGCCCCCGCCTGCCCCTTGCCCTTGGCGGGCTGCTGATCGCCGTCGCCGGCTACCTGCTGACCAGGATCACCGTCACCTCCCCAACCGGCTACCTGCTTGGCACCTACTTCTGCTTCGGCGCCGGATTCGGCCTGATCAACCCGCCGATCACCAACACCGCCGTCTCGGGGATGCCGCCCGAGCAGGCTGGGGTGGCGGCAGGGGTCGCTTCGACCAGCCGCCAGGTCGGGCAGACCCTTGGCGTTGCGGTGCTTGGGGCCGTCGCTGCCGGGTCGGTTTCAGGACGGATCGGGCCCGGCTTTGCGGTCGCCACCCACCCCGCCTGGTGGATCGTCGTGGGCCTGGGCGCTGGGATCGTCCTTCTGGGGATCGTCACGACCGGCCGCTTCGCTCTGGCAACGGCCGCTAGAACTGCGAAGGCGCTGAAGGAGAGGGAAGCGGCCAAGAGGCGGCTTCGGGAGGGGGAGCGGGCCCGGCAGCTTGCCGGAGTCCTTTAGCGGTTCTTACGTAAACGTAAGGTTGTGGTAAGGTGGGGGGGACGACCGTGAAAGGAGCGCCGTGGAGCTGAAAAAGGGTTGGGTTAGCTTTCAATCCGAAGGGGCCGAGGTAACCGGCTACTTGGCCCGGCCAGCGCAGGGGGAAGGACTCCCTGGCGTCCTAGTGATCCAAGAGATCTGGGGTCCCGACCCCCACATCGTCGACGTTACCGAGCGGCTTGGAGCGGCCGGGTACGCCGCCCTTGCCGTTGACCTCTACTCCCACGGCGGCAAGCCCGAGCCGCTAGCGCCTGAGCGGGTCGAGCAGGCGAAGGAGTTTCTGAACTCAATCCCTTCTTCGGCGTGGTTCGACCAAAAGGAGCGGGAACAAAGGCTCGGTGCCCTGCCCGAACCGCGCCAACGGGAGGTCCGGGAGACCCTTGGTGCGCTGTTCGATCCCGCCCGGCCGATCGACCGCTACGTCGCCGACCTCAAGGCGGGGTTCGCCTACCTGCGCAACCAGCCGTTTTGCGACGGCCGGATCGGCGCGGTCGGGTTCTGTCTAGGCGGCGGTCTTGCCGCCCTGCTCGGCTGCCGGGTGCCGGAGCTCGCCTGCGCTGTGATCTTCTACGGCGCCTCCCCTCCCGAGGAGGAGCTGGAGCAGGCCCACTGCCCGTTCCTCGGCCACTACGGCGAGCTGGACGAGCGGATCAACGCCTCTGTGCCGGCCTTTGAAGAGGCGGCGAACCGGCTTGGCAAGCCGCTCGAGACCCACACCTACGCCGGCGCTGGCCACGCCTTCTTCAACGACACCCGTCCCTCTTACCACCCTGCAGCGGCCCGGACGGCATGGGCGCTCACCCTGTCCTTCCTGAACGCCAACACCACCCCAGCAAAGGAGGTACCGATCCGATGAACGCAGTGATCGAGCGGGTACGCCACCTCCACCACGCCACCAACAACCCCGAACACTACAAGTGGGTTGCCCTCTCCAACACCACCCTCGGGATCCTGATGGCGACGATCAACCAGTCGATCGTCCTGATCGCCCTTCCCGACATCTTTCGGGGGATCCAGCTCAACCCACTTGTCCCCTCCAACACCAGCTACCTGCTGTGGATGTTGATGGGGTTCATGGTGGCGATGGCGGTGCTGGTGGTGAGTCTTGGCCGGGTTGGTGACATCTACGGCCGCGTCCGGATCTACAACCTCGGCTTCGCCGTCTTCACGGCGGGCTCGATCCTGCTCTCCTTGACCTGGACGAAGGGGACAACCGCCGCGAGCTGGATGATCGCGATGCGGATCGTCCAGGGGATCGGCGGGGCCTGCCTGATGGCGAACTCCTCGGCGATCCTCACCGACGCCTTCCCGCCGGACCAGCGGGGGTTGGCGCTGGGCGTCAACATGGTCTCCGCGATCGCCGGCTCCTTCATCGGCCTGGTGCTGGGCGGGGTACTGGCACCGGTGAACTGGCGGCTGGTCTTCCTGGTTTCGGTGCCGTTTGGCCTCTTCGGCACGATCTGGGCCTACCTCAAGCTCCAGGAGCGGGGCGTGCGGGTGAAGGCCCGGATCGACTGGCTTGGCAACCTGACCTTCGGGGCCGGCCTGATCTCGGCCCTGGTTGGGATCAGCTACGGCATCATCCCCTACGGCCACCACTCGATGGGGTGGACCAACCCAGCTGTGATCGGCGAGCTTGCCGGGGGCGTCGCGCTTTTGATCGCCTTCGTCTTCATCGAGCTGCGGGTCGAGCAGCCGATGTTCAGGCTCTCGCTCTTCCGCATCCGCCCCTTCACCGCGGGCAGCGTTGCCGCCCTGCTGGCCTCCCTCGCCCGCGGCGGCTTGATGTTCATGTTGATCATCTGGCTCCAGGGAATCTGGCTGCCGATCCACGGCTACTCCTTCAAGGACACCCCGCTTTGGGCGGGGATCTACATGCTCCCCCTCTCCTTTGGGTTCCTGCTCGCCGGGCCCTTTGCCGGCCGCCTCGCCGACCGCTTTGGGGCCCGTCCGTTCGCGACCGGCGGGATGGTGGTCGCCGCCCTCACCTTCGGCCTCCTGATCACCCTGCCGGTGAACTTCCCTTACTGGGCCTTTGCGGTGCTGATCCTCGTCAACGGCTTGGCGATGGGGCTCTTTGCCGCCCCCAACCAGGCCGGGATCATGAACAGCCTGCCTCCTGACCAACGGGGGGCCGGGGCAGGGATGGCTGGGACCTTCCAGAACTCGGCGATGGTGCTCTCGATCGGGATCTTCTTCTCCCTGATCATCATCGGCCTCTCCTCCACCCTCCCCGCCACCCTCTACCACGGCCTTGCCGCCCACTCCGTCCCCTCCGCTTACGCCGCCCGGCTTAGCAAGCTGCCCCCGGTGGGCACCCTCTTCGCCGCCTTCCTGGGGTACAACCCGATGGCAACCCTGCTCCACCCCGTCCTCCACGCGATCCCAGCCCACCAGGCCGCCTACTTGACGGGGAAGCGGTTCTTCCCGCAGCTTGTCTCCGGCCCGTTCTCAAAGGGGATCCACGAGGTCTTCTACTTCGCGCTGGGCTGCTGCCTGGTCGCTGCCGTCGCCTCTTTGGCGCGCGGCGGAAAGTACGTCTACGGACTGACCGACCAGACCCCAGCAGAGGCGAAGGCCGAGGCCCAGGCGGTAGAGGAGGCAGCGGTCGCCGAGGCGGCGTAATCGGCAGCGGCCATCGCCGCCTCTACCCTTGAGAGGAAAGGAAGGCGATGGCCGGGGCCCCAAACAAACAGGAAGCTGGGGTGGTCGGGGGGCCCCGTTTGGGCAGTAAGCGGCTCCTTGTGCTCTTGGTCCTCACCCTGTCGGCGATCGCCGGCCTCTACCTGCTTGCCGGCTCCGTGGAAGGGTTTTCCCACGAGCTAAAGCGGCTGCGCAACGGCGATCCGGCCTGGCTTGCCGCCGGCTGCGCCCTAGAGCTCCTTTCCCTGCTCGGCTACGCCCTGCTCTTTTGGAGCGTCGTTGCCCGGGACCTCCCCCACGTCGGCTTCAAGGCAAGCCTCCAGATCCCCCTTGCCGGGATCGCCGCACTGCGGCTGCTCGCTACCGGCGGAGCAGGGGGGTTTGCCGTCACCGCTTGGGCGCTTCGCCAGGCCGGCCTGAGCCGCCGCGCCGTGGGCACGCGGATGGTGGCGGTGCTGGTGGTGCAGTACGCCGTCTACCTGTTGGCGGTCGCCCTTGTCGGGTACGGCCTCTGGGCGGGGGCGTTTGCGGGCGGCGGGACCTTTGCCCTCACCCTTCTCCCAGCGCTCTGTGCGACCGGCGCGATCGCAGCCGTGGTTGCGTTCTCCCTGCTGGCAGCGCCGACCGGGGAGCTTCCAGCGGCCCGGCTGCGCCGCTACGTCACCGAGCTCCACCTTTGGGTCCACGGCGGCACGCGGGCGGCGCTTCAGGCGCTGGGAGTTGGCGGGAGCGGCCGCAGCCGCCTCTTTGCTCCGGTGGGCGCGGTCGCCTACTGGGGTTTCGACCTCTCCGTCCTCTACGCCGGCTTTCGGGCCTTTGGCGGCCACCCGACGGTGGCGGTGGTGGTGATGGTCTACTTCCTCGGCACGCTCGGCTCACTGCTGCCGCTCCCCGGTGGGATCGGCGGCGTCGAGGGGGGAATGATCGGAGTGGCGATCGGCTTTGGCCTTTCCCCAGCGCGGGCGATCCTTGCGGTGATCGTCTACCGGTTGATCTCCTTCTGGTTGCCGACCGTGCCAGGGGTGGTCGGGTACTTCGGCCTGCGCCGGACGGTGCGGGGGTGGAAGGAGGCAGTGCGGCGGCGGGGGAGCCGCTTAGGGGAGCGGGCAGCTGGCTGGCCGGCTGGAGAAGAGCTGGGGGATGGTGGGATCGAACCGCAGCCAGACCGTGCCGGGGCGGTAGACGATCAAGGTGCTTAGCCCGGGCTGTCCGTCTTCGGTGATGCAGGCCGCTCCCGCCGGCTCGCTGTGCCAGTAGGGGGTGTAGTTGATCGCCAGCCGGTAGTCGCCGGGGCGGGAGGCGTAGAGCTCCAGCGAGGCGTGGCCGAAGTGGATCACCCCGGCCTGGGCGCCGGCAGGCGGGATCAGGAGCGGGGAGGGGTGGGGCAGTTCGTAGATCGTTGTAAACGGGTTGGTGTAGACAACCCGCAAACCGCTGCGGCCGGAGGCGAGCAGGGCGGCCTCGGCCTTTGAGCTGTAGTCGAGGGTGGTGTGGGGAAGGACGACGTAGTCGACGGCGGAACGGCGCAGCCAGTCGCGGTATTCGCCGGGAGCGATCCTTTTGCGGTAGAGGATTGCGTTGTCGGGGAAGTCGTCTTGGCGGAACCAACCGCGGACGATCGGGATCCCGGCCGCCGGCAGGTAGTAGGCCTCCCAGTGGCCGGAGGTGTCGACCGCCTCCACCCGGTAGTTGGGGTTGTAGTGCGCGCGCAGGAAGGCGATGGCCCCCCGCCAAAAGACCGGTTCCGCCGCCTTTACCGAAAGCACAAGGGAGGCTGTAACCAGGTTGGGGGCGAGCTGGCCGCAGAGGGCAACCGCTCCAACGACCCCTGCTACCCGCCGTCCGATCCGCCCCTCCTTGAGCTGCCGGGAAAGGAGGATCAAGATCAGCGGCCCGGCGACGTAGTCGGCGAGCCGGGTGGCGTTGCCGCCAAGCGGCGATTCAACGACGAAGCTGGCGATCGCCGTCAGCGCCATCGCGGCAAACAGCCCCCTGATCATCCCTACCCCCTTCAGCCGCCAGGAGGCGGCGAAGGCGATCGCCGCTAGGGCTAGGACCTGGAACAGGGCCCAGCCGCTGTAGTGGAACGCCCCTGGGATCGGGAAGGCAAGCTGCATCACCCCCCCGGCCACGGCGCAAAGCGCGAGACCGATCAAAACGTCGGGCCGCAGCAGCCGGCGGATCTGGCCGGCGCCAAAGGCGATCCCAACCACCGTTACCGCCAACAGCAGGAAGGCGAGGGGGCTAGCTAAAAGGGAGGCAAGGGCGGCTAAGCCGGCCAGCGGCAGCTTGCGGTGGTTGCGTAGGGAGAGGGCGGCGAGGCCGAGCGCCATCCCCAGCGCGAACGGGTACTCCCCAGAGATCCAGACCACGATCCCGGCGCAGCAGGCGAAGGCCCGCACCGGCCAGCGGCCGGAGACCCCGAACCGGCCGGCGACAAGGCGCGCAAAGAGGTAACCGCTGGCGGCAAGGGTTGCCATCACCGTCGGGACCTCGCCGATCAAAGAGGCGATCGGGAAGTAGAGAAGGGAGTAGTCGACGAAGGTGTACCGGCCGTCGTACCAATAGTTGTCCCAGAACTGGAAGCCGCTGTGGAGGAACCGGCCGGTCTGGTAGAGCTGGGCGGCGGTGTCGATCCCAACCGGGACCGCCAGCCGCAAGAGCTCGGCCGATGCAACGGCCAACGCTGCCGCTAAAAACGCCTCCCGGCGGCGGTAGAGGGCAGGAGCGAGCGGAGGAAGCGAGGGGAGAACCCCTTCCCCACCCGCGGAGATCCCGCCCCCTTGTGCCCGCCCCGCTAACAGCCGGCGGAGGGTACCGTTCCCGATCACGCAGCCAATCTAACGTACCGCCGCGCGGCGTACGCCGCCCATTAGGCGGCTGCCCGATCGAGCCGTCGGTCGTGGGAGGCCCACGCCCGCTCCACAGCAGCAACCACCTCTGCCCGCCAGGAGCCGGCCGGCGAGGCCTTGCCAAGCCTTGCCTTGCAGAGCTGGAGCACCTCCCCCTCCAGGCCCTCCACCCCCTCATCGTCCCGCAACGCAGCGAGCCGGAGCCGCTCTACCCGGGCCGGGTCAAGGCCCAGTTCCCTCGCCGCCAGCTCCACCAGGTGGATGTACAACCGCCGCGGTTGGGGGTGGTAGGAAACCCGACCGACCTCCCGCACGACCCCGCCGCAGCGGTCGCAGCTGACGAGCAGGACCAGCTCGCCCCGTTCCAGATCGAGCCTGGAGGTGCCGGTGTGGGTGAAATCGTGGTTGCAGCTCACATCCATATGATCGGCTCCAGGGGGGCGGTCATTAGCGGTTAGGGGAGGGCTGGGCCATGGCTAGGTACCGCAGAGAGCGTTTGCCGCTGCGCGAGGGAGGAGGGCCACCAATTGAAGCGGCCGAGCAGGATCACCAACGAGGGGACGAGCAGGGTGCGCACGATAAAGGTGTCCATCAGGATCCCTGCCGCGAGACCGAAGCCGATCGCTTGGAGCTGGTGGCTGTTCGACCCTCCGGCGCCGAAGATCCCGAACACTGCAAAGGTTCCACCGAGGATCAACCCCGCCGAGGTGACCGTTGTGCCGGTCCTCCCGATCGCCCTGACCACCGCCTCCCGCAACGGCCGGGTGTGGGCCTCCTCGCGGATCCTCGTCATCACCAGGATGTTGTAGTCCTCGCCGAGGGCGAGCAGGAAGATGAACATCAGGAACGGGAGGATGAAGACAAGCCCCTTTTCGCCGCCCAAGGCGACAAACACAAGGGTTGCCAAGCCAAGGGCTGCAAGGTAAGAGAGGACCACGGAGACGATCAGGTAGAGGGGGGCGACGATGGACCGCAGGACGGCGGCCAGCAGGAGGGTGATCGCGATCGCTGCAACCGGGATGATCCGGACGAGGTCGGAGTTCGCGATCGTCGAGACGTCGTAGAGGGCGGCCGCCTCTCCGGCAAGGCCAGCGCGGGATGCGCCGCCAGCGGCGGCTGCCGCAGCGACGATCCGACGGATCTTAGGGGTGGCGTCAAGGGCCTGCGTGCTTTGCTGGGAGCCGACCTTCAACGCGGCCTCAAACTGGATCACGGTCCCCTTTTCGGAGACGAACTGGGCGCTTGAGCGGTAGGCGTTGTAGATCGGTTTTGGCATGCCCAGGCCCGGCGGCTCGAGCAAGGGGAGGCGCTGCGGTGGGCCAAGCCGGCGGTAGAGGGAGGCAAACAGCGCCGGCTCCAGCGCCGTCCCGTTGGGGTCGAGGGGACCGGCAAGCTGGCGGAAGGCGCCGGAAGCGGCAAGGGCCCTACCGACCCGTTCGAGGGCCTCAGGGTTGTAGTAGACAGGGGTGGGGAAGGCGAAGATCAGGTTTGCGGGGTTGGCTGCAGCCTGGGGGAAGTTCTCCTTCAAGATCCGGTTGCCGACCGCTGCGCTCGATCCCGCCGGGGCCGAGGTCGCGCCGCCAAAGCCGCCGGATCTGTAGTCGATCGCGCCAAGGGCAAGGAGGGCAAAGGCAGCTACCCCGATCGAGAGGGTGCGGCGGGGGCTAGCTACCAAGCGGGCGGCAACCCGACCCCAGAACCCCTGCTGGCGGCCGCCGGGCTTGGGAACGGTTGGCCAGAAGGCTGCCCGCCCCACGATCGCTAGCAGCGCCGGCAGCAGGGTGAGGCCCATCGCCAGGGCGATCACCATCCCCACCGCAAGGGGGACGCCAAGGTCGTGGTAGAGGCCAAAGGAGGCAAGGAGCAAGGTGAGGAGGGCGAGGATCACCGTGCTGGCGGAGGCGGTGATCGACTCCCCAACCCTGGTCAAGGCCCGCACCACCGCCTCCTTAGGCTCCCGCCCTTCCCGCAGCTCCTCCCGCATCCGGAAGACCAGAAAGAGGCCGTAGTCGGTACCGGCTCCCAACAGCAGGACGATCAGGAGCACCTGCGTGACGGAGGAGATCGAGAGACCGTGGGCGCCCAGCCAGCCGATCACCCGGTTGGCGATCGCCAGCGCCAGGAACGGAGGCAACATCGTCACCACCGCCGCCAACGGGGCACGGAAGACCGCTAGCAACAGGACGATGATCAGCAGCACGGAGTACTGCTGGACCTTTTTGCCGGTTTTGTTTGCCGCCCGTTGGTTTGCGACGGCGGTTGCGATCTGCCCGGCCGGGGCGATCCGCAGCCCTGGAGCGCGGGGAAGGGCGGCGATCTCCTTTTCAACCTTTTCGATCAGGCTGAGCTGCCGTTCGATGTCGTTTGGCGGGATCGCCACCTGGATCCGCAGCTGGGCCGCTTCGCCGTTTGCCGACACTCCGCCGTACTGGACCGAGCGGACCTTGGGCAGGGTGGCAAGCCGGGCCGCCAGGTCCTTCACGAGGGCGGCGTCGGCGGAGGTGATCCCGCCGCTGCGGGCGGCGACGATCAGCAGCACCGAGCCGTGCTTGCCGCCAAGGAGCGGGGTTGCCAGTTCGGCTGCCCGTTGGCTCGGCGCTGAAGGGGGCAGGAAGGCGGAGTTTTCGTTGTTCACCTCCCGGGAGAGGGACGGCAGCTGGGAGTTCGCCAAAGCCAGCACCACAAGCCAGAAGGCAACCACCGCCCAACGGCCCCGGACGACCGCGACGGCAAGGGCGTGGAAGGCGCGCTGGACCCTACCTAAGGCGTGGCCGGTGGGCTCAAGGATGGCGGTGGTGGTGTCGTTGGCGGCCAACTTGCTCTTTGCCGATCGCGCTCCACAGCATCCCCGCCTAACCCTAGCGACAAAGCGGTGATCTGGCCTCCGATTCGTCGCCGTTTTGCCCAAAAAGGGGGGTTGCAGGTCAAGAAAAAAAAGTTGCAGGCCGACGAATTTCGTTGTGGAGGTAGTAGAGGCCTTCTTGGTCTGCAGCGACGAAGGGGAGCGGAGCCGCCTGCTGGACATGAGCCGGCGGCTGCGGCCGGTCGAGGCTGCGATCTCCGCGCTGTTCCTAGCGGCGGCGTTGGTCGCTGCCCCCTCCTTTGGTTGGCGGATCCTGCTTCCCTCCCTCCCGCCCCTGGTCTGCTTCTG
>Ga0167615_1000038_pt1 | contig 50036 bp, 41 predicted proteins | sample BED_Mat_host_9_1_FD_111800 | JGI IMG/M metagenome (GOLD analysis project Ga0167615, IMG submission 111800) | Extremophilic microbial mat communities from Yellowstone National Park, USA - BED_Mat_host_9_15 (v2) (version 2) | ecosystem: Environmental > Aquatic > Thermal springs > Hot (42-90C) >... | reverse complement strand
TTCTCAAAAAGATCGCGCTTTCGATATCCTACACCCTTCCAGTCCCACAGTCGTCGGACGCTCAGATGGCTACCTCGCTCGAGTTTCCAGCTAAGTTTCTGTCGCGCGGCGCGAAATGTGGGATAGATGCCGTTCGTCGCAGGTCGGAATCCATCGAGGAGGCGGGCGTGCCCCGGGGGAGGCGCGCCCGCCACTTGTTTGAATGCGTCGGATCGTGGCAACAAATATACAGAGGTTCTGCGCGCGGGATGGAGTCCCGCGGATGGACGGGTGTGGTATACTGCTGGCGTCGGAGAAGGGGGGAGGCAAAGCGAATGCGATCGCCGTCGTTTTGGAAGCGACTCTTCGCGTTCACGGCCGCGTCCGCGATGCTCGTCGTGCCCTTCCGATTTCTCACCGTGAATGCCGTTGTGCGCGAATCCGATGCAAAGCCCTCGGCCTCTGTCTCATCCGTGTCCGATGTCACGGACGGAATCTACGACGGCGTGTTGATGAAAATGACCGACCTGTCGTACGTCAACCTGGCGGCGGAGGTGGGGCAGTCGATGGACGAAATGGAACGAGAGGCGCTCGTCCACCGCGGTCCGAAGTCCCTCCTCGACGAAATCGAGCGCGTGAACAACATGGACTGGCATGAGACGTACGCAGAGGCCGTCCACGAGTTCTTCGCCGATCTGCGCGGATGGCGGGTTCTGGCGGTCGACAACGAAGAGGCCCAGGCGGGATTCTACGCGGTGGCGTACCAGAAAGGGTCCGACGTCGTCATCTCGTACCGCGGTACGACCAACAACGTCATGGATCTGGTCGCCGACGCGGGAATTTATTTGAGCGTTCCCAATATGATTGATCAACTCAACCCTGCGAAGTCGTTCTTCGCCTTGGCGTGCGCTCGGGCGTCGCAAGCGGTCCACCAATCGCCGATTCACGTGGTCCTGACCGGGCATTCGATGGGTGGCTGGCTCGCGCAGTCCGTCTACCTGGAGGAGCGCAAGGCCGCCGGCCCATGGGACATCGCAGGGGTCATCGTGTTCAATTCCATCGGCACCGGATTTCAGCCGATGGCAGATCCATCGGTCGCCATCAAGGACTATCACTTTGACGGCGACGTCTTCAGCCGCTACGGAACCTCGCTCGGAAGCGTCATCGACGTTCCAAACCCAGATCCGGACGCGTCCGTGTACGATAAACACCAGATGTATGAGTTTTACCATTACTTTTATCCGTACGCCGACGGCACGGTAACCGCGCCGGCCGCCGGAGAGCGGGCGTGACGCGGCCGCTCATCCAATCGGCGTGCCGTTCGGCACGGGCGCGTCAGGCGTGAGCAGGACCACATCGCCCTCCTCCGGCAGTCCTCCGAGCACCAACACTTCCGAGGAAAACCCGGCAATGCGGCGCGGAGGAAAGTTGGTGACGGCCACAACCTGCCTTCCGACGAGGCCCTCGGGCGTGTACCGCCGCGTAATTTGCGCGCTCGACGCGCGCACCCCCATCTCGTCTCCAAAGTCGATCCACAGCTTGATGGCCGGTTTCCGCGCTTCCGGGAACGGCTCGGCCCTCACGACCGTTCCAATGCGGATGTCGAGTTTCTGAAAATCTTCGATCTGCGCCACGTGCAAGCACCTCCATGGAATGTTGACTGTTGCAATCAAGTTTCTTGTTAGGTTAGACTAACGATAGCATAGAGATTCGGCAAACTCCGTCTATCCCTAATCCTATCCGCGGCGAGATGGTGTTTGCAACGAGAGGAATGGGCGAGATGGGACAAACGGACATCCTCCAGGCGGAGGTGCCGCGTGCGGCGCGGAGTTTTTGGTGGCGGCTCCTCGCGACGGTAGGGCCCGGCGTGATCGTGATGCTCGCCAACACGGACGCGGGCTGTATCATCACGGCCGCGCAGTCCGGGGCGGAGTGGGGCTACGCGATGGTGCTGCCTCAGTTGGTTCTGATCCCGATTGTCTATTTGGTGCAGGAAGTGACCGTGCGCCTCGGTCTCGTGACCGGGCGCGGACATGGGGAATTGATCCGACAACACTTCGGACGGGGATGGGCCTGGATCTCGGTGTCCACGCTCTTCTTGTCCGCGATTGGCGCACTGGTGACCGAGTTTGCCGGCATTGCGGGCGTCGGAGAACTGTTCGGCATCTCGCCGTACTACACGGTATCGACGGCGACGGTGCTGTTGATCGCGCTCGCCCTGACGGGCAGCTACAGGCGCGTGGAACGCGTCGGGATCGCCATGGGACTGTTCGAACTGGCGCTGGTGCCAGGGGCGCTGCTCGCACACCCCTCGTGGCCTCAGCTGCTGCGGGGCCTCGCGACCGTGCCGCTCAATCACCCGAGCTACGTGTACCTGCTCGCGGCGAACGTCGGCGCCGTCATCATGCCGTGGATGATCTTTTACCAGCAGTCTGCGGTGGTGGACCGCAAGTTGACCCTGCGGGACCTCCGCTTCGCCCGCTGGGATACGTTTTTGGGATCGATTTTGACCCAGGTCATCATGATTGCCGTGGTCGTGATGATCGCGGCGACGGTGGGGCGGACGCACCCGAACTCCTCGCTCGAGACGGTGGGCGACATTGCGCAGGGCCTCACGCCGTTTCTCGGCGCGGCTGCGGCGAAGGTGATCTTTGGCCTCGGCATGCTCGGCGCGAGTTTCGTGGCCGCGCTGGTCGTGTCGCTCGCGGGCGCGTGGGGCATCGGCGAGGTCACGGGTATTCGCCACAGCTTGAACACCCGCTGGAAGGACGCGAAGGCCTTCTACACGGTGTACAGCATGGCGCACATCGGCGGCGCGTTGCTCGTCTTCAGCGGCGTGAACCTCATCAACCTCTCGGTGGACACCGAAGTGATGAATTCCCTTCTGTTGCCCATCGTGCTTGGTTTCCTGTTGCTGCTCGAGCGCCGCGCCCTTCCGCCCGAGCATCGCATGCGCGGCTGGTACCGCGCGGTTGTCACCGGCCTGTCCTTCATTGTGATGGCCTTTGGCGTGTACATGGGCCTGCAGCTCGTCATCTGACGGCGCAGGCCCTTTCGCTTGCCGCCATTCTCGCGTCAAATCATCGCGCCCTGTCGCTCCAACTCGGCCCGCACGGTCGCCGCGGCCGGCGCCTCGCCGTACGAGGCCTGCAGCGCGGCCGCGACGCCCGCCGCATGGCCCGTGGCGAGCGCCGTGCCCATGACGCGCGCGGACGCGAAGGCCGTCGGATCGCAGTCGATCACGCGCCCTGCGCACCACAGATTGGCGCGATCGCGCGCCTTGAGCGAGCGCAGGGGAATCTCGTAGTACGCGCGGTCCCGGATGTGTTGATAGCGCGGCGCCTCGCCAGGCTGGTGGACTTCGACCGGCCATCCGCCTCGGGCGATGGCGTCCTCAAATTTCGCCGCATTGAGCACCTCTTCTCCGCTCAAGCGGTATTCCCCGTCAATGTGCCGGGTTTCGCGCACGCCGATGCTCGGCCCCGTGGCGACGAGGTAGGCGTCCTTGAACCCGGGCACGTGTTGACGAAACGCCTCGAGATAAGCCCAAGCCTGTCGCCGCGCCGACATCTCTGCCTGAGTGAGGCTCGCGCTGTCCAGTCCGTTCACCGCTTCGTCCGCGAAGAGCGCCAGCACGTTCTGCGATCCCGGCAACCGGACCACCATGCCTCTGTCCTTGGTGAGCACCGTATCGCCCTGGCGCTTGGCTTGCCAGACGGCCGCGGTGAACTGGTGTCGGTGCAGTTGCACGTCGGGGGATACGCCGCCGAACTGCATCACCAACGTGCCGGCCTGTACGCGGCCCTCCTCATCGCCGTATCGGACGCCGTTGCCGCTCATGAAGGCGAGATCCGCTTCTCCGCTCGCATCTACGAACGAGGAAGCCTCGACGGAGAAGATTCCGCCGTGATGAAAGCAGTGGATGGCCCGAATCCGATCTCGCTCGACATCACAGCCGACCACGGTCGTGTGGAGCCGGGCTTCGACCCCGGCTTCAAGAATCAGTTGGTCCAGCGCGAACTTCGTGCCCTCTGCGTCCAAGGGTACGATCACATTTCCGGATCCAGGGTTTCGGATGGGCCCGTAGTACTTGCCGAGCTCGTCGAGTTTCTCGAGCAGCCGCCGTCCCACGCCGCCCACCACGGGCTCGAGCGGCTCCCGCTGCGCGAACAAGCCGCAGATGGTCAACACGGATGCGTGTGTCGCCGCACCTCCGAAATACGGGTTGCGCTCGACGATGAGCGTCTTTGCCCCGAGGCTCGCGGCGCCCACTGCGGCGGCGACACCGGCGCTGCCGCCGCCGACCACGACCACGTCATATCGCAACGTCTGCTGATTCACCTTTCAACCTCCCGGCCCAGTCCAAAGCGCATGTCTATCATACAACATCGGTGGAGCCGCGAATATGGGAGATCCGGTCGGCGGATGTCGACCGCGGCGTTTGGGATCGCTACAATGAAGGCGGGCAGGTGGTGAATGGAAGATGCGGAATGAAGCGACGATCCGAGTGGCGCTCGGATCCCTGAACCGCGCCAAGCGTGAGGCGGTGGAGCGCGCGCTCGCGGCGTTCGGCGTGCGGGGCGAGATCGAGTGCGTGGACGTGCCCTCCGGCGTTCGGGCGCAGCCGCTCACGGACGAGGAGACGCGTCGAGGGGCCGTCGAGCGGGCGAAGCGGGCGCGGCGCGCGATGGGCGCGGACCTCGGCGTGGGACTGGAGGGCGGCGTCGAGGAGACGGAGCACGGGATGATGCTCGTCAACTGGGCCGCGGTGGCGTATGGAGACGACCAAGTGGCGGTCGGCGGCGGCCTGCGCCTGATGCTGCCGGACGAGATCGCCCAGGGCATTCGCGCGGGCATGGAGCTCGGCGACGTCATGGACGCTTGGATGGGCACGACCGGGCTTCGCCACGGGGAGGGGGCCATCGGCGCGCTGACCGGCGGTCGAATCACGCGATCCGGCATGTTCCGGGACGCGCTCGTCTGCGCGCTCGCGGCCGCATTGCCGGAAGGGCGAAGGGCCAGCGACCGATAAGACACGGCGAGGCCGCGCGCCCGAGACGCGCGGCCTCTTCACCATCACAGGTCGAAGTACAGCGAGAACTCGTAGGGATGCGGGCGCAGGTGTAGGGGCGCCAGCTCGTTGTTCCGCTTGAAGTCAATCCAGGTGCGGATGAAGTCTTTCGTGAACACGCCGCCTTCCAAGAGGAACTCGTAATCCGCTTCGAGCGCGTCGAGTGCCTCGCCGAGCGACCCTGGTACGCTCTTGATCTGCGCCTTTTCCTCCGCCGAGAGCTCGTAGATGTTCTTGTTGATGGGGCCAAACCCGAGTTCCGTCGGATCCAGTTTCCGGCGAATGCCGTCCAGGCCGGCCATGAGCATGGCGGCGAACGCCAGATACGGGTTTGCGGTGCAATCCGGCGTGCGGAACTCGATGCGCGCCGTCTTCGGCGACACGACCGCCACAGGAACGCGGATGGCCGCACTGCGGTTGCCGCGCGAGAAGACCAGATTGACCGGCGCTTCGTAGCCAGGCACGAGTCGCTTGTAGGAGTTTGTGCTCGGGTTGGAGAAGGCGAGAATCGCCGGGGCGTGGTACAGAATGCCCGCAATGTAATGCAGCGCAACGTCGCTCAAGTTGGCGTAGCCGCCTTCTCGATAAAACAGCGGTTCGTCTCCGTTGAACAGGCTCTGGTGGACGTGCATGCCGGAACCGTTGTCGCCGAAAATGGGTTTCGGCATGAACGTGGCCGTCTTGCCGTGCCGGCGCGCGACGTTGCGCACAATGTACTTGTACGTCATGACGGTGTCCGCGGTGCGGGTGAGCGTGCCGAATCGGAAATTGATCTCCGCCTGACCGGCCGTGGCCACCTCGTGGTGATGGCGCTCGACGCGAATGCCTGCCTTCATCAACTCGAGCACCATTTCCGTGCGGATGTCCTGCTGCGTATCCGTCGGCGCGACGGGGAAATAGCCACCCTTGTTCTTGACGTGATAGCCAAGGTTTTTCGGGCCCGTGCCGGTATTCCAGACGGCTTCCTCGGAGTCAATGGCGTAGAACGCACCGCTCTGTGTGGAGTCGAACCGGACGTCGTCAAAAATAAAGAACTCCAGCTCCGGCCCAAAGTAGGCGGTCGTCGCGATGCCTGTCGACTTCAGGTATTCTTCCGCCTTCTCCGCGATATACCGGGGATCTCGCTCGTAACGGTTCCCGCCCGGTTCGTACACGTTACACGTGACCGCGAGGGTCGGAACCTCTGTGAACGGGTCCAGGAAGGCGGTCTCGAGCACGGGCCGCATCACCATGTCGCTCTCTTCGATGCCCCGGAAACCCGGGACGCTGGAGCCGTCAAAGGCAACCCCTCGCTCCAAGACCTCTTCGTCGATCTCGGCCGCAGGCACGGTGACGTGATGCTGGCGGCCCGGGACGTCCACGATGCGAAAATCCACCATCTGAACCTCGTGTTGCTTCATGAGATCAAGAATTTCGCGCGGCGTCAAGTTCGATTCCTCCCACTGTGCAGCGCTGAACTGCGCTCATTATAGGAGTCGTTTGAAAGGAACGTCAATGCTTTATGTTAGATTACCTTACATACGGCGAGAATTTGTCACACGCTGTCGCGCCGAGGGGGTACACCTCGGCGTGCGGCATCTTTTTGATGTTTTTTTGAGATTAGACAAAGTATAGTCGTATATCGGGCTCATTTTTGGCTAACCATTCTGGCAACCGTGGACATGCATCTTGTCGTCGCGGGTTATGGGGGAATTCCGAGATGAAACCGACCGCAATCATCCTCGCGGCTGGCGTGTCGCGCCGCATGCGCCCACTGACCGATGATCGGCCGAAGTGCTTGTTGCCTGTGGGGCCGAAGGCGGTCATCGACTGGCAATTTGAAGCGTTGGCTAAAAACGGAGTGCGCGACGTGATCATGGTCGTGGGTTACCGAAAGGAAATGGTTCAGGATTACGTCCGGACGCACTACCCTTCGTTCGACGTGCGATTCATCGAGAATCCGGCGTATGAATCGACCAACACGCTGTTCTCGCTGAGCCATGCGTTGCGCGACTGGCGCGGGGATTTCTTCTATATGAACGCAGACGTGGTCTACGACGCGCGGATCCTCGCGCGCCTCGTTCCTGGAGAAGAAGGCGGCTATCTGGCCGTTGACAAGAAACAGTGCCGGGACGAAGAGGTCAAGGTGGAGGTCCGTTCGGGCCAGATTGTGGCCATCGGCAAGCACCTGGACCCCGCGGTGTGCGAGGGGGAATTTATCGGCGTCGCGAAGTTCGCGGGTCAATTTGCCGAGCGATTCCGCCGGCAGGTGCTGGATCTCGCCGTGGAAGGCAATGAAATGCAGTTTTTTGAGTACGCCCTAGATCTTTTGGAGGACAAATCAGGCCTGGTCTCCGTCGATGTGACGGGCCTCCCTTGCGTCGAGATTGATTTTCCCGAGGACTACCAATACGCGGTGGAAAGCGTGGTGCCTCGGCTCCTGGCCGCGCAAGGGGCGGAGCGCGATGTCTGAGCTGAAGCGCATCGACGCATGTGCCAAACGCCCCATTGACATCTGGACGAATTACTTGTTTTATCCGCTCTCGATCCGGCTCGTCTACCTGCTGCGCAACACGCCGGTGACGCCGAATCAAATCACGCTGTTCTCGCTCTTTCTGTGTCTGCTCGGATGTTGGGGCTTTTCGACGGGCATTCGGGGCGACGTGATCGCCGGCCTCGTGCTCGTGGAAATCTCCTACGTTTTCGATTGCGCGGATGGTCAGTTGGCGCGTTATCGCCAGCAATTTTCCGCCATCGGCGGTTGGTTGGATCAGGTGGCGGATCGCATCAAGGAGTTCGCCATCTACTTCAGCTTGGCGTATGGCTACACGCGCTGGCACCCGAATGCGGCGGGCCTCTGGGCGTGGGCGATGACGGCGCTGTTTGCCCTGTATCTGCTCGAGTACTACGGGCAAATTCGGTTCAAGCCGCGGGAGATGGCGTCTGCGGTCGCGCAGGAGGGCTCGAGCCATCACACCTTTCGCCGCGCGCAGCGGTGGCGGAGCCTCGTTCCTTTCCGCGGCTTCATCATCGGTGAGCAGTATTTTGCTCTCCTGGTGTTTGTGGCGCTCAACGCCGTCCCGGCCCTGTTTCACTTTGTCGCCATCCTGGGCCTCGCCATGTGCGCCTATCGGCCGGCGGTGCAGTTGTACAAATGGTCCCGAGGCATCGCGTGAGGCTCGTTCGCGAGTCGACCGATCTCTTCGACGCAGGAGTGCCGTGTGCCGCCTGCGCTTTTTTTTTTTGCGCCTGAGATCGGCAACAAATTGAAACCGCGTGGGACAGAAGGGCGAACGCCGCGCGCAGCGCGGTCGAGTAGGATGGCCGAGGGAAACCCGTGCGCCCATTCCGCATGTCGGAACACGAGGCTGTGCGGCGTCGACGCCTCGCGCTAGACTGGATTTGGAAGTCGTTGATGACATCCATTTAATGGAATGCGAGGTGGAGACGCATGCGCACACAGGTGGGCATCATTGGGGCGGGCCCTGCGGGCCTCATGTTGTCTCTGTTGCTGGCGCAGCGCGGCGTGGAATCGGTGGTGCTCGAGGCGAGATCGCGCCAGGCCATCGAACAAACGATTCGAGCGGGCGTGCTGGAACAGGGAACGGCCGATCTGATGCGCGAACTCGGCGTACATCGCCGGATGGAGGAACTTGGGGACGAGCACGAGGGCATCGAATTTCGCTTTCGAGGCCGAGGGCGCCGAATCCCGCTCAAGGAGCTGACCGGCAAGTGCGTCACGCTCTACGCGCAGCACGAGGTCATCAAGGATCTCGTGGCGGCCCGTCTCGAGCAGGGCGGAGAGATCCTGTTTTCCGTTCAGGACGTGCGCCTGGAAGGCATCGACAGCGAACGGCCCCGCATCCGCTTCCGGAGGGACGGAGATGCGCTGGACGAGGTGCTGGAGTGCGACTTCGTCGCCGGCTGTGACGGATTCCACGGCCCAAGCCGAGCTTCGATTCCTGAAAGCGCTCGCCAGGAGTTTGTGAAAACGTATCCGATGGGGTGGCTCGGCATCCTGACGCAGGCGCCTCCCTCGAGCCGGGAACTGATTTACTGTGCGAGCGATCGAGGGTTTGCGCTGGTCAGCACGCGTTCCCCGGAGATTCAGCGCATGTACCTGCAGGTGGATGCGGACGACGACATCCGCAATTGGTCGGACGATCGCATCTGGGAGGAGCTGCGCCTGAGGCTCGCCACGGAGGACGGGTGGGCGCCTATCGAAGGCCCCATTCTGCAGAAGTCCATCGTGCAGATGCGGAGCTTCGTGTGTTCTCCGATGCAGTATGGGCGCCTGTATTTGGCTGGGGACGCCGCGCACATCGTGCCGCCGACAGGGGCCAAGGGCCTGAATCTCGCGGTGTCCGACGTGCGCGTCCTCGCGGAGGCGCTGGGGCGCTACTACCGAGACGGATCGGCCGAGTTGCTCCATCGCTATTCCGCCATCTGCCTGCGGCGCGTGTGGAAAGCGGAGCGATTTTCGTATTTCATGACGCAGATGTTGCACCGTTTCCCTGATCACTCGCCGTTTGAACGAGAGATTCAGTTGGCAGAATTGGACTACGTCACGTCCTCTCGGCACGGGCTCGCGACCATCGCCGAAAATTACGTCGGCCTGCCCATCGAGTGGGACACCTGAAGGCGCGTGCGGGACGACACCCGTTCATAGTAGCCGAGTCGATTGGAGATTTCCTTGCTGATGGACAGGAGGGTCTTCGCGAGCGACCTCATCTTCTCGTCCGTGAACCTTGCGGCGGGGCCTACAGCGGTGACGGCCCCGATGACGCGCCGCGTGTAATCGCGAACCGGCGCAGCGACGCTGTTCACGCCCGGGCGAAGTTCGCCGACGCTTGTCGCGTAACCCGCCTCGCGAATTTGCGCGAGGACCTTGCGCAGGCGGTCCGGATCCGTGATGGTGTTTGGCGTGAACGGCTGGAGGCCGCGGCGAACCACCTCTTCCACCATCGATTCGTCTTGGTAGGCGAGGATGACCTTTCCGGAACTCGTGCAATAGAGCGGGTTGCGCCGGCCGACGTGCGTCGCAATTTGCACGGGGTGTTTGCACTCGAGCTTGCTCACGTACACCGTGCAGAAGTCTTCCAGCACGGCAAGGTGAACCGTCTCGTCGAAGCGGTGCACAAACTCCTCAAGGAGGTGCTGACCTTCGCGGCAGATCTCGAGGTTCGACATGATGATGCCGCCGAGGCTCAGCACGGAAAGACCGAGTCGGTACCGGTGCGTCTCTTCATCTCGGTGCACAAACCCCTCTTCGGCGAGGGTCGCCATGATTCGGTGCACGGTGCTTTTTGAAAGGCCGAGCTTGCGCGAAATCTCCGTAATGCCAAGCTCAGGCTCGTCTTGGGAGAAGCAGCGGAGCGCCTGGAGCGCGTGGCGGAGCGACGAAAGCGTACGCGCATCCGACTGCCGCGGCATAGGCCATCCCTCCCGGGCGAAGATGAAAGCGCTTCTAGGAATGGTGTATCACGTTCCGCATAGAGAAACAAGTGCGTACAGCGAGCGCTTTCCGCGTGCTACCATGGGGGCAGCAGTCGGGGGAAGGTCTTCCGCCGAGGAAGGATCCGCGCAAGGCATTTGGGGAGGGATTCAGATGACGCTGGAATTGGCCATGATCACGCCGCACACGCCGCGGATCTGCCATCGGGATCGCGTTCCGGATTTCCAGAAACCGATGGTCGAGGCGATGTTGAAATGTGCGGACGTGATCGATGAAATCCGGCCTGACGTGGTCGTGATCATCTCGTGCCATTGGATGTCGAGCTTCATGCACTACGTCGATGTCACGCCGCGGCACAAAGGCATTTTGACGGCCGTGGAGTGCCCGGATCTGATCAGCGACGTGCCCTACGACCACCCGGGCCATCCGGCGCTCGGCAGGCGACTGGTGGAGGCCGGGCAGCGCAACGGCCTTCAGGTCGTCGCGGTGGACGATCCGACGTACGTGTGGGATTACGGCACGGTGGTCCCGCTCAGGTACTTGCTCAAGCGCCCCACGCCCGTCGTGGCCCTGTCCGTGTGTTGGGCTGCGTCGCTCGAGGAGTCGATGCGCTGGGGCGAAGTGATGGGGGATGTGTTCCTCGAGTCGCCCGAGCGCGTGGTGTTTTTGGCGAGCGGGGCGCTCGCGCACAACCTGGGGCGCGGGCCGGAGAAATGGCCGAACCTCACGGAGCAAGCGCTGGATCGAGAATTTTGCCAATATCTCGTCAAGGGAGACAAAGCGTCGGCCGTGAGCATGTTGCCTTCGTACGTGCGGGCCGCGGGCGTGGAGTCCGGCGGGCGCCACGTGGCGGTGTTGCTCGGCGTGCTAAGGAAGCAGTTTGAAGGCGAATTGCACGGTTACGGCCCATCGTCGGGATCCGGCAACCCTGTGCTCACCATCCGATATCGCGATGCAAGTTGAGTCTTACGACGGACAGTGGAGATGGCGAGGGATGACCATGGAACGAGTGCTGCACTTTATCGACGGCGCTTTTGTGCCGTCCGAGGACGGTCGGACGTTTGACAACGTCAACCCGGCGACGGGCGAGCGAATTGGCACAGTGGCCGAGGGAGGGCGCGCCGAGATCGACAAGGCCGTGCGCGCGGCGCGGCGGGCGTTTCGGTCGTGGAGCCGCACGACCGCCCAGGAGCGCGCGGCGATTCTGCATCGGATCGCCAACCTGATTGAAGAAAACCTGGAGGAACTGGCTCTGCTCGAGACGACGGATACGGGCAAACCTCTGTCGCTCGCAAAGAGCCTCGATATTCCGCGTTCCGCGTACAACTTTCGCTTCTTCGCCGACTTCGTGAAGGGGCTTTCGACCGAGACGTTCGAAATGGAGGGCGTGGCGCTGAACTACGCGCTCAGGCGCCCCGTCGGCGTGGCGGGGCTCATCTCGCCCTGGAATCTGCCGCTCTTCTTGCTGACCTGGAAGGTCGCGCCTTGCCTCGCGGCGGGCAACACGTGTGTCATCAAGCCTGCCGAGCTCACGCCGATGACCGCCACCAAGCTCGCCGAGATCTGCAAGCAGGCGGGCGTGCCGGACGGTGTGGTGAACGTGGTGCACGGGTTCGGGCCCGATGCGGCGGGGCAGTTCCTCACCGAGCACGAGGACGTGGATTTGATTTCGCTCACGGGCGAGACGACGACGGGCAAGGCGGTCATGCGATCGGCGGCGAGCACGCTGAAGCGCCTCTCCTTTGAACTCGGCGGCAAGAACCCCAACATCGTGTTTGCGGACTGCGACTTCGAGGACGCCATCGCGACGACTGTGCGCTCGAGCTTCGTCAACCAGGGTGAGGTGTGCCTCTGCGGATCGCGCATCTACGTCGAGCGCCCGCTGTATGACCGGTTCGTCGAGGCGCTCGTCGATCGCGCCCGGAAGCTTCGGATAGGCGATCCCCTGGATCCGCAGACCGACGTCGGCAGCCTTATCTCCGAGGAACACCTGCAGCGCGTGGACGGCTTCGTGCGGCGGGCCGTGGAGCAGGGCGGCCGCGTGCTGACCGGAGGCAAGCGACCGGAGCACCTCGCCCGGGGCGCCTTCTACGAGCCGACCGTGATTGTCGACGTGGACGAGACGTGCGAGATCACGCGGCAGGAGGTGTTCGGGCCGGTCGTGACGGTGCAGCCGTTCGACACGGAGGACGAGGTCATCCGCCTGGCGAACGACACGCATTACGGCCTGTCCGCCACGCTGTGGACGTCGAACCTGAAGCGCGCCCATCGAGTCGCGGGCGAGCTCGAGGCGGGCGTCATCTGGGTCAACACCTGGTTCCTCCGGGATCTCAGGACCCCGTTCGGCGGCATGAAGCAAAGCGGCATCGGGCGCGAAGGCGGCGTGCACAGCTTCGAATTTTTCACGGAGTTAAAGAACGTGTGCATCAAGCTGTGATCGGAGTGGATGAGATGAGTAACCTGGAATCCCTGGCGGAGGCGCTATGGCGCGCGGAGCGCGAACAGGCGCCCATTCCGCCCCTGACGGATCAACACCCAGACCTTTCGGTGCAGGACGCGTATCGCATCCAGCTCGTGAACGTCAAGCGGCGGGTGGCGGCGGGCGATCGCGTCGTCGGGCACAAGATCGGCCTCACCAGCAAGCCGATGCAGATGCAGCTCGGCGTCGACCAGCCCGACTTTGGGCACCTGTTTCAGTCGATGTGGTTCGAGAGCGGCGCGGCCGTCCATTTCCCGCTGATTCAGCCCAAGGTCGAGCCGGAGATCGCGTTCATTCTCGCGGAGGATCTCGTCGGACCGGGCGTCGACCTGCACCGGGTACTCGCGGCGACGCGGGCGGTCGTGCCCGCCATCGAGGTGATCGACAGCCGCATCGCCGACTGGCGCATCCGGCTCGTGGACACCGTGGCCGACAACGCGTCCGCAGGCTGCTTTGTCCTGGGGCATCTGCCTACCGACCCCTCCGGCGTCGATCTGGAGACCGTGGGCGGCGTGCTTAGGCTGAATGGAGACGTCGTGCAGACGGGCGCGGGCGCGGCGGTCATGGGGCACCCGGCGAAGGCCGTGGCCTGGCTCGCCAACACCCTGACCGAACTCGGCACGCCCCTGCGCGCGGGCCAAGTCGTGTTGTCGGGCGCCGTCAGCGCCGCGGTCCCCATTCGGCCTGGCGATCGCGTCCAGTTGTCCTTTGGGCTGCTGGGCAGCGTGGAGTTCGTGTGGGCGAAAGGAGAGGGGTCGGATTGAAGAAGCTCAGTGCCGCGATCGTCGGGTCTGGGAACATCGGGACGGACCTGTTGATCAAGTTGAAGCGAAGCCCGTGGATCGAACCGCGCTTCATGATCGGCATCGACCCGGAGTCGGACGGCCTGCGGCGCGCGAGAGAGATGGGGCTTGAGACTTCGGCCGACGGCCTCAAGGCGGTCCTCGAACAGGGGGTGCGCCCAGACATCGTCTTCGACGCGACGAGCGCCAAGGCGCACGTGCGCCACGCGAAGCTTCTGCGCGAGGCGGGCATTCAGGCGGTCGACTTGACGCCCGCGGCGCGCGGGCCGTACGTCATCGCGGCGGTGAATCTGGAGGAGCACCTCGACTCGCCGAACGTTAACATGGTCACCTGCGGCGGCCAGGCCACCGTGCCGATGGTCTACGCGGTCAGCCGCGTGGTCGGCGTGCGGTACGCGGAAATCGTCGCCACCATCGCGAGCAAGAGCGCAGGTCCGGGCACGCGGGCGAACATCGACGAGTTCACCCAGACGACGGCGCGCGCGCTCGAGGCCATCGGCGGCGCGAAGCGGGGCAAGGCCATCATCATCCTGAATCCGGCGGAGCCCCCCATCCTGATGCGCGATACCATCTACTGCTTGATGGAGGACGCGAGTTCGGCCACCAAGGCCAAGGTGCTCGAGTCCATCGAACAGATGGTGCGCCACGTGCAGACGTTCGTCCCCGGGTACCGGCTGAACCGCGAGCCCATCTTCCAGGACGATCTCGTCAGCATCTCCATCGAGGTGGAAGGACTCGGGGACTACCTGCCGGTGTACGCGGGCAACCTCGACATCATGACCGCAGCGGCGGTCAAGTTCGGCGAAGAATACGCGCGTCACAGGATGCAGGTGGCGTCGGCGGAAGAGGCGAGGTGAGGCGCGGTGTCGTATCGGTACAAGATTGAGATCACGGACGTCACGCTGCGCGACGGCATGCACGCCGTGCGCCATCAATTCAGCGTCGAGGATGCCAAGGCCATCGCGAGCGCCCTCGACAAGACGGGCGTGGCCAAAATCGAGGCGTCCCACGGCGACGGGCTCGGGGGACGCTCCATCCAATTCGGGTTTTCGAAGGAGTCGGAGGAGGATTACGTCGGCGCCGTGTGTCAGACCGTCCAGCGGTCGCAGGTGGTCGCGCTGCTCTTGCCTGGCATCGGGACGCTCGAGGACTTGAAGCGCGCTGTCGATCTCGGCATCCGCGGGGTGCGCGTGGCCACGCACTCGACGGAGGCGGACATCTCGGCGGAACACATGGAAGAGGCGCGCAAGATGGGGCTCGACGTCGTGGGGTTTCTCATGATGAGCCACATGACGGAGACGGAGCGGCTGGTCGAGGAGGCGAAGAAGATGGCCTCCTACGGCGCCCACTGCGTGTACATCGTCGATTCAGCGGGCGCGATGCTTATGGACGAAGTCCGCAAAAAGGTGTCCGCGCTGCGCGAGGCGCTCCCGGACGACGTCCAGGTCGGCTTCCACGCGCACAACAACCTGGGTGTCGCGGTCGCCAATTCCATCGCGGCGGTGGAGGAGGGCGCCTACCGAATTGACGCGAGCCTGGCCGGACTTGGCGCCGGAGCGGGCAACACGCCGCTCGAGGTGTTCGTGGCCGCGTGTGAGAAGTACGGTATCGAGACGGGCGTGGATCTGTACGCCGCCATGGACGCGGCGGAGGATGTCGTGCGCCCGCGGATGGCGCGGCCGGTTTTGACGGATCGCACGGCGCTCACGCTTGGGTACGCGGGCGTGTACTCGAGCTTCCTCTTGCACGCGGAACGAGCCGCAAAGCAGTTTGGGGTGGACGTCCGCGACATCCTCGTGGAACTGGGCAAGCGCCGCGTGGTGGGCGGCCAGGAGGACATGATTGTCGACGTCGCGTACGAGATCGCGCACGGCAGGGAGGCGAACGCGGATGGCCCTGTCTCTTCCGTCCATCGCGGATGAGCTATACCGCCACCAGACGGCGGCCACCGAATTGAAGAAGCTGACGCTGCGTTACGAGGGGCTCACCGTGGACGACGCGTACGAGATCCAGCGGCTGACCATGCAGAAGTACATGGCGGAAGGGGCGCGGCTCGTCGGCTGGAAGATGGGCCTCACGAGCAAGGCGAAGCAGCGCTCCGTAGGGGTCGACGAGCCGATTTTCGGCCATCTTCTCTCCACCATGGAACTCACGCGCCCCACGCTCTCGATGAAGGGACTCATCCATCCGCGCGTGGAGCCCGAGATCGCGTTTGTGTTCCGGAGCCGCCTGGAGGGGCCGGACGTGACCGCGCGCGACGTGTGGCTCGCGACGGAGTGCGTTGTCCCAGCGGTCGAGATCATCGACAGCCGGTACGAGAACTTTTCGTTCACGCTGGTGGACGTGATCGCCGACAACGCGTCGAGCGCGCGCTTCTACCTGGCGGATCAGGCGTTCTCGCCGTACGCGTTTCGGCTGGACGAAGTGGGCGTGGTCATGCGCCAGGACGGCGAGGTCGTGCAGACGGGCGCGGGCGCGGCGGTGCTCGGCCACCCGGTGCGATCCGTCGTGGAACAGGTGCGCATGCTGACGCGGTTTGGCGCGGCCATCGAGCCTGGCATGGTGGTGCTGACGGGCGGCATCACGGAGGCCATTCACGTGCACCCGGGCGATCGCGTCGAGATCGCCTTCGCGGGCATGGGCGCCATCGAACTAGAGATCACCGAGTGAGGAGGGGACGAGGTGCCGCTGGTCCAGGTCACGATGGTGGAAGGGCGCACGCCGGAGCAGAAGCGGGCGCTCATGGAAAAGCTGACCGACGCGGTGGTGGAGACGCTCGGCGCGAAGCGGGAGACGGTGCGGGTCATTTTGTATGAGGTGCCGAAGGCCCACTGGGGCGTCGGCGGCGTGTCGAAGGCGGATGAGGACGCGGCGCGGGGTGAAGGCCCGTGACCGAGTCCCGCAACACGGCGGACGTGCACACGCATTTTTTGCCTCGCGACGTGCTCGACTTTCTTCGGCGCGAGCCTCGCATCGATGTCCGTCTGGAGCAACGCGCGCCCGACAAGGAGCCCTATCTCACGGTGGAGGGCCGGTGGTCGTTCGAGCTGAAGCGCGCGTTCGTCGACTTCGAGGCGTACGCCGCCGCCTACGAGCGCGCCGGCATAGGGCTGGCGCTCGTCTCGCCCTTGCCGCAGCTGTTTGTGTATCATCTGCCGGCCGACCTCGGCGCGCTGGTGGCCGAGGTGTACAACGACGCGCTTCGCGAGGTGCTCGCAACGCACCGCGCGCAGTTTCGCCCGCTCGCCACGCTGCCGCTCGCCGATCCGGTTGCCGCCGCGCGGGAGTTGGAGCGCCGAATGGACGAGGGCTTCGCCGGGGCCATCGTGGGCCCGGGCGTCGGGGAGGCGCTCATCGGCGACGAGGTGTTCTGGCCGGTGTGGGAGGTGGCCGACGCGCGCAGGGCGGTCCTGTTTCTGCACCCGCTGCTTCACGCCGACCCGCGCGCGGCTCGCCTCATGCTGCCGAACCTGGTCGGCGTACCCTGGGAGACGACGCTTGCGGCGTCGCACCTCGTCCTCTCGGGCCTCATCGACCGGTATCCCGGCGCGCGCGTGCTCCTGGCGCACGGGGGCGGCTTTCTGCCGTATCAAATCGGGCGGATCGAACAGGGCTACGACGTCTGGCCGCAGGTGAAAGCTCGGCTGCAGGACAGGCCGACGGCGTATCTCCGGCGCATGTTCTACGACAACGTGCTTTGGTCCGACGCCGCCCTGCGGTGTTTGATCGACGTGGTCGGCGCCGATCGCGTCCTCGGGGGTTCGGACTTTCCGTTTGACCTGTCCGCCTGGCCGCCCCGTGCGGGGGCCGACGTGTCCGCGCTCTTGGGCGCCGACGCGCACGACCGTCGTTCGCCTTGAGCGCAGGGCGACGCCGCCGTGCGCGGCGCGAGGCGCGGGCGAGATCGAGCGAAAGCGTTGACATTTGCGAGGGCGTGCGGCATCCTATGATTGTCGACTTGATTGTCATACAATAATGTCGTGTGGGACGTCATCCTGTCGCGGATGCGCCGCGAAATCCTTGGGCGAGATCGGCCGAGTGTGAGAGGGGGAATTGAGCATGAGTACCGAGCCCGTGTATGACATCGCGCACCTTGGGCACGTCGAGCTGTTCACGCCGGTCATCGAGGAGAGCTATCGCTTCTTTCGAGACCTGTTGGGCATGGAAGAGGTGGGGCGCGAAGGGGGCTCCATCTATCTTCGTTGCATGGGCGACTACGAGATGTACTCGCTCATCCTGACCGAGTCCGACCGGGCCGGTGTCGGTCAGACAGCGCTTCGCACGACGAGTGAACAGGCGCTTTCGCGCCGAGTTCGAGCGCTCATGGAGTCGGGTGTCGACGGGGAGTGGGTCGATGCGAGCTTCGGCCATGGACCCGCCTACCAGTTTCGGGGGCCGGACGGCCACTTGTACGAACTGTACTACGAGACGAACTACTATCAGCCGCCAGAACACCTGCGCCCCTTTCTGAAAAATCAGCCGCAGAAGTTGACGGGGCGCGGCGTGGGCGTCAAGACGCTCGATCACATCAACTTTTTGTCGTCGGACGCCGAGCGCGACGGCGATTTCGTGGAGTCGGTCCTCGGGCTCAAGCTCACGGAACAGATCCGGTTGGACAACGGCAAGCGGCCAGGCGTCTGGTACCGCGCCATGAACAAATCCTACGACGTCGTGTACACCCTGGATGCGACAGGCGCTCGGGGACGACTGCACCACATCGCCTTTCGCGTCGACACGAACGAGAGCATTTGGCGGGCTGCGGACCTGTTTGTCGATCACGGCGTGTTCATCGAATTTGCGCCCAGCAAGCACGCCATCAACCAGACCTACTTCGTGTACGTCTACGAGCCCGGCGGCAATCGCGTCGAGGTGTGTGCGGGCGGCTACCTCGTGCTCGCACCGGATTGGCGGCCCATCACCTGGACGGAAGCCGAGCGCGCTCGCGGCCAAGCGTGGGGCAACAAGACAGTGGAAAGCTTTCACCACTACGGCACGCCTGTGGTATAACTGTTCCAGATGACAAGTCGACCGGAGGCGGTGCCCACGTGGAAGTCTCAAGTCAGGGTTACACCGAAGACGAGTGTTACAGGCGCCTGCGCGACGCCATCATCGACGGCACGCTCATGCCATCTCAGCGGCTTGTGGAAATGGATCTCGCGCGCTGGCTGGGCGCGAGCCGAGCCACAATTCGCACCGTCCTCGCTCGCCTTGAACAGGATGGCCTGGTGGAACGGGAGCGGTACCGCGGCGCCCGCGTTCGCCACGTCTCGCACGAGGAGGCGGTGGAAATTCTCGAGGTGCGCATGGCGCTCGAATGCGTCATTGCGCGGTACGCGGCGCTCCGGGCGACGGATGAAGACGTGCGGCGGCTGGAGGAGATTCTCTCCTGGATGCGGCGCCAGTACGAGGGGAACGACCTGCTCTCCTATTCCGACGGCAACGCGAAACTCCATCGCACCATCGCCGACATCTCTCGCCACCAGACCGCCAGGCGATTGCTTGACACGCTGAATTCGCAAAGCGTTCGATACCAGTACCGCACCATTCTGGCGCCGAACCGGTCGGCCGCATCCATGGAAGAGCATGAGCGGATTGTGGACGCGATTCGCCGGCGCGATCCCGACGCGGCCGAACACGCCATGCGCGTTCATCTCAGCCACGTGTGCGACACGCTCCGCGGCATGCGCCAGGGATTTTGACGCGAGGGATGGGCCTCGCGCGGTTGCGCCCATTGTTGTCGCCTATTTTGTAGGACAATCATGAATGCCATTCGAGAGAAGGGACGCGAACGCATGACACAACGGGAGGACATCGTCTCGCTCCTCAGCGGCCTGTACGATCTGCACGTGCACGTATGGCCGGACCTTGTCGAACGAAGCATCGACGACGTGACGCTCGCTCGACAATTCCGGGATCTCGGCTGGTCGGGCTTTGCGCTCAAGTCCCACTACTTTCCCACGGTGGAGCGCGCCAAAGTGGTGTCGAGCGCAGTGCCGGGCGTCGATGTGGTGGGCGCCGTGGTGTTGAATCACGCCGTGGGCGGCTTGAACCCCGTCGCGGTGGACATCGCCGGGCGAGCGGGAGCGCGCATCGTATGGCTGCCCACCGTCGACGCGGCCAACGAAAGCCCCGAGAAGCAGGCGGCCCGCGGACAATCGCATCTGCCGTTTTGGGCGCGCATCCAGGCAGAGGTGCGCGCTTCGGGCATCGGGCTCGCTCTCATCTCGGTTTGGGACGCCGAAGGTCGCTTTCGCGGCGATCTCGACCAATGCCTCGACCGCATTCGCCAGTACGACATGGCACTCGCCACGGGACACCTCGCGCGAGACGAAATCTTCGCCGTGGTGAGGCGGGCTCGCGAACTCGGGGTGCAGAAGATCATCGTCACGCACGCCCTGTTTCCGTCCGAAGCGCTGTCCATTGAAGACCAGGTTCAGCTTGCCGAGGCGGGGGCGTACATCGAGCACTGTTACACCACGTTTGCCACAGGGAAATGCGACTGGGACGCGCTGTTCGAGGCCATCCGCGCGGTGGGTCCAGAGCGCACCCTTCTATCGACGGATTTGGGGCAGAAATCGAATCCGAGCATTGTGGACGGGATTCTGGATTTCACGTCGCGCCTGCTCGATGCCGGCATCTCTCCGGAAGCGGTGCGGACGATGTGGGTGGACAACCCGCGCAAGCTAATTGGCTGCCAAGTATGAGAGGTTCATCGGCGAACGTCGCGAAAAACGCTGGTCATAAGGAGAGGGAATACGATGCAGACAAAGGGAACGCTGATGGTCGTGAGCGCTCATGCGGCGGACTTCGTGTGGCGCGCCGGCGGTGCCATTGCATTGTACAGCAGCCGCGGTTGGAAGGTGCGCGTGCTGTGCTTGACCTATGGAGAGCGCGGGGAGTCGCAAAGCCTGTGGAAGGCGGGCAAGACGCTCGAAGAAATCAAACGCATTCGCCGAGAAGAGGCGGAGCGCGCAGCGGAGATCCTGGGCGCCGAAATCCGCTTCTTCGACGTCGGAGACTATCCCATCGACGTGACGCCACAACTGCGGGACGAGCTGGTGCAAGAGATTCGCAAGCATTGTCCCGACATCCTCTTGTCGCACACGTTCGTCGATCCGTACAACGCCGATCACCCGCGCACCGCGGAACTCGTCCGCGAGGCAAGGATCCTCGCGCAGGCGCACGGATATCCGTCGGACTTTCCACCCATCGGCGCTCCACAACTGTACGCTTTCGAGCCTCACCAGCCGGAGCAGTGCCAGTTCCGGATCGATCTGTTGCTCGACATCACGCCCGTCTTCGACAAGAAGCGGCAGGCCATGGCGTGCATGCAGGCTCAGGAACACCTGTGGGCGTACTACACCGATGTGGCGAAACGCCGCGGCGTTCAGGCGGGACGAAACTCCGGACAGCCTATCGTGTACGCCGAGGCATATCAACGGGTGTTTCCCTCGGTCGGAGGTGAGTTCGTGTGAAGCCGGTCATTGTCACGCACGTGGAGCGGCCCGATCGCTCGCTTGTTGAACACCTTGGGCGCCACGCCGTGGCCACGCTGCACGAAGCCATGGGGCGGGAGGGGCTCATGCTGCCGTACATGCGGCCCATCTATCGCGGCGCGAAAGCGTTCGGCACGGCGGTGACCGTTCTCTGCCACCCGGGAGACAACCTGATGATCCACGCCAGCGTCGAGGTCTGCCAGCCCGGCGATGTGCTGGTGGTCACCACCACCTCGCCGTCGACCGATGGCATGTTCGGTGAGCTCCTCGCCACTTCGCTCAAAGCGCGCGGCGTGGTGGGGCTCGTCATCGAAGCTGGCGTGCGGGACGTCGCGGAGCTCGAAAACATGCGCTTTCCTGTCTGGTCTCGGGCGATCTCGGCCCAGGGCACGGTCAAGGCCACGCCGGGCTGCGTCAACGTGCCCGTGGTGTGTGCCGGCGTCGCGGTTCGCCCCGGGGACGTCATCGTCGCCGACGCGGACGGCGTTGTCTGTGTGCCGAGGGAGCGCGCGGCCGAGGTGGCAAGCCGCGCCGACGCGCGCGTGGAAAGGGAGGAGGCCACGCGGGCTCGCCTCGCCGCCGGAGAGCTCGGGCTTGACATCTACGGCCTCCGCGAGAAGTTGAACGATCTCGGTGTGACCTGGATTTGATCCCGGAGAAATAGGGTGAGAAGCGCCATGAGGCTTGGTTTGATCGGTTTCGGCGAAGCCGCGAGCGCCATCGCGCGAGGGCTCAAGCAGGCGGGATGGAGCTCGATGGCCGCCTATGACGCGGTGCAAAGCGATGCGATGAAGGCGAAAGCGCGCGACGCGGGCGTCGAATGGGCCACATCGCTCGACGAACTCGTGCGTCAGTCCGACATCGTGTGTTCCCTCGTGACGGCCGGCGTGGCGGTGGATGTCGCCAAGGCGGCCGCTTCCCACCTACGGCCGGGCGCCCTGTATGCGGACTTCAACTCGTGTTCACCGGCGGTGAAGCGCGAGGTCGGAGACGTCATCAAGTCCGCGCAACCGGCTGCTCGTTACGCGGCCGTCGCCGTGATGTCCGCCGTCAAACCGCACGGGCACCGCGTGCCGCTGGTCGCCGACGGGGACGGCGCGCGCGCGTTGCAAGAGGCGCTCGCGCCATACGGCTGCCGCATCGAGGTGTTGAATGGCGAGGTGGGAGGCGCGGCCTTGCTCAAGATGTGCCGCTCGGCGGTGCTGAAGGGCCTGGAGGCGCTGTTCTTGGAGGCGCTGGCTGCGGCCGAGAGCCTTGGGGTGGCCGATCGCGTCCTCGATTCGCTCGACGCCTCGTTCCCCGAACACCACCTGCGCGACTTGGCGTGGTACCTTGTCGAGCGGAATCTCGCGCACGCCGAGCGGCGGGCGCACGAGCTCGGCGAGGTCGTCGATACGCTGCGCTCGCTCGGCATGGAGCCGCTCGTCGCGGAAGGGGGATATCGCCGCTTGCAGCACGCCGCGGCGGTTCGCGCCTCGTTGAACGACCCGGCCGAGGACGTTCGCCAGTGGCTCCAGGTGCTCGCGCGCGCCCATGGGATTTGAAGCACGCACGCGCTCGGAGGGAGGCTCGGCCTCCGACGATGCTCTCTCATGGATTCATGCAAAGAAAACAGGCCGCCGTGAGGCGGCCTTTCAAGTTGGGAACGTGTGGAGAGGATGAAGCATCAACACGGACCTCGGACAGGTCACACCGTCTGCGCGAGCCGCAGCTCGAGCGGCCGATAATGCGTGGCATTGACGTGGCGGACCGTGCCCGTGCGCACCCGCATCACGACCGAGTGCGTGTGCAGGTAGTCGCCTTCGCGACGCACGCCCTCGAGCCAATCCCCGTCGGTGATGCCCGTCGCTGCGAAGATGGCGTCATCATCCCCGGCGAGATCGGCGAGCGTCAGGGTCTTGGCGACGTCGAGGCCGAGTTGCTGGCAGCGCTCGCGCTGCTCGGGAGTCTGCGGCATCAATCGGCCCTGGAAGTCGCCGCCCAGGCAGCGAAGGGCGACCGCCGCGAGGACGCCTTCCGGCGCGCCACCCGAGCCGATGTACAGATCGGTGCCGCCGCGAGGCAGGGCCGTGGCGATGGCGCCCAGCACGTCGCCCGCGTTCAGCAGCTTGATCCGCACACCCAAGCGCCGGGCCACCTCGAGATGCGCTTTGTGGCGATCGCGCTCGAGCATGGCCACGGACAACTCCGACAGAGGTTTGCCGAGCGCTTCGGCGGCCTTCCGCAGGGTGGTCTCCAGCGGATCATCGAGGGACAGGATGCCGCGCAGCCGAGGGCCGCACGCGAGCTTCTCCATGTACATGTCTGGGGCCTTCAACAAATGTCCTCGTGGGGCGATGGCCGCGACCGAAAGGGCGTTCGGAAGCATCTTGGCGACCATGGACGTGCCTTCGATGGGATCCACAGCCACGTCCACGCGCGGCCCGCGTCCTGTCCCGACCTCTTCTCCCTGCGCGAGCATGGGAGCTTCGTCCATCTCGCCTTCGCCAATGACCACCACGCCGCGGATGTTCACGGTGCGGAACATGTTGCGCATCGCTTCCGTGGCAGCGCCGTCCGCGCCGTCCGCATCACCTCGGCCGACCCACCTGCTCGCAGCGAGCGCGGCGGCTTCCGTGACGCGAACGAGTTCGAGAGCAAGCTCTCGATCCATCGGCGATCCCTCCTTCGTAACTCGGTAGGCTTCGATGGCCTTTCATCGCGCGGTGTTCGCGCGCGGCGACCTGTGTCGATTGGGGCGCGCAGACTCACCTTCAACAGAATTATGACATCACAATCATGCTTTCGTCAATGCATTCACGAAAATTGTTGCGTCATAATTGGTTCTGTGGTATGAACGAAGTACAGGAAGCGTGAATTGTGATGTATCACATGCTGAGCTCGCGGCAAGCGCATGGCGACGCAGATGCAAGCGCTTCGCCGGATGGGCGACACGCAGGGCGCGACAAGGGGGATGCAAGATGGCGCAGGTGCAGGATGTACAGCGCGATCAGGCGCTCACGACCCGTTGGGTCTACTCCTTCGATCAAGCGGATCCGAAAAACCGCAACCTTCTGGGCGGAAAGGGCGCCAACCTGGCGCAGATGGTGCAGTGGGGGTTTCCCGTACCTCCCGGTTTCACCATCACCACAGAGGCTTGCAACGAATACTGGGCGCGAGGTGGCAAGTTCCCCGAAGGGCTGATGGACGAGGTGGCGCTCGCCATCCTGCGGCTCGAGCGCACGGCCGGAAAACGGTTCGGTGACGCGTTTCAGCCGCTTTTGGTCTCCGTGCGATCGGGCGCGCCCGTATCGATGCCGGGCATGATGGATACCATTTTGAACCTCGGTCTCAATGACCTGACGGTTCGAGCGTTGGCGAACCAGTCGCAGGATCCCGCGTTTGCCTACGACTCCTATCGCCGCCTGATTCAGATGTTCGCGAACGTCGTGTTCAACGTGTCGCTGGAGCCCTTTGAGCACGCGCTCAGGGCGGCGAAAGCCAAGCACGGCGTGGAGCGAGACCGCGACTTGCCGCCCGACGCGTGGAAAGACCTTGTCGCGACGTATCTGAAGCTCTTTGCAGAGCACGTCGGACAGCCGTTCCCGCAGGATGTGAATGTGCAATTGGAACTCGCCATCGAGGCCGTGTTCCGCTCCTGGAACAGCCCGCGCGCGATTGTGTATCGGAAGGCCCACGGCATTCCGGAGACGCTCGGCACAGCGGTGAATGTGCAGGCCATGGTGTTTGGCAATATGGGCGACGATAGCGGCACCGGCGTCATTTTCACGCGCCATCCGTCGACGGGCGAACCCGTGTTGTTCGGCGAGTTCTTGTCGAATGCCCAGGGCGAGGATGTCGTCGCGGGCATTCGCACGCCCCAACCTATCGCCGATCTCGCCCACACCATGCCACACGTGTACGAGTCGCTCGTGGCGCTCGCGAAGCAACTGGAGACGCGCTTCCGGGACATGCAGGACGTCGAATTCACCGTGGAGCGAGGCAAGTTGTTCGTGCTCCAGACGCGAAGCGGGAAGCGCACGGCGCAGGCCGCTGTCCGCATCGCCATCGACATGCTGCACGAGGGCCTGATTCAGCCCGAAGAGGCACTCCTCAGGGTGGATGCTCAGCATCTGCGCCAGCTTTTGCACCGGAGGCTGCAGGGAACGGATGCGCTGCCGGTGTTCGCGAAGGGGCTTCCGGCATCGCCAGGCGCGAGCGTGGGCCGCATTGTGCTGGATGCAGACACGGCGGTGGAGTGGGCGCAGCGCGGCGAAAAGGTCGTCCTCGTGCGTCCTGAGACGACCCCCGAGGATATCCACGGCGTGCTGGCGGCGGAAGGCGTTGTGACGACCCACGGGGGCATGACGAGCCACGCCGCGGTTGTGGCGCGCGGGATTGGCAAGCCGGCGGTCTGCGGCTGTGACGGAGTGCACATCGACTTCGAGGCGCGTCAGGTGGAATCCAACGGCGTGGTACTGAAAGAAGGGGACGTCATCTCGGTCGACGGCGGAACCGGGACGGTATACGTCGGAGAGGCGCAGATGGAAGAGGCGAAAATGGCGGATGAGCTGAAAGAGCTCTTGTCCATCGCGGACGAGGTGCGGCGCCTCAGGGTCCGGGCCAACGCGGACACGCCAGAGGACGCGCGGCGCGCGAGAGAGTTCGGCGCTGAAGGCATCGGCTTGTGCCGCACGGAGCACATGTTCCTGTCGCCGGATCGCGTGCCGCTCGTCCAGCGCATGATTTTGGCGACGACGTCGGCCGAGCGGCAGGCGGCCCTGTCCAAGCTGCTGCCGCTTCAGGTCTCGGATTTCACGGCGATCTTCGAAGCGATGGACGGTCTCCCGGTGACCATACGCCTGCTGGATCCTCCGCTCCACGAGTTTTTGCCTCGCGAGGAAGAGTTGGCCGAGAGGCTCGAGGCGCTCCGGGCACAGGGCGCGCCCGAGGACGAGATCGCCGAGACGGAACAGTTGCTCCGGCAAGCTCGGTATCTGCGCGAGGCCAATCCGATGATGGGGCTCCGCGGTTCTCGGTTGGGCATCGTGTACCCCGAAATCTACGACATGCAGATGGAGGCCATCATCACGGCGGCGGCGCAGGCGAAGCGCCGAGGCATCTCTGTCGAGCTGGAAGTGATGTTGCCGCTCATCGGCTCGCCGAAGGAACTTCGCGTCTTGCGCGAGCGCATGGAGGAGATCGCCAAGCGGACGATGGAGCGCGAGGGCGTCGAGATCGAATACCGCATTGGGACGATGATCGAGGTGCCGCGCGCCGCGCTGACGGCGGACCAAATTGCGGAGGATGCGCAGTTCTTCTCCTTCGGCACGAACGACCTGACGCAGATGACGTTTGCCTTCAGCCGAGACGACGCCGAGGGAAAATTCCTCAGCGTATACCTGGATCGGGAGATCTTGCCGTACAACCCGTTCGAGACGCTGGATACGGAGGGCGTCGGCAAGCTGATTCAATGGGCGGTCGAGGCGGGGCGCAAGCGCCGTCCCGATTTGAAGGCCGGCGTGTGCGGTGAACACGGGGGCGATCCGGCGTCGATTGCGTTCTGCGAGGACATCGGGCTCGACTACGTCAGCTGCTCTCCGTTCCGCATTCCGGTCGCGCGAATTGCCGCGGCGCAGGCGGCCGTGCGCAAGCGCTTGACGGGTTGATGACGCAGCCACCCAGGGGGACAAATGGAGACAAGATGAGATGCGGATGTTGATGTACAATAGAGACACACGCGATCCGATTCGCGGCCAGGCGGGCGCTCGACCGCCTGGCCGCCTCTTGCTGGGGGAGAGGCCCATCGAACTCACACCTCGTCAGAAGGAAATCTTACGCCTCGTGCAGGCACACGAGCCCATGACGGGCGATCAGATCGCGGAAATGCTCGGCGTCAGCCGGCCCACGATTCGCGCGGATCTGTCTCTGCTCGTCATGCTGGGGCATCTTCACGCCAAACCGCGGGTGGGGTATTTTCTCGCAGAGCGGGCGGAGCCGGTCGCGCCCGCCCCGTGGCGAGATCTGCGCGTGGGTGAGGTGCAATCCATCCCGGTGATCGTCCGCGAGACGACGACGGTCCACGACGCCGTCATCACGATGTTTCTGGAGGACGTGGGAGGCCTCATCGTCGCGGACGAAGAGGGGCGGCTGCAGGGCGTGGTCTCGCGAAAGGATTTTCTCAAATTTACCCTTGGAAATGCCGGCGCAACTTCGCTTCCCGTGGGCATGATCATGACCCGGTATCCGCACATCGAGACGGTGACGCCGGACGACCTGGTCATTGACGCGGCGAAGCGGATGATCGAGTACAAAGTCGACAGCCTGCCCGTCGTCCAGTCGTCGAGCGAGGATGGCAAGCCGCCGATTGTGGTCGGACGGATCACCAAGACGACGCTGGCACGCCTGGTGGCAGAATGGGGGACCAACTGGCGATGACCGAATCGAACGTGCAGGACACGCGCACCATCTACATCTGTTCGGATTCGCTGGGAGACACTGCCGAGGCCGTGGTTCACGCGGTGATCCATCAGTTCGATATGCGGCGTGTCCAGATCGTCCGCTACGCGCAGGTGCGCACGGAGGACGAGATCCGCGAAGTCGTCGAGGCGGCGAAGCAGACCGGCGGCTTCATCGCGTACACCCTGGTGCAGCCCGAGTTGCGAGAGATGATGAAGATGGAGAGCATCCGGCTCGGCGTGCGCGTCGTCGACATCATGGGCCCAATGATGCAGGCCTTCATCGACACGTTTCACGACCACCCCAAGCAGAAGCCCGGGCTTCTTCACGTCTTGAACGAGGATTACTTCCGGCGTGTGGACGCCATCGAGTTCGCGGTCAAGGCGGACGACGGTCGGGACCCTCGGGCGCTTTTGCAGGCTGACGTCGTCCTCATCGGCGTGTCTCGCACGTCCAAGACGCCGGTGAGCATCTTCCTCGCCCACAAGGGCCTGCGCGTGGCCAACCTGCCGCTCGTGCCCGAAGTCAAGCCTCCCGCCGAGTTGTACCAGGTGCCGCGATCGCGCATTGTGGGCCTCACCATGGGCGTCGAGCAGATGATGCGCATCCGCAGTCAGCGCCTCAAGCACATGGGCCTGCCCGTCCTCGCGCAGTACGCGGACCGAAAGCGCATTGAAGAGGAGCTCCTGTACGCCGAATCGATCGTGCGCGATCTCGGCTGTCCCCTGATCGACGTCACGGACCGAGCCATCGAAGAAACGGCGCAGCGCATTCTCGAGCTTGTGGCGAAGGATCGGGATAGGGAAGGGCATCGGCAGGCGTAGGCCACCGAGGTCTCTCGAAATTTCAGGGAAGAAACAAGAGATCTGATCTCTTCGCTCCCGTCGGCCTTGCTGGGCCGCGCGAGCGCTCTGCCCGCGCAGGAAGGATGGAAGGATGCCTCGTTCTCAGGCTGCGAGCATCTGGGCGGCCCGCGGATTGCTCATCTTCGTCACGCTGGTCTGGGGCGCCACGTTCACGCTGACCAAAGAAGCGCTTGTCGTCTTGCCGGTGTACGCCTTTCTCTCCCTTCGCTTTGCCGCTGCGGCCCTCGCGACCCTGGTGCTGGCTTTCTTGCCGCGATATCGAAGTTCCGCGTGGAAGGATGCGCGCACATGGGCCGTCGGCGCGGCTGCCGGTATCCCACTTGGCGCGAGCTTTCTCTTGCAGACCGAGGGGCTCCGCACCATCACACCCGGGCTCAGCGGGTTTCTCACGGGCTTGAACGTCGTGATCGTCCCCGTGTTGACGAGCGCGCTCACCAAGCGGCGGCCTGACGCCCGAACGTGGTGGGGCGCGACAATGGCCGGTGCCGGACTTCTTTGCATGTGCGTCGGCACGCCACTCGCAGGGAGATGGGAGGGCGTCGCGGAGACCATCTTGTGCGCATGGTGCATCGCGCTGCAGATAGCCGCCGTGGACCGGTGGGCGAAGGGGCTCGACGCGTTCGCCGTCGCCGCGGTGGAAGTCTGGGTCACGGCGCTGTTGGCGTGGGCCGCCGCGCTTGTCACCGGACAATGGGCGCCCGTCGTCGACGCGCGCGCGTGGATGGCGCCTGTCGCGTGGGCGGCCGTCCTCGTCAACGGCCTTCTTGGCACGGCCTTTGCGCTTTGGGCGCAGAATTGGGCTCAGGAGCGCCTGTCGTCCGCGCAAACGGCGGTCACGTTCGCGCTTGAGCCCGTCTTCGCCGCCGCCATCGGCTGGTGGACGCTCGGCGAGCCCATGACGGGTCCGGAGATCCTCGGAGGGCTGCTCATCGTCGCGAGCATGGCGGTGGCGCCGGCGTGAGCGCCACGCTGCCGCATCGGCCCTCCTTTACGTCCGATAATATATATTATGTCAAGTTGAAAATCGCAGCCGGCGGCAGGACCGCCCCGCCTGGCCACGCTCGTCACACCTGGACATTCGTCATGGCCGGCGGATCGAGCGCAATGGAGCCAGACGACGAGATGGCGATCTCACTGGCGAGCGCCGGTTGCACGAGCTGCCGAACCAGTTCGTCGCCGCCGGAGGTCTGCCGGTACACGGCGGTCACAAGGCCGTTTGCGTTGACCGTTCCGTAGTAGAGCGTGTTGCCGATCACGGCAAGCAGTGCCGCGTTCGATTTCACCAGCTGCCAGTCCATTTGAAATTCGGGCGTGTAGCTGCTGGTCTGTGGGGTCTGGTAGAGGCGAACGACGTTCCACTGGCCGCCCTGGTTGATCTCCAGGTACAGGTTGTCTCCGGTCTCGGTCATCGCGATGTTCTTGATATACCCGGGCGGAACAGTGACCGGCTGAATGGTCTCCATCGTGCCCACATGGTAGACCTCGGTCGATCCACCTGCATCGATGAGCACGAAGATATCGTTGGTCTCCGTGCTGTACGTCACCTTCACAATCCTCGCATCTGGAGACAGATTGGAAAACACGGGCACACTCGCGGCCGTCTCGTCCGCCTGGAGCCCGTTCGACACGTAAAATGTGTTCAGCTCCAGATTGCCCGGGGACCTCTCCTCCCCGACGAACACCTCGGTGTTGCCAAGCCAGTCCACGTACTGCACCGGGTATAGATCGGTCGCTTGGCTCACCTGCGTCCCGGTATCGAGTTTCACCACATGCACGGTGTCCCATCCACTTGCGTTGGACGTGACGTAGGTCGCGTATTCGCCGTTCGGCGACACGGTCACGCCTTGGTATTCGCGTTTCAGTTGCAGAAGCTCGAGCTCTGCTCTGCGATGCAACGCGGCCTGGATCTCGCGTTGCGAGGCGGCCTGCTGAGAGACGAGGAGATGGTTGAGATGGTAGAAAAACAGAACTTCACACGCCGTGCACAGCGCTGCGAGCGCGAGAAAACGGCGCCCCACTCGCCTGCCTCTGGGTTGTTGTTCCGTTTGAATCATCCTCTTGCCTCCCCTCGACCTCAGTTCGGCATGACGACAAACGCGGTCGCCACGCTCCGCGCTCCGGTGAGATCGACCGGCGTGTTGACCATGCGGCCGTTGTACACCATGGTCGTGGACGAACCGCCGTCCAAATCCGCGGCGATGACGGCGTGGTATTGGAGCATGATGGCCGTGATGTCCGCCATGGAGGCGCCAAGATGGCCGAACTGCCCTCGCCCGTCCGTCACCACCATGATGACCTTCCCGTCCGCCGTCTGACCGATGGCCGTGCGCGGGTTGAGCCCCTGATCCGGCACCTGCACCGGCTGGCCGTTCAGCACGAGCACGGGGCCGAAGCTCAGGGCCTGCGTCACGTGAAGCTTCTCGAGGTCGGCGAGCGAGTAATCGCCGGCGATCATCTGGCCGCCGCTCGTGAACCCAATTTCAGGATATTTCGCAGAACTTCCCGCGCCGGTCACCACTCGCCCGTTCACGATGGTGATGCCAAGCGGCACCGCGCCGGTGCCCTGCTGATTGTTGTCGGCAAACGCTCCACCGTTGATGCCGGCGACGGCGCCTGCGTCCTGCACGAGCTGCGGCACCGTCTCGCCGCGCTCGCCGATGTATTTCGTCACCGCGACGCGCACGCGCTTCGGGTTGTCCACGACGAGGATGTACGCCGTAAACGTGTTGCCGTGATAGGTGTACAGATGAATGGAGTTGTCCGCGTTGCTAAAGTCGCGGCTCACGATGTCCGAGATGGGCAGCGTGTCCGACACCAGGCTGCCGCTCAGGGCGTGATCGGCAATGACCGATTCGGGCAGCGTGTAAAGCGACAGCGGGCGCAGCAGGTACCCGTGCCGCGTCTCGTCCAGGGTGTCGATGACGTACGTGCGCAGCGCAGGAAAGGGCCCGTGAAAGACCAAGAGCGACGACGAAACAAACGCGTACAGCGCGGTGGCCACCAACACGGCCAACCACCCGCGGCGCCGCCTGGGCTTTTCCTTTCGCCCCGATTCGCGAACGCGGCTGGTCCGTTGAGGTCTCCGATCCAACGCTGTCCCTCCCAGCAATCCTGAATTCCGGCGTATAGACGAAAGAGAGCGCGGCTCCGTTCAACACCCGAGCGCGTCTCTTGCGCCTATTGTACCGAATCCAAGCGTCCCGAGCGACCGCGTCACTCCGGTGACGCGGCTTGAGGCGCATCCGCGGCCATCTCGTGGGTCACGCGCGCCAGCGTCCGAATCACATGGTAGAGGCGAACCACCGCCCGGGCGATCACGTCCAGGTCGCGCCAGTTCATCTCCATCGCTTCGACGTGGACGAGGACGCTCCGCTCGCGCCACAGTTCTCCCGACGGGTCGATGGCGAGCTCGCCCGCCCCACCTCGCAGCTCTTCGGCCAGCGAGGACAGGGCGCGATCGACCCACGCGGCAATCGCCTGTTCCCCTTGTGTCAACGGGCGCGCCGCCCTGCCTTCCCACGTGTACGCCTCGAGGGACAAGAGCGTATCCGAAAAACGGTGCATGCCGACCAAGATGGCCACCATGGTGTGCGCGCTCATCGGCGGCGCGACCGGTTCTGCGAGCACCTGGCGAACCGCCGCGGCTGCATTGGTCCGCGACACGCGCACCGCCTGGCGCTCTCGCGCCAGTCTGCGCGGCGAGCCTTTGCCACCTTCCGCGAAGACGCCCAGGACCCCGCGAAAATAGTCCCGCTCTCGCTCCACGGCCTGCGCGAGCGCGCGGTTGACTTGCTGATGTTGCCAGGTCGGCCACATCAGGTAGATGGCAATGGCGAGCGCGCTGCCCACGAGGGTCGCCAGCATGCGATCCGCCATGGTGGGAATCGCCGCTTGCCGCTCAAACACCGACAGCAACACCACCATGAGCGCGGTGAGCACGCAGCTGAACAGCGCGTAATTGTAGGTCACCCACATGTACATGAGCGATCCGAACACGACGATGCACGCGCTCGCAAAGATCCCCGTGCGATCCGGCACGGCTGCGAGGAGCGCGGTGGCGAGGACGAGCCCCGCCATGGTGCCCAGCACGCGGGCGATGCCGCGTGTGAACGTGCTCGTGAAGTCCGGGCGAAGGATGATGTTCGCCGTGAGCGGTACCCAGTACGCGTGCGGCCAGGGCGACGCGACCGCGAGCGCCTCGCCGACGCCGACGGCCACGGCAACTCGTATCGCATGGCGGAAGATGGCTGAGTCCCACGTCAAATGGCTTTTCAGCGCTTGCCACGCCTGCTTGATCTTCGAAGCTGGCGATGGGAGGCCCTCAGGCCGGGAGGCGCGCGCGTCGGACTGGACGAGATCGTCCCGGAGGGCCATGAGCGAGCGCGCCACGGCCTCGATGTGCGCCGCCGTCTCTTCCTTCCGGCGCACCCCCTGCGCCGATTGCGCGATGGCGGACAGCTCGAACGACGCGCGCTCCAGGATGTACATGAGCGGCTGGGCCCGCTTGTCTCCCTGCGCGATGAGCCACACGTGCTCGCCGAGCGCCGAGAAGATGGGGGCGCACTGCCGCAAGATCTCGCGTGCGAAGGCCGCGTCCCCCAGTTCCTGCGCATACGACCTCCCGCGCGCGATCTCGGCGAGCGCCACGACGTACATGCGGACCTGTTCCGCGCCATCGAGGAGTCGAACGAGGCGCGAGCGATGGCGTTTCGGCATGTACGAATCGCGAAGGAGATCGCTCGCTTCGACGAGCGACGCGGCCAGATCGAGGTCGGTTTGGCGAGAAGGGGATGCGGCGTACGCGCCGAGCTTCCGATACACGTTCGAGACGGACTGGGCCTCGGCGCTCTGAGGGCGGACGAGATCGACCGCCAACATGAGGGCCGTCTGCAACAAGCCGCCGCACGCGACCAGGCACGCGCGATAGAGCGCGCCGGGCAAGGGCTCCGGGCTCGTGGAGATGAGGATGAGCGCGTTGGTGGCGAGGAGTCCCACCTGCCCGCTCGGTTGACTGATGGCGAGCATCATCCCGGCCAGCCATGCGCTGAGCGCAGCCACGGCGACGATGAGCCACGCGAGGTGTCCCGCCAAAGCGCCCACGAACGTGGTGACGCTCATCCACGCCGTGGCGAACAGCATCGTGCGCAGCCTGCGCCGCGCCGTCCCTGCGTTGCCCGCAAACCCGGCGACGAGCGCGCCCACCGCGACGCCGATGCCCGACAGGAGATGGCCCGACTGCAGGCCCCACACGAGCGGAACGAGGATTCCCACACCGTTGCGCAGGCCCGGGAGCACGCGGAGGGACGAGCGGTCTCGCTCGATCACGCTGTGCAGCGATCGCCACGTCCGCCTGCGAATCAAGTGCAATCCCCTCTTCCCTCGCCCGGCAACGCGGGCCGCAGTCCCCCTGCCAGGGGCGCGGCCCTCGGTGTCACTTCTTCAGGTGGTACGGCACGGTCGTCACAACCACATCCTTATGGCGCAGCATCCATGCGCGAATGAGCAGGGACGTCTGGTTGTGCAGCAGATTGTGCCACCATTTTTTCGGCACGAATTGCGCGATGAAGAGCTGAATGTGGTCCGGCTTGCCGCCTTCATACGTCTCGAGGCGCCGGATGAACTTGGACAAAGGCTGCAACAGCGAGCGGTATTCGCTCTTCACTGTCACCAGCCGGCACGGATTCCCCCACGCTTCCCACTTTTGCTCCATCTTTTCGATGGATTCGTCGTCGAAGCCGATGTACAGCGCCAGCACGTTCGGCGTGGTGCTCATGGCAAACGAAATGGTGTCGAGCACCACGCGGTGAATGCCCGAGACGAGCACCACCGAGACGATGCGATGTTGCTGCGGACGGTCCACCTTCAGATCGATGCGCAGCTCGTCCGCCACATCCTGATAATGCCGGTGCACCTTCATCGCCAGATAAATCATCAGCGGGATGACCACCAGGACGATCCATGCGCCGCTCGTGAACTTCGTGACCGCGAAGATGACCGACACGAGCGCCGTGATGAACGCGCCGAACGCGTTGATGCCCGCCTTCAGGCGCCACAGGCGCCCCTTCACCCGCGCCCACCGCTTGATGAGCCCGAGCTGGGCGACAGTGAACGCCACGAACACGCCGATGGCGTACAGCGGAATCAGGTTGTTCGTCTGTGCGTGAAAGACCTCAATCAGCAGCGACGCCAAGGCGGCGAGCACAATCATGCCGTTCGAGTAGCCAAGCCGGTCGCCGCGCAGCCGAAGCGCCCTGGGCAGGTAACCGTCCGTCGCCAGCAGGGCGGCCACCTGCGGAAACCCGGTGAAGGTCGAGTTGGCGGCCAGAATGAGCACCACGAGCGTGCTCCACATGATGAACTGGTACAAGAACCCGTGGCCGAAATAGCCTTCCGCCAACTGAGACAACATCGTGTCGTTTGGATTGACGCCGATGCCCCTCACGTACAAGTGATACGCAAAGCCGAGCAGCGTGACGCCCGTGATGAGGCCCAGGGCGATGTACGCTTTGATGGCGCCGTTCTTGCCCTCGCGGAAGATGGGCACGGCGTTCGAGATGGTTTCGACGCCGGTGAGCGCCGAGCACGCCGAGCTGAACGCCTTCAGGAGCAGCATGAGGGTCAATCCCTGCGGCACCACGCCGAAAGGCGGCGTGTGCGGCTGCACGAAGCCGTGATGCAGTTCGTCCCAGAAACCGACGCCAATCATGAGCAACATGCACGCCATGAACACGTAGGTCGGATAGGCGAACACCTTGGACGACTCCGAAATGCCGCGCAGGTTGACGAGCAGGATGATGAGCACGCACAAGAGCGAGAGCGACGTCTCGTGCCCTTGCAAGACGGGATACGACGACGCCAGGTTCTGAATGCCCGAGGCGACGGACACCGCGACGGTCAGCACGTAGTCGACCATCAAGGCGCTTGCCGCGAGCAAGGGCACCCACGCGCGCTGAAAATTGTCCTTGCTGATGGCGTACGCTCCGCCGCCGTTGGGATAGGCGATCACGCCCATGATGTAGGACGTGATGAGGATGATCAGCAACAGAACCGTCATGGCCGTGATGGGAAGGATGAGCCACTTCGCGTTCTCCCCGAGGCCGGTGAGCTCGGTCATGCCGGCTTCCGGACCGTACGCGACCGACGAATACAGGTCGGCAGAGAGCACGGGCAGCGCCATCCACCAGACGAGCAGGTTGCGAGATTCGCGGAGATCGCGCGTCCGCATCGGCTTGCCGACCACGAGCCGTTTCACGCTGCCGAAGTTAAACATGGCGTAGGCGACGGCAGCGATAATGACACAGATAATGACGGGATGCAGCCACGACCAGTCATGTCCACGCATGATACGGAAGCGCTCCTCATTTCTCGACGAATTTCATCGCCATCCATCGGGCCACAAGGATGTCGTCAGACGTGATTTATTGTAATCTCGTGCCGTAAAAAAGCAATTGCGGCGAGGCGCTGGAGGAAGAGCCGGGGCGTCTCCACCAAAGGTTTCCCGGAATCGTCACAGTCATGCGAATGAAAAAGAGCCGCCTTCAGGCGGCCCTGCGAAGATCTCACAGATCGTCCCAGTTGAGATTGCCCGCTTTCGTGTAGTTGGTCACTCGCTGTTCGAAGAAGTCCGTCTTGTGCGAGTTGATGGCCGCGAAGCTGTCCATCCAAGGCATGGGGTGTTCCTTGATCTCCGGATACAGGATGGGCAGATTCAGCGACTGAAGCCGGAGATTCGCGAGATACTTGATATACGCGTCGATCAGCGCGTCGGTCAGCCCGACGATCTTCCCCTGCGTCACGTACTGTCCCCAGGCGACTTCATGCTGCACAGCCGTGCGCATCATCTCGACGAACTCTTCTTCCATGTCGGGCGTGACGATGCCCGGATTTTCCCGGATGATCTCGTGGTACAGGTTGCGGAAGATGGCGAGGTGCGTCAGTTCATCGCGCTGGATGAACTTGATCTCGGAGACCGTGCCAAGCATCTTGCCCTGGCGCCCGAGCACGAAAAAGAAGCCGAACCCCGCGTAGAAGTACACGCCCTCCAGGATGTAGTTGGCGACGATGGTTTTCATCAAGTTCCGATCCGTCGGATGCTCGATGAACTCTTCGAACAGGTCGGTGATGAACTGGTTGCGCCGGAGCAGGTGATCGTCATTTCTCCATTCGTTGTAAATCTGATCGCGCGTGGCCGGATTGACCACGGAATCGAGCACGTAGCCGTACGACTGCGAATGCACGGCCTCCTGGAACGCGTGCACCGTGAGGCAAAGGTTGACCTCGGGGGCCGTGATGTACTCGTTGATGTTGGGCAGATTGTGCGTCAACAAGCTGTCCATGAAGATGAGGAAGGACAGGACCTTGTTGTAGCTCCTGCGTTCGTCCTCGTTCAGCATGTCGTATTGGCGAGCGTCATCGGCGAGCGGAATTTCTTCCGGAATCCAAAAGTTGTTCATCATCGCGCGATACAATTTATAGGCCCACTCGTACTTGATGTTGTTCAGCTCGATCACGTTGGTGGTGTTCCCGCCGATGATCCGGCGCTTGCCCCAGTCGCGATCGCCCTCCGCGTTAAACAGCCTCGTCCGTTTCAGCTCCATGGCCGCATCCTCCCATTGCTCCTCATCCCCGTGTGCGCCGGGGCACGCCCGGCACCGACGTCAAGACGAACATGCGACACAGTCCTCGACTTCAACCGACTTGCTGCGGACGTAGTACACCGTCTTCAGGCCCCGCTTCCAGGCGAGCAGATACAGGTCGAGGAACTGCCGCGCGCTGATGCCAGGCGTGATGTACAGATTGAAGGACTGGCTTTGATCGACGTGACGCTGCCGCGCCGCGCAAGCCTCGATGCTCCAGCGCTGATCGATGGTGTGCGCCTCTTTGTAGTACCAGAACGTCTTGTCGTTCAGGTTGGGCGCGGTCTGGGGGACGACGCCGTTCTTCTTCTCCTCGAGGAAGAAGCGCGCGTACACCGGGTCGATGCCAGCCGTGCTCCCCGCGATGAGGCTCGTGCTGCTGGTCGGCGCGATGGCCACGAGGTACGCGTTGCGCACGCCGTGCTCGGCCACCTTCTGGCGCAGACCATCCCAGTCCGGGCCGCCCGGGCGCGTCCGGTACCCGCGCAGCTCGAAATACTTCCCCGTCTGCCAGTCCGAGCCCTCGAACAACGGGTACGGCCCTTTTTCGCGAGCCAGCTCCATCGAGGCCTCGATGGCAAAGAAGTTGATCCACTCAAACAGCTCGTCGGCGTGCTTCACGTGGGCCTCGGATTCCCACGCGATGCCCTTCTCCGCGAGATACTGATGATAACCGCTCACCCCAAGGCCCACCGCGCGGTACTTGCGATTGGTGACCGCGGCTTGGGGAACCGGATAATGGTTCAGGTCGATCACGTTGTCCATCGCGCGGATCTGCCGGCGCACCATCTCGCGAATGCTGTCGAGATCGCGACAGCGACCCAGGTTCAGCGAGGACAGGTTGCAGACGACGAAATCGCCGGCCTCCGTCTTCGTGGTGATGATCCCGCCTTCTTCCGTCTCTTCGATCCGGCGCGACGGGCTCATGTTTTGAATGATCTCGGTGCACAAATTGCTGCAGTAGACCATGCCCGCGTGCTTGTTGGGGTTCAGGCGGTTGGCCGTATCGCGGAAGAAGATGAACGGCGTTCCCGTCTCGAACGCGGACTGCATGATCCGCTTCATGATTTCGATAGCCGGAATTTCGACGCGCGGCAGATTGGGATGTTCCACGCAAGCCTGATACCGCCGCTCAAACTCCTCGCCAAAGCTATCTTCCAGCGAAAAGCCCATGACCTTGCGAACCTCGTACGGGCAGAACAGGTACCACATGCCGCGCTCTTCGACTCGCCGCATGAACAGATCTGGGATGCACACGCCCGGGAAAATGTCGTGCGCCTTCATGCGCTCGTCGCCATTGTTCGTGCGCAGCTGCAGAAAGTCCAGGATGTCCTTGTGCCACACATCGAGGTAGATGGCGGCCGCCCCGGCCCGCATGCCGAGTTGGTTACAGCTCACGGCCGTGTTGTTGAAGTTGCGAATCCAAGGCACCACCCCGCCCGACGCCCCCGGATGGTTGCGGATGGCGGATCCGCGCGCCCGGATCTTCCCCACGTAGATCCCCATGCCGCCGCCAAACTTCGAGACGCGTGCAAAGGCTTCGTCCGTGGCGTAGATGCTGACGAGATCGTCCTCGGGCATGTCGATAAAGCAAGAGCTCAGCTGATGGAACGGCTTGCGGGCGTTGCTCAGCGTCGGCGTGGCCACCGTGACCTGGAGCGTGGACAGCATGTCGTAGAACCGCTTCGCCCACGCGACTTTCTCCTTTTCCTTCATGGCCAGGTGCATGGACACGCCCATGAACAGCTCCTGTGGCAGCTCCATGATGCCGTTGTCCAAGTTGCGAATCGCGTAACGATCCAAGAGCTGTTTGAGGCCCACGTAGTTGAACAAGTGGTCTCGCTCTGGCTTGATGTAGGCGGCCAACTCGGCGATCTCGTCTTGGCTGTAGTGCTGGCGTATGTACGTGCCGTACCGCCCGATGCGCTCCAACGCTTCGATCAGCGCGTAAAAGTCTCCGTAGCCCAGGTGGCGGTAACCTCGGTTGCGCGACGCCTGTTTGTACGCGTCGAGGAGCAACAAGCGAGCCGCGACAAACTGCCAGCCAGGCTCGGCGACGCTCGTCTTTTCCACAGCCGCTTGAATCGCGACGCGCGCAATTTCCGCGGTGCGCATTCCGTCGCGGAGCTGTGGCCACACGTCCGCCGCCAACCGCTCCGGGTCGCACCCCTCGGCCGCTTCACAGCCTCGCTTCAAAAATGCAAAGATTTTGTCCGCGGACAGCGGCTCAACGCGGCCATCCCGCTTTTCCACCGTGAACGTCTCGACGCGTTGGCGCCATTCCTCCGGCGCGCGGCTCGCGCGTTCGGCGCGCGCCCCGTCCTGACTCGTCCGCTCCATGAGTCCCGTGGACGTGTCGCTTGGGTGTACCATCTGCACTCACTCCCCGCACTTCGTCCTCAGACGTTGGGTTTTGCCCACAAAAAAGGCCCATCCAGGGCGCTCACCCGGATGAGCGGACGGCGGAAGACGGATCAGCCGAAGTGCGTGACTGTCCTCGGTCCGCCGACTGCTCAACCCCTCGTGAGCGTCGGATCTCGGGAGAATGGGCAGGTCTCCGGGCTTCGCTTCATCCGCGGACGGCGCCTTCCCCGCTGTCGACTTCATTCGACACGCGAGTGGCTGGACAACGCCCTGCCGCCGCGATCCGCATCACCGTGGCGAGGACCGCTCCAGATTCACACTGGATTCCCTTTTCACCCGCCGCGCGGCGGGCACCCATTCCCTTGACACATCACATGCTTTGGACAGGCATTAGCGTAACACTAGATATAGTGTTTGGCAAGCCCTTCTCTCAAAAAACACATTAGATATGGGCGCAAAAGTTTGAAAAGGCCGCCTGCGGCTAGAAACGAGCCGCAGGCGGCCTTTGGGCGTTCGCTTCACGACGGCAGCTTCAGCACGCGAAACGATCCTGTGGCATGGGCGCACAGCCTATCCTCGCCAAGGTACACGCGCCCCTCGACGGTCATGGTGCTGCGGGCGCGGTGGATGAACTTCGCTCGACAGACGAGCGTGCCTTCGCTCGCCGGCTCCGTGAAGTGAATGTTGAGGTTGGTCGTCACCACGGGGCGGTTCGGATAGTGGAGGCTGACGAGGAGCCCCATCGCCGAATCCAACAGCGACATGTACACGCCTCCGTGCACGATGCGCGCCAAATTCCAGTGGTGCGGCTGGATGGAAAGCTCGGCCACCACTTCGTGTTCGTCCGCGCTGACCAATTTCGCCCCGATGAAATCCGCGAACGTGCGGGCGCTCGCGTCCGTCCCCGTTTCTACTTTTCCCCCTGGATACATGGGCACGCCGCGACCCTCCTTGCCGTCACGCCTGCCGAGTGGCCTCCTCCGTGAGCGCACGGCGAAGGATTTTCCCCACGGCCGACTTGGGCAGACTGTCTCGGAACTCGTATGCGCGCGGAACTTTGTACGCGGCCAGGTTGGCTCGACACCATTCGTCGAGCTCCTGTTCCGTGACATGCATGCCCGGTTTCAGCTGGATAAACGCCTTCACCGTCTGGCCGCGATACGGATCGTCCACGCCGACCACAGCCGCCTCCGCGACGGCGGGATGCTCATACAAGACCTCTTCCACTTCGCGCGGGTAAATGTTGTACCCGCCTGCAATGATGATATCCTTCTTGCGATCGACAATATAGAAATAACCGTCCTCGTCCATCTTCGCAAGGTCTCCGGTGAACAGCCACCCGTTGCGCAGCACCGAAGCGGTTTCATCCGGGCGATTCCAATATCCCTTCATCACTTGCGGGCCGCGCACCGCCAGCTCGCCGATCTCGCCTGCAGGCAGCGGGTTTCCGTCGGGATCGAAGATCTGCGCATCCGTGTCCGGGAACGGAATGCCGATGGAACCCGGCTTGCGCTCGGCCCAGAAGTTGTTGGCGTGTGTGATGGGCGACGCCTCGGTCAAGCCGTAGCCTTCGACCAGCTTGCCGCCCGTGAGCTTCTCCCACTGCGCCTGCACCTCGTGCGGCAGCGGAGCCGCCCCGCTCACGCAAACTTCGACGGACGAAAGGTCGTATCGAGGCCGATCCGGATGGTTCATCAGCGCGACGTACATCGTCGGCGTCCCTGGGAACACGGTCGGTTTGAAGTCGTGAATCAGTTTCAGCACCTGTTCCGCCTGAAAGCGAGGCACCAAAATCAACATGCCGCCCGTGTACATCGACTGGTTCATGAGAACCGTCATGCCGAAGACGTGGAAGAAGGGCAGGACTGCGAGATACCGCTCTTTACCCCGCTGAAGTTTGTACGTCCACAGCGAGCTCTGAATGGCGTTGGCCACGAGGTTGTAATGCGTCAGCATCGCGCCCTTCGGAACGCCCGTGGTGCCGCCCGTGTACTGAATCAGCGCGACGTCTTCCATCGGGTCGATCTCGACCTTCGGCAGTTCGGCCGACGCGCTCGCGAGGCAATGCTTCCACGCCACGATGCGCGTCCCGTAAGGCACCTTCGGAATCCCGCCCTGCCGGCTCTTCTGAAGCGGATACAAAAGCGATTTCACGGGAGGCAGGTAATCCCGAATCGACGTCACCACGTAATACTCCACCGGCAGTTCGCCTTCGACCGCTTCCACCCTGGGCCACAGCTCGTCGAGTGTGACGAGCACTTTGGCGCCGCAGTCCTCCAGCTGGTGCTTCAGCTCGCGCGGCGTGTACATCGGGTTGTGCTGGACCACCGTCAGCCCGGCCAACAACGCCCCGTAGTACGCGATCACGGCCTGCGGGCAGTTGGGCAACATGATGGCGAGGCGATCCCCCTTGTTCAGGGGAATCGCTCGCATCGCATTGGCAAAGCGGCAGCAGGCGTTCAACAGCTCGCGGTAGGTCATCTGATAGCCGAAGAACCACAGGGCAGGCCGATCGGGGTAAGCCTCCGCCGAGTGCAGCAGAAACGATGCCAGGTTCTCGCGCGGATACTCGTAGGTGGTCGGCACCTCCGGCGGGTAGTGCTTCAACCACGGCCTCTCCATCCAGGGTCACCTTCCCTTCGCGGCTTTCGTTCAGCAGACGTACCCTTCGGCTTCGATCACGCGCTCGGCAATTTGGCGATCCAGCGCGATCACGTCGACCTCCGAACGGCGCGTGAGCCGCTTCAGGATGGACAGCTGCATCTTCAGCGCATCGCCTTGGCTCACGTGCGCCAAGCTCTCCTTGGCCGCCTGCTCCACCTTCGCCACGGCGTCCTGCACGAAGGCCCGCGTCATGGCGATCTTCAGCGCGGCCTGCGCCTCGCCCGCCGACTCCACCTGCTGCATCGCGCGAAGGTACGCGCTCTCCGCCGCGAACGCCTGGATCGCGATGTCCGCGAGGTTTGCAAGGATCTCTTGTTCGTCGTTCACGCGCGCCTGCAGCGCCTGCGCAGCTAGGCCACCGACCATGAGGAAGACCTTCTTCATGTTCTCAATCAGCTGCTTTTCCTCCGTCAGCACGCCCTCGGGCGGCGTAAGACCCGGGACCATCTGCATGAGCTCCGCCTGGAGGGCCTGCGCCTTCTGGAACAGCGGCAATTCGCCCTTCATTGCGCGCCGCAGCATCGTGCCGGGGATGAGCATGCGGTTGATCTCGTTCGTCCCCTCGAAGATGCGGTTGATGCGCGAATCCCGGTACATCTGCTCCACGCCATATTCTTTGATGAAGCCGTAGCCGCCGTGAACCTGCACGGCCTCGTCCACGACGTAGTCCAGGACTTCAGAACCGAACACCTTGTTGATGGAGCACTCGATGGCGTACTCCGCGATGGCCTTTGCCGATTGGACGCCCGCATCCGGCTTCGTCACGTCGACGGTCTCGAGAATCGCATCGAGCAGCCCTGCTGTGCGGTACACGACGCTCTCCAGCGCGTAGATCTGCGTGTTCATGCGCGCCAGTTTGCGCTGAATCAGCGGGAACTCGGACAACTTCTTCCCGAATTGTTTGCGCTCGTTCGCGTACTTCGCCGACGTCTCGAGCGCAATCTTCGATCCGCCGAGGGCGCCTGCGCCCAGCTTGAAGCGGCCGATGTTCAAGATGTTGAACGCGATTTGGTGCCCCTTGCCCACTTCAAACAGCAGGTTCTCCACGGGCACTTTCACGTCTTCGAGGATGACCTGGCGCGTGGACGAACCCTTGATGCCCATCTTCTGCTCCTCAGGGCCCAGGCTCACACCGGGCATGGTCCGCTCGACGATGAACGCGCTGAAGTGCTGTCCGTCCACCTTGGCGTACACCACAAACACGTCCGCGAAGCCCGCATTCGTGATGAACTGCTTGGTGCCATTCAGGATGTAGTACTTTCCGTCTTCCGACAGCTTCGCCGTCGTCTTCGCGCCGAGCGCATCCGATCCCGACGAGGGTTCCGTCAAGCAGTAGGCGCCGATCCACTCGCCCGTCGCGAGCTTCGGCAGGTACTTCTTCTTCTGCTCCTCATTGCCGAAGTAGACGATGGGCAGCGTGCCAATGCCGGTATGCGCGCCGAAGGAGAGCCCAAACGATCCGCCCCTCGACACGTGCTCGTTGATGAGCGTCGCGCTCACCTTGTCGAGACCCAGTCCTCCGTACGCCTCCGGCACTTCGGCCGACAACAGGCCGAGATCGGCCGCCTTGCGCAACAGCTTCACCGTGAGCTCGTAATTGAGAGATTCAATCTCCTCGTGGTGCGGCACGACCTCTGACTCGATGAAGTTCTTCGTCGTCTCGGCAATCATCTTCTGCTCTTCCGTGAAGCCTTCCGGCGTCACCACGAGAGAGGGCTCCAGTTCCTCGATGATGAACGCGCCGCCCTTCACGATGGTCTTGTTTTCCATGTCATCTTCACTCCTTGTGCAGTGTCATTTCAAGGTTGGTGCACTTCAAACACGCCGGCTGCACCCATGCCGCCGCCGATGCACATCGAGACGACGCCGTAACCGCCGCCGCGCCGGCGCAGCTCGTGAATCAACGTGGCGGTCAGCTTCGCACCCGTGCAGCCGAGCGGATGTCCGAGCGCGATGGCGCCGCCGTTCACGTTGACCTTGGCCGGATCGATGTCGAGCGACCGGATGACTTGCAGGCACTGCGACGCAAACGCCTCGTTGATCTCGAAGAGATCGATGTCCGCGAGCGAAAGACCCGCGAGCTTCAACGCCTTGGGAATGGCGCTCACCGGGCCGATGCCCATGATGGCCGGATCGCAGCCCGTGACCGCGAAGCTCTTGAAGGTGGCAAGCGGCTTGAGGCCCAACTGCTGCGCCTTCTCGGCCGTCATGATGACGGCAGCGGCAGCGCCGTCGCTCATCTGCGAGGCGTTTCCCGCGGTCACCGTGCCGCCGACCGAGAAGGCCGGCCGGAGCGAGGCCAGGGCCTCAGGCGTCGTGTCCTTCCGGACCCCCTCGTCCTGCGTGACCCGGATGGTCTTCGCGTGTGGACGCCCTTCCTCGTCGACCTCCCACACCTTGGTCTCCACGGGCACGATCTCGTCGTCAAACTTCCCGGCCTGCTGCGCCGCGTAGGCCTTCTGATGGCTCTCGTACGCAAACCGGTCCTGATCTTCTCGGCTCACGCCAAACCGCTTGGCGACGTTTTCCGCCGTGTGGCCCATCGAGATGTAGATGTCCGGCATCTGCAGCAAGATGTCGGGGTGCGGGGACGGCTTGAAGCCGCTCATCGGGACGTGGCTCATGGTCTCCACGCCGCCCGCGAGCGCCACCTCCGCGTGCCCGAGCATCACGCGCTCGGCGGCGATGGCAATCGCCTGGAGGCCGGACGAGCAAAATCGGTTGATGGTCATCGCCGGCACCGTCTCCGGCAAGCCGCTGTAGAGAGAGATGATGCGCGCCACGTTCAGGCCCTGTTCACCCTCCGGCATGGCGCAGCCCATGACGACGTCCTCGATCTCGGCGGGATCGAGCCCTTCCGCGCGCTCCACGGCGGCCCGCACCGCGGCGCGCCCGAGGTCCTCAATCCGCGTATGGCGAAACACACCGCGCTTGGCCTTTCCGACCGGCGTGCGTGCAACCGAAACAATGACAGCTTCCCGCATGGTTTCACTCCCTATCGTCAAATGCGTCGTATTGCCTCAGTTGCGAAGCGGCTTCCCAGTGGCGAGCATGTGCTGCATGCGCTGGATGGTCTTCGGCTCTCCGCACAGACTCAGGAACGCCTCGCGCTCGAGGTCGAGCAGGTAGTCCTCGCTCACGTAGGAGCCCGCCGGGACGTCGCCGCCCGCCAGCACGTGCGCGAGCTTGTAGGCGATGTGGAGGTCGTAATCCGTGATATAGCCCCCGTTCCACATCCCGCGCGCGGCCATCTGCAAGGTGGCCTTGCCATCTCGGCCCGCGACGCGGATCTCCTTCGCCTTGGGCGGCGCGGTGTAGCCGAGTTCCGCCATGCGAAGCACCTCCGCCTTGGCGGCCGAGATGCGCAGGTCGTCGTTTACGACCACGCGATCCGCCTCGCGCAGCCAGCCCATGGCCAGGGCCTCGGCGCCACTCGTCGACACCTTCGCTGTGCCGATGGCCTGGAACATGCGAGCGAGCACAGGGACGAGATCGTCCTCGGGGCCGACCGATTCCGCCACCCGGCGCGCCGTTTCCTTGCACCCGCCGCCGCCCGGAATGACGCCGACGCCCACCTCAACGAGTCCAAAATACGTCTCCGCCGCCGGCAGCACCCTCGACGACGCGAGGCACACCTCGACGCCGCCCCCGAGCGTCATCCGATGTGGCGCCGCCACCACCGGCACCTGGCTGTAACGCAGCGCGAGCATGGCGCGATGGAACTGGCGGATGGACAGGTCGATCTCGTCCCAATCGCCCTCCTGCGCCGCCATCAGGATGAGCACGAGGTTCGCGCCCACGCAGAAGTTCTTGCCCTGGTTCGCGATGACCAGGCCCGCGAAGTCCTTCTCCGCGATGGCCACGCTCTTTTCGATCATCGTCAGAATGTCGGGGCCAATGGCGTTGTTCTGCGAATGAAACTCCAGGCACGCGACCCCGTCGCCCAGGTCGATGAGGCTCGCCCCGGTGTTTTGCGCGATGACCTTGCCCGCCTTCTTGAGCGCGGCGAGATCGATCACCCCGGCCGGCACTCGCACAGGCTCGGGCTTGCCGTTCACAGGCATGGTGAGCTTGCCGTCCTGCTTCTCGTAGAAGGCCCGGTGCCCCGCGGCAATCCAGTCCTTCACCCACTGAGGCAACTGAAGCCCCTCGGCCTGCATCCGCTCGGCCGTCTGCACGAGTCCGAGCGCGTCCCAGAGCTCAAACGGACCGAGGTCCCAGTTGAACCCCCACCGCATCGCGGCGTCGATGTCCTGAATCGTGTCGGCGATCTCGCCCACTTTCTCGGCCGAATACACCAGCACGCGCTTGACGATGTTCCACGCGAGTTCCGCGTACCTGTCTCCGCCCTGGAGGAGCGCCTTCGCCTTTCCGGCCGCGCCCTTCGCCTGCTTCGAGGCCTCGAGCGCCGCTGACGCAACCTTCTTTTGCTCGCGGTATTCGAACGTGTCGAGATCGAGCACGAGGATTTGGCGCTGGCCATTTTGCTTCACGCGCTTGTAAAAGCCTTGTCCGCTCTTCTCGCCGAGCCATCCCAGCTCCAAGAGTTTTTGGATGGCCGCCGGCACCTCAAACGCCCGCTGTTCCGCCGGATCTGTCACGTTTTCGCGGACGTTGTTGGCCACGTGGACGAAGGTGTCAATTCCGACGAGATCCAGCGTGCGGAAGGTCGCGCTCTTCGGGCGCCCGAGGGCCGGGCCGGTGATGGCGTCGACTTCCTCCACGGTGAAGCCGCCCTTTTGCATCTCCTCCACGGTCACCAAGAGGCCGTAGGTGCCGATGCGATTCGCGATGAAGTTCGGCGTGTCCTTCGCCAACACCACGCCTTTGCCGAGGCGCTCCGTGCCAAAGCCGCGCATGAACTCCACGATGGCGGGATCCGTATCCCGGCCAGGAATGACCTCCAACAACTTCATGTAGCGCGGCGGATTGAAGAAGTGCGTGCCGAGGAAGTGTCGGCGGAACGCCTCGCTTCTCCCCTCGACCATCGCGTTGATGGAGATGCCCGACGTGTTCGTACTCACAATCATGCCCTCGTGCCAGTATTGCTCGATGCGCTCGAGCAGCTGGCGCTTCGGCTCGAGGCTCTCCACGATGACCTCAATCACCCAGTCGACCTCGGCGATTCGGTGCAGGTCGTCCTCGAGGTTTCCAGGCGTAATGAGTTTCGCGTAGTCGGCGCGGAACAAGGGCGCCGGGCTCATCTTCTGCAGCCTGCGGATGGCCTCCGTGGCCAGGCGATTGCGAACCGCCGGGTGATCGAGCGAGAGTCCTTTCTTTTGTTCTTCCGCGGTCAACGCCTGCGGAACGAGGTCCAACAGCAGGCTCGGAATGCCCACGTTGGCGAGATGAGCGGCGATTTGCGCGCCCATCACGCCGGAACCAATGACAGCAGCTCGGCGAATTTGTCTCATCCGGCTTGAACCTCCTCATCTTCGGTCGGTTGGCGAAGGTCTTCTCCGAAGACCGACGCGGCGAGCAACTCGGCCACGTCACGCGCCTTGACGCGATCGTCCGTCTCGGTCAGCTTGGTCCCGTCCTCCATCATGGTCAGGCAGTACGGGCACGCGCTGCCAATGACGGTCGGATTCGTGGCGAGGGCCTGCTGCGTGCGCGCGAGATTGATCCGCTTGCCGCGGGTCTCCTCAATCCACATCCGTCCACCCCCTGCGCCGCAGCACATGGCGTTTTCGCGATTCCGCTCCATCTCCACGAGTTCCACGCCGGGAATGGCCTTGAGGATGTCGCGGGGCGCGTCAAACACGCCGTTGTAGCGGCCCAGGTAGCACGCGTCGTGATACACGATCCGCTCGTGGAGCGGATGTGTCGGGCGCAGCTTCCCCTCGCGAACCAACTGGGCGAGCAGTTGCGTGTGGTGATACACCTCCACGCCTTCGAGCCCGAAATCCGGGTACTCGTTTTTCAGCGTGTTGAACGTGTGCGGGCACGCGGTCACAATTTTGCGCACCCCATATTGTTGGAACGTCGCGATGTTCTCCATGGCAAGCTGCTGGAACAGCATCTCATTGCCAAGGCGACGCGGCGTATCACCCGAACCATTCTCCTCATCGCCGAGCACCGCGAAGTTCACGCCCGCCTCGTGCAACAGCCGCACCACGGCATGCGTGACTTTGCGCGCCCGCCGATCGTACGAACCCATCGAGCCGACGAAGAACAGATATTCGAAATCCGGGTTTTCATGCACTGTCGGCACGGGAACGTCCAGACCTTCCATCCACTGCGCCCGGTCCTTTCGGCTCAAGCCCCACGGGTTGCCCTGGCGCTCGATGTTCTGCATCGCGCGCTGCGCTTCCTTGGGCATGCTGCCCTCCATCAAGACCAGGTAACGGCGGAGGTCGATGATCTTATCGACATGCTCGTTGCCGACCGGACACTGATCCTCGCAGTTGCGGCAGGTCGTGCACGCCCAGATCTCCTCTTCCGTGATGACATCGCCGATGAGCGAGAGTTCGGTCGGATCGGCCTCGGTGAGCCGCCACTCCTCTTGCTGCCAGTGGAAGGTGGGCTCGATGTCCGTGACCGCGCCGTCAGGAAACGCGATGTCTTCCCCACCGGACGCCATCTTGTGCGCCATGCCCTCGCGCTTGGGCAAGAGGAAACTCGGTTCGAAGGCCCTCAAGCCCGTTTGCGCCATGCCTTTCTCGATGAGGTGATCGCGCATCTTGACAATCAGGTGCATCGGCGAGAGCGGCTTCCCGGTGTTGGAAGCCGGGCACGAATTGGTGCAGCGCCCGCATTCCACGCACGCAAAGAAGTCAATCATCTGCTTCCGCTCAAAATCCTCGACTTTCCCAACGCCGAAGGATTCGGCGTTCTCATCCTCCAGATTCAGAGGGCGAAGCCGCCCCGGCGCCCCCTTGCGGTGCAACCAGATGTTGATGGGCGCCACCATGAGGTGAAAGTGCTTCGACTGCGGCACGTAGACCAGGAACGTCAACAGCACCAAAAGGTGCAGCCACCAAAACACGTAGAAGCCGATTTCTCCGCCTTTCGGGCCGATACCCCACAGGCCAGACGCGATGAGCGACGAGACGGGCGCCCACCACGCGCTCGGCTCCTGTTGCCAGACCCGCTCAAACGACAGGTCCATGAGCACACAGATCATCAAGCTCGAGATGAGAATGAGGACGATGCTCGGCTTCCATCCCCGCTTGAGGCGCTTCACGCGCTCGCCATAGCGCCTGTAGGCCGCGTACGCCGTCGCGGCGAGGACGAGGATGGCCACCCACTCCTGCGTGAACGAGAACGTCTCGTAGGCCGGATACGGAATGTGCCGTCCCAGCGTAAGTCCTTTCACGATGATGTCGAGCGCGCCAAACTGGAGCACGATGAAGCCGTAGAACATGACGAAGTGCATCGCGCCGCTCTTCTTGTCCTTGAACAGCTTTTTCTGTCCAAAGACCTGCGCCATGAATTCACCGAATTCCGGGCGCCAGTTGAAGGGCACCGGCTTCCCCAACATGACATACCGATATCGCCGATAGACCACGGTGCCAAAGAGATAAAGCGCATACGCGACCGCGACCGCGAAGGCGATATCATTGATGGCCAGCAACACGTCGACTCACTTCCCTTCTGCTTCGCTCGTCTTGTTCGCTCACACTGCCTCAACATGCCGCGTCACGATGAGGCGAACCCGCAACCGCTTACAGCTGACCGGTTAAAAAAGCGATTGCATCGTTGACATTCTCGCCCACGCCATTTACTATGGGGGTACGAAAATGAATGAGCGTTCATTCATTGCTTGACTCGATATTAACACCGAGGTGAATTCATGACAAGTGG
>Ga0167615_1000037_pt1 | contig 50754 bp, 52 predicted proteins | sample BED_Mat_host_9_1_FD_111800 | JGI IMG/M metagenome (GOLD analysis project Ga0167615, IMG submission 111800) | Extremophilic microbial mat communities from Yellowstone National Park, USA - BED_Mat_host_9_15 (v2) (version 2) | ecosystem: Environmental > Aquatic > Thermal springs > Hot (42-90C) >... | reverse complement strand
CTGGGTCTCCACCCAGTAGTTGGGCGATGGCGTCCCCACCAGCACCTCCGCGTAGCTCGCGCAGAGCGAGAAAGAATCCCCGCCCTTTAGGGCTGGGGAGAACGTCAACTTGTCTACTGCATGGTGTGAAGTGCTGCTATCTGAAATCGTATCTAGCGAATATTAGATAGGCTTCCTTAACACGGCGTTATATCGTGTCTTTTTTGAAAGCTTGCGGACTTGACAAATCTAGTCATGATGTGAAGTGCTGTGTCTCTTTTTTCTTTGCATTTAATACGTCAATATTCTTTTTCCAGTATCCTTCTGGGAATTACGAGCGATTCAGAACTCTTCTTGTTGAGTGGTCCTTGGTTGTCAGATGTTATAGAGAAACTTGTAATCTATTTGCCAATAAGAAAAATTCGCAACATCTCCTGCGCGTGGTTCTATATCCTGTTTGCGCCCCTACATGTTTTGTCCATTATGCTTATTGCCGCCAGAAAACGACCAGAAAAAACATAAAGAAAGATAGGCGGAGTGGCAGATTATAATTAAAATCGCAGTGTAAAAGGATGCTAAATACGGAAAAATCAAGACAGAGTAGTGAGCTTTAGAAGTGTCAAATTATAGGGCAACCATACATGATGTTTCATGTGACAAATGTGTAAGCCGTATTCAGCTGGCTTTAGCTAGGGCTCTTGACCTGAATATGATTAGCGTGCAGCACGACTACAAAATGCGGCTTGCACATTTTTACTTTAATTCAGGATCTTTAATCGACCGTCAGATACTGGACGCTACCCTAGAACAAGCCTCAACAGGAACTCCGCACAAGTATACGCTTTTAGATTTAACCGAAATATGAAAGAGGATCAGCTTTTCCTTCAGTTGCTTTATTCGGGTTTTGCTTCCACACGCGACTAGCTTATATTATCGTAGGTCCTTTCAGGTGCTTTAGTAACGCGTATTAATTTTTGAAAGACATAAAAAAATAAAATCTTCATGGCTGAACCTGTTTTTACATAAGAATAGCCTTGAATTTATATGTGTCTTTTCCTAGAATATATGTGACTTAAGACCAATTACCAACTAGGCAGTAAATATCGGAAATGGAGGCTGCCGAAAATTACTTTATAGCGCTTGATGCGGGCGGCACTATGACCGATGCCGTAATACTTGGCACAGATGGCAGCATTTTTGTCGGTAAAGCGCTAACCGATTATAAGGACGAATCAAACAGCTTTATCGCTAGTATAAAGGATGCGTGCAATCCAGACATACCAGTTGATTATGTGTTATCTCGCGCACTTAATATAGTCTATGCGGGGACTATAATGTTAAACGCACTGTTGACCAGAAGCGGTCAAAAGGTGGGGCTTATACTAACGCGAGGGTTGGAAGATTACCTACTTATGGAAAGAGGCGAAGGGCCCTGGCTAGGTTTGCCGTATCAAGGGCGATTGCATTCAGCTACACATTTTCACAATGAGCCATATATACCAAAGCATCTAATAAGAGGGATTCACGAACGTATAGATATGTTTGGAAATGAGGTCATACCTCTTTATGAGCAGGAAGTTGAAGAACAGGCAAGAGACCTAATTTCTAAAGGAGTGGAAGCTATCGCCATAATGTTTGTGTTTTCTTATTTGAATCCTTCCCATGAAGCCAAAGCCAAAGACATTTGCATACGTGAAGCAAAAAAGCTTGGCAGGGATATTGCAGTCATAACAAGTTCAGAAGTTGCTAGGACCAATAAAGAGTACTCCAGGCTAATGTCACTTATTGCACAAGCATATGCCGGCGAGTTTACTAGGTTGCAGTTTGTGAAGGTGGAGGAGCGAGCGAAAAGCTTTGGGTATCGGTTTGATCTGCTAACTTTGCTAGCTCATGGTGGTATAACTGATATACGATATCCTCGTATTTACGAATCCTATGTTTCTGGCCCAATAGGCGGGATACTAGGTGCTAAGCACATTGCGGAGCTTGTTGGAATACAAGATATTTGCTGTACAGATGTTGGTGGCACGTCTTTTGACGCCGGTATTATTACAAAGGGAATTATACCTGTTGCGCGTGAGCCGCTTTTAATTCACAACCGTGCAAATCTGCCCACAGTCCTCACGCAGTCTATAGGAGCGGGCACGGGAAGCGAACTTTGGATTGACCCGGTTACAGGAAAACTTGAGATAGGCCCAAAAAGCGCTGGCAACAAGGTCGGCGCTTGCTATATGTATGACAAACCAACTATAAGTGATTGTCAGTTGATATTGGGTTATCTACCTGAAGACAATTTCCTTGGCGGTACGATCAAACTCAATCGAGATGCTGCCTACAAGGCCGTAGAAGTACTTGCAACGCAACTCGGTGAAAATGTCTACAGATTTGCATTTGGAGCAATAGAATTCTTGCATGAGAGGATGCGCCAACACATAAAGGCAATGCTAATAGGGCGAGGATACGACCCATCTGAGTACACACTGATGGTGTACGGAGGAGGTGGACCGCTGCACCTGTGGGGTCTAGCGGAGGGAATGGATTTCAAGCACGTGATGACGTTTACCTTTGCAGCGGTTTTCAGTGCCTTTGGAATACTTACGGGTGACTACTCATACCGATATCACAAGGGCATAATTGGAGCAAATCCTAAAGGAGATGACCTAATGTCGCAGATGATCAGGGCTTCTACTATCGAGGCTATCAACAGTGCATTTGACGAGCTTGAAAAACAGGCTCTTTTGGATATTTCCAGGCGAGGTATTCCTTATGAGTCAGTAGAATTAGACAGGTATGTCTATGTAAGGTATACAGGCCAACTCTCAGACCTTGAAGTACCTTATTATAAATCCCGACTTAACGATGAAGCAGATCTTTTTGAGTTATGTGTCCAGTTTGAAGATGTGTATTCTACAGTTTATCCCTCAGCCGCCAAGTATTCAGATGCTGGCTACCAGATAATGGAAGTGGCTGTTGTTGCAAGAGAACAGACAACAAAGCCTGTATTGGTTGAGTATGATGATTACCGATCGGATGTTAACCCTGGTGCCCGCAAAGGTAAAAGAGCAACTTTTTATCGGGATACGTGGTACGAAAGTGATATTTATGATATGGATTCTATAAATGCTGGTGCTATTATATTAGGGCCGGCCGTAATTGAACATCCGGCAACGACTTTGGTAGTTCCCCCTGGTTATAGAGTTCACTTTGACAAAAGACGATTTATTTGGTATGAAAAGGCATAAATAAGGCATGAGTGAGTTAAAAGACAGTAGTACCTCAGGCAAACAAGGAATAGGGCCAAACGGAATTACGTTAAAGGCTTTGCTTCATGACTCAAGGCAAAAGCTTAGTGCTACAGGCTGCTATCAGGGGCTAACTGAGCTTAGTTTGAAAAAGCAGGATCCCATAAAGTTCGAACGCTTCCATGCAAGACTTCTTAGTACTGTGATTTCCGTGCGAGACACTATGAAATTTATCGCGTCGTCTCCTGCAGTGCGTGACTTTGAGGAGTTTTTGATTAACCTGTACACACCGGAAGGTGATTCTGTTGTTATTAGCACCGGAATAATGGTACATGTTCACACGTTGTCAGAGTTTATCAAGTTCATTATCGAAAATGATTATGAAGTAGATCCTGGAATAAAAGATGGTGATATCTTTGCTAACAACGAGCTTTGGGCAGGTGGTGTTCACACCCCTGATGTCCAGACAGTAATACCTCTATTTTATGGAGATACACTGGTTGGATGGGTTGGAGCGGTAAGTCACGAGCTTGAAACCGGAACATACGAAGGGGGTGGCATGACCATCTTTTCTCCCGAACGTTATGGAGAAGGCCTACATATTAGTGCAGAGAAGGTTGGAGAAAATGACCGCTTCTATTCTGGATATGTAAGGCGTATTCAGATGAATACGAGAAACCCCGTATGGTGGATCATGGACGATAGATCCAAGCTTGCAGGTTGCATAATGGTCCGGGAAGCCGTACGCAGACTAATTGACGAGGTTGGTCTTGATTACTACCTGCAAGCAGTCAAGGAAATTATCGAAGAGGCTAGGCTTAACTTTTTAGCTCGCGTAAAGCGCACACTTGTGCCAGGAAGATACATGGGCGTTAATGTGGGTGCTTTCAAATTTAAAGATGTGCCGTTTCAGCATCCTCTTGGGAAGAAGGATACAGCTAACATAACACCGATTGAAGTGCACATAAAAGATGATGGGCGCATTTTCATTGATCTGGACGGAGCAGGAGAGTGGGGCTTCCATCCGTTTAATTGTGGTCCAGGTGCTATGGGAGGGGGGCTTTGGATTACACTTACACAGATGCTTGCGTACGATGGAAAGGTCAACGATGGTGCTTATTATGCGGTCGAGCAAAATCTGCCGTTAGGTACTGTGGTAAACGCGACATACCCTGGAGCAGGTTCATCTATCGCATGGGCAACGCTTATACCTATATATAGCAACCTTGCTCGGTTACTAAGTATGGGATTTTATGCACGAGGATTTCTCGAAGAGGTTTTTCAAGGTACTCCCAACGCGCTTATGAATGGGGCAGGAATATCTCAATTTGGAGGGCCTATTGGAGTTTCGAACTTTGAGCTAACAGCATCCGGTAGCGGAGCAAGGGCTATAGCTGACGGCATTGATTGCGGTCATTCCATATGGAATCCGGAAGCTACGCAAGGCGACATAGAAGTATGGGAAATGGCGGTGCCAAAACTATATCTTTCGCGTAATTTTGTAGCTGATCGGCATGGTTTTGGTAAATATCGTGGAGGAGCAAGCTGGGGTTCCCTTTGGATCATACATGGGAGCCAAACATTTTATGCCACGCTTTCGGCACAGAATAGTTCGGGTACACCTATGTTGCCAGGTCTTTTTGGTGGTTACCCTGCTCCTGCAGTGCGCATACTCTGGGCCCAAAATACAAATATATTTGAGCTAATTTCTCAACGCAAAACTTTACCGGTGGGTATAGATCAGGCAGTTGACATGCTGTCAAGCGGTTATATTAAGGCATCGCAGTGGCATTGTATACAGCAACCTGCCTGGACTGATATTTTGAAGGATGGAGACATATTTGCTATAGAGTATCCAAGTGGATCTGGATTTGGCGACCCGCTGGAGCGTGATGTTGAGCTAGTGCTACGAGATGTCGAAAATGGTATACACACTCTTGAAGGTGCAAGACGATTTTATGGCGTGATACTAGAGGAAAAGGATGGTCGATTGCAGATCAACATCGAAGGAACAGAAAAAGAAAGGACAAACCTAAGGAAACAGCGACTGGCAAGGTCAGTGCCTGTGAAGGAATGGTGGCGAAAGAGACGTGACGAACTTGCAAAAGGCGGTAACATTAACCCGATTCTTGCGGCAGCGTATCGAAGCAGTGCGAGTATGTCTGACACATTTGCCGAACGATTTGATAGATTCTGGAAGCTTGCCCGATTTCCATTCGGCGAAGCGGAGGCCTGATTGAAAATGGAGGAAAATCAAGATACAAGTGAGCTCGAGATGCTTATACAGGGTCGTCTCGATGTCGAGCGTGTACGTCGGCTTCAGATGGAACCCAAAGACCCTGACAGAATGGAAAAGTATATAGCTATACGGCAGAAGGCTGCTAGGTATAGCTACAGGATACTATTACCTCTATCAGAAAAACTGTGCATAGTTGACCGTGATGGGAGTCCTAGTGTTATGTGCAATTGTGGATATGACTTTGGCGACTATAGAGAAAATTGGAAGCTAAGCGCGAATATCTATGTGTATGACACTGTAGAAAAGCTAGACCAGCTATATGGAAGGGAGCATGGATACGATCCAACTCTTATCGAAATGAGGGAATACATATGTCCTGGTTGCGCAAGTCTTTTAGACACTGAAGTCGTACCTTATGGCTATCCTGTTCTATTTGATTTTCTTCCTGATATTGGGGTACTGTATGAGAAATGGCTTGGGATTACCGGCCTAGAAGAGTATAGTGCACAAGACAATAGTGATAAGAAGGTGGCAACATTCTTAGAAACCTGATATGCTATAAAATTTAAGTAATTATTTTGTAGCTCGGAAACACATATCTAACTTAGGCAAATTCAGAACACAGTTATCCCATTTGTAGAATATAGGAGCGAGTTAGATAGTTCGGAGATGGTATATTGTATTGCAGGCTTGCTTTGTACCTATGGGATTGGGTTGTTAGCAAAGCCAGCTATTTTTAACCAGCCACGCCAGCGTCTTGCTATTACATAATCAAGCGACAACGGTGTTATACCTTCCATATACTGGATAGCTAGCAAATATACGAAAACAACAAAATATATAATGCTGGTTCCTATGTCTGTAGCTCCTGGTGTATATGGGCCGCCAAATCCTTCGGCAGTAGACCATATTGCCAGACTAAACACAGCGCCCATTACATAACCAATTTTCTGCGCAAAGCCCAGCAGTAGGCCTATGGCTGTTAGAGTTTCAAAAATTGCTGTTGCAAGTGTCCATGCATGTGGGTTAAGCTATACAGCTTGTATCCAGAATTTAAACCATGACATCAGCCAGCTGGGTTGGCCATGGCTTGCGTTTTTTATCAGTGATAAGTATTCGTTCCAAAATTAGGGGCTCCATTTAAAACTTGCATCGACAATCTATATTGCTCCAAACAACGCACGGAGTACTGCCGTTAAATAATCGCGCCGCATCATTCTACATCCTACCCTCCATATTTGACAAAAGAATAGATACGCGCATATTATATCCTAACAAGCTATTTAAAAGATTTCAAAAACGGTTCTGGGCGGTGTGTGGCGCATCGTAGCGCAGTTTAACACATGAGTGAAAGTTGCTTTCCTTTATTCCACTATGCAAATCCATAAAATGTGTCGATTGGTCATTAATTTAGATGTTTGTGTTAGTACACATAGGTGGACGGATCCAGCGCATGTTGCATATCTTTCTTGAATAAAGATAGCGAGTGTGCAGAAGTAGGTTGTGCAGCTATTGCTAGTAGGTTAAAGGGGGCAAGTTTTATGTTGTACGTTATTTAGAAGTCGAAAGATATCTGTTTATCAGCTTTAATGTATTTGGAGCAAATGGAATTAGAAAAAGCTATTGTTTATGACAAGTGGTTTGAATCTGCATGGGGCAGGTATGCGTTTAGAGTTGAACTAAGCCACATAAGAAGGGTAATTGGTGATATTGCTAGGCAAAAGGTACTTGATGCGGGATGTGGAACAGGGCGGTTTGCAGGGGCTCTTGCAAGATATGGAGCAATAGTTACCTGTCTTGACATAGATAAAGCGATGCTGGAAGTTGCAAAACAAAATGTGCGTGCAGAGTTTGTTTTAGGGGATATTATGTCTTTACCATTTGCATCGGGAAGTTTTGATGTGACGCTTTGCATTGCTAGTCTTGAGTTCGTAGCTGAGGTGGCCCTTGCGGTAAAAGAGCTTGTAAGAGTTACAAAAGATGGTGGGAAGGTTATAGTAGGGACATTAAATATAGACAGCCCATGGGGATTTTTCCACACAGGGAGGTTTCGGAGAATAGAAAGCTGGAAGGGGGCACGTTTTCTTGGTTTGCAAGAGATAGAGGCGCTTTTAAGTCCGCATGGAATATTGGAAACCTCGTACAGCTTGTATGCTCCTTTTTATTTTCCACTACTTCAATATGTAGGACCTGTTATTGAAAATGTTGGAAGAGCAATATTTAGATCCCATGGTGCTTTTAGACTCAGCTTTCTAAAATTAGATAAAATTAAGTAAGAAGGTTTGAAATAGCTATTCCAAGGAGGAATGAAGTTTTGGAAAAAAGTGGCAGAGCTGGCATAAAGGCGATGGCAGGTGCAGTTGCCATGCTACTTATCCTCCAGTTCGTATTAGGGATGTATATAAACCTTTTTGTCTCAATACCTCAAAACATGCATTGGGGGATGATGATGTATTCAGCGGGGAGGATGATGCATGCATTTCCTGGCTTTGTTCCATTAATGCTTCACATATTCTTAAGCATTGCAATTACAGCACTATCTATTACTGGTTTTGTTTTAAGTAGCCTTTTTGGGAGTATTCAAGACATTGTGCTAAATGTGATTGGTTTTGCTTCGATAATAATTGCGGGAGCATCTGGACTTGCTTTTATGATGGGTGGTCAAAACAACATAAATTCGTATATTATGGCAGTAGGATTTTTGGTAGCTCTTGTAACATACATGGTTGAATTTGCATACGCTAATACGGGGTAAACCTTTTTCCATACATAACTCTGTTGGATTTTCCAAGGGTCAAATAGACATCTATACATAACATAATGGATGTACTAGGCGCGATAAGCTGAAGCAAAACCTATCTACTAACATAAAACTCACATGATATGGCGCACCAAAAACTTTTTGCACTCCTATAATCCAAGAGCTACAATGCAAATCAAACTTTCGACTTCTCCCGGAATCAATGAACAAGTATACTTGCTGAACAAATGGTTACTTGCTTGGGACCACAAATAGATGCCTTAAAAGCGCGCTTCTGATCAGTAATACCGAAGCAAAGAGTATTCTGAGAAAGTTTGACGAACCTTTGTCCTCAGTTGCATGGTGGCTTAAGTTATTCTTAATGATACTTTTGGCTAACGATCCATGCATAATTAATAAAAGTGTAGAGAATTTGATATTGATTTCCTTATGTTTACTATTGGGTAATTAATTTAAAGTCCAACGCCATATGTAAATCTTATGGCCTTGACGATGGGATACAGTTAAGCGAGGTAATTTTCCGGACTTACTTAGAAGCATGTCTTTTAAGGATCAAGCGTGTGAATCGATGCCGTAAGTGGTTTTATTGTGAACCTATTAAACATGGTGCCACAGTTTTGGCCAAGAGTTAAAAACTGAGAACTGACCACCTTATATTGAATACTCTGATAAGGGCCTAACTTTCGGCGCTCACTGGAAAGTCAGGTATAATTGTGGCAAAAAAGAACGTTATGAGTTGTAAGATACACTCTTTGAGAATACCAGTGTGGATAATTATTTTAATGCTCTCAACGAAGGCACTGGCTTGCTTCAAAGCCGGGTCCGACGAAGATCACATATTCTAAAAGAGCTATTATGAAGCAAAGTTCTGTGTCATTCAAAGCGAATGTGCTCGTGCGAAGGACCGCACGTCACTTTATAGTCTCAAAATCTCACCATTATGCTAGACCTGTACTAAAGTCTGTTGCTAGGTCACTTGATATCGAATTGTCCAAGGCCGAAATGTTAAAAAGTGTAATGCTACTGTAATAAACCGGACTTGCAAGGTTAATCATTGTCTAGGATACAGTAACCTGTTTTGGATTAATACATCTACCGAAGCTGAAGTAGACCTAATGTTTACGCAGCAACATCAAAGAGTTAATCAAATATGAACCATTGTTTGTGCTGACTTAGACTAACGGCCGTGAGGGTCAGAGTGAAAGGCTGGGTTCTGCGAGACTTATTTCTGAAGTTTACTCTCATATGTAACTTCTATACCAGCGAAAATAGGATTCCGTTTAATAATTTGAAGTACTTGTTCGCCGTCGAGTAAGTAAAATACGTACACTGACTTGGGGTGAAATAGTCCTGTCTTTTTTATTATAAACCTTATATAAACAATGTGATGCCACACTGCAACTTGTGCCTTATGTGGTCTAAATTTGCTTTCCTGCACCTCTACTCGCTCTATGTTAGAGAAGAGATGAGACCGTATTTTACTATCATCCAAGATTGCTAGAAGTTTTGCCCAAGGTGAATTCTTTATATACCCTGTGAATTCATGAGCTACCTCTTTTATTGTTCTGTTGCAGAATATTACATCATTTTTAAGCTTCACAGCTCCTTTAGGGGAAATCTCTAGTTGGCCTGCGAAGGCCCCCAGTTTTACACCGGCAGCTGCAAGTACTATGGCTCCGAGTGGACCGTCACGTCTCTCGGCTCCATCTACATAGGTTATAAACCTCTGGTCAGTTATCAAAATAGGCCCATACACGCCTTTACGGGTATAGCAGAAAAGCTACAATAGCCAAACGGTATCTTAAAAAGTACTGTCTCGTCTGACGCAAACCGGTAAGCATATTTGAAGGGGAAGCCGCACAGCTCGCAGCTTTCCGGACCCAGAATACCTTTAATATTACTGTGACCACATGTGGGACAAATTATCTCGTTGCGCACGAAACTGTATTTTACTATATTAAAACTTAAATACTTTTATACGTAAAGCGGTTAAAACGGCTGAGTGTTCCTGTATTACTGTGTTAACTGCATTAGCGGATACTTAGTCAGCATCACGACATGTAGGTGTTGTCCGCTAATTTTCCTATCTTTCTCGCTTGTGGCTCGCATCTCCTATTCGCGTTAACAGAGTTAGGTTGATGCAAGTAGTCGGAGGCTTCGCTATATAAATACGCCTAAAGTTTACTCGTTTCAAGATACTAATTTTGGGCCGAGACAACCTTAATGGATGCAGTACTAATGATTTGTTTAGCCATATGACTTTAGCACCGTGCGACAGGGGGATACTAAGATGGCACCAACAACTGCTATGAATACTATTTCTTGACTTATGCGTGCTTTGTTGAGTTATATATTGTCTACTAATGGGATACGCATAAGCCAAGGCTTATTTAAGGTGTGTCAATGATAGGGTACTCAAGTAATAAAGCAGTTACTTAAACGATAGGTGTAACCACTTTTATGAGAAAAGATAACAACGGGAACAGGAGTTTCGTCGGCCATTTCAACATCGAGGCAACTACTTTTATGAGAAGAAAAGATAACCTTAAGTCGACTCGCGCTTTTGCCAACCCAATACTGCCGGCATACAATATTCAAATAACTACCAGATCAAGCATAATTTGCCAGTATTGATATGGGATAGTCTCTTTGCTAGATGGCACAAAGTAGAGTATATCGCAGAGGATTTTGAGATGCTGTGACCAGCTGTGATTTTGAACCTCGCACTACCAGACAGTATTAGTAACAAAGTTTATTCTTAATGCTGATCAGATTAAAATAGGCTTCGTTACTTGAAGGCTTTAACAACATTGAAATCATGCCGGTTTTTTTCAAAAGTCATACTAGACGCTCATTGTAGCTTTTGATCTGAAACTTTGTTGACTTTTGTGACATATATTGGCTATGGACTCACAAATAGATTGTCTCAATAAAAACTCTAGCCATTTGCCTTATAACAATAGCCTTTTGGCTGTAATGCGTTAACTAGAACTTGGCTGGACTATATTGTGGCTCTTAGTGAAGAGTTGGCGTATGAAATTAAAGTTAACTTTGGAGTAAAACACGACGACAATGAGCTGGTTGAAAGTGCATCAGGTTATTTAGAGGCGGGCAACATTATCAGTTTATTTAGCTAGAAGAAAGATGGTTAATGAAAACGCATTTGGCATAGCTTGAAGGACCTGAATTTGAATCCCATACCTTAAAGCTTAGTTTTGCCCAAATAAAAAAGCTTATCAAAAAGGACCTTGTTATAAAGACGCCAAGTGTGTGGGATCATTTAACGCCAAGCCAGAAGTCTAAGATAATGTTACTTCTGACGTCCAAAGTTATAACGTTTTTGTGCAGTCCTGTACACCCTGTTTATATGCGTCCACCTAAGGTTAAAGTGCTACCTCCAGGCAGTACTAACTCTGCTGGCAAGACGACCAGGTTAAAGCTATTATCTGTCATAAGGCATAATGGGTTAGACCCATCAGTGACGAGTTTTATGGCATGTTTAATACTCCATATAATTTTGTACAACCAAATTCCGAGATTAATGTCCCGTGTGTCGGTTTTTGGAGCAACTGTGTGCTGGAGCAGCTGATGCAGGAGTAACTGATGCTCAAAGCTGGCAAGAAGGCTACTTTGGTCTTGGAGCGGCAGCGTTTGGTTTTGGCTCGGCAGAAGCTGATAATAATGTTGGCATTTATTATCAGTCCCAGGCGCCAGCAGGTGTAACTTCCACGCTTCAAATATCTGGTTCTGTGCTTGTGTCTGATCTTTCGGAAGGGGCGAATGCTGCTGGGGCTGGCTGTGCGGGACTGTATGGTAATGCCGTTGCGGGCCCTCAGGTGCAAACCCAAACTTTGGCTCCGTGCCTTAGTTTTGAGGACTTTACAGTAGGAGTACCTTTTGACGCATCTGACATTGCGGATGTATTTGCAGAAGATTTAAGTAAATTCTCTCAGCAACTTGTTAATGCTGCGAAATACGCGCAGGAAACGTATGAGAAGTTGGATGATGTTAATTCAGCTGTCCAAGCGTGGACGTCAGATCATGGTGGTAACTCGTATACAGCCAGTTTTTCATTCACGCTTGAGGTTTGTGTGGGAGTTCAGTTTACATTCTTTTAGACCCTCAAGTATTTGTAACAGACGGCGGACTCGGGACAGAATTAAACCTTGCATTTCCTGTATTGCAAGGTATAACTGTAACAGAATCGTGGACCCAGATGACAGCCCCTCATGCTGAAGTAGGCAAACAGTACGAGTGGAAATCACCCAGCATATCTCTTCCTAGCAGCAACTGCTGTTCACTTTATTCTGTATCGGGATTACCGGATGGAATACAAATGAATTATGTTCAGAACGGCCAATCTTATGGTCAATTCGAAATGTATGGTACACCGCGTCCAGATTCCATACTGAAGGGCGCTACGGTGGGTATTTATAGCCATATAGTTGCCACATTGGAAGATGGCGATGGAAACCTATACCCATATTCAGTCACTCTGGTTGTACGGCCTGCACTACAGGTGATATATAGCAACGGAGTAGTTCTGCAGGCAGAAGCAGGCTATAGTAAAGCGCCTGTGGCGCTTCCTATAACGGTCTACGGAGGAGTTGGATGCTGTACAGTACAGATCACCGGAGGACTTAATACATGGGTTGTTGGAAATGTAAATCAATATCCGTATACTACAACTATCTCCGATGGGGAAAATGATGTTATACTGTATCCTGACCCTCCGGCTAACATCACCCCAGGTACATACGATATATTCGTTACCGTTTGACTGCCATTAGTCTATTAGGCTCGTGAATTACTTTCCCAATGTGCAAGCATTTGTTTTACAGACGACTTACCCTCAGACACGATCGGCAGAGCTCACCACGAGCCGTTTTTACCTGGTAACGGACCATTTGCCAAAGTGGGGTAGAACTATGTATTTGATGAATGCGTGCCACAAAGCAAATTTTGGCGCTTGCACATTTGATGGCGCTCATGCTTAGATTGTTTCCGTTGGATAAACAATACATGCTTTTTAGCAAACACTGCAGTTAGTATAACGACGCAAAAGGCATCTCAGCTCTGTGAATTTACGCAGCAGTTTTGGAACCATGTGCTGTGACATGCAAATCACGGTAATGTAGATGGGCAATGTGGTAGTTTGGCTACCATGCTATTAGACCTTATAAATGACGTCGTTCAACACAAAAATTATGAGAGATACTTTCAAGCCATCAAAACAACGAAATGGTATTTTTAGTTTATGGGTAGGGTGGGTAAAGTTCCATGCTTAACATAAGTGGACTCACAAGCAGCGAAATCGAATAGAGTTAGGACTGCATTTTCTGCCTTCACAGTATCGGCATTCAGGTGGGTATGGTTTGGCGCCTTATCAGGTAACTCCGCCAGATATGCTGTTATTCTTGTCGCAGGCTGGGAAGCTTATAGACTTGGGAATCAGTCAGGACTATGGCCAAGTCTTGTGAGCTTCTTTCTACTTGTGCCGACAATGTTGTTTGGATTGATTGCTGGTAGCTACGCAGACAGAGTTAACAGAGCAAACTTGGCTATGCTGGGGCAGTCTATAAATGCCTTATCGTGTATTTTAGCAGCTCTCGGGATATTTACTAATACTATAGGCTTGGCTGGTGTACTTGCTTCAGCTGCAATAGTTGGCATTGGTAATTCGATTCAAGGTCCTGCATGGCAATCACTTATTCCAGAACTGGTAGGCCCAAGTCGCATGGTAAATGCTGCACTTGCAACGCGCATTGCCCAGCAGGGTTCAGAACTTGTTGGGCCAGCGCTTGGCACTTTGGTGCTAACTACAGTTGGCCCAGGTCCTACTTATCTTTTATGCGCTGCCATGTATCTAACGGGTTTGGGCATGCTATCCCGCGTGCGTCAAAGTTCGCCTAAGGGATATCTTGTGGTTAACCAGAAACAGAGCTTAGTGGAGCAAATCGCTAAGGGTTTTTCATATATTAAATCAACGCCACCGTTAGGACTGCTGTTTCTTTGGGTTACATGCCATTGCAGTCTTACCATGGCTATATTTGGTATATTGCCTACGATAGCTAGCGAGAACTTCCACGGCAAGGCAGGGGTATACGGATTACTTTTGACTAGCTTTGGTCTAGGTTCGGTTATCGGACCACTTGGCATGATGGTAGTTTCAAAGGAGCCAAGACACGGTCTAGGCCTGTGGGTGAGTGGGGTACTTTCTGGACTACCGCTTATTGTGCTTGGACTAACGCACCTCGAGGTATTGGCTTTGGTTATGTCAGCGTTGGCCGGAATGGCGCAGGCTATTTTTATGTCTCTAATTTATTCGTCTGTCATGCTATGCACTTTTAGCAGCATGCGTGGAAGAATTTCCAGCATTCAGCTCTCTATAACGACGGGTGCAATGGGAATGGCTAGTCTTGGATGGGGTGCTTTAGTATCTATAGCCTCTGCAGGTCTTGTGCTGGCAGTGCCTGGGGCTGCGTTTGTCATTATTTGCCTTGGACTAATTTATAACATTCGGGATTTAAATGATCAGATTACCCAGCGCGGTGAAGCGGTATACGGTACCGATACAGAAATGACGCTTGGGTAAAAGCAACTCCTTCACATAAATTAAAGCCACGTTGATGCTTAAGTTTGCTATAAAGGTAAGTTGTAGCGTTTGCTCATATTTATTAGCACACGCATGTTACAAATGCGAGTGCAAATGATTATTCGGAGCAACTAAGCTAAGTTATGAAAAATAGGTTTTCAGATAAAACCAAATGGTAGTGCCTTAGGATAAATTTCATTGATCAAGTAAAAATGGGGATGCAATGATGATCAATATTGTCTTGCAATGCCGCGTCACATAACATAAAAGCTATTTCCAAATCTCATAAGGTAGATGTATACCTGCCTAGTTGGCTCACCTACGATTGGCAAAGTGGGTTGACATTTATTTCCAGCCAGTTGACACTACATCTTTTAATACTACAGGCTTTTATTCTAGCTACAAACAGTAAAATGCTGCAATTACTATTAGTGTAAATAAGCGCATTCAGACCGTTACGAATCGAAGCCATTGAAGCGGCCGTACAAGATTATTAACAATTATGTGGATAAATTCTTAATTATGCAATATAATTCAAAGCAGATATATTATTTGATTAGTTTTTGACCATATAAGCAGGATATGCCTAAGCTTTCACAAATAGCTCATGAGGAAGGCACCTTTATCCAAGTACATGGCAATATTCCGTGGTTTTCCGAGTTAGCCAATACAAAAGGTCTAAGGAAAGGAGCAGTTTATTTAGTTGCGGGGGATCCAGGGGTTGGTAAAACTACTTTTGCACTCACTTTAGCGCTGGAGGGAGCTAGACAAGGCTATTTAGTTAAGTATCTGACACAGGGGGAAATGCGCTTGGATGCTATAAAAGAAATGGCCCAGCGTCTGATGCGGTCGTTTGTACAGGATACTAAAATTAAAGTTTCAGCTAGAAAAGCTGCTTACGAGCGGCTGAAACCGCTTGAAAGGCTTATTGAAGAGTCGGCGCTCCAGACTTATCAGCAACCAATTTTCGAAAGAGTTGACGTTGATGACAAATATAAGAGTATTGGCGATATAAGCGACCATTGGGTTGATATTGCAAGGCCCAACAGAGACAATCCCAAAAACTTCGACATGATTATAGTCGACTCCATGCAAGGTTTTGGTCTTGGGTCGAACGAGAGGTTGGTGTACAAGACTTTGCAGTCTCTAATTAACAGTCTAAAAAACTGAACCAGTCCATAATACTGATAGGTCACATAACCAAAGATGGCAAATTGCTGGGCCAAAGTCGCTGGAACACGATTTTGATTGCGTTATACGTATGAAGGCTGCAGGGAAACTGCGGACTGATTTTGTACCAAAAAACAGATTAGGGGCAAATAGATTTGAACCATTTCCACTTGAGCTAGATGAACATGGATTTCTTAAGAAATCTGCCCATATAAATCCATCTGCCACAATGGCCTATGGCTGGTCATCAAGGGAAAATAAAATAGTTGATGTTCAAGCAGTTGTGCGGCTACCGAAGCTCAATGAAAGGCCTAAGTTCAATACTCAGAAGGTGCCAAAGGAAAAGCTTCACCAGTTGGTTGATGTGATCCAAAGGATGCCATATAGTATGTACATTGGTGACCTGGAGTTTACGGTTCAATGTCATTTACCATGGAAAGCTCCATATGAAGCTATCATGGACTTACCATTGGTGGTATCTGTTGTGTCATCATACCTGTTGAGATCGGCTAGCAGGAAAGCGCTTTTTGTAGGCGAGGTGGACTTAGTGGGTAATATTCGTCCGATTGATCAGGATCTGTTGAGCAACTTATTAGAGACGGTGGGAGAGGAGTATGTTCAGGATCCGTCTATAATTCAAACTGTGTATCTTTCGGAGCAAAATGCACGTGATCTAAGGTTGGCTCTTGTAGCTGAAGGGGTTAATGTCAAGGTAGAAGGTGTCCGCACAGTTTCGCACGCACTTAGCAAGATCTGGCCAGAGCTGTTTTCCTAGAGTCCATATAGTATTAGCGCTACGTGGGTACTATAGCTACACCAATTTTTATAGTTTAGTCTGTTAGCTGCCTTATTATACGTTTTAGAGTCACGTTTATTAGACTTCACCTGTTGTAATTCGGTATTTAAGTTGACTCTTAAAGTGTGCTTCCGTGTTCTTGTCCATAAAAAATATCTAGACACCATAGTGGGCACGAGATAGTAGTACCCTGTACACGTTTTTAAGGTGCTTTGTTAGGTTTGGATTGTTGGCTTTTACGCTTTGGTCACAAGAATTTTGCGGAACGGCTTTCCAGTCATTGATATTAGGATCCCACACAAGATCATTACCAAATATTACTCCAACATAATCAAATTCAAACCATTGAGCTGTGTAAACAGTGCCGACCTGATCCATACCACTCGGGTCCGTGGCCCATTGCCAGAACTTTTTTATTTTCCCAAGGCAATTTAAAGGTACCAATTACTACATCCTCAACAAGAGTACCATCTGACCTTGGTTCGCTCCATGGCCAGCAGAACCCCGCAACAATACGAGCCGAATTGGGCTTAATGCGAGTTTTTTCATCAATTGCCCTTTTTAGCTCATGCGGAGAATCAAATATTTTTATTATTTTTATTTCCATTCGTGCATCAAATGTTTCCTGATCGGACTGACGTATGCCTAGCACCTTGTCAAGCCATATTAAATATGCGTCCGAACCTGAGCATCTAAACTGTGTTTTTAGCTCGTATTCGAATATGTTCTGTTCTTTTATTCCGAGTTCTAGTGCCAGCCTTCTGATATCTTCAGAGTTTCCGGTTTCATTTGGCCGCACCACTTGGAAGTCGTCGATAAAGAAAATGGACAGTCTAGACGCATTAATAATGCTTTTCGCTTGGGGGGTGAGATGACTTAAACTCGGGAGGGATTCTAAAGTCTGTGCTGCTTTGTCTGAGTCTGTGTGACTCATCGCATATGGCGACATTTATAGAATTGGGCGGTTTATTATTAAAGTAATAAAAGTACTGGAAAAAGTATTTAGCTCTGCATCCGGCTATTTTTCGCAACGTGTCACGGAATGCCTTAGACCCAGTTGCGTATACTACTTGCATATTGGAGTTAACAAGGCTAGCTAGAATCTCGAGTCCTATTACAGTTTTACCTGTCCTCAGGCCTCCTTTAACAATAATGCATGCTTTTTTTGAGCTTTGCTAAGTGCTGGGCTTTACTCTTTATTGTGTTGTACACAACAATCTGATCATCCACAAGGGAGAAAACGTTCTGTCCTTTTACCATGCTGCTTACATGGTCCAGCAGGTTTTTAGACGGAGAAATTGGGGAAGCAACGAATTTTGCAAAGGTCGAACGGCCATTTCCATTAGAGAGCCTTGTACTTAGCAGTCTGGCAAGGTAATCTATGTCCTTCTTTGCGTAGCACGGATGATCCTTTAATATGTCTTGGAATCTGCGGTCGTAAAGCACCGCCTTAGGAGAGTATTTTGCGTAGGAATGACAATAAGCGTAACTGTGCAGCTTAATTCGGGGATCTTCCCTAAGTACTTTAACAAAATCGCATAAATAATTGTGATAGCCTTTAACTTGAAGCGAGGGATGGGGTAGTGCCACCCAGTTTTTGCCAATTCTCACAAATACATTTCCTTCCGAATCCGAAGGTCTGACTGAGCCGTTTGACCATTGCTTTAACTCCAGTAACTCTATATATTCATCCGATTCACTATCCGCAAATAGCAGTACATCTATGCGCTTAGTTAGATGTGGTAGCTCATACTCTATAATCATCATATTGTCATAAAGCCTGGCAGCGTACATGAGTCTGTCTAGATAGTCTAATGACTGATTCCATGCTCTAATTTCGGATTCGGCTGGATACCGATTGTAATAAATTTTGAAAGCCTGTTTTATTTGGTTTACCAGAGTATTATTATGAAGGTTTGTACGGAAGTTTGAGATACTACCTTCGTAAAGCCGCATTGCGCATTAATTTGAAGCTGCCTAGAGGATTAAGTGCATCGAGAGTTAAATATCATATAGACATTTTATGCCAACGGATAGTGTCCACATGTTCAGTTTGCAAGTTGCACTGCAAACTGCTGTAATCAGTTTGAAATTTCAATATGAATTAGATTGGAGGTGTAGAACAATGTCGCGTAGGCATCGCAATAAACGCAGCGTCCCAAATGATGATAAGCCTGACGAATATTTTGAACTATCAGAGCCATTTCAAGATGCAGTCGACAATCTTGGTGAATACTATATTGACGAGCTAGACTTTGACGTCGACGCGGGCATACGAAAGCGCGTTGAAATGGCAGAGGAACTACAAAAGAGGCATAAGCCGTTAAAAGGAGTTTTTGTTAGTTTTTGTTCCATGTTTTGCTTGCGATAAGATACGTTATCGTTAGCACTCGTACCGCGACTGTTATCATGAGACGAATTGAACGTCTTTGAGCCCTTTCTCTGGTGAGATGGTAAGTATTACGCCCAATAAGACGCCTTCATTATACTCGCTACCTGGGTTAAAACATGTGCTGCGACCTATGCGCGTGTATCCTTTCGACTCGTGTATATGACCGTGCAGACCCAAGCAAGGCTGATACATTTCTATAACTTCTCGTACAGCCGTTGATCCCATATGGCCCATAAGTGGGCTGCCACCTTGCATGACAGGCAGCAGTTCCGAATCTAAAATGGGTGCAACATCTATAGGTGTGTTGAACGGAGGGACGTGTATATTAAATATAGCCTTATCAGGATTCTTCAGCTTGGCAGCCTTGGATTTGATCATTTCCTTTAGCTTATTTTCGGGTACCTCGCGTGGAGTATCCCAGGGAGTAGGATTTGAATATCCTTCACTTATAACCTCGATACCACCGTCAAGGTTGACAATGTGACTATTACCATTAACAAGATAGTCACATTCAAACTCATCTATTATTTCATCAACATACAGAGGATCATCATTGCCTGGTGACACTATGCAGAGTACTCCAGCTCTGATAGCTTTGTTCTTGCAAGCTCCATCCATGAATATAGCTTTTCTTTAATCAGCCGATCGAAAGTTTTGTTTAGGAGTGTTGGATTGCTCCTAAGGTCTTGCATTTGTTCTTTACTTACAACCAAAGGGTAGTATCCAGCATTGCCTATGAGTTTAACAAGTATATCTATGTCGCCAGTGGTTGCGGTATGCTTAACACCAGCAACATCAGCTACATATTGTCCTGGTTCAGATTCAATGATCGGTACCAGCATTTTCCCGGTCAAATCTCCGCCCATGATAATTACCGAACACTGGTAAAATGATGCAGCATTCAGAAATTTGCGAAAACATACGTCTGAACCATGTATATCTGATGCAAAAAATATTCTTACTGCTTTAGTTTGGTGCAGCACGACTAAATCTCCTCATAGGCTTCTAAACTTCGTCAGGCAATTCGTACCAAGGTATTCGCTTTCCTATCCTTGCGCGCAATTTCCATTTTGAATTACGCCCTACATCCTATACCTACCTGTGAATGCGTTATCGGTAGAAATCACTTTGGGTTAAGTGTCAGGCTGTCCGTATTGCAGTGGCGAGCTTACAAACTGCATCATTCTGGTGGACATATCATGGTCTTGTAGTTCAACAAGAAGTATGAATTGATCAGCGACAATAGCTATAAACGGCGTGGGGCGCAAATAACTCTATCTGCATATGGACATGCTACAAGCATAGGTTAAGTCTAAAGCAATTGGTTATACGCCTTTGCGATGCTTCTTTAGCATCAGTTCGCTACTCAACTTATAAGTCCAAGCTTTACGACACATTTAGAAAAAATTGTAGATTTTCAGTGCCATTCCGTTTCCGAACGTCGATCGAGGCCAATGCTCGAAGACTTAAGTAGATTTAATACTCACCTGTCCATGTCTGATGCTTCAAACCATTTTCGTATTGGGAGTAATTTTGATATCTTTAGTGAAACTTTATGCAGTGGTACTAAACATAATTCAGCCTGTCAAGTTTACTTCTGGTTAGTGGCGCTTGCCATTTGAACCACAAAGCTTGTTCTAAATGCGCTTTTGTCGTTTATCTGCTGTATATCTTTTGAAAATCGATCAGCTTCAGCACTATCGAGTATTCCTGCATGCACAAATAAAGGTAGCTGATGAATAAGAAAGGCTCGCCAAAATGGTGGATCATCAAGATTTGTGCAATGAGCAAGGAATGCTTAGGCATGCACATTTCCCAAGCCTATGTCATTCATATATAAGGTGAGATTCGGGGCTGCATAGTAATCGTAGACTGCTTTCTCTAACATATCCATAAAAGCATCTGCAGCTTGCTTATCTGATGCACTGATTACAAAATGCGGTTGCCACTCTATGCCTCCAATTAGTCCTCCTGGTTTGACAACTCGTGTCAGCTCACCTATAACAGCGTCATATGGCCCGACATGAAGTAGTAACTTGTCAAAGCATGCGGCATCAAAATAGTCATCTTCATATGGTATTTGCCTTGCGTCCCCACTTGGTATTTAATGTTACGAGGCCTTTTTTCTTAGCACGCTCCTGTGCCATATCAATAAATAAACGCGTAGGATCAAGTCCAACAATTTCCGTTCCAGAAGGTGGTATGCCTTCCATGTCTTTGAGGGCAATACCCGTTCCGCATTCAACTTCAAGTATGCGCTTTGGGCTAGCAAAGGCCAATTTTTGAAGAAGTGCTTTTCTTGCCTGCCGAAACGCAGTTTCTGTATTCATGGCTTCAAGTACTTGTGCGATCGCGCTAACGGGTTCTTGGGGCATGTCATTCAATGTGCCAAAGAAATCACTTTGCCACAGCTCTCTGCTAGAGCCCATACTTCCTCCCTCCTTTGAACCAATATTATTTTTTCACTAAATATAATAGGTCAAATAAACTAGATGGTCAACGTCGTTGCTATTTACAAAAACAGTGGAAATAAATAATATAGCAGTGAGCGATCTGAGATGTATATTGATACTGACGATTAAGGCCAGATGACAGCCAGCTTACCCAAAAACTCTATTGAATATGTGAGAGGCATTTTGGAAATAAAGCTTCTCTACAGGCTTTATGGTGTATGTTGGATTCTCGTACTCATCTATCATTGTGTTCATAACATAGAATAAGTTACTTGATTTTATTGCCTCTGATAGTAACTCGGATAGAAATGTAACATAAACGACTCCCATACCTACATCATGTAAGGCCCTTATGAGCTGGGCTGCAATCGCAGATCCCTCTCTATCATTGGTTGACTGGAATGATTCATTAAGCAAAAACAAGGATGGGCCCCTCACCTTTTCAACAATAGCACGTATACTAGCCAACTCTTTACTTAGTCTCCCGTGCTTCAGCTGCGTGTCTTCAAGACGAGGAAAGTGTGTAAATATTCCAGTCCATATGGGGCCTTCGAATTGCCTTGCGCATACAAACATGCCTATCTGCATCATAAGTTGTGCTACACCAATTGACCTTAGAAAAGTTGTTTTCCCTCCCCCATTTCTTCCTGTTATAAGCACAACCTTTGCTGTATGGAGATCCAGATCGTTTCCTACAACGCGACCATTGTTGGCTATGGCAAGGCAAGGATCGTATACTCCACATATATGATAGTAACTGGTTGCGCCGGAAATGGAAGGAAAACATACATAAACTCCTAGTTTCTGTAGAACATCATATAGATTTGTACAACCCAGGTAGAAAGCGAGTTCTTGTCTGAGTTGCTCTAATGACTTATAAATTTCTTGTTTAATCATACTCAGGGTAGATGCAGCTTTTGAATATGCAGTATCTTCAATATCTCTTAGAATGCGAGCACCTGCCTCGTCGCGCTCCGCCAGAGTGAAAGTGAAGTGCGCATGTTTCAAGGTATTCAATACATGATAAAGCATGTTAGTATCACGTGTTGGTATATACACCGCGGTATAATTAATCCCTTGATTGCCCGGGCCAAGTTTGGCCGCGATAACTACATTTTTATCATTAGTCACCGCGCGCAGAAGTTTTTGCAAGCTTTTTATATACTGTGGGTTACAATCGCGCATTACTGCAGCGAAAAGCGCTTTAAATCCCTGGGACTCAAAAAGATCATACGCTTTTGCGGAAATGTTGCGTAGCGTTACAAGGTATTCTAGCATTTCATTCAATACTCCGGCAGTACCATGTGCAGCTGAATAAGGAGAATGGCTGAGCACAAGCCAATAATGGTTTTGTTCTGTTTTTAATGCATTAGTTACAGTATTATATAATTCATTCAAAATTTCACGGTGTGCGATGCAGTCCTTTAATACTGATTGTCGGTAATAGATTGTCTCCCTGTCTACACAAATGTATGTAAATACCTTACTCAAGACCTCCATAATGTACGGATTGTTTTGGGCCATCGATTCAAATAATATGTGCAAATTAAGATCTTTAAAGAGATCTGCCCAATTTTCACACTGATAATAATTAGTTTTCGCGTCTATACAGTAAAGAAGGGATGGCCAGTTCATTTTGCCAGTAAGTCCACAATGTCCTTATAGCTTATACGATGTTGTTGAGCTATTGCAATAGCATTCGATATAATACTTGGCTGCCCATAAATGATTCTGAACGTAGGTGTTCCTATATCATTGTTGGAAATCTCTGTAATCATGCTAAGAACATACGGTAGACGAGCAAGCTCATCAATAAAGGTAACCCAAATACTTAGACAACCAGTCGCCATAAGTTTTTCCATGACTTTTTCTGAGAGCCAAACAGCGTTATAACTTTGGGTATTTGAAAAAGGTTCATTTAAAATCACGAGACTTTTGCCAGAAACGCTTTGTAAAGTTTCTTTGAGAGCCACCAGCTCAGCTTCAAGCATGCCCATGTCGGCTTCTAGGTGTTCCTCCCCACGAAAGTGCGTGTATATGTTGTCCACAAACGCAATGGTTGCTTTTTTGCAAGGAACTGGCAGCCCTAAGCACGCTAGTAGATGTGTTAAAGCGAATGACCTAGCAAATGTAGTTTTGCCACCCTGATTGGCCCCTGTTATAACAATAGCTTTGCATTTAGCTGATAAATCCCAACTGTTTGCCACGACCTCTTCAAAGTTTTCACACATTTTCGATGCGAGTATGAGATCATAAGCATCTTGTACGTTTTCCTCACTCCATTGCTGACAGAATTTTGGAAAGCAAAAATATGCGCCCTTGTTTTTCAACTCATCCGCAAATCGCATAAACGCAAGATAAAAATGAACCTCTTGGACGAAGCTCTCAATTACTGGATCAATAAATTCTGTGTACTTTTTATCGAACTGCGCTAAAGGGCCAAATGTGTCTGGGTATAGCTTTGCCAAGTTATGTATCACCTGAGCCTGTATGTGATCAAAATATCCTTTCGTGCGGATTTCAGTTGCCATTGGCAAATCAACCTCTATGTCTGCAAGGGGCTTGAACTGAATAGCAAGGGCTTGAGATAGATCCTGACCATGTGGCTTTGTGTCGACCCTTATCTTGTTACCATTTATAGCCAAGCTGTATTCGATATCCGTCAGTTTATTTACAATAGCTGCTGCTTCTGAATGCATATCAGTGAATGCAGATGAGTTTGTGTAATCGGACAGATAACCATAAAAGCGTCTGAAGCCTCGAGAAGCTATTTTAGAAGATGTTAGATCATGACAAAGCTCTATAAGGGCTTTGCAGTAGCTTAAAGCTGCATCGACTTTAATCCTTGCTTTTTCATGCACGTAAAACGACTTCTCATAAAGATTAACAAGGCGTTTTACAGTATCGAATTTACCTACGAACTTGTGAATAATTTTGTTAACATACGGATCGGCAAGATCCTTGTATACTTCTTGTCTAAACTTAGCTTCTGATATGCTGCAACAGAGACAGTAAAACCATGATCTTGATCGCTCGGATAGATCCCTTGCGATATAGTTGATTAAGTCGTCATAAAGCAGGTCCGTACTAGTTTTTGTGGGAATCAAAACACTGGTATGGGCCTCATCTTCCCATAAAATGCTGCTGCGTCCCAAGCCGACTTTTCCTCCGAGCTTGTATCTATTTAGCAGGAGTTATCAGCCGTGAGGCGCTTAAATGGGTAACCCCATACCCAAACACATAGTATAACGCGTTCGACTTTTTCTGTGTATCTAATTCTATGTGCACAGGTAGGTCATATCATGTGTTGATTTTTTTGTGTGCTATTTTGTACAATAGACACTTGGGTGATGGAGTTCACCTTGGTGTTTAGGCACCATAACCGCCCCACAGGCTGATGACTCCTAACCTTAGCTAAGAAGGGTTAGGAGTGCATGGTGGTCACGAGTATAACCGTACAAATCGTTAGCGTCTTTTATGTAGTTTTAGTATCTCCGCTTGTTAAAGGGGTTTTAGCATCGAGCCAAGCTAAGCTACAAGGCAGGCCTGGCCCAAACATTTTACAACCATACTTTGACCTGTTCAAGTTATTGCACAAGCAACCATCATATCCTAAAGGGTCTGTTTTGATTAGAATAGCGCCTGCTATAGCGTTTGCGTCCCCAATAGTATTTGCCACTTTGATACCAGTACTAACTGCATTTCCGCTTTACTTGGCAATTAGCGCGGATATGGTCGCAAGCGGTTTTGTTTTGGGCGTTGGTAGTTTCGTCTTAAACTTAGCAGCTATGGATGCGGGCAGTCCATACACCTCTATAGGCGTCAGTCGGAGCCGATTCATTGCTACTCTTATGGAGCCAACAGTGCTGCTGGTATTTATGGCGGTAGGATATGTTGCAAACGCAACTGTGCCTTTTGTCGCAAGCAAAGCACTTGAATCACTCAATCCTGATACCATGGTTGCGCATACCTTGATTGTGCTAGCTTTTACATTATTTTTGATTGCGGAAACGGCTAATCACCCAGTTGACAACGCTAGCTCGTTACACGAGATTTCACCGATTGACTCAATTCGCGCGTTTGAATATGGAGGACCACCGCTTGCCGCTATTGAGTGGTCCTCCATGATAAAATTCGTTGTTCTTCTTATTGTCTTAGATAATGTCCTTATTTACCCATTTGGATTAGCTGCGCATCCTGAAGTTATTTCGATAATTGAAGCAATAATTCTAGTTACTACAAAGCTGTGCGTTTCAGCGTTTCTAATAGCTATTGTCAACACTTCAGTTGCAAAGATAAGAATAATACGCGCGGTCGAATACTCAGCTATTAGCACTGGAATCGCGCTTATAGCGGTGTTGGCTGTTTCATTGGGAGGTGCACGTTAAAGTGGTAAATTCGTTGATGACTATTGTTGCTATGCTTGGTCTTTTGACTATTTACCCACTCACTATCCATAGATCTCCTAAGGGCGTATTATATATGTACACATTTCAGTCCCTGCTGGTGGCGTCGATACCGGCAGCGTTGTATTTGCAGACAAGACAAGTTGAACTGCTAATATTGTGTGCTTTGCTCATACTCATAAAGAGTGTAATTATACCAGCTTTTATAATACGCCGTAACATAAAATATGCCGCAAAAAGCGTTGAGCCTAAGCTAGCCGTCAATTATGCTGTCGGAATAAGTAGTGTAACGGCTGTTATCTTATTTACCCTTGTGCTTTTTTATCAGATTTTGCCTGCATCATTTGGCGGGGCTACACGTATTGTTGCCGTAAGCGGTTTTTCTTACGCCGCTGCATGTATTCTAGTACTTAGCTTCAGACGCTATGCCGAAAGTCAGATCTTGCTATTGCTTTGTGTAGAAAATGGAATTCTTTTGGCCAGTTTAGTTATGATACCAATGATCCCAATTCTTGCTGAGGTGATAATTGCATTTGAGACTCTCGTTGCCGTTATAACTCTAGCCTGGCTGAATCACCATATGCGTTATGTCTTTGGCCATACTGACACCTTTGAAATGAAGGATTTAAGGGGCTAGCTAATGGTTATTTTATTGCTGTTATTTGCGGTGTCGATTATTTCTTTGGGCGTCACCCTTTTGGTGTCATCCCCCGCGTTCTTAAGAAGCTTAACAATTGGCTTAAAGGCACTTAACTTGGGCCTGGTTGTTGCAACGTTTAGCTTTATAGAAATGGGACATTCTTTTATAAATGATTATCCGTTAGCTATTGACGCCCCTGGTGTAATTGCTTTGGCCACTGTAGTTACCGTAGATATGATGTCGACGCTTTACGTGTTGCATCGAACATATGGTGACGTCATCATCTATAAAGACAAGTCAGAACTAAGGAACTTTTTAGTTTACAGCTGTTTGTTTTTAATAACCATGGAGTTGGTTACTGTTTCGAATAATCTAATTCTTTTGTTTATTTGCGTCGGCGCAACAACCCTTGCATCTGTTCCACTTATAAGCTTTTTAAAAACTAAAGCCTCTTTGGAGGCAGCATGGAAATATATAACAATAGCAATTATTGGCGAGTTAATTGCTTTGCTTGGGATTATCTTTATCGCTTCGTCTGCACCCAAAGGTGAGTTAGGAAAGCTCATTACAGTTCCATTTCAAGCATTTTCAAATTTCGACAAAGCCATGAGTTCTACTACCTTTTTGTTAGGTGTAGCAATGTGTTTATTTGGATTTGGAGCTAAAGCAACTATTGGCCCTTTTTTCGTATGGCCGCCAGACGTGTATGTAGAGAGCCCTGCTCCTGTCTCTGCTCTAGTGTCTGGTGCAGAAGTTAACTGCAGCTTTATAGCAATAATAAGGATCTTTGAAATAGTCAGACCTGATGCTCATGTTTTTTACCCTTCAAGCATCTTTCTAATGTCTCTTGGTATCATCTCATCCGCGATAGGCCTAGCTAGGATGATTGATCAGAGTTCGTTCAAGAAAATACTTGCCTACTCATCTATTGAGCATGCGGGACTGATAGCTATCGGCATTGCATTAAACCAGCCTCTTGCGGCTTTAGCAGTTTATATAGAAATGTTAAATAGTAGCTTTTCAAAGGCGACTCTTTTTTTGGCCTCTGATGCGTTAACACCACAAGAAAAGAACATAAACAGAAGCGCCAATGTGAGCCCGGGCATTGCTGTAGTTATACTTGCCTCGATCGTGGCTTTGGCTGGCTTACCTCCTTTTGCTGGATTTGCAGCTGATATATTGCTTATAACAGGCGCCTATATGTCAGGGCAATATCTGCAAACTGGGTTAATAGTATCAATTATTGTGATATCTATCGTGGTATTACTTTACCGGGTTGGCAAAATTTTGCTTGCCAGTGGAACTCTTGAAGCAGCACATCAAAAGACTTCCCAAGCCCCAAATGCCATAATGCCTTTATACATAGGGCTACTCTCAATTGTTATGGTTTCTATTGCACTGCATGGGCCTGTAGTCTCGTTGTTGCAAACCGCAACCCAGGTAATAGTGAGGTAAAAAGATGACCAATAAGATGCGACCGATCCTTATCTGGCACACATTAGCAGATTTTCCATCATGGACACGTTATGTAAAACAACATATTTTAGATGGCAACCGCATTGTCGATATATTTAAAACTGGCTCTTGCCCAGTTAGGTTAATAGCCGTTTTGTCAAAGCATCACCCGAGCAGAGGATATGAAGTAGTTGAAGCTAAATGTAAATCTGAAGATTTGCAAGATCTTCTAATGGATACGGATCTTGGCCTGGTTGCAACTAGGTTCCTAGGGGCTCTTTATGGATCAGAGTTACATAAGTATCCTAAACCGCTTAATGGTGTATACCGAAATATTCAAGTTCATGTTTCAGGTCAGGCAATATCTAAGTTCCCTGTTGGTCCAGCTAGAGACGGAGTGAGCGAGTCGATCAAGTTTAGCATTTACACAGGAGGCGAAGACGTAATAGCGTTGGTGCCAGAGTTCGGGTACAAATCGCGTCATATAACAACAATTGCCCTAAACCGTGACGTTGACTATGTGGTGAATTTGGCGGAGCGGATATGTGGAACATCTGTCGTAGCTCAGACGCTAGCTTTCGTGCGCGCCGTTGAAATGGCTCTTAACATAGGTGTTGATAATGCTGAGCACCATTTTCGTGCTCTTCTGCTTGAGTTTGAAAGACTACATTCCCATGTGGCAGCAATTGCTAAGATATGCGAAGCTTGCGGACTTTTGGTTCCTGTTACTCAACTGCTAAGCCTAAAGAATCAGCTACTAGAGGCTTATAATGGCGTATTTGGTCATCGTTATATGAGAGGCGTTATAAGGATTGGGCAATCGCAATCAATAGACAAACATAGCCTTTATGATCTTGGAAAATTTATTACAAGAGTTTGGTACCCTAGATTCACTCAGTTGATTTATTATCTTCGCGAGACAACTACATTGCATGACCGCTTACATCAAGCCGGCACTGTGCCGGAATATGCTGCCAAAGACCTGATGCTTGTCGGCCCAGTGGCACGAGCAAGCGGATTGCAACATGACAGCCGATTGAGCGATTTATGGGTAGAATACATCGAACGTGGATTCGAACTTGTAACCAAGCAGGGCGGAGATGCTCTTGCACGTACCGAGGTCCTAATTGATGAGGTAAGTGCCAGTATTAAACTCATTGAGAATTTGCATGGTGTCTTAACAGTGTCTCAGGTAGCCAAAACTAGCGTTAGCGTAGAAGGCTCATGGTGTCAAGGCATGGGGCTAGGCATAACTGAGAGTCCCAATGGCGAGACCGTACACTACGTCGAGGTAAATGAAAATAACTCACTAGATATGTGGCACGTGCGAACGGCATCATGGAAAAATTGGGCTGGCTTTGTGGTAGCATGCCAGGGCAAAAACAATATAACTGATATTCCTGTAATAGATGCAAGCTTTTCATTGCCTGTCTCGGAGGTGGATTTATAGGTGATAAGGTGGCAGGTCAGAAACGCTAAAAACATTCTTAACAATAAAGGTTATCGCAGCACAGCGACTGGCCAAATGCCAAGCGGTGTACCAGAACCTAACCCTTACATAGATGCCTCACTAGTAGCAAGAAAACTAAATCAGATTTGCCCCACAGAAGCTATAAGTGCATATACGCAAGATGGTTATTATAAATTGCAACTTGATCAGGGCAAATGCATTGCATGCCAGGCATGTATAAGACAGTATCCTGAAATATTCCAAAAGAGGCCCGTAAAACCTAAATATGCAAGAACGGATCTTGTATCTACCGTGGAAGGTGATCGTGAGGCTGGAGTCAAAGTTGACTCGCCTTCCAATATCCGACGTATTGTACTGCCCGCTTTTAAAAAGTCATTGCATATCAAACATATAGACGCCGGCTCATGTAATGGATGTGAATCAGAGCTTTCCTTGCTCTTAACTTCTGAATGTGACATGACGGCAAGTGGAATTTTCTTTACTTCTTCTCCGGCACATGCAGATGTTCTACTTGTTACCGGAGTAGTTACCGAACGCATGCGTCCTGTGCTGTTGGATGCTTGGCAACGCATGCCAGAGCCAAAGTTTTTAGTAGCTCTAGGAGCATGTGCGATTTCAGGCGGGTGCTTTGCCACCCACAGCGAGAATATAGGCTTGAGTAACATATTACCAGTATCTTTGTTTATTGCAGGCTGTCCGGCCTCCCCTACTGAAATTTTGAATTCTTTGAGACGTTTAGTCGAACAATAGCGTTTACGATTCTAAGAGAGTGGAGTACTTATCGAAATGAGAGCAGACATACAGCTACTTGCTTTTGGCATATTTGCTTTCGCAACGCTTCTGTGTCTAGTGCCTGCGTTAATCAATAAGTTGAGAGCTACTATCTGGACGTTGAATGTTGTGGCCTCTGCACTTCTTTTAGCATCATTTGTATTCACAATGGACAAAACAACTGTTGTAACAATTTCCGTAATATCGAGCTTATATCAGGTGGCTCTTTCACCTAGTACCATTTCTCAACCTTTTATTTTGCTGGGAGGAGTATGCTTTTTAGGTGTAAGCCTATATTGTATGCATTACCAACTTCACACTAATCCACAATGGCTAGAAAAGCTGTTCCCGTTTTTCATGTCTTTAACCATGACATCTATTTTAGGTGTGCTGCTTGCGGCAAACGCATTTACATTGCTTTATTTCTGGGAGATTACCACACTTGGATCAGTATTAGTAATCACGTTGAACGCAGCCAAACCTGGCGCTAAAGAAGCAGCCATATACTATTTGGCAATTTCCGAAATTGGCTTTGCTGCGCTTGCCACTGGCTTTGCATTAAGTGGCAGCCTTCAACCAGGTATTACTAATCGTCTGATTTTATTTGACAGCGATGGACTGATGGGGATTTTGCTATTTATCGGTTTTGCGACAAAGCTTGCTGTTATGCCATTTCACGTGTGGTTACCAAAGGCTCACATGCAAGCACCTGCACCTGCGTCAGCCATGCTGTCAAGTATTGTAGTACCCCTGGGAATCTACGGAGTACTTGCCACATATAACGCTGGTGCAGGTATCCCTCTTGGGTTTGTCGTTTTTATGCTAGTTATGGCGGTTGTAACAGCGCTATACGCAGCACTTACTGGACTGCACAAAGAAGATCTTAAAGAAGCACTGGCGTACAGTACATTGAGCAATTCTGGGCTTATGGTTGGATTGACTGCTCTAACTATTATCTTTCTGCAGTTTGACAAAACGCTCGAAGCTACACTTTCCCTTGTAGCGTTGCTCGCACTTGTTGTTGCGCACGGTGTCGCCAAGTCAATATTGTTTATTGGCTCAGGGAACATCGAGAGAGCAGTAGGTGGCAGGGACTTAGACAAAATCCGCGGACTTATAAATATAATACCTAAGAACACAGTATTCTTTTTGATTGGCATAGCCAATCTTGCAGGCATTCCATTTTTTGCGGGCTTTATAAGTGAATGGCTGACCCTTCAGGCTTTTATTGCCTCAAAGGCTATAGACCTTGCATACATTCGAGTAATCGGTGCGTCATCAATTGCAGTTATCGCTGCAGTGTTGGCACTCTTAACTAGTAACTACGTTAGAATTTTTGGGGGCTCTTTCCTAGGTAAACCAAGCTTAACACAAGGCCCTGTTGATGAACATTCACATGAGCTTTTACCAATGTGTACCCTATCGTTGGCACTTATTATATTTGGCATAATCCCCTCTTCGGAATTTATAATTTTCAAGCCTGCAGTCACAGCACTAACCAAAGGATCAATAGACACTATTTTGCCGCCTGTATTTCACCAAACAGCCCAACTGGCGCAAAAAGGTGCAGCGCTCGGAACCAATCTATTAGGAGGTCTACTGTCAAAGTTCGGCGTCGACGGATTAACGCTATTTGCAGGCAACGCAAGCATTGCGCCTGCGTATTTACTCATAAGCTTTGGGATAGCTTGTGGTGCGTGCATATTCTTATTCATGAGACGCGGAGTGCAAACAGTCAATACTCCTTGGTTAGGTGGAGCGGAGCTATCAACTTCTGACATGCAATATAAATCAACAGCTTACACGAACCTGTTCTTCTTAGCATTTGGCCGATTATTTGGCTCTAAGAAAGTTATTAAACACAGCGACTATGTAGGCATGCATGACACGTTAACTGTAGAGTACCTAAAGGTGCACGCAGACCCGATTCACAAGAACCTTTATTTGCCGCTTATTTATATTGTAAGACGCTTTGTGCAAGCTACGGCTTCTATCAGAAGCGGTTATCTTGGCGTATACGTGGGTTATATTATGTCTACCTTCATTCTTCTACTATTTTTTATCGTGATATTCAAGTAATAGTAACATGGGTGCTTCCAATTTTGAATGGATATAGCGGTTTTTGCGTATTGGCAAGCTCCCAACAACGCATACAAAAACAGCTTGTAAAATTTCTCATAAATTCGCCGACTTCTTTTAGTGCAAAGCGTGTTCGCGACCATTGTAATCCGGCCTTAAGGAAATTTGTTTCCTTTGAGTGTCTTAGGTATCATGGTGCAAAATACCCCCGCATACGCGGTGAGTACTGTGCTACGGCCTATTTCCGTGTGCGACTCTGTTGGGCCATCTAAGTTCCAGCTAAATGCATACACAACATCTTAGGCACAGTAAGCTGAAGCAAAACCCTGCTACTTTTATTGGGTTTTGCCTTTGGCCAGATCCATCTAAGCATAATGCTTTCCCATGGTTAACTGATCGCGAGCCATACCAAGGTAACTATAATCATTTTTCAAATGGCATAACGTGTCTAATTCTGAAGCGTTAGCCTTGAGCATTATGCTTGCAACGTCAGTGGTATAAGGCCTGGATTCGAAGTCAACATTTTGTACTATTATCATTCCCTTGGGTCACCGCCCACCTTGAGCACTGAACACTTGTAAAAAATGCCATCGTTTAAACATTAAGATAAATACGCGTGGCCCCGTTGTTTGTGAAATAAAAATACTGTGAAAGATCTAAGTTAGCTGACCTTTAGCCTAAACACAAACCTTGAAAAAATTATCTAATATCAAATAGCCAGCTTTGTGTGTTTCATTGTATATTTCAGGATGGAGCTGAGTGCCCCACCAGTGTTTATTTGTAACGCGATATGCTTCGACTCTAGAATTATTATTGGTAGCTAAGAGTATAAAATTTTGCGGCAGTTCAATTACCGCATCGTAATGGTTTTGATAAACTCTTATGCTCTCGGTTAATCCTTTAAACAGAGGATCGTCTTTTACGATCTCAACTGTTCCAAATCTTCCTTCTGGATGTGCTGCTCGTCCTACTTTGCCTCCCATAAACATAGATAACAATTGCACGCCGGCACATATGGCAAGTGTTGGAACAGCCAGCTTATCGATTTTTTTCTACTGGGGCTTGAAGGTCTTTTTTGTCGTGTAGTTCCCATGGCGCATAAGATCCGCTTATAACGATTACATTGGGTTTAGAACAGATTTCGAGTTCCTTATAATGTGTAATTCCTACTTTGCCTCCACTTATTTTAGAAGTCTCGCTTTTTTATATAAAATTTCCGAAGGGTCTTTTTACCTAGGTAGCTTTCGTATTCAGCCACTCCAAGGGTCAATGACCAACACATGGCAAACTATTGGGGTTAGGACCTGGACCCTGTTTCCACTCCTCCAAGGATCAATGACTAACTTATTGTCATAGCATTTGCATTATGGGATCTTGATTTCCTGCATGTGGCTGTCAAAAAGTACGGCAGCCTTAAAGTTGCGCTGGGGATAAACGTATTTTCCAAAAACAAAGAAAATAAGCTAATTCCGCCACCTTATAATATTCTTGCAGGAATTGTGGTAGCAACGGCAGGTCTTACTGCATGTGTAGTTGGCGCTGTAATTGTTACCTTACTAATTATTAACTTAGTAGATCCCGCGTTTGTACTAAACCCTCTGTTTGCTAAAAATACTACATACTACACTGCCCACACTCGTGCCAACGTACAAATATGCTTTGGTGCTGGAATAGCATATGCTGTGCTGCCTCTCTACACAAAACGGAAATGGTACACAAGCAGAGCAATTGTTGTTGGCTGGCTATTTACACTTGCTTTTGTCATGCTGGCTTTCTTCCATCACATGTATCAAGACTTTGTGCAGCCACTTGCTTTTCAGTTTATAGGAAATATTGCTTCATATTCTTCACCGGTACCTGCTGTGGTAGTTACTGTATTCGGTGCACTTTTATTTTAAATGTATGTAAGTCAGGGATTAAGTGGAAACCAGCGCCAGCTTATGTATATTCAGGACTTGTTGGCTGGGTAATAGGTGGCTACGCTGCTGTGATAGATTCGACTCCTTCCGTAAACCAGTATTTCCAAAATACACTCTGGGTACCAGGGCATTTTCATACTTATATGGCACTTGGTGTGATGCTATTTGTTATTGGTGCTGTATACCATATTCTCCCCTACCTAACTGGCATAGTCTCAGATGAAAGAATCGCAAAGCGTGCGCTCACGTTTATATTGATTGGTGGTTATGGATTTGTGCTTAGCTTTCTTAGCCAAGGCGCACTGGGTAACCCTAGAAGATACACATATGCACTTCGCAACCTTGATTGGATTGCGTGGTTGGGAGTCTTTTTTGCAGGTATGGCAGCATATGGTACGCTTCTTATCTTCAACGATATTGGACTAAAGCTTGTACGAATTATCCTTTCTCCATAAAGCTCAGAAAAGGGAGTACCAGTTGGAGCTCAAGCAGGCAAAGATACACGCAATTAGGCTTCTACCTATACTTGTATCTATAGCCCTTTTATGGCTTGCTCTAAACCCACTGTCAGACAGCCTTGCCGATCAAAATATCAATTTGCATACGCTGCAACACATAGCCATATTTGCAGCTGGCTAATTATTTGCAAGGGCTTTTGCGTTCAACTTGAAGTTAAGCCATAAGTGGTTGATAGTTATGGCAGCAAGCTTTGCGATTGTAATATGGCAGATTCCATGGCTTTATAATCTTGCAGTCAAGGATGTGTATATGCACTATACCGAACATCTCACATACATGGCATCTGGTTTTTGGCTTGCAGACTCTTGGGAAAACACAAACGGGGTAATTCGTGCAGCAATAGTGTTTTTTCTTATGGAGGTAATGGAGGTTATTGCTTTTATTGAAACCGCATATGGCTCCTTTTATGCCTTCTGCCCATCGGCACAGTAACAGTTAATAGAAATGATCATGATAATCGGAGGCTCCATTACCGTGCCATTTATACTTATCTTTACTATTTAGCCTTATATGTATTTTTTAAAACATTGTCGCCAAGGCTAAATAACACAATCAACACGCCAGCACCAATTGTCCAAAGGCCGAGTACCTTATATAGGCTTAAACCCAGGGCAATTATGGCAAATCCCAAGATTGTACCTCCATGTCCAACAGAAAACACAAAACTTTGCACTTGCAGTTTTTGCGCTATAAGCTCTGTGCTGATTTCGATAACCTCCTGATGATCGAGCTCAAGATCCCATGGAGAGGCAAGGCTGCGTGTTTTCTCATATCTTTTCGATTCATGAGAGCTTTTTACCATGTTTTCTTCCTAATTCCAGATAACAGCACCACAGTTCAAACAAAACTTAGAAAAGCGCGGTGTATTGAGACCACAGTTGAGACAGGTCAGTGAAAGCGATGGATTTTACACGCTTTCCTTATCCCATTTACTTAGTCTATCTGACACTATATTCATATCCGCCACCTCCAATAATATGTACTATATCTATTGTATAATTAGTGTTAATGGATGAAGTAAGACTAAAGCAATACAAAACAATAAAACCTGCAAATTCGCCCGAGTTTGATGTTCCTCTTAGATACTTCCTTACTGGTTTACTCTTCTTCGTGTTATTTTCAGTTGGTCTTATGTGGTTATCGCCTACGTATTTCAAAACATATGATGATCCTAAAATCTTTGCGCTGGTGCACACAGCTGTTCTTGGCTGGATAACCATGACCATAATGGGTGCCATGTACCAGCTGTTTCCAGTTGCTCTTTGGGCTGAAATAAAAAGCATGAAAGTTGCAAGATGGAATTTTTGGCTTTATGCTCCAGCAGTGGCAGGATTTGCAGCTAGCTTTTATGTGGGTTTTACGCCTGGGATAGCTTTATTTGGACTTCTTATTGTAGGTGGTATTGTGCATTTTTCAACGTTGATCATACAAAGTGTCAAAAGCATTAAGAACTGGCACATTATGGCTCCTTACACAATCGCTGCTCAAGGATGGCTAATAGTAACAATTTTGTTTGGCGCAGCATATGCACTAGATTGGTATTTTAATTGGTTTGATGTTTCACCACATCTACTAGCCGCTCACGTGAGTTTTGGACTTGCGGGTTGGCTTAGTTTAACACTTATGGGAGTTTCTTACCGCCTCATGGAGCTTTTTGCCCTGTCTCAGCGCCGCAGCTATAAATTGGCATACATAAACCTTGGCTTATGGAATTTTGCTCTCATTGGTCTTGGCATCTCGCTTATTTTCTTTTCTAATACCCCTGCGGTTCGCATTTTTGTAACACTACTTTTGGCATCTGCATTAATTTACACCCTTGACTTACTTCACCTTTTTATGAATAGGAGAAGAAAATCCATTACCCTTGAGCATGGCTTTATTTTTGTGTCGCTCACTTCATTAATTGCTGGCGGGGCACTGGCAGCCTTTATGACTTGCACCAACACGTTTCCTAACAACTACTTAGTTACCTACGGATATCTTCTAATTGTCGGTTGGCTTGGCTTTGCCGTTGTAGGGAAATACTACAAAATAATTCCATTTCTAACTTGGCTCCACAGATACGCTCCGAAGGCGGGTTTTAAAACAGCGCCTCTACTAAAAGATCTATATAGCGCATCGCTTGGCTGGGCTTCTTTTACCTTAATGACAGCAGGCTTTTCACTAACATCGTTTGCCTTAGCACTCCATGTCTACAAAGTCCTTGATCTAGGTACGATCTTGTACTTCTTTGGTGCCCTGGTTGTGGCTTACAACTTGCTGACCATAGTATTCCCGATCAAAACACCGATTAGGAGCACAGGGGTGAAGCAAATTGAGCAGCAGGATACTTGACATTCCAGACAACCTGCTAAAACAGCAAGTGCTTGAGATGTTAGCAAACGTATATGACCCTGAGCTCGGTATCGATGTTGTAAATCTTGGTCTTATATATGGGCTTGAGTGTAAGGAAGGAAAAATATTTGTGACAATGACCTTTACTACTCCTGGTTGCCCTATTGGCGAATCGTTAGCTGACATAGTAGAAGAGACTCTTAGTCTAATTCCAGGGGTTACTGAAGTAATAGTAAATATTACGTTTGATCCACCATGGAACGTCGAAATGATAAGCGATGAGGCAAAAAGAGAGCTGTTTGGTGAGTGAGGAGGATGATTTTTAATGGCAACGCTTGATGTACGACCGATTCTCAATTCCGGCGGCGAGCCTTTTGATTTAATAATGCAAACGGTATCACAACTGCAAGACAATGAGCATCTAGAACTTTTTGTCCCATTCGAGCCTGTGCCTCTTTATACAGTTCTTGGTCAGATGGGCTACTCTCACAAAACCCAGAGGCTAGATAATGGAGATTTCCATATAGTTTTTTACAAGGAGGTGTGAAAAATATATGGCATATGTAATATGCGAGCCTTGCATAGGTGTAAAAGATGGCTCTTGTGTAGAAGTGTGTCCGGTAGATTGTATTCACACAACTGAAGAAGATGATATGTACTATATAAACCCTGATGAATGTATTGACTGTGGTGCATGTGTTGATCCTTGCCCTGTTGACGCAATTTATGCTGAAGATGAAGTGCCAGAAGAATGGAAACAGTACATTGAAATTAACGCAAATTTCTTTTTGAAAAACCGCGTTTGACACATACAGTTTGCAACGATGACGCAATATAACAGATCTAACCAAGAAGCACTTCAGGCAATACGTGAGCACCATGCCATTCTTCTCGAAGATATGGAAGTATTAACTTCTAAAGCAAATATTAAAGATACGTCAAATAAGATCGAATTTTATAAAAAGCTATTACCTCTCCTACACTTTGTATCATTTGAGGTAATACCCCATGCGCTTGCAGAAGAAAAAGTTATTTACTCTAAAGCATTTTTGCAGCCCGACCTAAAAGAGCTTGTAGCGGCTTTAACGTCTGAGCACCAGCAAATCGTGAAGACAACAATCAAACTACCAGATGTTCCCAGCTGGCAGGTGGAAAGCAGCTTAACCGATTTGTATTTGACTTTTTCTAGACATGTCCAAAAAGAAAACGACTCTTTACTTACCAGGCTTGCAAAAGATCAAGTTGACTTAAATGAATTACTTATAAAAATGCATAGTGAAATTGAACAACTAACTCCAAATATAGAGCTAATGAATGTAAAGGAGACCCAAGACAGTGACATAGCGCTAGCCTCTTTAATTACAAGAGCTTCCAAATTATTGTACCGTTCAGGTAGTCAGTTGGAGGCTTTAGAACTAATATGCCAAACATGGAAAATACTGCAGGCTAAAAGGCCTGACCTTTCGCACAACGTTTTGGAACTAGGAATTCGCCTTTTTGAAGAGGAGGGATCGTAAATGCCAAAAGATGTTATCGATCAAGCAAACGAGCCTGAGCTTGATGTTCGAAATGTTCCGCCAGTTCGAAGACACCAGCTGATTTTCGAAACCTGGCAAGCGCTTTCCGCCGGCCAAGGCTTTATCCTGGTTAATGATCATGATCCAAAGCCTTTATACTACCAGTTCGAGGCAGAGCATAGCGGAGAATACACTTGGACGTATATTGAAAGTGGTCCTGAAACCTGGCGTGTTAGAATAGGCAAGCCAGATCAAGAATAAGCTTTTAGCTACTTTTATTTGTGTTTGTTAATCAAAATAAAATCCTTGGCTTGCAAGGTTTTCTCTTATATCTTTTTTCAAGATCTTTCCACTTGCACTTTTAGGAAGCGAATCCACAAATACTACTGCTTTAGGTACCTTGAAGCCAGCTAGATGCTTCTTACAATGGTCTATTATCTCCTGCTCTTTTACATTTTGCCCTTGCCTTACCACGACAGCTGCTACAACTGCCTCTATCCATTTAGGATGAGGCATGCCTACAACAGCACACTCTTGAACGGCAGGATGCAAGTAGATAACTTCTTCAACTTCTCTGCTGGCAACATTTTCTCCCCCTGTTTTTATCATGTCTTTCTTGCGGTCGACTATGGTCAAGTACCCTTCTTCATCAATAAAACCTATGTCGCCAGTGTGGTACCAGCCATTTCGAAATGCTTGTAGTGTTAATTCTGGCGCCTTGTAATACTCACGCATTGCATGGCTTGTTCTAAAAGCAATCTCACCTATCTCCCCCACATCAGCTTCCGAATCATCATCTCTTAGGATGGTCATCTCAACGTTGACACCCGGTTTGCCAACCGACCTTGGCCTTATAAGTTGCTGCTCGGGGGGAAGCGATGTTGCAAACGGTGCTACTTCAGTCATACCGTACATGTTGTAGAACTTTACCCATGGTAGCAGCCGGTTTAGCTCTTTTAGGATCTCTTCTGGCATTATAGATGCACCATAGACTGCCTTTTTCAGGCATTTTAGTCTCTCCGGAGAAAACTCGGGTGATCGGAGAATTCCTATCCAAACTGTAGGCGGAGCAAAGAACAGTGTTACTTCGTTTTTTGATATCTCTTCTATAAGGATAGCTGGATCAGGACGATCAACTACCACATGACCAGCTGACAGGTACAGCATTGGCCCAAAAAAGGCATTTAGCTGGGCGCTATGGTAAAGTGGCAGCGCGTGTAGGGTCACATCATGCTCACTAAACTGGCCTGCAATAATTATGCTTGCGTATTGATCTATAAGGCTGCGGTGTGTATGAACAGCGCCTTTAGGCCTTGCTTCGGTACCGCTAGTATAGAGTATTTGAACGGGAGTTGTTTCATCGATGTCAGACCAGAACTCAGATGTATCGGTGGATGCAGCACCGGACAAACTCCTCTCTCCTTTTTCATTTAGCTTCAACCGCACCTCAAGGCTTATACCTGCTATCTCGCTAGCTTTTGTCACAATAGTTTCAAGTTGGGCATCAAAAAATGCATGCCTTACGTCACCGTACGACAGTATATATGCCATTTCCTGCTCCTTTAAAGCAGGATTTATGGGCACGCTTACTGCTCCTAGTTTTGCCAGTGCTAAAAACCCCGAAAGATAATCAAGAGAATTTCGACCTATAAGTGCTACATGATCACCGCACTTTACACCTTTATCATGTAATCCATGAGCAAGCGCGTTAACTGCATCATTCCATTGTCTATATGTAAGCTTAGTATCATAAAAGCTAACTGCAAGCTTGTCAGGTGATCTTCTAGCAGCTCGCCGAAGCAGATCACCTATTGTGTTTCTACCTATAACTTTACGAAGTCTATTGATTTCCTGCTCTTCCATTTCGTTCTCACCTCACTAAGTATGCCGCGCGATACTCAAAATTATTTTAAATCACACAATTTCTAATTACACTACTAGCATTGGCTCGTAGCTGTACTTACCTGCTAACAAACTATAGCTATATATAAATCCTATCGACCTATAGAAACCTATATATTGTTGCTTGTTTTTATGCGTGTTAAGTTAAGCGCGGTTGTATTCGATAAGGTTGTTAAGGGGGTGAATTTTTTGACATGGAAAAGACGGAAGCTACATATGGATCAGTGCCGCGGGTAGGTATACGCTGGATTGTTGTAGGTCTTCTTTTCATTCTAACAATAATTAATTACGCGGATAGAGGGGTCATTGGGGTTGTTGCGCCCCTTATGATCAAGGACCTACATCTTAGCATAGCCCAGTTTGGAGTTATAGCTAGCGCATTTGGCTGGGGGTATTCACTTTTATTGTTTGTAAGTGGGGCTATTGTAACTTTCATAGGCCCAAGACGTGTTTACTTGATTTTTGTAACACTCTGGTCCATTTTCATAGCAGCAATTGCCCTTGCCGGAAACTTTGTATCTTTGCTAGTGCTCAGGTTATTGTTCGGTGCCTCCGAAGGTACTATATTTCCAACTGGCTCGCAGATGATCTCAAACTGGGTAAATGAGACCGAGAGGGCAACTGCAACTGGTCTTGAGGGCGCTGGCATTCCACTTGGCTCGTTGATAATAGTGCCCATAGCAGTTGCTTTGGCAACAGCGTTTGGGTGGCAAGCTCCTTTTGTATTACTAGGCGTAGTAGGTCTTATTTGGGTTGCTGTCGCTTCAAAGCTACTTACAAACACCCCGGCTGCACATACCATGGTAAAGCAAGCTGAACTCGAGTGGATAAATTCAAACAAAGCAGAAAAAAAGCTAACTGATTACGTTCCTTGGGGACAAATCGCTAAAAGCAAGACGCTTTGGATTGCAGGTCTTGCGTTTTTCTCCTCAGCATATGTGCTTTATTTCCTGCTGACATTCTTCCCAACTTATCTTGTCAAAGATCGGCATATTCCGTATGCCAGCATAGCGCTTTTGGGTTCTATGCCGTGGATTGCAATGACAATTGGGGCAATATTGTCTGGAATAGCATCGGACTTTATTCTCAGAAGAAGTAGCAATCTTAGAGTTGCAAGATCAATTTTCGCTGGCGTATTGTTAATCATTACTGGACTGCTTATATTCTCCACACTAAGTCTTCAGTCAACTGGGTTAATAGTTGCTGTGGTCAGTATTGCTAGCTTCTTTAACTTCATGGCAAACCCAATCTTTTTTGCTATACCAATTGATGCCCTACCGCAACATGCTGGTCCCGCAGGGGCTCTTACTACAGGGCTTGGGTCATTAGCAGGGATTGCCGCTCCGCTTATTACTGGCTTTCTTGTTCAATCTACTGGTAATTTTGCCAGCGCATTTCTTCTGGTTGCCCTGCTACCTATCTTTTTTGGTATTCTTTTGATAGCACTGTGTAAACCGCAAAGCCTGTGAAAATCGTATACAAAAGCAAAGCAGTTGTCAAAGTTATTCAATAAGAACACCTGGGATCTTAGCAGGTGGTATGCCTCAAACCTGCATAGGTTCATCGAAGCACCTATGCAGGTTTATTTACGTATGCTTTATTATGGCTTCAATGCCATACTAGCTCCACTGGTTCCAGAAATAGCATCTTATTACCATGTCAGTATTGCACTTGCAGCTGAATCTATCGCCATATCGCCGTTTGCTTGGGGCGTAACAGGCCTAGCAGTGGGTCCAATTGCCGACAGGATAGGCGATAAAGCATTTATCGTTTCAGGCACAGCTCTAATGGGCTTACTTAGCATAGCTTGTACGTTAGCTCCTAACTTCCTGTTGTTTTCAGCAATGCGACTAGTAGCAGGAATTGCGGGCGGCTGGGCAGGACCAACTTCTCAGGCTTACATAGTCAAAAGATGGCAGTCTCATCGTCAGACCCAGATTCTAGGACTTGCAGCGGCGGGATACATGGCTGGTGGAATTGTTGTCCTGCCTGCACTGAGTGTAGTAGCACAGCACTTTGGATGGCAGTCAGCTTTAAATGTGTTGGGATTTCTACTTGTTAGCGCATCGCTAGCTTGCCTTTTTATCCTAAAGCCGGTACATGCCCGATTTATCGTTCAGACAAGCTACTTCAATGCAATCTTTGGACAGTTTAGGTCAAATCCAAAGATCCTATGGCTACTTATAGCAAACCTATTTGAACGTGTGGAAAATGGCGTTTTTACAGCGTTTTTCCCTATAATGCTACGCGTGGTGTACCACCTGAACCTTGATGCTACTGCTATTGTTCTCGCTATAGTCGGCATATGTGCAGCTGCTGGCTCAATTGCCGGAGGTTCAGCGCTTAGTGGTGCACTAGCTGGAAGCATCGAACGGATCTATCAGTATGCCATGTTTGTATGCGCGATTTTAACTGTAGCTATATTTGCTATAAAGGGGATTTACCTTTTATCCATTACACTTGGTAGTCTTTACATATTTATAGATTCTGGTGTCAGGCCAGCATATTTGCGCCTTATTGGTATAGCAAGTCACTTACGTTCAACGACTATGGGATGGAATGCTTTTGGAAATCAGTTCGGTGGCGTTATTGGAGCAGCGCTACCTGCACTTTTGCTTGCGTTGATTGGCTTTCTCTCAGCAGCACTAATATCAACTGCCGTAGGCGTGTTCGCAGGCCTTGCTATGCATAAGGCCTCAAGGCTACCACTTATGACCTAAACACAAAAGTATAAGCAACGTATCAGATGTTTGTATAGGCTAAAGTGAAGGTCTGCTAATCAAGCCTTCTTTCCAGCCTACTCTTAGTTTGTGCCATGTAACCCACAGCGCGAAGAGCCATTTCTAGACTGAATAAAACAGGGACTCCCCTGCTTCGTGTCTTACTTGCCAGTTGTAATGCAAGCTGCTGAATATTTGCTTCACCGTTTGTCTTCAAAACTAACACTAAGTTTCTGATACTATCTTTGAATTGGCATATATCATCTATAAGGTTGTTGAGCACGGTAATGTAATTATCGGTATAGGCTATGGCATTTTGTAGATTAATGTGCATAATGGTATAATCAGGGTTTATATCTTGCGATACTACGTTAAGTATTTTTCCTATAAGTTTGCCTTCGTCGGCAGCAAGTGTGCCAGCAGGTGTATCGATAGGGTTTTTAAGGCTGCTACCTGGAGGCACATTCAAAAGCTCGAGTTGCTTTAGCCCATTTTGTGAAACTTCAGGCAGTACAAGCCCAAGTGAGTTAGCGTAGTCTGTAGCTAAAACCGTTGCTCCGCCTGATGGCCCAATAAGCAGCAGTTTATTTGCACATGCTGCCATAAGCTTGCTGTAGGAGAACAAAGCAGCCAAAAAGTCATCCCACGCTTGTGTGTACACAGCATTAAACTGGCGGCATACACTATGGAGTGTTGATGACGAGGTAACAAGAGCACCTGTGTGGCTGGATGCAGCTTTCGCACCAGCACTGCTCCACCCGCCATGTAATATTACAACTTGCTTTTGTCTTTTCGCAGCAGAGCTCAAGCCGGATACAAATCTTCTGGCATCTTTTATGCCCTCGAGATACATAGCTATGATATCTATTTCTTCGCTGTTTACAAAATACTCAAGAAAATCTTCAACTCCAAGATCAGCACAGTTCCCTACTGTGACAAGCTTCTTTATACCTACACCTAGCACGGCTGCCTGACGAACAAGGTCCGCACCAAGGCCACCACTTTGCATTACTGCACCTATATTACCGGTTACGTAGGGAGCTTGCTCAACAAAGGTAAAATGAGACTCGCTAGAGTGAAATCCAAGACAGTTCGGCCCCACAACTCTGGCATCCTTTTGCCTTGCAAGCTCTACAATCTCCTGCTCTGCAGCTTTTCCTTCAGGGCCAGCTTCGCCAAATCCACTTGTCAGGATCTGCACAAATTTTACAAGGCCCTTGGGCATAGCTTGCATGACAGAATGCACGTTTTCGGCACGCACACTTACAAGGGCATAATCTATTGGTTCAGGCAAAAGGTCTATGCTTGGCACCGCCTTGACTGTTTCTTTAAATTTATCAGGCACTTTGTAGTTGGGATTGACTACGTATACTTTGCCCTTGTAACCGTAAGAAAGTGAGTGCTCTAGTATTTTGGATGCCATTCCACCCTTTGTCGAGACACCAACAAAAGCTACAGACTCGGGATCAAAAAACCTATCAAGATTCGGCAGCTCTACACTCTGAACCTGAGGGCCTTCATTTGCTTCGCACCCAATTCTGGCATCCAAAACAACAGGCATACCATTTACGATCGCAACAGGATTTAAATCAAGCTCAACAATATTTTGTTTTTCATCACTCCAGAGTCCGCCGCTGCCTCCAATTATAAGCAGCATTCTAATTAGCATATCCATATCTACAGGTGCTGAACCTCTGTAGCCAGAAAGCAGCTTGCTTGCTTTTAACTCAGAAAGCATCTGCATTGCATCATCTTTAGTAATAGGACATAGTCTCAATGAAATATCTTTAAGCAGCTCGGTGAAAATTCCGCCTGTACCAACAAGAATGACTTTTCCTAAATTATCTTTTTTCAACCCTATTATCAATTCAAAATCAGGCTTTAGCATGCGCTGCAATATAATTCTCACAGGTTTATCAAGAAGCTGCTTTTTAGCAACTTCTTCTAACCTAGAGATTTCTTCAACCAATTGGGCGCGTGATGAAATACCAACGGCAACTGCACCTATATCGGTTTTATGCACATTGGATAATACGTCCAGCTTAGCAACAAGGGGGAATCCTATCTCGTCTACAGCTTTACTTAAATTGTCATTCCCAGTTTCTACACATATCCAAGGTGCAGTCTGCACACCATGGCTACTTAGCAGGTCAAGTGATTCACTTAGAGTTAGCCATGTAATTGAATCGTGCATCACACCGGATTTATGCCATGCTTTTTTGGGGGTCTTGCCCTTGAATATCTGGTCTGACCAAAGGAAAATCTTAGAGCATCGAGTATGACTTTTCTTGTATCACGTGGATCTATCACGTCGTCAATTCTTATTTCCTGGGCGGGCTTTAGTGGACCACTTAGTGCTCTGAGCTCTTCCACAAGCTGGGCCCGCAGCTCCGGATGATCTGCAAGCTTTTCTTTGTATACTACGTTGACCGCACCCTCAGGTCCCATAGGGCTTACCTCTGCAGTTGGCCAGGCTACAATGATCTCTGGTTGGAATTCAGCCGCACACATGGCATGATATGCTAATCCATAGGCCTTTCTTATGAGTACTGTAAATTTCGGCACTGTAGCTTGTCCTAGTTCATATATGGGTTTCATGCTGTGTCTTACAATACCGCTGCGCTCGGCATCCTTTCCAACAAGGTATCCAGGTACATCAACAAGAAACAAAAGAGGGATATTAAATGCATCACAAAGACTTATGAAGTGGGCCATCTTGTCACTAGATGGCGTATCGAGAACTCCTGCTTTGTAGGCAGGATTATTGGCAATGATGCCTATTGGATATCCACCTATTCGTGCAAGAGTAGTTATGAGGTTTTGTGCAAATTCTGGCTTTAGCGGAAACAGTGAACCTGGGTCGGCAATCCACTCAACCAGCTTCCACATGTTATATGGTCGGTATGGTGCGTCTGGAAGAAGATCTAATACGTCATCGGGCAATCTTTCGTCTCCCTCGGATATATATTCTTTTACCGGTGGCAACTGAGAAGCATTGGACGGGAAAAACGAAAGGAACCTTTTAATTGATGCAATAAGCTCTTGCTCATTTGGAAATCTGGCATCAGCCATGCCAGTTATTCTGCAGTGAACCTCAGCCCCACCAAGTTCTTCCTTAGTAACGATCTCGCCTGTTGCTGCTTCAATTAGTTTTGGTCCAGCCATCCCCATGGATGCGCTCTCAAGCATCGGCACATAATCGGCTATTCCGGCAAGGTTAGCATGACCAGCATAAGCTGGCCCAACAACGGCCGCTATAATTGGGACCCATCCGGACATAAGCGCAAGATCAAAGAATCTATCGTGTCCTTTTGTAGCCTTACTACCCATGCGCTCCTGAACACGTGCACCACCGCCCTCTGTAAAGAAAACAAGTGGATAGCCATACTCAAGAGCAAGCTTCCTTACTCTTGCCATTTTCGCGTCATTTACCGTGCCCATAGAGCCGCCGAGGACTGTAAAGTCGTACGATGCACAGCATACAGGCCTTCCATCACAAAGTCCAATCCCAACAACTACACCATCTCCAGGCCCATGAATACCTTCCATAAGCGGGGTTTCGTTTTGATGATGGCCGAGTATACCAAATTCTACAAAGGTTCCAGGATCAAATAGTGCTTGTATGCGCTCGCGAGCTGTTAACTTTCCCTGGCTGTGCTGTTTCTCAACAGCATCTGGCCTCGCTTCGTCTAGGCTTTGGCGCTTTAGTTCGAGTATGTGCTCTAGTTCTGAGCGCAGCCGTGAAGTGGGTTTGATTGAATCTGATCTTGCCCTTTCATATAATTGACTCATGGAATCATTATGTCGCTATCATGCAGATATATTTCAATAGGGATAAATTTATAGATTTATAGGAAAACTCAATATGAGAACAGAACAGCTCAAATACTTTATTACAATAGCAGAGCTAGGCTCTTTCAGCAAGGCAGCGGATGTACTGAACATATCCCAGCCTTCACTTTCGCTTGCAATTCACCATCTTGAACAGGAACTAAATTGCGTATTACTACAAAGGTCACATGGCGGTGCAACGTTAACAGACATAGGTAAACATGTTTATAAGCATGCCAAGAACATACTCAACTCGCTTGAAGCAATAAAAGATGAAGTTGACAACTACACCAGTCTAAGAAAGGGAAATATTTACCTGGGTTCTGTAAATGCTGGCTCAAACACGCTATTACCCAATGTTCTAAGTACTTTTAATAAGATATATCCAAATATACAAATTAGAGTCAGAGAGACTGGGTCCCTGGATATTGCAACCGCAGTTAGAAATGGGGAGCTACACTTAGGACTTGTTGTCAGATCGCCTGAGCAACCTCAGTTCCTTGAAGGACTAGTAGTTGAAGACCTTATCTCAAGCTCTCTTGTTGTTTGTGTTCCTTCCAAACATAAGTTGAGCAAGAAGTCAGTCATACGAATTGAGGATATAGTATCTGAGCCGTTTATCTTTTTTAGGAAGGGGTACCTAATGCACGAGATTCTAACTTCCCTTATGGCTGGACGTAACACCAAGGCCGTCTACTATACAGACAACACAGAGTCTGCTAAACGAATGGTTGCAAGTGGTGTTGGTTTGATGCTGCTGCCGGAGATGAGCATTGTTGAAGATGCCCTGCTAGCATCGGGATTAATTGTTTACATACCGCTTTCAAGCTCGGCTTCAAAGATTTTCTTGAGTATAGTAAGAAGCCCAGACCAGTATATGCCAGTAGCTGTAAAGGTTTTTGCTGATATGCTGCGAAAAGAGGCTAATGGCTATAAGGCCCACAGCCATTTGTATAAGGCTGATGTTCAGGTATTAACGTAATGCCAGGACACAAACCATAAATTTTAAAACAAGCTTCAAAGCCTGAAAAGTGTGCGCAACGATACTTCAACTGTGATGCCAGTTATTGTAGATGCTGTCACAAGCTGTAGCATATTGTATTTCTGGTTCTCTTCTTGACTGATTAACCCGAGGTTCGCACAATGCTAGTCTAGAAGAGTTATTTTGTTCAGATATTTGCATTAGCATCATAAAAACTTACTTTTTCAACGCACTATCATCATATGCAACGTGAGTACACACTCCTTGTTGGACTGGGCAAATTCCTCTTTATTATCAGTAAGGCCAAACATTTTGAGATTGGATGAAACTACGTTCCCTAGCGCCTTGGTTGGCGCTGATGATTAAGCGGATAGCTACTGAAAATAAGTTATTATCCACCGATTAAATTTTGCGCCAGCTTTCACGCGTAAAAACTTACTTTTCTTACATAGCAGTGCTTTGATAAGACTTTTGCCAGTATAACCTACAGTTTAACGTCATAAAAAGTTCAATTATGACTAGTTCGTTAACTTACTAAGATCATTCTTAAGCTTATATACTGGATAAAGAGGTGACAGTTCGCTAGGGTCTTCCATCGGGAAGGGAACTTTGTTCAAGGCACACCTAAGGACAACCATATTCTTGCTGCCTTGTCCTGCTAATTCGTTTTTGCAGCTTTCAAACTCTTCGTCAAAATTTGCATCGCGGTACGTATATGTGTCTTCTGCTTTAAATGACACGCAGTTAAACCCGGTGCTAGCAAGTGCGCCTTTTAGTATCTTGGTTACATAGTATTACCGATGGTATCCCGAACATATTTAAAATATCGCAATAACCTTGAAGACTCTTTTTGCCTTCAGCTAATACAGCTGTTATGTCGAGCTCTGCATGACTATTTTTTCAAAAAGCCTTGGGCAGGCAAATTTGAGTAACCCAATATTCAGTGTCACCTTCACATACGACAACCGCGTTCGAAAATAGTGCTTGTCTAAGCATTAAATTTTTCACCAGAGTCTTAGTTGCACGTTCATTTGACGAAATATTAACCGCTGCATGTACCGATGACTTATTGCCATTACTCGCAATACGTATCACTTTAATATCGGCATCTAGATCAACAAAAAATGGAGAATGCGTTACAAGGATTATTTGATTGTTCTTAGACACACGTCTAAACTCTGCAAGTAACTGTCGTTGCCGAGTTGGGTGTAAGTTTTGCCCAGGTTCAACTAAAGTATTACCTTGTCTTGCACGTTTCCTAATATTACAAGTATTGAAAATACTTCAAGATCCCCAGCAGCTATATCATCGCAAGTTAGAAATTTATCTCCATGATTGTTTTTTTGCTGGAGAAACAAAAGTTTAAAACCAAGTTCATTGTTTCGCTTAGTCTGCACTACATGAGGTTTGAGTCCTACCAGGTTCTGCATCGCTTCTATTATGCATTGACTCAAGTTGTACAGCTCAGGCTTGTCGGAAGTTGACCAGTTAAAGAACTTCTTTGCGGCAAGTTCATTGTCAAAACTTTGATCCGCCGAGCTTTCAGACGTATCAGCCTTATCTGGTTGCTCTGTTTTAGAAACCTCTATTACCTTGGAGGCTTACCTCTCCACTGCTCTAGTACAATCAGTGACTTGTTGAAAATGTAGTCGATTAGATATTTATAGGAAATGCTCTGCTTCGTAGAAAAGTGGGCAATAACCTCTGAAAACAACCGATACTTTTCAGTGCATCGTACGTTCTCAAGCTCAGCCTGGTCTCTTAGCCTATTTGTGCCGAGGCTAGGCAATCCCATACTATGTAAAGATTGAAGCGTTTGTGCAACATACGGAGATTACGGAGCATCTAAATCTCGGGAACTCTCAACAATTTCTTGTAGTAGGCGTGACAAGTTTTGTCCATTTACACTTGTCCTATGTGAGTGTGTGATTATATTGTTAAGGAGCCTCACCACGATAGGAACATTTCCCCCATGATCCTTCAAGCTTGAGGTTCCAATGTCTACTTTGCTGAAATGTGCTTTCGAGTACCAAGTTTCTTATTGTCGGAATGTCAATATTTTGTTTTTGCAGGATATCATCAGAGATAACGTACTCTCTTATAGTACAGGCCACATTATAATCATCATAATCAGAGGAAATTAAAGCGAAAGCTAACCATGCTTGCATGATTTGCTTTTCTTTATCGTTAAACTCGATCTCTAAGTTTATAGAAAAGGGCCGATTACTATCGTGTGCATACCGCTGAACATCTTCTTGCTTCTGTTTCGCAAGCAAACGTGAGACCAACCTCAGAGCCCTTATAATATTTGTTTTACCGGCACCATTTGGACCAACAATGACATTAGGTTGCTCGAAGGGCAGTTCGCACTTATCCTGATACGTCAAAAAATTCTCAAATTGTACTTTTGTTATTCGCATTTATGTTTATTATACTATTCAACTCAATAAAAGCTACCTAACCGTATATGATCTTCGAAACTGGATTCTATGTTTATGCGTCTACATTGATAGTGTCTTAATAGATAAATCGTGCCTGAATTTTTGGGTCTCATCCGTCGAGGCCACAGTTCAACAAACTG
>Ga0167615_1000036_pt1 | contig 52111 bp, 45 predicted proteins | sample BED_Mat_host_9_1_FD_111800 | JGI IMG/M metagenome (GOLD analysis project Ga0167615, IMG submission 111800) | Extremophilic microbial mat communities from Yellowstone National Park, USA - BED_Mat_host_9_15 (v2) (version 2) | ecosystem: Environmental > Aquatic > Thermal springs > Hot (42-90C) >... | reverse complement strand
TTGAAGATCTCTTTAAAAAATGCGTGCAATGCGCAATTGGACTTGCTATACTAGGGGTGTCCTTGGTTCTACACCTGCTACTGGCCCGCATCGATCGACACCGTTCGATGCGGGCATTCTCTAGGTCTTCTCAGGGAGGTACAAATGGTGCGAAAAATGAGAAAACGAGCGCTTGTTTCTGGCGCAGCTGCAGCTGCCATTGTGCTGGGGGTGACCGGGTGCGGCACGGCTGCCAACAACGCTTCGTCCACCACATCTTCTTCGAACGGAGCGACTGCGGCCAGTGCTTCCGCGGGCGAGGCCAGCGTCAACCCTGCGGGCGTGATCGATTACGCGCTGCCTCCGCAGACGGACCTCAACTGGTTCCTTCCCATTTTCAACGCGGCGAACGATTCGCTGTATAACGCCCAGATCGTCGATCAGATGTACATCCCGATGTTGGTGCTGAACAACGACTACAGCATCAACTGGCAGGATTCCATTGCGAAAAACATCACGTACAACAAGCAGGGTACCGTTTACCACATCTTCCTGAACCCGAAGTGGAAGTGGTCGAACGGCCAGCCGGTGACGTCGAAGGACGTCCTCTTTACGTGGAATGTGATTAAGGCGGCTTCCGCGTCGAACGCGCCGAGCCCGTGGCCGTTTGTGGGCGTGGGCACCGGAGACATCCCGAACGGCGTGAAGAGCGTGGTCGCCAACGGGCCGTATGAGGTGACCATCACCCTCAAGCAGCCTGCGAACCAGCAGTGGTTCATCTATAACGGCATCATTCAGCTCACGCCGCTTCCTGCTTCCTATATGGACGTCAAGTCGAACATCGTCGACGAGATCAAGTATCTGGGTAACAACGCGACCAATATGATGTTCGACAAAGTCGTGGACGGCCCGTTCAAGCCGCTTCTGGCGAAGGACAAGCAGGAGTGGGTCATTGTTCCGAACCCGAGCTACGCGGGCCACAAGCCTCAAGTGAGCAAGATTGTGTTCCAGTATGAGGGCTCCAACGAGGCCGAGTTTGCGGCGCTCCGCAGCGGCCAGATCAACGTGGGCTACCTGGATCAGTCGCAGCTCGGTTCCGAGTCGGCGCTCACGTCGATGGGCGATACGGTGACGCCGGAGTATGCGTTCGGCATCTTCTGGATTGAGATGAACATGTACAAGGGCTCGCCGAATGCGAGTGTCTTTGACCAGTTGCCGGTCCGCCAGGCGCTGCAGATGGCGATTGACCGCGAGACCATTGTGAAGGACATCTACAAGGGCTTCGCGGTGCCGCTCTACGGCCCGATTCCGCCGCAGCCCGCGACGAAGTTCTACGATCCGGCTGTGAACGGCCTGTACAGCTTCAACCTCGCCAAGGCGAAGCAGCTGCTCGAGAGCGCGGGTTGGCACATGAAGAACGGCGTCATGACGAACGCGCAGGGCAAGAAGCTCAGCCTCACCATGATGTATGTCACGGGCAGCGAGTCGACGCAGCAGGAGGCCGAGCTCGTGCAACAGGACTTCGGGCAGATCGGCGTGAAGGTGACGCTCAAGGGCGAGCCGTTCTCGCAGTTCATCTCCATCACGTCCGATCCGTCGAACCACTCCTGGGATCTCGCGCTTGGCTCCGGCTGGGTGTACAACGGCCCGGGCTTCTATCCGTCCGGCGAAGGTCTGTTCAACACGGGTGCGCCGAGCGGCACGGGCTTCAGCGATCCGAAGGAAGATCAGCTGATCAACGCGACGCACCAGCCGTACCCGACGGATGCCGAAACGATGAAGGTGTTCGACCAGTACGAGATGTACACGGCGAAGGTCCTGCCGTTCCTGTGGACGGTCAACCCAGCCTCGCTCGTCGTCGTGGCGCCGCACGTGCAGGGTGTGCTGCAGCACCTGAACGCCGCGGATGGCCTGCCCGAGATGCAGTACTGGTACGTGACGAAGTGAGTTTTTCGCTCCGTGCGCCTGCCGAGAGGCAGGCGCTCTTGCTTTTGGTCCAGGTTGGCCCGTTGACGCCGACGCGCGCAGCCGGTTCTGAAAGGCTTCATGCCGCTTGCATAACGTAACAATGTTATGTTACGATCGCGGCGTGGAGATGGTGCTTCATGGAGGACGAACTGATCTCGAAAAAGGAACTCCTCGACATCACGGGTATCTCCTACGGCCAACTGTACCGGTGGAAGCGCAAAAAGCTGATCCCGGAGGAGTGGTTCATTCGAAAGTCCACGTTCACCGGCCAGGAGACGTTCTTTCCGCGCGACAAAATTCTCAGTCGCATCGAGCAGATCAAGCAGTGGAAAGAGGATGTCCCTCTCGATGAGCTGGCGAAGCGGCTGTCTCCGGACGGAATTGACGTCGAGCGGACGGGCGCGGACCTCGTTCGGCTCGGCATCGCGAGCCCTCCTGCTCTGCGCCTGTATGAGGAGGCTCACCCTCGCGCTCGCGTGCTCGCGTTTCGCGAAATTGTCTGCGCGCACCTGGTGCACGAGGCCATCGCGAGCGGCCAGGTCAGCCTGGACGAGGCGAGGCAACTCATCCCCATGTTCGAACATAGCGTAACAATGTTTCGTGACATGCAAGTGCGGCTCGATCTCGTCCGCAAACTCGGCGTCGGCATCTGGCTGGCGCGGGCGCCCAACGCGGAAGTCGTGATCGACCCGCAGGCGAACGTCGCGTTTTCCGCCGATGTGGCGAGCGCGGTGGAGCAGCTGAAGCTCAAATTGATGGGACGCACCTGAGGCGTCTACGTATGGGGGGAATCGCATATGGCTGAGGATCTCGAGGTTTCCGGTCGTGCCACGCTTGGGGGTGGCGCGTATCGCAAGGTCGAGGTCAACGGGACGGCCAAGATGCAGGGCGACGTGTCGTGCGAGCGTTGTGAGGTCAATGGCAGCGCGCACGTCGGCGGGCGGATGGACGTGACAGAGAAGTTCGAGGTGAATGGCCGCGTGACCGTGAATGGAAGCATCAGGGCGGGGGCGTTTGAAGTGAACGGCTTGTGCGATGTGGCGGGCGAGTGCGAGATCGACGACGAGGCCGAGATCGCCGGCATGGCGAAAATCGGGCGCGGGTTGAAAGCCGGTCGCGTACACGTCGGCGGCCGCGCGCGGGTCGGAGGGCCCATCGAAGCGGACCGCATTTGCGTCACGGGCAGCGTCGAATGCCGGGCGCTGATGAACGCGGACGAGATCGAATTCGAACTGATGGGTAAGTCGAGGGTGCGGGAGATCGGCTGCACGACCATCACGACCCGCGTCGGCAAGGGAGGTTGGTTTTCGAAGCCGCGCCTCGAGGTGGAGGTGATTGAAGGGGACCGCATCGAGGTGGAGGCGGTTCTCGCGCGCCGCATTCGGGGCGACGTCGTCGTGTTGGGAGACGGCTGCGAGGTGGATAGGGTCGAGTATCGCACGGCCTTCGAGCGGCGGGGCTCGGCCGTGGTGGGCGAATCGGTGCAGTTGTGAGGAGGAGATGCCGATGCAAAGCGGCTCCAAGCTTGACAAACCCCATTTGACGGTGATGGGCGAATCGACCTCCGCGGGCGGCGAATTCGGGCGGGTGCGAATCCTGGGGCAGGCCGTCGTCCAGGGACGCTTGGTGTGCGAGCGACTCCGGGTCATGGGGGAGATGGAGGCGAATGGGGACGTCTCGGCGGACGAGGCAAGCATCATGGGGCAGATGACGTGCCGAGCGAATCTTCTCGTCTCCAGGCTCGACGTGAAGGGGATGCTCGTCTGCGACGGCCACCTGTCCGCGGGCGAATTGAAGACGGCGGGCGAGGTGAAGGTCCGCGGGAATTGCGAGGCGGATCGCGCCCTGATCCGCGGTGCCATGACCGTGGATGGGCTGTTTTCCGCGGATGAAGCGCGGATTCGGCTACACGGGGACTGTCGCGCGCGGGAGATGGGCATGGGGCGGCTCGCGGTCGAGTTGCCGCGCTATCCGTGGGGCGCCGAGATGAGGCGTCACGGCACGCTCGAGGTGGACGTGATAGAGGCGGATGAGGTCCATCTCGTCCACACAAAGGCCCGCGTGGTCCGCGCGAAGGTGGTGCGGCTCGGCCCTGGTTGCGCCATCGAGTGCGTCGAGTACACCGACGCGTATGAGGCGCACCCGAGTGCTCGCGTCGGACGGGTCATGGCAGCGGGGGTGGCGGAATGACGGAGAGGGAGATGCGGATGCGTGGAGCATCCAAGCAAGGGCTGGTCGTCCTGGCGCTCTTGCTTGGCATTTTTGTGGCGGCCATGGACAACACGATTGTGGCCACCGCGACGGGCAACATCGTCGCGCACCTGGGCGGCCTCGAGCAAATTGTGTGGATCACGGCCGCGTACATGTTGACCGAGATGGCTGGGATGCCGATTTTCGGGAAGCTATCCGACATGTACGGGCGCAAGCGGTTTTTCATGTTTGGCATTGCGGCGTTCCTCATCGGCTCCATCCTGTGCGGCACGGCGCAGAACATGACCGAACTCGCCATCTGTCGCGCCATCCAGGGCATCGGCGGCGGCGCGCTCATGCCCATTGCGTTCACCATCATCTTTGACGTGGTGCCGCCGAAGGAGCAGGGCAAGTTCTCAGGGCTCTTTGGCGCGGTCTTCGGCATGGCGAGCATCTTCGGTCCGCTTCTCGGCGCGTACATCACCCAGCACTGGTCGTGGCGGATCGTCTTCTACATCAACGTGCCGATTGGCGCGTTGGCGTTCCTGCTCATCCTGTTCTCCTACCGCGAGTCGGCGCGGCACGGCCGGCAGGCCATCGACTGGCTCGGCATCTTCACGCTGGTGCCGGGCGTGACGGCGCTCACGTTCGCGCTGGAATTCGGCGGACAGACGTATCCGTGGACCTCGGCGCCCATTCTCGCGGGTTTCGCGGTGGCCGCGGTGCTCCTCGCGCTCTTTTTCGCCGTGGAGTTGCGGGCGAAAGAGCCGGTCGTCTCGCTCCACCTGTTTCGCAGGCGATCCTTCGCCGTCTCGAACGTGGCGGGCATCTTGAGCGGCAGCGCGTACATCGTCGCGGTCGTGTGGGTGCCGATTTACGTGCAGGGCGTGCGCGGCGGATCGCCCATCGATGCGGGACTATTCCTCCTGCCGATGATGGTCGGATCGTCCGCGTCCGCAGCCGTGGCGGGGCGCTTCGCGAGTCGAGCGCCTTATCGCACCGTGCTGTTGCCGTTCGCCATCGTCTTCGGCGCCGGCATCGCGCTGCTTCTCGGGCTCCAGGCAGACACGCCGACGTGGCGCGTGATCCTCGACATGGCCGTGGTGGGGCTTGGCATCGGGCCGTTCTTCTCCGTCACCGGCATGGCCGCGATGGGCGATCTCGACGCGCAAAATCGCGGCGCGGGCAGCTCCACCAACAGCTTCGTCCGCGAACTCGGGATGACGGTCGGCATCGTGATTTACGGCGCCATTCAGAAGCACGCATTTGCCTACCAGGTGGCTCAGGCGTTTCGCGGCGTTCCGCAAGCTGGCGCGTTCAGCCACATGGATCCTCGCGCCATCATGTCGCCTGAGACGCGCGACCACATGCCCGGCTTTGTGCTGCAGAAGCTCACAGACGCGCTGAATCAGTCCATTCACTCCGCGTTCCTTTGGGATCTCGTTCCATGTGTGCTGACCGTGGTGGCCGTTTGGATGTTTGGCACATCTCGCTTTCGGGCGCCGGCCTGGTCCAACGCTCGAGGCGGCGAGACGGTTGAATGACGTCAAATCCCATGTGAGGAGAGAGCGCGATGTTCCGGGTATTCCGATGGCCGGCGTTCACCTCCGTCTGGCTGGGGCAGATCTTGTCGCAGGTCGGCACGCAACTGTTCTTCATCATGGCGTATTGGGAACTGCAGCTCCGCTCGCCATACCTGTTGTCCGCAGCGGGCCTGACGCTGACGCTTCCCAACCTTCTCTCCGCCGTGGGCGGCAGCCTCGTGGATCGCTGGGACGCCCGTTTCGTGATGCTTTGGACCGATCTCGTCCGCGCTGCGGTCTCGCTGTTCGGCGCCCTGGCCTACGCGTTGTGGCCCCGCGCGTTTGTGCCCGTGACGCTCGTCATTCTGGCCGCGCACGGCCTCGGCGGCAGCCTGTTTACGCCAGCGGAGAGCGTGATCCTGCCGCGCCTGGTGCCTGACGAGGAACTGGTGGCGGCCAATGGCCTTTCCATGACCACATCTCGATTGGCCGTCTCCGTCGGCGCGGCCGTCGGGGGCGCGTCGATCGCGGCCATCGGCGTCCCATGGATCGCCGCCATCGACGGCCTCGCTTTTCTCGCGAGTGCCGCCGCCGTGGCGAATGTCATCCGCCTGTGGCGGCGGGAAGGGCGAACGTGGCGAGAGCGCGCTGCAACGGCCCGGCCGAAGACCTCCATGGTTTCGCAGATGATGGAAGGGTGGCGCGCCCTCGCCGGCATTCGCTGGTACGCGGCCGTCCTGCCGCTCATCGTCATCCTGAACTTCGCCTTCGCCGGCATGGACGTGCTGTTGTCCGTGTGGACGCATCGCGTGTTGCATGGTGGCGCTGCGCAATTCGGCGCCCTGAACGCGACCCTGTCCTTCGGTCAGCTGCTTGGCAGCCTCTGTGCGGGCCTCGCCGCGAAGATGAACGCGCGCACGGGACTTCTCACGTTTGGCGGTTTGACGTCGGCGTCGATCCTCGCGTTCAGCTTCTCCCGCTCTGTGCCGTTCTCGCTCGCCACAAGCGTGGTGGAGGGCGTGTCCATTGCCATCATCAACGCCATCGGTTTCGCCCTCATGCAGCGCGCCATCCCCGACGACGTGCGGGGGCGCGCGTTTGGCCTGCTCTACTCGTTTGCGGGTGCAGCCACGCCGCTCGCCAACGGGCTCGCCGGCGTCTCCCTGCGCGTGGTGCCCATCGCGGCGTGGATGTGGCTCTGCTCCGCCGCGTGCGCCGCGCTCACCGTCGGCTGGTGGCGGGCCGTCCCGCGCCACGACGCCGCAGGCCAACCCGCTTCGGGTGCGGCGCCGAACGCGTGATGCCTCGCCACCCGTGCAAACAGGCCGTCCGACCTGATATACTGGATTCGAATGTTTACAAAATCGCTTGGAGGAGTCGGCTGCATGGCGAAGCGCTTGATTTTCGGCCATCGAAATCCAGATACCGACGCGATCACGTCCGCGATCGCATACGCTCACCTGAAGCGCGAACTGGGGGAGGACGTGGAGCCCGTTGCGCTCGGCGAGCCGAACCCTGAGACGCAGTTCGTCCTGAGCCACTTCGGCGTGGCCGCACCGCGCGTCGTCGAGGGCGTGGCAGGCGAAGTGGACGAGGTCATCTTGGTGGATCACAACGAGCGCCAACAGAGCGCGCCGGACGTCGACCAGGTGAAGGTGGTGGAGGTCATCGATCACCACCGCATCGCGAACTTCGAGACAGCGGACCCGCTTTACTACCGCGCGGAGCCGGTCGGGTGCACGGCCACCATTCTCAACAAGCTGTACAAAGAGAAGAACGTGTCCATCCCGCGCCACGTGGCTGGCATCATGCTCTCCGCCATCATCTCGGACACCCTGCTCCTCAAATCGCCGACCTGCACGGAGGAGGACGTGAAGGCGGCGCGCGAGCTCGCCGAGCTCGCTGGCGTCAAACTTGAGGAGTACGGCCTTCAGATGCTCAAGGCGGGCGCGGATCTCAGCCAGAAGACCGTCGACGAACTGCTGACCCTCGACGCGAAGGAGTTCCAGATGGGCCATGCGAAGGTCGAGATCGCGCAGGTGAATGCGGTGGACGTCAACGACGTGCTCGCGAAGAAGGGCGAGATCCTGCAGGCCATGGAGAAGAAGGTCGCCGAGAAGAATCTGGACCTGTTCTTCTTTGTGGTGACCGACATCCTGAACAACGACTCGGTGGGTCTCGCCGTGGGGCGCGCGGCGCACGCGGTCGAGGAGGCGTACGGCGTGAGGCTCGAGGATCATCAGGCCCTGCTGAAAGGCGTCGTGTCGCGCAAGAAGCAGATTGTGCCCGTGCTCACGGAGGCGCTCTCGAAGTAAGTCCGCGACAACATCAGATGGCTGCCGATGTGGCGGCGCGTTTGCGAGGTTCAGACTGGAAACCTGCCGTGCCCGATGGGGTGCGGCTTTTCTTTTGGAGATGACAACATGACCCATGTGCTCCATGTGTTGAGCGATCGCGCCCGCGGCGCGAAGGTTCCGCTTGAGGAGGCCCTGTGGCTCGCGGCTTTGGGCGGGGCGGACGTGATTCAAGTCCGCGAAAAGAAGGCGCCGGCGCTCGCGGTGTTTGAATTCGCGCGCGAGCTTCTGGCGCGGCTGCGCGAGGCGGGATCGGGCGCGCGCGTGCTCGTGAACGATCGCCTGGACGTGGCCCTGGCGGCGGGCGCGGACGGCGTGCACCTGGCCGCTAAGTCGCTGCCGGTCGCGGCTGCGCGCGAGGTGGTGCAGCGCGCGGGCGGCGGGCTTCTCCTCGGTTGCTCCGTGCACTCGCTCGAAGAGGCGCGGGCCGCCGAGGCGGCGGGCGCCGACTACGTCACCTTTGGCCACATCTTCCCCACCGCATCACACCCGGGCCTGCCGCCGAAGGGCGTGCGGGAACTCGCCCGGGTGGTCGAGGCGCTCGCCATCCCGGTGGTGGCCATCGGCGGGATTGACGCGGGGAACGTGGCCGAGGTGTTGGCCACGGGCGCAAGCGGCGTGGCCGTCATTGGCGCGGTGGTGGAGGCCGCGGATCCGCGCGCGGCCGCGGCGAGGCTCAAGGAGGCCATGGCGCGATGTGCCGCGGCGCCGAAGGTGCCGTTTCCGGCGGCGGGAGGAGGTGTGCGGAATGCGGGCGTATGACGCCGTGGTGGTGGGCGGCGGCGCCATCGGCATGGCGTCGGCGCGGGCCCTGGCGGGCGAGGGACTGTCCGTGGCCGTGATCGACCGCGGCCGGCTGGGGGGCGAGGCCTCGAGCGCGGCTGCGGGCATGCTCGGCGCGCAGCTCGAGGCGCACGCGCCGGATGCGTTTTACGCGCTGTGCCGGGAGAGCCGGGCGATGTACTCGAACTTTGCGGCGGCGCTCCTCGAGGAGACGGGCATCGACGTCGAGTGGGTGGAAAATGGCATCCTGCAGCTCGCGCGCTCGGAGGGCGTGGCCGCGGCGCTCAGGGAGCGGATGAGATGGCAGCGCGCGGCGGGCGATGAGGCGGTGTGGCTCGATCCGGCAGAGGTGCGGGCGCTCGAGCCCGCAACCGCGGACGACGTGCTTGGCGCGCTCTATCTGCCGCGCGACGGCAACGTCCACGCACCGAGGCTCAGCGCGGCGCTCAGGGCGTGTGTGGCTGGCCTGTGCGACGTGTACGAGGGCGAAGAGGTCGTGGCCGTCGAGCGTGCGGGCGCGGGTTGGCGCGTGCGCGGCGCGCGGGACGTGTACGCGGCGGACCGGGTGGTGCTGGCGGCCGGCGCGTGGGCATCTCCTTTCCTCCGCGCGCTCGGGATTCCGCTCGAGGTGCGCCCGGTGAAGGGGCAGATGTTGGCCTTGCGACCGCCGCGCGGCGCCGCCTTGCGCCGAACGGTGTACGACGCCGGCACGTATCTCGTGCCGAAGCGGGATGGGACGGTCGTCGTCGGCGCGACGGAGGAGCCGGACGCGGGCTACGACAAGCGCAACACGGTGGACGGCCTCGCGGCGCTTGCCGCCAAGGCGCTCGGCGCGGTGCCCGGCCTTCGCGGCGGCGAGTGGGTGCGCGCCTGGAGCGGCCTTCGCCCGCGGCTCACGGGCGAAGCGGCCGATCCCGTCATTGGCCCGTGGCCTGGCGCCGAGGGCATCATCCTCGCTGTCGGCCACTTTCGCAACGGGGTGTTGCTCGCGCCCATCACGGGCCGCATCGTGGCGAGCGCCGCGCTCGGGCGCGAGCCCGAGGATCTCTGGCTGCCGTTTTGGCCGCCCGCGCGTTTTGCGGCTCGGGGAGGTGATGTGCGTGCGAATACGCCTGAACGGTAAGGACGTCTCCCTTCCGGATGGCCTCACGGTGCGCGATCTCGTCCGCCACTACGATCTCGACGGCGAGCCGGTGGCCATTGAGCGGAATGGCCAGATTGTGGACCGAGAGGCGTTCGACACCGAAGTGATCCAGGAGGGCGACGTCGTCGAGATGGTTCGATTCGTCGGCGGCGGCTGATGGCCCTTCGGCCGTTGACAGATGCCGCTTGCCGCGCGGGCCGCTTGCCGGGAAGCACGCATCCGCGCGGGAAGGGCGCGCTGAGCAAACGTCCCCCGCGCCGGCGGATCGCCAAGGCGAAGACATCCATCCGTACGTGGAGAGGAGCAAGTTCCCCATGGAACCTTTGCGGATTGCAGGACGCTCGTTTCAGTCCCGGCTCATGGTGGGCACGGGCAAGTACGAATCGCTCGAGGTCATGCGCGAAGCGCTCGCTGCCTCGGGCGCCGAGATCGTCACCGTCGCCGTGCGACGGGTGAATCTCGAGGCTCGCGAGACGTCCATCCTGTCCTACATCGATCTCGAGCGCTACACGCTGTTGCCGAACACCGCGGGCTGCCACACGGCCGAAGAGGCCGTCCGCACGGCGCGGCTGGCGCGGGCCGCGGGGCTGTCGAACTGGGTGAAGCTCGAGGTCATCCCGGATGACGGCACCCTGCTTCCGGATCCCATCGCGACCGTGGAGGCCGCCGAGATCCTCGTCAAGGAGGGCTTCGTCGTGCTTCCCTACACCACGGACGATCACGTCGTCGCCCGGCGGCTGTTGGAGGTTGGCTGCGCGGCCGTGATGCCGTACGGATCCGCCATCGGCACGGGGCGCGGCCTCGAGGCGGTGGAGCGGATTGCGCGCATCGTCGACGAGATCCGCGGCCGCGTGCCGGTGGTGGTGGACGCGGGCATCGGCGCCCCGTCCGACGCCGCGCTCGCGATGGAGACCGGCGCGGACGCCGTGCTCGTCAACACCGCCATTGCCCGCGCGGGCGATCCCGTCGCGATGGCGCGGGCGATGCGCATGGCCGTCGAGGCCGGCTATCTCGCGCGCCGCGCCGGCCGCATCCCGAAGTCGAGCACACCTTCACCGTCGAGCCCGGAGGCGGGCGTCGTCGGCCGGAGCTGAAGGGATGGCTGCGGTATGACGGAGTTCGCATTCAACAGCCGCTATTCGCGCCAGATTCGCTTTCGGCACATCGGCGAGGCGGGCCAGGAGCGGATCTCGAGCGCACGCGTGGCCGTGGTGGGGCTCGGCGCGCTCGGGACCGCGAGCGCCGCGCAGCTCGCGCGCGCCGGCGTGGGCTACCTGCGGCTCATTGACCGGGACGTCGTCGAGATCACGAACCTGCAGCGCCAAATGCTCTACACCGAGGAGGACGCCCGCAACGCCACGCCGAAGGCCATCGCGGCGCGCGACGCGCTTGCGGCCGCCAACAGCAGCATCGCCATCGAAGCGGTGGTGGACGATCTCGACGCCTCCAATGCGGAGCGCCTCCTCGCCGACGTGGACGTCGTGATCGACGGAAGCGACAACTTTGAGGTCCGGTACTTGATCAACGAGGTGGCGGTCAAGCACGGCATTCCATGGGCCTACGCGGGCGCGGTGGAGGCGCATGGCACGAGCGCGTTCTTGCGGCCCGGCCGCACGCCGTGCCTGGTGTGTCTCGTGGGCCACGGCGCCCGGGTGGGGTATGACACGTGCGACACGGTCGGCGTCATCGCGCCCATCGTTCAGTGGATGGCGTCGTACCAGGTGGCGGAGGTGCTGAAGTACCTCGCGGGCCGTGAGGACGCCCTGTCGAACGCCATCCTCCAAGCCGACGTGTGGCAGACCGATGTCCGGCTCATCCGCATGGGCGGCCCCAAGCCCGACTGCCCCTGCTGCGCGCGGAGGGAGTTTGTGGCCCTCAGCGCGGGCCGTCGGGCGCTTTCCGTCACGTTCTGCGGTCGCCAGACGATTCAGGTGCGGCCCGAGGCGGATGTGGCGCTTTCGCTCGAGGCGCTCGCCGAGCGCCTGCGACCGCTTGGCGCCGTGCGCGCGAACGACGCCCTGCTGCGATTTGAGGCGGATGGCGTGATCCTCACCGTGTTCCCGAACGGCCGCGCGCTCGTGCATGGCACGGACGATCCCGCCCGCGCCCGCTCGCTTTACGCGCAGTACATCGGCATGTGATGCCTGAAGACACCTAGAGCGGCAGCGTCAACTGGACGCAGCGAAGCCCGGGCGCGGCAGGTTTCGGTTCACCGCGCGCCCCTTCGGTTTGTGCGGCCGGCTCGTCGCCCGGTGCGTCCGCGGGCACCTGCCGCGGCGCGAGCCCCGCCGCCCGCCTGGCGAGCGCCTCCACCGCGTGCAATCGCTCGGCGTACGCGCGCGGTGGATAGGCGCGGCCTGCGTACAAGCGCTCGTACCGCGCCACCATCGCCGGATACGCGCGCCTCAGGACAGCGAAGAACCACGGCTTGACCTCGGGCGCCAACCGCAGAGGCGACACCATTGCATCCGCGGCGCCTGCCGCCCGCGCGGCCTGCATGACGGCCGCGATGGACGCCACGTCGTCTGTCAGATAAGGGAGCACCGGCGCCACGAAGACGCTCACCGGGAGCCCGGCCTCCGCGAGCTGCGCCAACGCGCGCAGCCGGACGCCAGGCGGCGGCGTGGCGGGCTCAAACGCGCGCCAGATCTCGGCATCGAGCGTGTGCAGGCTCACGTGCACGCCCTCCAGCCTGGCGCGCTTCAACAGGTCGAGATCTCGCAGCACGAGCGGCGATCTCGTCGTGATGCTGAACCGGACGCCGTAGCGGACGAGGACCTCGAGGCACCGGCGCGTGATGCCAAAGCGCGCCTCGGCCGACTGATACGGGTCCGTCGCCGTGCCGATGGCCACGGTGCCGAGCGAAGCGGCCATCCGCTCGACATCTCCCCCGGCCCGCGCGAGCCGCGCGCTGAGCTCCGCCTCGAGGACGGCCGGGAGCTCCTGCTTCACGTGGATGCGCGAGCGGAACGTGTCGTCCGCATGGTACCCGAGATACTCGTGCGTGCCTCGGGCATAGCAGAAGGCGCACCCGTGCCCACAGCCTCGGTACGGATTCAGCGACCACGCAAACGGCATGCTCGCGGCGCGAACCCGGTTCAGCGCCCGCTTCACATCCAGACGAAGAAACTTCGGAGCCTCCATCCCGGCACTCCTCCTCGGCGAGACCTGTGCGAAACCGAACATATGTTCTGATCTCAGTATACTTCCCCTTCCCTCGTTTCGCAAGCTCCTCGCAACTTCCAGGTGAAACACCATCCTGTGTGTGCTACTGTATATACAGTTGATTAAACAGCGTTGTGCGCCTGGCGACGCGGCGAGGCGCATCAAGGGAGGCGTGAGGGCGATGTGGCTCGACGTGGTGACGCGCGATCTCGTCCGCCTCGCGCTCGCCGAAGACCTGGGCCGGGGCGATCTCACAACCGAAGCCGTCATCCCGGCAGATGCGACGGCGCGCGCGAGCGTGTGGATCAAAGAACCGTCCAGGGTGTGCGGCACAGAGGTCGCCGCCTGGGTGTTTCACGAGGTGGACCCGCGACTCCAGGTCACCGTCCTGTGCCCGGACGGGATCGATCTCGACGGCTCCAGCGTGGTGATGCGGGTGGAGGGCGCGGCGCGGTCCATTCTCGGCGCGGAGCGCACGGCGCTCAATTTTCTGTCCCGCCTGACCGGCATCGCCACCGCGGCGCGCGACGCCGTCCGCGAGGTCGAGGGGACGATCGCGCGCATCCTGGACACGCGCAAGACCACGCCGGGATGGCGGGCGCTCGAGAAGTACGCGGTCCGCGTGGGCGGCGCCTGGAATCACAGGTTTGCCCTCGACGACATGGTGCTCATCAAGGACAACCACATCGCCGTCGCGGGCGGCGTCCGGGAGGCCGTCTCGCGCGCAAAGGCGCGGGCTGGCTTTGCCCACAAGGTCGAGGTGGAAGTGGAATCCCTGGATCAGCTGGAGGAGGCCATCGCGGCGGGCGCCGACGTCGTCCTCCTCGACAACATGGATCTCGAGACCATGCGCGAGGCGGTGCGGCGCACCGGCGGCCGCGTGCCGCTTGAGGCGTCGGGCAACATGCGGCCGGGCCGGCTGAGAGCGGTGGCGGAGACGGGCGTCGACTTCATTTCCATGAGCCACATCACCATGCGCGCCCAGGCTGTGGACGTGGGGCTCGACATTGAGATGGACCTTGGGTGAGGAGGTGCCGCGATGGAGGCGGCTGGTGTCGTGATGGTTGGTGCCGGGATCGCAGGGCTCACCGCCGCGCTCGCTGCGGCAGAGACGGACGACGTCTGCGTCCTTGCCGGCGGCGGGCCAGAGGCGTCGAGTTCGTCGCGGGCACAGGGGGGCCTCGCGGCCGCGGTGGGCGAGGGGGATGACCCCCATCTGCACGCCGAAGACACGCTGCGCGCGGGCGCCGGTCTGTGCGATGCCGAGCGCGTTCGCCAGCTCGCGGCGGCGGCGCCGTCGGTCGTCGAGTGGCTCGCGCAGCTCGGCGTTCCGTTCGATCGCGACCCGTCCGGGCGGCTCGCGCTCGGGCGGGAAGGCGGGCACGCGCGTGCGCGCATCGTTCACGCGGGCGGGGACGCCACCGGGCGGTTCATCACCGAAGCGCTCTGGCAGGCGGCGCTGCGCCATCCGCGGATCGAGATCCGGCAGGAGCACTGCGTCGGCATCGCGCGGGATGCCAGCGGGCGGGCCGTCGGCGCCTGGACCTGGGACGGGGCGCGTCACCGACTCGTCGGGGCTCGGCGCGCCGTGGGCCTCGCCACGGGCGGCGTGGGAGCCCTGTTCGGCCGCACGTCCAATCCGCCGAGCGCGGTCGGTGCAGGCGTCGCGCTCGCCTATCACGCGGGCGCCACGCTCGCCAATCTTGAATTCGTCCAGTTTCATCCGACGCTGTGGCTGGGGCGGGACGGCGACGCGATGCTTGTGTCCGAGGCGCTTCGCGGCGCGGGCGCGGTGCTCGTCACCGAGCTCGGCGCGCCGCTGTTTGCCGATCCGGCGGACAACCTGCGCACGCGCGACGTGATCGCCCTCGCCATCGCGCGGGCGGAGGCGGATGGCCACCGGGTGTTTCTCGATGCGACGAAGGTGCCAGAAGTCGCGGCGCGCTTCCCGTCCATCGCGGCTCGGCTTCGCCGCGCAGGTCTCGACCTTGCGTCTCAGCCCATTCCCGTGACGCCTGGCGCGCACTTTCTCATGGGCGGCATCGAGGCCGATCTCGCCGGCCGCACCTCGGTGCCAGGGCTCTTTGCCCTTGGCGAAACGGCGTGCACGGGCGTGCACGGGGCCAACCGGCTGGCGAGCAATTCGCTGCTCGAGTGTGTGGTCATGGGGCGGAGGTTCAGCGAAGCGGTGGGGCACGAGCCGTGCGCGCGCACGCACACCGCGGAAGACCCCGAGTGGCTGCTTCGCCCCGAGCAGGACGAGGCAGTTCTCTCCGAACTCGCGCCCCTGATGTGGTCGTCCGTCGGGATCGTGCGCGATGCGCCGGGGCTTCGCGCGGCGCTTGCCGAGCTGGAGCAGATGGCAGAGCGTTATCCCGGCTCCGGGGCGGTGCTCGCGGCCTCGCTCATCGCGCGTTCGGCGCTGTGGAGACGGGAGAGCCGAGGAAGTCACGTTCGCCGGGATGCGCCGGCGCCCAATCCGGCCTACGCCCGACCGAGCCGGATCGGCAAGGCGCATTCGGCTTTCACGTCTGTCGCCATCACGACTTGAGAGGGGAATGCGTGTGCTGGAGACGAAGGCAGAACGCCAGACCTTGGTTGACGAAATTCTCGAGTGGAAGAGAAAGCGCAACGCCCTGATCCTCGCGCACAACTACGAGCTGCCGGAAATTCAGGACATCGCGGACGTGCTCGGGGACTCGCTCGCGCTTGCGCGCGCCGCGATGCGGGCCGACGCCGACGTCATTGTGCTCTGCGGCGTCCACTTCATGGCTGAGACGGCTGCCATCCTGAACCCGGACAAGACGGTGCTCTTGCCGGATCCCAACGCGGGCTGCTCGCTGGCGGACTCCATCACGGCAGATGAACTTCGGGCGTGGAAAGCGGAGCACCCGGGCGCGGTGGTGGTCGCTTACGTGAACACATCCGCCGACGTGAAGGCGGAGAGCGACTACTGCTGCACGTCCTCGAACGCCGTGCAGGTGGTGCAAAGCATCCCTGAAGATCGGGAGATTCTGTTTCTGCCCGACATGTTTCTTGGCTCGTACGTGAAGCGGGTGACCGGGCGAGACAACCTGCACATTTGGATGGGCGAGTGTCACGTGCACGCTGGGATCCGGCCCCACGACATCGAGGCGACGCTCTCGGCTCACCCCGACGCGGAACTGTTGATTCACCCCGAGTGCGGTTGCTCCACCTCGAACATGTACCTGCTGGCCGAAGGGCAACTGCCGGCGGATCGAACGCATGTCCTGTCGACGAGCGGCATGCTGAAGCGGGCGCGCGAATCCGACAAGCGCGCGTTCATCGTGGCGACGGAAGTCGGCATCCTGCACCAGATGGAGCGCCAGAACCCTGGCAAGACGTTCATCCCCGCGAACCGTGCGGCCATCTGTCCGTTCATGAAGATGATCACGCTCGAAAAGGTGCGGGACGCCCTCGTTCGCATGGAGACGGTGATCTCGGTGCCGGCCGACGTGGCGGATCGCGCGCGGGTGGCCATCGAGCGGATGGTGGCCATCGGCTGAGGCGCCGAAGGCAGGGATTTTCGCGCAGCCGTCGAATCCTCTCTCCTGCAAAGCCGGTGGGAGGGGATTCGACGTGCGAGCTCGCGTCTCCAAATCGATTTTCTACAATCAGATCGGGTATCTGACCGGCGGTGAGAAACGCTTCTGGGTCCAGGCCCGCGAGCCGCAGCCGTTCGCGCTGCGCACCCAGGATGGGCAGGCCGTGTTCGCGGGCATGACGAAGCCGGTCGGCGAAAACTGGCACGCCGGGGATTTTTCCGCGCTCCGTGTCCCAGGAACCTACGCCTTGAGGGTCGGGGCCAGCGAGGTGCCCGTCGTGATCCATCGCCGCGCGTACCGCGATGTGCTCGAAGCGCTGGTTCGCTTTTTCGACTATCAGCTGTGCGGCGCCGCGCTGCCCGAGGGCGAGGCTGGTCCGTGGGCACACGGGGTCTGCCACGCGAGCGACGCCAAGGTGTACGGGACGGACATCGCCGTCCGTTGCCAGGGCGGTTGGCATGACGCCGGCGACTACGGCAAGTACGTCGTCCCCGCGGCCAAGGCCGTGGCCGACTTGCTTCTGGCCCACGAGTACTTCGCCCCGGCGCTCGCGCACATCCGCCCCATGCGCGCCGCGCATCGAGAGCCTCACCTGCCGCCGGTGCTCGAGGTGGCGCGCGAGGAGGTTGTCTGGCTTCTCACCATGCAGGATCCCGCAACAGGCGGCGTGTATCACAAAGTCACCACGCCTTCCTTTCCCCCGCTCGACACGCGCCCCGAGGACGACCGCGCGCCTCTTGTCCTGAGCCCCATCTCCTACGCGGCTACGGCCGCGTTTTGCGCAGTCATTGCCCACGCCGCTCTCGTGTATCGCCCGTTCGATCCGGCTCTGTCCTCGGCTTGCGCCGACGCCGCTCGCCGTGCGCACGCGTGGCTCGGCGAGCACGACATGCGGCCGTTCCGCAACCCCAATGGCATCCTCACGGGCGAATACGGCGACGCCGAACTCCGCGATGAATGGCTATGGGCGTTGGCTTCCATGTTCCGGATGACGGGCGATCCGGCCTGGGCCAGCCGGTGTGAACCGCTTCTCCTTCTCGACCTCCCGTGGGACCTGGGGTGGGCGGACGTCGCGCTCTACGGCGTGATCGAATACTTGCGCGCCCCGAGCGATGCCGCGTCGAGTCACGTGCGCGACAAGGTGAAAGCGCGCCTCATTCGAGAGCTCGACGTCCTCGCCGAGATGGCCGAGTCGCATCCATTGGGCATCCCCATGCGAGATGACGACTGGATCTGGGGCAGCCACATGGTGCTCTTGAACCGCGCGATGGCGTTTCTGCTCGCGGAGGGCGCTGGCGTCAGCCATCCTGCGGCTCACACCGTGGCCCAACGAGCGGCAGACTACCTGTTCGGCGCGAATCCGCTTGGCACTTGCTTCGTCACGGGCTTCGGCCAACACCGGGTGCTCCATCCGCATCACCGCCCGTCGGTCGCGGACGACGTGGTGGATCCCGTCCCGGGCATGGTCGTCGGCGGGCCAAATCGCAACCTGCAGGACGAGGTGGCGCGCGCACAGCTCGCGGGAAAGCCTGCGATGGAGGCGTACCTCGATCACGAAGCCAGTTACTCGACCAACGAGGTCGCCATCTACTGGAATTCGCCTGCCGTATTTGTGATGGCGGGTCTGCATGAGGCGCGCGGAAAAGGGCGATAGCTTTGACAGGCACACGCTTAAAAAGACAAGGATCGCCCAATAAGACTATTGATTTTGGCATGTCTCAATCTTATGTTTGAGACATCAGCCAAATCGTTTTGTCTAAGGACAAATCGATTTGTGCGCCTTGATTCCGCCGAGGGGCATGGGATCAGGGGGTGGTGTACGCGTCCAGGCCTGGGCGGTGCATGCGTGGAAGTCGTCAGGATGGGGGTCTTTGAAAGCGTTCTCCAATCTCGAACGCAAGACACAGGAGAAGGAGTGAGCAACGTGGCCAAGCGCAAACTGAGGAAATGGCATGTGCCCATCGCCGTGCTCGTGGCGAGCGGGGGCCTGGTGGGATGCGCAACGTCGACGCAGAGCCACAACACAGCTTCGAACAGCGGCGCGGCTTCGGCAGTTCCCGTGCGAGCGGCGGGCGCCAGCAATGGAACGGTGACCATCACGTATCCTTCGCCGCCAGGCATCTCGTCGCTCGATCCGTCGCAGTGGGCGGCGCAGATCTTGGTGGACCAAGGCACCATCTTGGAGGGGCTCTACGGATACAATCAACAAAATCAGATTGTGCCGAAGATTGCTTCGGGCTATTCTCTTTCTAAGGACGGACTCACCTGGACCATCTACCTGCGCCACGACGCGCGCTGGTCCAATGGGGATCCGGTGACGGCTCAAGATTTCTACTACGCGTGGATGAGACAGCTCAATCCGGCCAACTCGCAGGCGCAGCTGTGGGCGAGCGTGCTCAACAACGTGAAGAACGCCTATCAGTACCATTCGGGCGCAGTGCCGGCGAGCCAGGTGGGCATCAAGGTCATCAACAACTACGAACTGCAGATCACGACCACGACGCCGCATTATATCCTGGGCGAGCTCGCCGTGTCCGCGTCGATGCCGCTCGACCCCAAGGTGGTCAACGCGCATCCGACGAACTGGTACCTGCCGCAGTACTTCGTGGGCGACGGGCCGTACGTCGTGAAATCGTTTACGCCAAACGGGACCATCACGCTGGTGCCCAATCCGAAATACGTCGGCCATCCGGGCGAGGTGAACCACGGCAACGCGAAGGTCATCAACCTGGTGCCGGGTACCACCGTCGCGGTGGAGGACTACATGGCGGGCAAGCTGGACGTCGCGCTCGTCGGATCGCCCTCGGATCTGCAATACGTCAAGACGCACAACTTGAAGACCCAGCTCCACGTCGCGCCGGACTACAGCATCGAATACCTCGAGTGGGACCACTCCGCGGTTCCGTCGCCGTATTACAACACCAAGGTGCGACAGGCCATCGCCATGGCCATCGAGCGCCAGCCCATCGTGCAGGATGTGTTGGACGGGATGGGCGGCGTGACCAACACGTTCTCGACCCCGGGCTGGCCGGCTGCCAAATACGAAAAGGGGCTGCCTGAGAACGTGGTCGAGGCCAAGAAGCTCCTGGCCGAAGCCGGTTACCCGAACGGCAAAGGGCTGCCCGTCCTGTACCTGTACGCTCCGGTGCCGGACGTGAACCAACAGGGCGTGCCGGTCGCCGAGGCCATCTCCCAGGAGCTGCAGCAGAACCTGGGCATCCAGACCAAGATTGTGCAGGAGAACCAGACGGACTACAGCGCGCTCGTCTGGGAGGGGCCGCTCAAGGGCATCCAACCCGGATTCGTCGTGGCGGCGGGCGCCGTGAACTGGTTCGAGCCGGCCAACATGGACATCCAGGCGAGCCAAGGCATCTACTTCCCGGGCGACTACGGTTGGACGCCGCAACAGGTGCAGCACGTGCTCCCGTGGTACAACACGCCGTACGATCCGGCCTCCGTCGCCAAGTACGGCAACCCGCAGGATCCGAACACGGGCGTGAGCTGGAACGACTGGATCCCGCTGCAGAACGAGGTGCAGAAGGATATCGCCATCATCACCAAGTGGACAAAGGAGCAGCCCGCGAAGTGGCAGGCGATTCTGAACCCACCGGGCACGCCGTCCTTACAGCAGCAGTGGAATCAGATCGTGCAGCAGTGGAAGAACGCCAAGACGGCGTCCGCCAAGCACGCGGCGTTTGTCCTTGCTTGGGAGTTCGTCGCGCCAGAGTCCGCCACCACGACGCTCGGCGGCACGAACACGGGCGCGCTGGACGTGCAGGCGTGGTGGGATACGAACGAGTCCGAACAGGAGCGCGAGTGGCGGATGTGGCAGGCCTACGAGCAAAACAGCATGACGTCAGCTCAGGCGGCGGTGTGGGCCGGCAAGCTTGTCACGTCGCTTGAGCAGCAGGCCTGGGTCATCCCGCTTTACTACAACGAGACGTTCTATCTCGAGAAGCCGTGGGTGACCGGGGCGCAGCCCAACCCGTGGGCCTGGGGCAATTTCTATCAGTTCCAGTATCTCTCGACCAAGTGACGGCAGCGCAGCGCGCCCGCGGGTCGCCGCCCGCGGGCGCGCTGAAGGGAGGCCCGCGATGTTTTACGTCAAATTCCTCGCCAAGCGCTTCGTAGCCATCATTGTCACGCTGGCGGCTGTCATCGCCATCTCGTACGTCATGATGTATTACTCGCCAGGAGGCTTCATGAACACGACGCAGCTCGCGTCCGCGCTTGCGCCGCTCGCCGCGCAGGATCCGGCTGCGTACCAGAAGCTCATGGAGCAATTCCAGAGCCGGTACGGCCTCAACCTGCCCCTGTGGAAACAGGTGCTGCTCTACGAATGGCACACCTTCACGTTCAACTTCGGCAACTCCATGCAGAACCCGACGCTGAGCATCATGTCCCAGCTCAAGGGCGCCCTGCCCATCAGCGTCTTCCTGGCCTTCGGCTCCGTCGTGGTGTCGGTCGTGATCGGCATTCCCATGGGGGTCATCGCGGCGCTTAAGCGGAATTCGTGGGTCGATTATCTCGTGACGACCCTCTCGATGTTCGGCCAGGCCATCCCCTCCTTCGTGCTCGCGGTCCTGTTTGTGCTGATCTTCGGCGTGGTGTGGCAGAACGTCTTGCCCGTCACGGGGTGGGGGACGCCCGCGGATGCGGTCTTGCCCATCTTGTCGCTGGCCGCAGGGAATATCGGCGTGGTCGCACGCTACATGCGGGGCAGCCTGATTGAAACCATGAGGCAGGATTTCATCCGAACTGCGAAAGCGAAGGGCGTCAAGTACTGGGCGCTCGTGATTCGGCATGGCGTGCGAAATTCGCTCACCGCGCTCATCACCGTGATCGGGCCCCAATTCGCGTTCACGGTCGTCGGCACCGTTTGGGTGGAGAACATCTTCGCCATCCCCGGGCTGGGCAAGGTTATCTCGACGGCCTTCACGAACTTTGATTTCCCCATGGCCATCACGGCGGTGTTCATCCTGGGCGCGACCATCATGCTGACCAACCTCGTGGTCGACCTTATCTATTCGTGGATGGATCCGCGGGTGAAACTCCAGTGAGTCATCGGTTGCAGTAGACGGACGGGAGGGATGATTGTGGCCATTGCGGTATCCCAGCCCCAGGCGCCGGCGCGGCGCGCGAGGCGCAACTCACCGATGTATCGCGCCTGGCAGCGATATCGGAAAAATTGGTTCGCCGTGGCCGGGCTCATTTGGGTCATCATCTTTTTCATTATCGGCATCATCGGCCCGTGGATCGCGCCGTACAGCTACACGTATGCGGACTTTCTCCATATGCACTCGGGTCCTTCTTGGCAGCATTGGTTCGGCACGGATACGGTCGGATACGACGTCTTCAGCCAAATCCTGTATAGCATTCGGTACGCGCTGGAGATTGCGCTCGGCGCCACGTGCGTCAGCTTCTTGATTGGCGTCATCCTGGGGCTGTGGGCCGGACTTGCGGGCGGCCTCATCGACATCATCGTCATGCGCGCTGTCGACTTCATGTTTGCGCTTCCGTCGTTTTTCTTCGCCCTGATCCTGATGGTGCTTCTCGGCAAGGGGATCTTCCCGATGATCCTGGCCATCGGCATACCGGGGTGGGCGGGCTATGCGCGACTCATCCGCTCGCTCGTGCTGGCGATGCGAAACGGCGAGATGGTGGAAGCCGCCCGGGCGCTCGGGGCGTCGCAGTGGCACATCGCGCGCAAGTACATGTTCCCGAACGTGGTGGGGAGCATGGTGGTCTCGCTCGCCTTCGGCATTCCGTACGATCTCACGGCGCAGGCTGGTCTCAGCATCGTGGGGATGGGCCTCAATCCGCCCATGCCGTCGTTTGGCAACATGCTGGCGCAGGCGGGCGCGAACATCCTGGGCTTCCCTTGGCTCCTCTATTTTCCGGCCGGCGTGTTCGCCATCACCCTGCTGTCGTTCCTCTTTGTGGCCGACGGCCTGCAGGAAGCGTTTAACCCGAAAGGAGGCGTGTGACGGTGTCACAGCCGCTCCTGTCCATCGAAGATCTGCGCGTTGAGTTCGATCGCGGCGAAGACACGGTCTACGCCGTCAACGGCGTGAGCTTCTCCATTGCAGAGGGGGAGACGCTCGGCATTGTCGGCGAAAGCGGATCCGGCAAGTCGGTGACGCTGATGTCGGCCATCGGCCTGATTCGCGAGAACGGGCGCATTCGTTCGGGCCGGGCACTGTTTCAGGGGAAGGACCTCCTGAAGCTGTCGGAGCGACAGCTGGAGGACATCCGCGGGCGCGAGATCGGCGTGGTGTTCCAGGATCCGATGACGAGCCTCAATCCGGTCATGCGGATTGGGGATCAGATCATGGAGGCCATGCTCGCACACCACTTCTGCAGCCATCGCGAGGCGTTTGAGCGCACGCTGCAACTTTTGCACGAGATGGGCATTCCCGAGGCCAGGGCGCGCTTTCGAAATTATCCGCACGAGTTTTCGGGTGGTATGCGCCAGCGCATCATGATGGCCATTGCCCTGGCCTGTGAGCCGCAGTTGCTTATCGCGGACGAGCCGACGACGGCGCTCGACGTGACGGTCCAGATGCAGATCCTCGCGTTGCTTGAGGAGCAGCGGCGCAAGCGGAACATGGCGGTCGCCATCATCACGCACGATTTCGGCGTCGCGACGAACTTCTGCGACCGGATCATCGTCTTGTACGCGGGGCAGATCATGGAGGTCGCGGACACGGGGTCGTTCATCCGCGAGTCGGCGCATCCGTACACGGTCGGGTTGAAGCACTCCATCATCGAGATTGGCCATCGTGCGAAACCGCTGAAGCCCATCCCCGGCATGGCGCCCACGGTGACGGAGATGCCGCGGAGTTGCTCGTTTGCGCCGCGCTGTCCGCTCGCCACGGAGCGGTGCCGAAACGAGTTGCCGCAGCTTCGCGAGATAGGGCCGGGGCATTGGGTGGCGTGCCATCGGGCGGAGGAGGTGCTGGAGGATGTCATCTGAGGCGTTGCTCGAAGTGCACGAGGTGTCGAAGCGGTTTCGCGTGCAGGGCCGCGATCTCCATGCGGTCGAAAAGGTGTCGTTTCAACTTCAGCGCGGGCAGACGTTTGGCCTCGTGGGCGAAAGTGGTTCCGGGAAGTCAACGCTGGGCCGACTGGTGCTGAAGTTGCTCGAGGCGACCGAGGGCCGGATCGTGTACCAGGGGAAGGACATCACTCGTTTTACCCAGAAACAGATGCGGCCGCTCCGGCAGGAGTTGCAGATCATCTTCCAGGACCCCATGGCCAGCATGAGCCCGCGCATGACCATCGGCATGGCCATCGAGGACGCGATGATCATTCACAGGATGGGGACCAAGGAGGAGCGGCAAAAGCGGGTCGATGAGCTGCTCGAGCGCGTGGGGCTTCCTCGCGAGGTGAAGTGGGCGTATCCGCACGAGCTTTCGGGCGGCCAGCTTCAGCGCGTGGGCATCGCGCGCGCGTTGTCGCTTCGCCCGAAACTCGTCATCTGCGACGAGCCCATCTCCGCGCTGGATGTCTCGATTCAGGTGCAGGTCATTCAGCTCCTCCGCGAGCTGCAGCAGGATTACGACCTGACGTACATCTTCATTTCCCACAACCTGGCTGTCGTGGAGTATCTGAGCGACGTCGTGGCGGTGTTGTATCTCGGCGAGGTGGTGGAACAGGCGCCCGCGGAGGAACTGTTCTCGCGCCCGACGCACCCGTACACCCAGGTGCTCATCCAGTCCATTCTGAAGATGCCGCGAAGTTTGGAGGAGCGCCAAGTGCTCACGCCCATTCAGGGGGAGATTCCGTCGCCGTTCGATCCGCCCAAGGGGTGCCCCTTCCACCCCAGGTGTCCGATGTCCGTCGATCGGTGCCGGACGACCAAGCCGGAGCGGCGACTTATCGGCCCCAACCACGCCGTGGCATGCCATTTGGCTACCTGATGACGGACCCCAAAGGGAGAGCGCCACACCTTTCGCTCTCCCTGCCTCATTCCTGCTCTTCTTTGCGCTCCGATAGGGCCTCGAGCAACGAAGGCCAATCCACCCCTTCCAAACTGCTTCGAAAGCGACAGCCGTCCGGAAACGACAGGTGCTTGGTGATGGCGTTTGGCACGCATAGCACCGGAAGCCCTGCGGCGATGGCGGCCTGCGCGCCGTGAGGCGAGTCTTCGACGGCGAGCGCCTCCGAAGGCGCCACGCCGAGGCGCCGGCAGGCCAGTTGGTATAACTCGGGGTCCGGCTTCACCCGGATCACGTCGTCGGCGGTGGCGATGGCGTCGAAGAAGGACTGAATCCCGTACTTCGCCAAAAACGGTTCGACGTACGCCCGCCGAGAACTCGTGGCCAGGCCGATGGACACGCCGAGGCGCCGGAGCTCCTGCAGCGAAGCCCGCACGCCGGGCCGAAGCGGCTCGTCATCGAGCAGCCGCCGGTGTTCTTGCTCCACCGCGCGCTCGGCGTCCTCCCGCCGGATGGACGCGTCCGCGTCGCACAGGTGGCGGACGGGATCGAACGCGTCGGCGCTCGTGCCGACCGTTTTCGCGTAGAGATGAAACGGAAGTTCGCGACCGTGTCGCCGATACAATCCGGCGTACGCCTCGTACCACGCCCGCTCGGTGTCGACGATGGTTCCGTCGAAATCGAAAATGACGGCTCTCATACGGACCTCCCGTAGGCTTTCGCTTCCCTGGAGTATAGCACGTCGGCCGCCGGGGAGGCAGGGGCCGGAAGTGCCACGCCGCGGGACGGCCCCGCGATCAGATGTAAAGATATATGACTCGAATATCTGAAAACGCTCTCATGAAATCCGGTGTCAACATGTTATCCTTTGATACGTTAGATTATCTTACATTTTTCGTTGACGCCTCTGTTGCGGGCGTGTATCGTTATAAAAAAATTCACGCAAAGGAGTGGGCAGAGAAGATGCTCAGAACACGGTGGAAGTGGCTCGCCTCCGCCATGGCGGGGCTCGGCGCCGCCCTCGTTCCCGCGACGTGCTTTGCGGCGACGACGACATCACCGCTCAATTCGGGAGATGAGGCCTGGATTCTCGCTTCCTCGGCCCTTGTGCTGCTCATGACGCCGGGGCTCGCCTTCTTCTACGGGGGCCTGGTCCGGACGAAAAACGTGATCACGACCATGCTGCAAGTGGTGGCGGTCATCCTGGTGGTCTCCCTGCAATGGGTCATCGTCGGGTACAGCCTGGCCTTTGGGCCCGACTTCCACCACATCATCGGCAACCTGAGTTGGTTCATGATGCACGGCGTGGGTGCGGCGCCGGATTCTGACTACGCGCCGACCATTCCCAACATGCTCTACGCCATCTTTCAAATGATGTTTGCCATCATCACACCTGCACTGATTGTGGGAGGGCTGGCGGAGCGCGTCCGCTTCGCTTCGTTCGTGGTGTTCATTGTCCTGTGGGCAACGTTCATCTATGACCCGCTGGCGCACTGGGTGTGGGGCGCGGGCGGTTGGCTCCACAATTTGGGTGTCCTCGACTTCGCGGGGGGCACCGTGGTGCACATCTCCTCCGGCGTGGCCGGTCTGATGGCGGCGTTGTATCTTGGGCGCCGCGCGGAACACGGCACGGGCGAGATCAAGGCGCACAACGTACCGTTTGTCCTTCTCGGCACAGCGCTTTTGTGGTTCGGTTGGTTCGGATTCAACGCGGGCAGCGCGGTCGCGGCCAACTTCCTGTCGGCCGAGGCGTTCTTGGCGACCAACACGGCGACGGCGGCCGCTGCGGTGGGGTGGATGATTGTCGAGAAGCTTCGCACGGGGCACGTGACCCTGGTCGGTGCTTGCGCCGGCGCCGTGGCCGGCTTGGTGGCCATCACGCCCGCAGCAGGCTTCGTCTCGCCGGGCTATTCCATCGTCCTCGGCCTTCTCGGCGGCGCGTTCTGCTACTTCGCGTCCACCTTCATGAAGGCGAAGCTCGGCTACGATGACGCGCTCGACGCGTTCGGCGGTCACGGCATCGGGGGCACCTGGGGCGCCATCGCCACCGGCCTGTTTGCCTCCACCGCCGTCAACCCGTCGGGGGCCAACGGGCTCATCCATGGCAATCCTCACCAGGTCCTGCTCCAGCTCATCGGCGTCGCGAGCACGTGGGTGTTCTCGGGCGTCGGCAGCCTCATCCTGCTCTGGATCGTCGACAAGGTCATGGGGTTGCGCGTGACGAAGGAAGAGGAGATCATGGGGCTCGATCTCGCCCTGCACGCCGAATCCGCGTATCCGGAGACGCTCACGGCGTCGGAGTTGCCAAAGTATTTCGGCGCCAACGTGACGCCGCTCATCAAGGAGTCGCCGCTGGAGCACGGAACGCAGAATTAAAGCGTGAGGTACTGCTCCCATTCCCACACGTGGACGGTCGTCGCGTAGGCCTTCCATTCCAGCCGCTTGGCCTCCAGGAAGTGGCGCATGGCGTGATCGCCGAGTGCCGCCTGGAGGCAGTCGTCTTGTTCGAGCGCATCGAGGGCGTCCCGCAGGGTTTCGGGCAGCGCGTCGACGCGCCGCAAGAACCGCTGCTCCTCGGACCACCTCTCCGGCCGATCGTCCAACCGCGTGGGCAGAGGCAGGGCCTGTTCCGTCCCGTCCGCTCCCGCGGCGAGTGCGCAGGCGATGGCGAGGTACGGATTCGCGGACGTGTCAGGGGCTCGCCATTCCCACGCGTCGCCGGCGGCGCGCAAGTAGGGGGCCGGGTGGCGGTCGGACCAGGCGACGAAGCCGGGCGCTTCACTTCCGCCGAGGCGCTTGTAGCTGTTTACCGTCGGATTGGCGATGGCGGTGAGCCCGGGCGCGTGCGCCAGGATGCCCGCGGCAAACGAAGCCCATGGCGGCGCGTCGGTGGCGCAGGCGGGGGCGAAGGTGAGGTGCAGGCCGGAGCCTGGATGGCCGGTGAATGGCTTCGGCATGAAGGACGCCGTGAATCCGAACCGCGCGGCCTCCCGGCGGATGACGAGTTTGGCGGTGACGAGGGCGTCCGCTGCGGCCATGGGCGATCGCGCGGCGAGATCGATCTCGTATTGGTGCGGCGCCGCTTCGTGGTGGATCTGCGTCACGGGCACGCCGGCGCCGATGAGCTCCTCGGCCATGGACATGAGCGATCGCGCCGCGAGGTCGTTGGACGGTGCGTCGAAATAGCGGGCGGGATCGCCGAGATGGGCGTCTTCCGCGCGCTCGCCCTGCGGGAGGAGAAAGAACTCCAGTTCGGCCGATATCGCCATCGGGGGCACGCCGGACGTCGCGGCGCGGTCCGCCGCGCGGGCCAGGATCCGCCGGGGATCGCCGGCAAACGGCAGGCCGTCCGGCAGCACGACGTCGCAGATGAGGCGCAGGGCGCGCGCGCCAGGTCCGGAGGGCCACAGGCAGGCCGTCGCGAGATCGGGCACGAGGCGCATATCCGACTCCTCGGCCCGCGCAAAGCCCTCGATGGACGATCCGTCGAAGCCCACGCCGCGTTCGAGGACGTCCGGAAGTCGGCCCGCAGGGATGGCGACGGTCTTCACGGAGCCCATCAAGTCGGTGAACTGCAGATGGACGACGTCGATGCGCTCGGCTTCGACCTGGCGGAGGAGCGATGCAACACCTGTCATGAAAATTCACCACCTGGATGATCTTCTGTGTTCATCATAATGCGCGAAATCTCGAAAATCTAGCAATCCTCGCATGGGCGGGAGACACCAGGGCGGAGGGATGGCTGTGAATGTGCCTTTGTGCGTGACGGACGCGCGCGACATTCGCGAGCGCGGCGCAGAGCTGCAGCGCGCGTGGTGCGAGTCTGTGCTCCAGGATGACCATCCGCCGGACGACACCGCGGCGTTTCAGCGCTGGTTGGAAGCCTATCAGGTGCAGCGCCGGGCGTTCGTGCTCGCGGGCTGGGCGGAAGCGGTCTCGCCGGACGTCAGGCGCCGGGCGCGCCTCATTGCTCTGGGGTCCCTCGCCCGGGGCGAGGATCTGCCGCAGAGCGATCTCGACTTCGCGCTCCTCACGTCGGCCGACCTCCGGCTCGACGACGCGGCCCCGGACGTCGAGCGGTTTGTGCGCTTCATGGGCCCCATGGGCTTTTCCCCTTGCATGGGCAACGTGATGGGCGCTAACCCGCGCTGGTTTGGCCCTGAAGACGCCTGGATGGCGCGCGTCCAGAAGTATGCCGAGTTCCCGGACTGGGCCAATGTCCGCTATTTGTACATGACCGTCGATGCGGCGCCCCTCGAAGACGCGCCGCAGTGGGCGCTGGTGGCGGCGCAGGTGCGCGGCGTGGTCGCCCAATCAAGGTTCATGAAGTGGCAGATGGCACATCTCGGCATTCGCGGGACGGTCGGATGGGGCGCCGTGCGCGGCGTGCGCTGGCAGGCGAGCGGCGATGGGGCTGTCTTTCACGTGAAGGACCGGTTCCTCGCGCCGATGATCCACGCGCTTCGCCTGCTCAGCCTGCACCACGGCGTGGACGCGCTCGCCTCGGTGGATCGCGCCACCTCGCTAGGCCGCATCGGTGCCCTCGAAGGCTTGCGGGCGGACGCGGTGGTCCGCGCGCTCTGGTTCGGATGGAGGCTTAGGGCGCGCCGTCACGCGGAATGCTGGCTCAAGGGCCAGCGGGACGCCGTCGATCTCGTCCCCCGCTCGAGCCTGTCCCGCGCCTGGCAGGAAGCGCTCGAGGAGCACCTTCGCACGGCGCAAGCCCTGGAGCGGCTGGTTTGCCGCCGATTTCCGAAACCGAGGGGATCGAGATGAGGTGGTTTTTTTCCCTCCGGAGAGAGGTGCCGGCGAGCGACGAGCCTGTGCCCGTCTGGGAGCGGCCCCTCGGCGAGGCGCCGTACTTCGTGCTGGATCTCGAGACGTCCGGGTTCTCTCCCGCTCGGGACAAGATCCTCTCGGTGGCGTGCGCCACGTTTTCCGGCTGGAGAAGCGAACCTGACGAGAGCTTCTACGCCGTCGTGCGCCACGACGACGTCGCGGACGTGCCGTTGCACATCTGGGAGTTGACCGGGCTGTCGCCGGAGGCGGTGCGGGCCGGCGAGCCGCTCGAGTCCGCGCTTCGTCGAGCGCTGGAGCTTGGAGCCGGCCGCGTGTGGATTGCACACCACATTCGGCACGATCTCGGCTTTCTGCAGCGCGCGACCGACGCGCTGTGGCGCCTTCGCCTGCGGCCGCTCGCCATGGACACGGCGGTCGTCGCCCAAGTGCTCGCGCGGGCGGCGAGGCCGCTTAAGCTCGAGGAGGCGTGCGAGTGGCTCGGCATCCCGGTGGTCGGCCGCCACCAGGCCGATGCGGACGTGCGCATGACCGCAGCGGTGTGGCGCAAGGAGATGGAACTTTGCGCGCGGCTCGGGCTGCAGACGGTGAAGGACGTGATCGACTGGGTCAGCGCGCGCGCCACGGGGTGATGGAAAACCAGGCAAGAGGTATACTCGAGAGGGAAGTCTTTATGCATCCGGAGGTGCGACGATGGACGAGCAAGCGAAAAAGACGGCGCTCCGCCACATCACGTACGGGCTGTACGTCATCGGCACGAAGATTGGCGAGGACGATGTCAACGCCTTCACGGGCAACTGGGTCACCCAGGTTTCGTTCCAGCCGCCGCTCGTGGCGATTGGCGTCAAAAAGGGCACCACGTCGTGCGACGGCATCCTCGAGAGCCGCGTGTTTTCCGTCAATGTGCTCGAGAGCGGGCAGAAGGACCTCGCGTTTAAGTTCTTCAAGCCGCTGAAGCGCGTGGGGAACAAGTTCGAGGACGTCGAGTTCTACACGTCGACGACCGGAAGCCCCATCTTGCGCGACGCACTCTCTTGGTTCGAGTGCCGCGTGACGGACGTCGTGGACCGGGGCGATCACACGCTCATCGTCGGCGAGGTGGTGGACGCGGGTGTTCACCGCGACGGCAAGCCGCTCACCCTCGCCGAGACGGGGCTGTTCTACGGGGGATGAGTCGCGGGCGCACGCGCGCCCGCTCAATCGGCTCGGTCGGGCGCCCGCTCGACGGACGCGCGCGGAATGAGGATGGGCTCAATCACGTGCGCGTCGGGGCCTGGTTTGCCGTTGATCATGTCGACCACGCGGTGCGCCGCGAAATCCGCCACCTCTTCGAGCGACGGCCCGACCGTGGTGATGGGCACCTCCGCAAACTGCATATCGGGCAGGTTGTCGTAGCCGATGAGGCTCACGTCCTGCGGCACGCGGTACCCGAGCTCGAGAAGGGCGCGAAGCGCTCCTTTCGTGATGAGGTTGTTGAGCCCGATGAACGCCGTCGGCATGGGGACGTCCGGCCTCGCGTACCGAATCGCGCGGTAGCCCCCCTCGAAGGTCGGCTCCGCCGGGTACAGCCAGTCCGGCGACGGCTGCAGGCCCGCCTGCGCGACCGCCTCCAGGAACGCCCGCACCTTGATCTCCTGCGAACTGCCGATGAACCCAATCCGCGTGTGCCCAAACGAGCGCAGGTAGCGCACGGCCTCCGCGATCCCAGCTCGGCGGTCGAAGCGCACGTGCGGCAGCGGCACGGGCTCGTCCGTGCCGATGACCAACGTCTTCGCCTGCCAGCGGCCGAGCTCCTCCATTAGGTGTGGGTGGCGCGAGACGAGATCGGCCCAAATCACGAGGCCGTCGGCGCGCATCTGATTCAACAGGTCGATCTCGTCCGGCGAGATCGCGATCACCATGCGATAGTCGAGCGCCGCCAGGGCCCGGTGCAACTGGATGGTCAGGTTTGCGAAGATGGGGTTGCCGAGGTTCACAAGCCCGAAGCCAATCAGGCGCGTGCGCCCGGAGACCAAATGGCGCGCGAGCAGGTTGCGCTGATAACCCATGCTGCGCGCGATTTCCAGGATGCGGCGCTTCGTCTCCTCCTTCACGAGCGGGCTGTCGTTGAGCGCCTTGGAAACGGTGCTGTAGCTCACGCCCGCGCGCTCTGCAATATCCTTAATGCTCACCATAGCGCGAGTCTCCCTCAGGTCGAGATCGACAGGACCTCGCACGCCGTCAGGCGGCGTGATCCACACCTCATCTCTGTGATCTCCTCGACATTTTAACACAAATAACAACGTTATTAAAGTCCGCGCGGCCTATTTGGCCCCCTTCGCGCGCCAATGTGACGGCTTTCGACCGTTTTTCACGCGATCCCGTCGAAAAAAGTCAAGAAGAAATGAAAACGTGGTTATTGATATCCCGTCGATTCTGTGCTACCTTTGAGCAACAACGAGGTCGATGACATAACAACGTGGTTACTATCGAGGGGTGACGGCACACCATGACCAACTACTGCATTGTCGGGCTCGGATCGCGCGGCATCTCCATGTTTGGGCGCGATCTCGTCACGCATTACCGGGACGTCGCGCGCATCACGGGGCTGTGCGATCGCAACGAGGGCCGCATCCGGTATGCGCAGGAGGTGCTCGGCAAAGAGATTCCCGGCTTCACGGACTTCGACGAGATGTTGGACGCCGTCGAATGCGACTGCGTCATCGTCACGACGATGGACGCGACGCACGACCATTTTATCGTGAAAGCGCTTGAGCGGGGCAAGGACGTCATCACGGAAAAGCCCATGACCATCGACGCGGAGCGGTGCCGCCGGATCCTCGACGCCGAGCGGCGGAGCGGCAAGACGGTTCGCGTCACGTTCAACTATCGATACGCGCCGTATAAGACCGAGATCAAGCGGCTTCTGCAGGAAGGCATCGTCGGCGACGTTCATTCGGTGGAGTTTCGCTGGTATCTCGACACCGTGCACGGCGCCGACTACTTCCGGCGCTGGCACGCGGAGAAGAAAAACTCCGGCGGCCTGTTCGTGCACAAGGCCACGCACCACTTCGACCTCATCAACTGGTGGCTGGGCCTCGAGCCCCAGGAGGTCGTGGCCATGGGATCGCGCCACTACTACGTGCCGGAGCGCATGCCCGGGCACGGCGAGCGCTGCGCCACGTGTCAGGTGACGGATCGCTGTCCGTTCTATCTGGATCTCGGCCGGGATGCGACGTTGAACGCCCTGTACAAACAGGCGGAGGGATACGACGGCTACCACCGAGATCAATGCGTGTTCTCCGAGCGCATCGACATCGAGGACACGATGGGCGCGCTCATCCGCTATCCCGGCGGCGTCCAGGCGACCTACATGCTCACCGCGGCCACCCCGTTTGAGGGCTGGCAGGTGGCGTTCAACGGCAGCAAGGGGCGCCTTGAGGCGTTTGAGCCCGAGTACTTCATCACCGAGGAGGACCAAACGGACTTCGCGCGAAGGAGCTCGAAGGACGTGCGCCGCACGGTGGACTGGCGGTTTGGCGATCCGACGTCCGCCGAGGAGGTGCGCGAGCTTGAGATCCGCTTCTACCCCCTCTTCGGCGGCGTGCAGGTGTTCCGCGTTCCGCACGTGCGCGAGGGGCATGGCGGCGGCGACCGGCGGTTGAAAGACCACTTGTTCCGCGGCGTGGACAGCGATCCCTACGGCCACGTGGCCGGATCGCGCGCGGGGGCGATGTCCATTCTCATCGGCGTGGCGGCCAACCTGTCCATGGCGACCGGACAATTCGTGCGCATCGCGGACCTCTTGGGCGAGAGCGCGCCGGTCGGCGTGCGGTGACGAAGGAGGGGAGCGGGGTGTCGCGAGGCGCATCCGACGAGCGAGTGGAAGCCCTCGTTCGATTGCTCGGCCTGGAGCGCCCGGAGAGGCCGAGATTGTTAAGCGAACTCGTGGCGAATCGCGAGGTCCACGTGCTCCTGCCGGACGGGGAGGTGCCCGCGGGCGGCTACCCCACCGCCGTGTTGGTCCATGGCCACTCGCCGCTCGGCTACGATTACTTTCGCAGTGCGAACGAGGTGTACGTCAAGGGCGCGCCTGTGGCGGAGCTCCTGCGCGAGGCGGGATTTGCCGTGGTGCTCCCGGCCATGCGCGGCTTTGGCGCCACGATGGACCCGGCCGATCGCGCCCTTGGCCTGGAGCACAGCTGCGAACGGCTGGCGCGGCAGCGGCTGCTCGCCGGCGGGACGCTCCTTGGTGATCGCGTCCGCGACCTGATGGAACTCCTGGACGCGTTGGAGCGAGATGGGCGGTTCGACCTCGAGCGGGTGGTCGTGGCGGGCTACTCCGGTGGCGGGACGGCCGCGCTGTTTCACGCGGCGTGCGACGCGCGGGTCCATCACGTGATCCTGCTTTCGGCCTTGTGCACGGCGCGGCACTCGCTCCTTGCGACACGACACTGTCTGTGCAACTACGTACCGGGTCTTCTCACCTTCGGCGATTGGGGGGATGTGGCGGCGCTCGTGGCGCCGCGGCGCCTGACCATCGTGCACGGCGAGCGGGACGGGGTGTTTCCGTTCGCAGGGGCGCGCGCGGCTTTTGCCGCGGTGCAGGCGGCGTACGAGGCCTTGGGATGTGAGGAAAATGCGCAGTTTTTGGAACAACCTGGGGGTCATGAGCCGTATCCAGAAGTGTTGTGGCAATGTGCAGGCGTCGGTGGGAAACGTGCAAACGTCAGATGCGAGGAGGAGTTGGCATGAGGAAAAAGAGATGGACGTTGACGGCGAGCGCCGTGGCGGCGCTGGTCCTGGCGGGCTGCGGGACGGCGGCGGCGCAGGGGGGCGCCTCCAACACGGCGCACGCCAATCAGGCCGCCGGGAGCGCCGACTCGAAGCCGGTGGTGACGCTCACCTTCGGCTTCTGGGGCGACGCGAAGGAGGAAGCGGTCACGTTGGCCGCTGTGAAAGCGTTTGAGAAGCTCTATCCGAACATTCACATCCAGACGGAGTTCGGCGGACCGTTCAACCAGTACTTCACGAAGCTTTCGACCGAGGTCGCGGGTGGCAACGCCCCGGACATCATGCAGATGGACTACGAATATATCGACGCGTACGCCAAAGAGGGCCAGCTGCTCAACCTGAAGGGCGCAAAGGGCATCAATCTCTCGACCATCAGCCCGAGCGTGCTGAAGAGCGGGTACATTGGCGGCGGGCTGTACGGCATTCCGAACGCCCTGAACAACTACGCGGTCATCTACGATCAGGCGGCGTTCGCGAAGGCGGGCTACCACGGCCAGCGCGTGTCGTGGCAACAATGGGCTTCCATTCTCGAAAAAGTCCACAAGTTGACCGGGAAATGGGCGGAGAACGACGACGAGAGCTGGCAGACGTTTGGCTACTGGGCGCGACAGCACGGCCAACACCTGTACAACGCGGCGGGCACCAAACTTGGCTTTAGCGAGAACACGTTGGTGTCGTACCTGAACTATTGGGCGAATCTCCGCAAGGAGGGCGTCGTGCCGCCCGGGACGGTGACCTCGCTCATTAAGCAGACGGCGGATCCGACGGACCCCATGGTGCAGGGCAAGTCCGACGCAGAGCTCACCTGGGTCAACTACGTCGTCAGTCTCCAGAGCGAAATGACGCGGAAGCTCGCGCTCGCGCTGCCTCCGACGCAACCCGGTGGCGACGAGGGCCTGTACATCAAGCCCAGCCAGTTCTGGAGCATCTACTCGAAGACGAAGTATCCGCAGCAGGCCGAGCTCTTCGTCAACTTCCTGCTAAACAACGTCCAGGCGGGCAAGGCGCTCGGGCTCGTGCGCGGCATCCCGGTCTCCTCGTCCGTCCGCAGCCAGCTGATGGCTTCCGGCATCTCGGCGCCGGAAAAGGCGGAATTCCAGCTCGTCAATGAGGCGCTGAAGGTGGCGACCCCCATCGATCCGCCCCCGCCGCAGCAGGACAAGGAGATCGATCAGGATTTCGCGAACATGGTCCAAGCTGTGCAATACGGCAAGGAGACGCCGCAGCAAGGCGCCGAGCAGTTCATGCAGGAGGCCAACGACCTGCTTCAGAACGGCGGCGAATGACGTCTCCGAGGACAGGGCCCGGCGCACCGCCGGGCCATTCCGGAAAGCGGGGTGATTCCGTGGCTGTCGCAACCACGACCAGCGCAAGCGCGAAGGCGAGGGCCGAGGCGGGGAAGGCCGTGCGCCCGCGCAACGAAAAGGTGGCGTATTTGTTCTTGAGCCCGTGGATGTTCGGCCTGCTGGTGTTCTCGCTCGGGCCCATCCTGGTCTCGCTGTATCTCTCGTTCACGAACTACAACCTGTTGCAGCCGCCGAAGTGGATTGGCCTGCAGAATTACGTGCACATGTTCACGCAGAGCCAGCTGTTTGCCACGTCGCTTGTGGACACGCTGGAGTACATCTTGATCTCCGTGCCCATCAAGATGATTGTCGCCCTCGCCATTGCGCTGCTCTTGAGCCTTGAGGTCAAGGGCATTGGCGTCTATAGGACCGTGTATTACGTCCCCTCGCTCATCGGCACGAGCGTCGCCGTTGCGTATCTGTGGCAACAGATGTTCGGGCCCGACGGTCTCATCAACAAGGGCCTGGCGCTCGTCGGCATCCATGGGCCCAATTGGCTCGCCGAACCGCGCACGGCCCTGTTTACGCTGGCCATGCTGCAGGCCTGGCAGTTCGGTTCGGCGATGATGATCTTCGTAGCGGGTCTGAAGCAGATTCCCGAATCGCTGTATGAGGCCGCCATCGTGGACGGCGCCGGGCGTCTGTACCGCTTCTTCCGCATCACCCTTCCCATGCTGTCGCCCGTCATCTTTTTCAATCTCATCATGTCCATCATCAACGGCTTCACGCAGTTCACGCAGGGCTACATCGTCACCGACGGTGGGCCACTCAACGCGACGCTGTTCTTCGCGCTCTATCTGTACGAGGAGGCGTTCAACTTTCAAAACATGGGTTACGCCTCGGCGCTCGCTTGGTTCCTGCTCGTGTTGGTCGGGGTCCTCACGTTCCTCGTTTTCAAGTTTGGCAGCCGTTACGTGTATTACGAGTCCTGAAGAAAGGAGGCGGCGGCATGACGGGAACGCTGCGCACCCGGCGCGGGATCTTCCTCGCGCACGCCGTGCTCATCATCATCGGATTTTTCCTCATCTATCCCGTGCTGTGGATGGTGTTTGGCTCGTTCAAGCCGACGAACGAGATCTTTTCGAGCGCATCGTTTTGGCCCAGGCACTGGACGCTTGCGAACTATCCGCAGGGGTGGAACGCCATCCCCGGGCTCCCGTTTGGGACCTTCATCCTCCATTCGCTGCTGGTGTCGTGCCTGGTGTCGGTGGGCACGGTTCTCTCGTCCGCCATCGTCGCGTTCGGATTCGCGCGCTTCACGTTTCGCGGCAAATCCATTCTGTTTGGCATCATGATGATCACCATGATGCTACCCACGCAGGTCACGCTCATCCCGCAGTACGCCATGTTTCACTACCTGGGTTGGATCAACACGTACTACCCGCTCATTGTGCCTGCGTTCTTTGGCAGTCCGTTCTTCATCTTTCTGATCGTACAGTTCATTCGCGGGCTGCCGAAGGAGCTCGATGAGGCCGCGAAGATCGACGGCTGCAACGCCTTCACGCTGTTCGTGCGCGTCATCCTGCCGCTCATCGTGCCGGCGCTCATCACCACGGCCATTTTCAGCTTCATCTGGTGCTGGGACGACTTCTTCTCGCAGCTCATTTACCTGAACTCCGCGCAGAAGTTCACGGTGCCGCTCGGGCTCGAGTCCTTGGCGAACGCCGTCGCGCAGGAGGAGTGGGGGCCGCTGTTTGCCATGTCCACCGTGTCGCTCATTCCGCTCTTCCTCATCTTCTTCTTCCTGCAAAAGTACGTCGTCCGCGGCATCGCCACCACGGGCCTGCGCGGATGACCGCGAAAGGAGGTGAAACGCGTGCACAGGTGGAAACGAGGCGTCTCCGTCGGCGCGACCCTGGCGCTCGCGGCTGCGGCGGCCACGGGGTGGACCGTCCACGCGCATGCCGCGCGGGCGGATGACGTGGCCGATCTCGTCGCACAGGCGGGCGATCTCGACGCGTCGCTCGCGCAGCTCTTGCACCAAGCGCCCTTCGCGATGCCGATGCCCCGCTTGCCGAACATCCTCCCGCGCGTCTACAACATCACCGAGTTCGGCGCCAAACCGGGGCTGGGCCAGGTCAACACCCAGGCCATCCAGGCGGCCATCGACGCGGCGAGCCGAGACGGCGGCGGCATCGTCGACATCCCGCCCGGCTACTGGGTGACCGGTCCCATCGTGCTCAAGAGCCACGTCGATCTCAACGTCGAGTCCGGCGCGCAACTCCAGTTTTCGGGCGATCACGACCTGTATCCCCTCGTCCCGAGCGGGAGCTCGTATGTGGTGCAATCGCCCATCAGCGCGACGGACGCCGTCGACGTCGCCATCACGGGTCACGGCGTGATCGACGGCGCCGGCAACACGTGGCGGCCGGTGGAAAAGTCGAAGCTGTCCGCGGACCAGTGGAACGCGCTCGTCGCGTCGGGCGGCGTGGTGACGCCGGATGGGAGCACCTGGTGGCCGACGGCGCAGGGCGCCAACGCGCAGGCGTACATCAAGGCGCACCCCAACATGACCTACCAGGACTACCTGCAGGTGAAGGATTATCTGCGCCCGTACATGGTGTACTTCCAGGGTTGTCAGGGCGTGTGGCTGCAGGGGGTGACGTTTGAGAACTCGCCGTTTGCCACGGTCAAGGTGAACACCTCGAAGGACGTCGTCATCGACGAAGTGAACATCCGCAACCCGTGGTACGGCCAGAACACGGACGGCATCGACGTGTCGGCGGATCAGGACGTCGTGTTGTACCGCGACGTGATCGACACGGGGGACGACGGGATTGCGCTGGAGTCGAGCGGAAACGACGCCGCGGGTGTGTTCAACGAACAGGACGTCGTCGTGGCGGACTGCATCGTGCACAACGGCCACAGCGGATTCGCGGTCGGCAGCTACACGGACGGCGGCATCCGAGACGTCTGGGTGACGGGCGACGTGTACGACGGCACGGAGTCGGGGCTTCGCTTCAAGAGCGGCGTCGGCAAGGGCGGGCTGGTGGAAGACATCGAGATGGATCACATCGTGATGCGGGACATCAGCGGCGCCGCCATCACGTTTGACGACGGCTACGTGGACAACGGCGCGGACACGTCGTCGCTTCAGGCGCCCGGCCCGAACTCGTACGTGCCGCAGTTTGAGAACATGACCATCGCCGACGTGACCTGCGAATACGCGGGCCAGTCCCTCTACATGAACGGGCTGCCGAATGCGCCCATCTCGAACATCACGCTGCAAAACGTGAGCATCACCGCCAACCAACCGCCGCAGATTCAGAACACCTCGAACCTTGTGGAGAATCAGGTGCAGATCCAGTCGGGCGTGACCATGCTCGGCGAGATCCCGCACTAAGAGACAGAAGACCAGGCAAAAGGCCGAGTCGCGCCGGCGCGCTCGGCCTTTTTCGCGGCGCGCCCACCTCGATTCGTGGCACCTCACAGCCCCAGGGAAAGCTCACTTCACGTGAATGAAGGTCACGAGCCCTCCCATCATGTCCACCTCGTCGTCCGGATTCATCATGTGATCGAGGATATGGCAGTGAAACATCCAATCGCCGCGCACGTCGGCCACAAATTCGATGTCGGCCGTCTCCCCCGGCGCGATGGCGAGCACGTTCATGGGGCGGGGCTTGGGCAAAGGCCAGCCGTCCTCGGCCAGCAGCCAAAACGTCGTCTCGTGCACGTGCATGGCGTGGTAGCACATGCCGCTCGCGTTGACGATGCGAAGCACCACGCGGCTTTGGTACGGCACCGTCAGTTGCGGCGCATTGGGATACGGCTTTCCATCCAGGCCGAACGCGTTTTCCGTGGTCGATCCGTCCACCATCCACGCGTCGATCTCATAGAGCGCATCCACCCGGGCGGAAGGGTAGAGCGATCCGCGCGCCGGATCGACCAGGAGCACGCCGTGCAGCCCCTGGTCAATCTGGCTCGCCATGTCCGTGCCGCTCTCGTACAGATGGGTGCCCACCATGTCCGGCGTGACGGTGAAGCGGTATACACCCTCGCCGCCAGGCGGGATGGGGCGCTGGGTCACGCCGCCGATGCCAAGCTGAGACGCCGGCAGAGGCAGCCCTGGGAAGTTGAGCGTGGTCGGCTCGTTCAGCTCGTTTTTCAGCACGATCTCGACGTGATCGCCGACGCGCACGCGGATCACGGGGCCCGGCACCTGGCCGTTGTAGCCGCACGCCACCACGGCCTTGCCCGGATATAGGTACCAATTCACCTCGCTCGCGACAAGCGTGAACCGCTTGACGCCGCCGGGAAGCACCTGGGGCGCCATGCCCTCCTCGTTCATGACGCGCACGGCGTCCTCGTTTTGTTGGCGGATGATGGCGGGCGTGATGGACAGCGGCCCAGCATCCGGCACGCCTTCCGGCGCGGGAAGGGCTCCCATGGTGCTCGTGGGTGACATGGACATGCTCGCGGCGAGCACCCTTGGCGCGCCCGCGAACGTTTTGTGGGCGTGGGATGCCGCGAAGGCGAGCGCCGCCCAGGCGCCCATCGCGCTGAGCCCGCTCATCATGGCGATAAGCATCTTCCGCATACGCCACCTCCTCACGGGACCACGTGGATGAGCGTCATCATGCCGCCCACGGGGTCCACGGCATCGTTGGGATTGATGAGCGAACTCGCCACGGTGTCGTAAAACGGGAACGTGCCCGTTTGATTCGCCGTGAACTCCACATCGACGGTTTCGCTCGGCGCGATGGACACGACGCTGACCTTCTGCGGATCCGGCTGAGGCTGGCCGTCCTCGGCGACCACCTTGACGTCGTACCCATCGAGAGTCATGGCGTGGAACGTCTCCGCGCACGCGTTGACGATGCGCATGTACACGACGGTGCCGCGCTTCACGGTCAGCTGCGGCGTATTCGGGTACGCCTTGCCGTTGATGAGAAATGTGTTTTCGTTGTCCGATCCGTCCTGCTTGCCCGCGCCGAGCACGAACAGGACGTCGCGCACGCGGCGCATAGACGGCGGCGTCTTGGGATCCACGATGATCACGCCATTCAAGCCCGCGTCGACCTGGTAATCGTCGTCGTAGTGGCTGTGATACCAGTGCGTGCCGATCATCTGGCTGGTCACCGTGAACCGGTACACGAACGTGCCTCCGGGTTGAATCGCGGGCTCGGGAAAGCCGGGCACGCCGTCCATGTCGTTCGGAACCGCCAATCCGTGCCAATGGACGGTGGTCGGCTCGGGGAGATCGTTGTGCACGACGATCTCGACGCGATCGCCCACGCGCACGCGGATGAGAGGACCGGGGATTTGGCCGTTATAGCCCCACGCCCACAGGTTCACATTGCGGTAAAAATTCCACCCGAACCTGGACGCGGTGAGCGTGAACTGCTTGATCCCGCCGGGCAGGATGCGCGGTTTGAGCGCCACCTCGTTCATGAGGTTGACAGCGTCACGGTCTTCTTGTAGGATTTGGGCGTTCGTCAGAACGGGCGGGGGCGTGGACAGCGGTTCATCGTCGCTCGTAAGATTTTGCATGGCCGCGCTGTTCTCTACAGCCATGGAGGCTGTGCCGCTCGCCATCTGCGCGTCGGTGCGGTGTAGCGCCGCCTCGGCGGTGCCCGCCAGAGAAGCGGTCACAAAGCTCCACACGGCCGCCCAAACGGCGCGGCGCAGACGTTGGTTTCGCACGTGGTTCGCCTCCCTCGCAGTTCTCTCTGGGTATGATGGAGCTTGGATATGAAGAAAGGGCCGCGTTTTTGTGAACGCCACGTAAAAATTGAGGAGGACAAAACATGTGGTGGCTCCGGGGATTTGGGGCGTCGCATGCGTTTTCGCGAGGATTCTTCTCTCACAGCTATGGGTACGGCTACGGCGGCTATGGGCTCGGGCACATGTTTGTGAACGGGCTCGTGCACGGGCTCGGCTTCGGCATTGGCTACGGCATCGCGCGCCACATTCCGTTCACGCTCCTTCTTCTCATCGCCGTCGTTGCGCTCGTTTGGTGGCTTGCGCGCAGGAGGTGACATGGCCCCAGCCGAGGAGCTGGGGCCCATCGAGGTGAGCCGTCCGGTGCTTGCGTCACGAGGAGCAGCCTTTGTGGGACATTACGATGGAAGGCGAGCTTCGAGCTGCGCGAGCGCGTCCTGAATGCGCGGCACCACGTCCGCCAGCGTGGATTCGTCGAACGGCGAGCGGAGCCCCGCTTCGCCGACCAATTCCAGGAACGAGCGGCTGCCGCCCAGGCTGCAGAGCCGGAGGTACGATTCCCACGCTTTGGTCGGATCGTCCTGCATCCACAGGAAGTACTGCAGCGCGCACACCTGCGCCAGCGCGTAGTCGATGTAGTAGAACGGGTAGTTGTAGATGTGGAGCTGCCGCTGCCACAGGCCGCCTTCCTGAAGGTACGGCAGTCCTTCGTAAAACTCGTCGCCCCGGTGCATGTACGTGCGCTCCAACTCCCGCCACTTGGCCTTGCGCTCGGCAGGCGTCATCTCCGGATGCTCGTACACGGCGTGCTGGAACTCGTCGACCGCCGCCATGTACGCGACGGACACCACCCTTTCCGCCAAATGAGTGTAGAAGAACTTGTCCGCCTCCTCTTGGAAAAAGAGGGGCATCCACTTCCAGGTGAAGAACTCCATGCTCATCGAATCGATCTCGGCCGCTTCCGCCGTCGGGAAGAAGTACTCGGGCAGCTTCATGTCGCGCGACTGGTAGGCCTGAAAGGCGTGCCCAGCCTCGTGCGTGAGCACCGTGACGTCGCCCAAGGTGCCGTTGAAGTTGGCGAAGATGAAAGGCGCCTTGTGGTTCGGGATGAACGTGCAATATCCGCCCACGCGCTTGCCCTCGCGGCTCAGCAGATCCATCAGTTCGTGGTCGAGCATGTACTGAAAGAACGCGTCCGTCTCCGGGGACAGCTCTTGGTACATGCGCCTGCCGTTGGCCAGGATGAAGGCCGGATCGCCTTGTGGATGGGCGTTGCCGTCTCGGTACCAGAGGCTGACGTCATAGATGCGCAGGGAGGAGAGGCCGAGGCGCTCCCGCTGTTTCTCGCGGATCTCGGCGGCGAGCGGCACGATATGCTTCCGAATGGCCTCGCGGAATGCCTGCGTCTCCTTCGGGCCGTAGTCCGTCCGGCTCATGCGGTCGTAACCCATCTGGACGAAGTTCTCGTAGCCGAGTTTCTGCGCCATCGCCGTGCGCATCCGGACGAGATCGTCGTAGATCTCGTCGAAAGCGTCGCCGTGCTCGGCGAAAAAGCCGTACATGGCGCGCACGGCGTTCTCGCGCGTCTCGCGATCGGTCGACTCCGTGAACTTGACCATCTGGCTCAGGTTGTACGTGTCGCCGCCGAACGGAATGCGTGCGCTCGCCACGAGATGGTTGTAGTCCGTCACCCGGGCATTGACCTTCTGCATGTCCTCCACAATCTCGTCGCCAAACGATCTCGTCTGCACCTCCGCCAGCCGGAACCACTGGCGCCCAAGGCGCTCCTCGAGCGACCTGCGGTGGGGTGAGGCGATGAGCGCCTTGCGCAGGCGCGTCTCCAGCGCTTCGATTTCAGGCGAAGCCTCATCGAAAAACGCTTTCTCTGTCTTGTAAAACTCGTCCCGCGTGTCGACGGAGTTGCGGATGTACGCGAGCTCGAACATGGTTTGGAAGTCCATGCGCAGTCGGTTCAGGTCCTGCACGGCGTCGAGCGCCGCCTCGGGCGTCGTGGCGGCCTCGAATTCGTCGATGAGCCGCAGCATGTCTCGCTTCACGGTTTCCAAGTCGGGGCGTTGGTACTTCATCTCGGAGAACTTCATGGCGTCCTCTCCCACTCGTCAGAAATGTTCGTCCGCTCAAGCATACCATAAATGGGCGTATCCGAATGGCGCGAGCCGTGCTACACTGGTGCCACAAGTGCCCGATTCGAGAGTGTAGGAGATGAATATGAAAGCGCTGTCTTCTGATCGCCGATGGAATACGCCCGCCATCTATCTGCTGAACGTCACGCTGTACACGCGATTCCAGGAGGCGCTGGCGCTCTTTCCCGCCGAGGTGCCCGTGTTCGTGAATGCGAAGGTGCAGGCGCGTTACGGAGAAGCGCTCCGGGCGCGGCGCGTGGGCGTGATCGACGCAGAGCGGCCGGTCACGCTCAAGCCGCTCATGGAGGCGCTGGGCCAAGGTCCCGCGCTGGTGGCGCTCGACACGGATCAGCGCGGGTTTCAAGCCGTCGCGCGCTACGCCACGGAGCGGCGGATCCCGGTGGTCCCGGTGTACGGTCACTCGCTCGTCATCGACGACGAACATCCTCTGCCCTTCGACGATCCGCGCTCGGCGCTCGACACCCTGCAGCATTTCCTGCTGCAGAGCTACATCGGGCCGCGCACGCTCGCGTCCATCAACCTGTTCGACGAACTCGTGCAGTCCGCGCGCTACTATGGGGAAGACCGCGTCATCGTGAAGGACTTGATGGGCCGGGCGCGGTACCGGGACGTGTTGCTCCAGAGCTACGTGCTCGGCACGGCGCTTCGCCGGCGACTGACTCGCCATCGCGTCGGGGTGATGCTGCCCAACTCCGTCGGCCACGTCGTGGTCTTGTTCGCGATGTTTTACGCCGGATTGACGCCCGTCATGCTCAACTACTCGAGCGGGGTCCAAACCGTCGTCGACGCCTGTGAGACGGCGGGCGTCGACGTCATTCTGACGTCGCGCGAGTTCATCGAAAAGGGGCAACTTCAGGAGCTGGAGCAAGGGCTCACGGCGCGATACACGCTGCATTACATGGAGGACGTGCGTAAGGAGATTGGGCTTGGCGCCAAGCTCGCCGGTTTGTGGGCGTTCCGGCGCAGGCGCCCGGCGCATCCCGGATCCAACGAGATCATCCTTTTCACGTCGGGCAGCGAGTACCGCCCGCGCGGGGTCGTGCTCTCGCACGGGAACATCTACGCCAACGTCCAGCAGACGCGATCCGTCATCGACTTCGGCACCGAGGATCGGATGCTGAACGCCATGCCCATGTTCCATTCGTTTGGGCTCACGGCGGGGGCGCTGCTCCCGCTCATCGCGGGCATCCAGGTCTATCTGTATCCATCGCCGCTTCACTATAAGCGGATTCCGGAGATCTGCGGCCAGGAACAGTCCACCATTCTGTTTGGCACCTCATCGTTCCTCGAGAAGTACGGGCAGAACGCGACGCCCGAGCAGTTTGCGCATCTGCGCTACGCCGTCGCCGGCGCGGAGCGGCTGAAACCTGAGGTGGAGCAGGCGTGGCTCAAGAAGTTCGGGCTGCAGATCATGCAGGGATACGGAGCCACCGAGACATCGCCCATCATGTCGCTCGACACGCCTATCAATCACAAGCAGGGATCGGTCGGGCGGTTCTTGCCCGGCATTCGCTATCGGCTGGAGCCCGTCGACGGCATTGAGCAAGGGGGGCTGCTGCACGTGCAGGGGCCCAACGTGATGAAGGGCTATCTGGTCCACGGCGAGGGCTTTGTCGAGCAGTCGGGCTGGTACAACACGGGCGACGTCGTCGACGTGGACGAGGATGGCTTCGTCACCATCGTCGGCCGGCTCAAGCGGTTCGCCAAGATTGCGGGCGAGATGATCTCGCTGAACCTCGTGGAGCAACTGGCGGCCCGCGCGTATGGCGATCCGGCCTTTGCAGCGGTCTCCATCCCAGACCCAGCGCGCGGCGAGCGGATTGTGCTCGTCACCACGCATCAGGGCCTGACGCTCGCCCCCATGCGCGATCTCGTCGATCGGATGGGCTATTCGCGCATGCACGTGCCCGCGGAGATCCGCGTGATCGACGAGTTTCCTCTTCTGGGGAGCGGGAAGACCGACTACGTGACCCTGAAGGCCATGGTGGAGAAGGGGCGCGCCTGACGCGGTTGCCGCTCACGCGGCTCGGCGGACGGGTTCGCCCCTCGCGTGGCGGAGCTTGGCCTTTCGACCCACCACATACGACACCACGGGGATCTTCATCAGGATGTACGCGGCGAGCATCGAGGAGAAGTAGCTGAACAGGACCGCGGCTGGCAAGAGCGCGTAGTGCAGCCACACGGGAATCCCGCGGCCGTCGAGATCGTCGATCACGACCTCCATGGCGTACAGCGGAAAGGGTTGGATGAGATAGATGCCGAATGAGGTCTGGGAAGCCACGCGGACAAAGCGCGAAAACGCCCGCCATCCGGGCCTCTCCTTGCGCTTGGACCACGCCAGGCCCGCGTACCAAAATGCGCATGTGACGACGAGACTGTAGGGCACCATGATGGGCTGCAGGACGAGCTCCGCTTCGTCCTCGCTCACGTGCATGACGAGTCGCTCGAGAACATAGTGCCCGAAGACGACGGCCAGCGAGGCCACGAGCACCGCGAAGAGCGCCTTCCGATGCCGATCCATCCATGCGGACACCTGATCGTAGTGGCAGGCCAGGATGCCGCCCGCGATGAACCAGAATTGGTACATGAGCAGGTTTCGGTCCCTGTAGGTGTACAGATCGTACAGCCATTTCGGCCAACCGACGGGCGTGAGGCTGTCCAGGATGTTCTGGTTGAGCCACATAAGGCAGATCTCCAGCGCAAAGCTCGCCACGAGGATGTGAACGTGGTACTTTTCGGCCTTGCGGATGCCATACAGCAGGAGAGGAAAGATCAGATACAGCTGCATGGAGACCACGAGAAAGTAGAGAAAGAACATGTTGCCGGTCAGCAGATTGTGGATGACGGCGGGGGCCAAGGTGGACCAAGACCACGAGAACCCCGGCGTCAACAGGGCCACAAACGCGATATACGCGAGCGTCCAGACCACGTACGGGATCACGATGAACTGGAACCGTTTCCGCCAAAACGGGAGCGGCTGAAACGGATCCTGATGAAGATAGGTGGTGAAGAGCACGAGTCCGGTGACGAACATGAACGTCTCGCGCGTGAAGTGCGTCGCCGTGATGAGCGCGCCGAGCGCGTAAAACCCGGGCGTCCCGTCGCTGTTGAGCACGTTGAAGAAGGACAGCGTGTGCACGGTGAGCACGCCGAGAATGACAAACGCTCGCATCAAGTCGATCTCGTCCAGGTACCGCTTCCCCACGAGCACCTTGCCCCCTGTCTCTCTCGAAACTCACACTAGGATACCAGAATAATCTCGAACTCGTTTCGAAAGGCAGAGGCGCACTGCAGCGCATTCCGGCGCGCCGCTCGACGGCGCAGGTCGACGGCTTCACGTCACGGTTCGAGTCGAGGCGCCGATGGGGGCCACACGCCCGGCGCGTCAAGCAGGGTTTGCTCCCGGGGAGAAGAGGGCGCGACGTAAAACACCTCGAACCCTCCGGTCACCGGGTTGGGGCCAGACGGGACGGACAGGATGAGGTTGTCGTCCATCATGTAGCCGCCGTCCGACGGCGTGAGGCGGGGCGGGCGTCCGTTCACCGTTCCCGGCACAAAGGTCAACGTGCCGTAGTCGGCGAGCGTGGACACGCGGCCGCGGATTTCGGGCGCCTCCTGGATCCATTCGGCGGAAGCCCCGGGGCCGGCGTACGGCTGCGTGATGATGAACTGCTCGTCTTCCGTGAGGTCGTCGAGCGCAAGCGTCCACCTGCCGTGTCCGTCGCGGCGAATCTGCGCTTCCATCGCGTCTCCTGGCGCAATGTCCATGGAAGGGATGATCACTTCCGTAGGATGGGCGGGCCGGATCTCCCACCAGGCGAAGTATTGAGGCCGCCCGTCGACGTAGTTCTGTTCGGTTCCAATTTGAATCAGGTCGTCGTTGCTGAATCCGTCGATGCCAATCCAGGTCGAGGAATACGAGTTGGCGCGGGACGGGCTGACCGCCGGGACCACCCAGTTTCCTGAGATGTCCCAGTAGTGTCCGCCCGTGAGCGCGTAGCCCGACCAGTTGAGGGTGGCCCAGCCGAGGTCGGAGACGGACAGCGCGCCGTCCGTGCCTCTCGGCGATGCGTTTTCCAAGACGGGTTGGACCCGCGCAGCGATGACATGGGGGGCGTGTGCGCGGGCCGACGGGGATTGGGGCGAGGTGACCGCAAAGGCCAGTCCGGCCGCACCAAGCGCCGCCGCGGCGCACGCGGCCGTTCCCAGCGCGCCGCGCACAGAGGCGCGTGTCCGGGGCGCTGTTTCGCCCTGGGAGCGAAGCGCTTTCTTCACCATCCACACGTGGTCATCACCTGGCGTCTCGTGGGGTGCAGGCTCCACCAAGCGGGCTCCTGCACACATCCTGCGCCTTCAACATACGGGTCGCACGCTCAAAATTTCATCAAATTTTGAGCGTGCTGCGCGGCGGGAACGCGCGCGAGGCGGCCGCGCTCGGGGCATGGATTCGGGGCGTGCGCCGTACACTGGCAATGGAACAAGCCCGGATCCCATCGAAGCTGCTCGCGGTACAATGCTCGCAAAAGGCACCTTCGTCTCCCCATGTGACGCTCATCTCATGTCGCTTGCGTCTCCCAAACCGCAACCAAACCACAATGAATGCCAATCGGTCGCTCTTCGCCTCATCAGGCCAGGAGGTGTGGTCAACTTGACGCGTTTGTGGACCTCCATGGTGGCTCGGCTCCCGTTCTGGCGGCTGATGTTGTACGGCGCGGCGGCATCGCTCCTCTTTTTCGCGGGGAGCCTCGCGCTCGGCTTGAGCCAAGGCCGCGTGTGGCCGACGTTGTCGCTGATCGGCACGTCCATCGTGCTGGAGGCCCAGCCTGCCGCCGCCGCGAGCATTCCGCTCGGGTTCGATCCGTCGACCGGAGCCGGCATCGCCATCCTAGCCAACATGATTGCGGTGCCCATCCTCATGGTGGGATTCCGGGAGGCCATGCATCGATTTCGCTTCGTGCGGAAGCGGATGGAGAAAGCGGAGGCGGTGTCGCGCAAGTACGCGAAGTACGGCGTCTGGATCCTCGCGCCGCTGTGCCCGCTCCTTGGGGCGTATGCCTGTCTTGCCATCGGCAGCGTGCTGCGCTGGAACCCGCTGCGGGTGCTGGGGGCCGTCGTGGTGGGCATGGTGGCTTCTGCGTTTATCATCGCGTACGGCGGATCGGTGCTCCTGAGATGGGTTCACCTCTAATTGGTGGGGCGGCGAGTGAATGGACGCTCATCGCGGGAGCGCCATCCCGCGCGCGGGCCCGCAGGGATGGCGCAACTGGCCGCCGAAGGCAGCCGTCGGGCGCATACGCTCGTCCTCGTTCGCATATACAACAGCGAGGGCTTCTGCACCGGGTGTGCACGCCGCCTCGCACAGGCAGAGCGGAGGAGACCGACCGTTCCCAATTGTTTGTTTGGTACCACGAAAAGTTCCGCAGCGCAATTGCAGTTCGACACCTGACTTTGGTACGCTTTCAGATAAGACCAGGCTTTATCGATTCATGATGCGGAACACCTGTCGAGCGAGGGGGTGTGAGCGCGCGGATTTGCCTGTGCGAAACGTCGTGAGGCGGAGGCGTCAGTTTCACACTCTGGTGTAATCGAGGTGTTGACTACGTTACTCGATTCCATTCATGACCCAAAAGACCTGAAAAAACTCAGCGAGTCGCAGTTGGTGACGTTGGCTCAGGAAATTCGCGATTTTCTCGTCACGTCCATTTCCAGGACCGGCGGGCATTTCGGCGCCAACATGGGCGTCGTGGAACTGACCATCGCGCTGCACCGCGTGTTTGACAGCCCTCGAGACAAGATCATCTGGGACGTCGGCCACCAGGGGTACGTGCACAAGATCCTCACGGGCCGCAAGGACATGTTCCCGACGCTCCGCAAACTGGGCGGACTGGCCGGATTTCTGAAGCGGTCCGAGAGCGAGCACGACCCGTTCGGCGCGGGCCATTCGTCCACGAGCATCTCGGCCGCGCTCGGCATGGCGGTCGCGCGCGATCTGCGCAACGAGGATTACCACGTCATCGCCGTGATCGGTGACGGGGCGCTCACGGGGGGCATGGCCATGGAGGCCATGAACCACGCGGGCGATCTCGGCACCGATCTCATCGTCATTTTGAACGACAACGAGATGTCCATCTCCAACAACGTCGGCGCGGTGTCGAAGTACCTCACGAGGCTTCGGTCCGATCCAAATTACGCACGCGCCAAGCAGGACATCGATCACCTCCTGCGTCACCTGAGCAACGTGGGCCAGAAGGTGACCAAGGTGCTGGACCGCGCGATGGAAGCGGCGCGCCACATGATCCTGCCCATCACGCCGTTTGAGGGCTTCGGTTTTAAGTACATCGGGCCCATCGACGGCCACGATCTTCGCCAGCTCATCCCGGTCTTGGAGCGCGTGAAGGAACTCAAGGGTCCCATCCTGCTCCACGTGCTGACGCAGAAGGGCAAGGGATATCCGCAGGCGGAGAATTCGGAGGACAAGTGGCACGCGTGGCCGAGCGCGGCCAAGCCCAACCAGGCGCCGTCGTACACGAGCGTGTTCGCGCAGACCGTCGCGGAGATGGCGAGAAAGGACGAGCGGATTGTCGTGGTCACGCCCGCCATGCTGTCGGGCAGCGGGCTGGTGAAATTTCAGAAGGAGTTTCCGACGCGCACGTTCGACGTCGGCATCGCCGAGCAGCACGCGGCGACGTTCTGCGCTGGGCTCGCTGCAGCCGGGAAGCGGCCGATCTTCGCCGTCTACTCCACGTTCCTGCAGCGCGCATACGATCAGACCATCCACGACATCTGCATTCAGAACCTTCCGGTGGTCCTCGCGGTGGATCGCGCCGGGATCGTCGGGCCGGACGGGGAGACGCACCAGGGCGTCTTCGACATCGCGTACCTGCGCACGGTGCCGAATATGTCCATCATGATGCCGAAGGACGAGAACGAGCTCCGGCACATGCTGTTCACGGCGATGCAGCACGATGGGCCGGTGGCCGTGCGGTACCCGCGGGCGGACGGCGTCGGCGTGCCGATGGACGAACCGCTGCACGCGCTGCCCTGGGGGAAAGCCGAGGTGCTGCGTGAGGGCCGCCACATCACCATTGTGGCGCTCGGGCCCATGGTGCCCGAGGCGATGAAGGCCGCGGAGCGACTCGCCGCCAAGCATCAGATTGAGGCGACGGTCGTGAACCTGCGCTTCGTGAAACCGCTCGACGAAGAGCTGCTCTTGAGCCTGGCGAAGACGGGCCGCCCCATGCTCACCGTGGAGGAGGCGTCGCTCGCGGGCGGCATGGGATCGGCCATCGCCGAGTTGCTCGTCGATCGCGGCGTCATGGTGCCGCTGCGCCGGAAGGGCGTGCCGGATCACTTTGTGGAACACGGAGGCCGCGACGAGGTCCTCCAGCGGCTGGGCCTTTGCGCCGAGGGCATCGTGGAAGACGCGCTGGAACTCATGCGCCAAGCCCAGGCCGGTCAGGTGCCGCACGCGCTGAATCGGGTTGGCACGTGACGGCACGCGTTCGGGCGGAGAGAAAGAGGGAGGCCGTATGACGTTGACGCGAGACGTCCGGCAGCGGCGCAAGGTCGAGCACGTGCACGCCGTTCAAGCGCTCGGCGATCCGACGGGCGTCTCGAACGGGTTCGAGTGCGTCTCGCTCGTGCCTTGCTCGGCGCCGGAGGTGGCCTGGGACGACGTGTCCCTGGCCACCGAGCTCTGCGGCATCCGCCTGGAATCGCCGATCCTCATCAACGCGATGACGGGCGGCGCCGACGAAGTGTACGACATCAACCGCAAGCTGGCGCAGGCCGCGCGCCGGTTTGGCTTGGCCATGGCCCTCGGCTCCGCGTCGGCGGGGCTCGCCTCGCCGGAGGTGGCGTACACGTACCGCGTGGTGCGGGAGATCCACCCGGACGGCGTGGTCATCGCCAACGTGGGCATGGGCACGGGGCTGGAGCGCGCGCGGAAGGCTGTCGAGTTGGTGCGCGCGGATCTGCTTCAGGTCCACTTCAACGCCGCCCAGGAGCTGTTTATGGCGGAGGGCGATCGCGACTTTCGCGGCGCGCTCGAGGCGCTGGCGGAAGTCGCGCGCGGCGCGGGCGTGCCGGTGATTGCCAAAGAGGTGGGGCAGGGGATTTCGGCGGAAGACGCCGTCCGGTTCGCGGACGCCGGCGTGCGCGCCATCGACGTGGGCGGACTCGGCGGAACCAACTTCATCGCGGTGGAAGCCTGGCGGCGGGGCGCCGAGATCGACGAATTTTGGAACCGGTGGGGCCTGCCGACGGCCGCATCGCTGTGCGAAGTCGCGGCGGCGGTCGGGGGGCGCGTCGATGTCATTGCGTCGGGCGGCATCCGCACGGCGCTCGACGTCGCGAAAGCCATGGCGCTCGGCGCGAAGGCGGTGGGCATCGCGGGGCCGCTCGTCCGATTGGTGACGCAGCCGAACGGGGAAGAACAACTAAATCGTTTTATTGAGGATCTTCATGTCGGGCTCCGGGCCCTGCTCGTGCTCACCGGCTGTCGCAATTTCTCCGACTTGCGCGGCAAGCCCGTCGTCATCCTGGGATGGCTCCGGGAATGGCTCGAGGCGCGGGGCCTGAAGGCGTGGATGGACGCCCGGGCGCAGGCTTCGCTCGGCGCGTGAGGGACCAATGGGTCATTTGCGATCGCGCCAAACCAGGGATATCCTTTCCTTTAGATGGCCTTTTTTCTACGTATTCATGTGTCGAATCGGATTGAGGAGGAGGGATTGGCATGGCGCGACAGTCGTTCTCCGC
>Ga0167615_1000034_pt1 | contig 53500 bp, 51 predicted proteins | sample BED_Mat_host_9_1_FD_111800 | JGI IMG/M metagenome (GOLD analysis project Ga0167615, IMG submission 111800) | Extremophilic microbial mat communities from Yellowstone National Park, USA - BED_Mat_host_9_15 (v2) (version 2) | ecosystem: Environmental > Aquatic > Thermal springs > Hot (42-90C) >... | reverse complement strand
TCATTTGTTCAGGACCAAAGACTTCGTACTTTAGCCCAAGTTGGTCTGCATACGTTGCAACCTGCTCGGCAAATCGCTCTGGGGTTAGGTGATTTGATGGCTCATTTACCCATCTTCTTGCCAGATTCACATAATTTCCAACTACCTTAGCCTCGCCAATTTTTCCCTGATCTAGGTTGTTTAAGCCGTACGCTAAGTGTACGCTTTCCAACTGCGGATAACTTTCACCATCTGACTTGTAACTTTTTTGCTCAAATTGTGCAAGTATACAACTTATTGCGGCTACTTCACTAAGCCAGTTGCATGATGAGCTGAGTGTAGGTGTCGCTGTGAGTGTTACAGTTTTATTGTTCGCCTTGCGTATTGACTGTAAACTTTGGTGAACAACTGCATATGCTCGTTGCCGATCTAAATGTTCAATTTTCCCCAGTCCCAAAAGCGTTACTTTCTTAAAAGGAACTAACCCAAGGCCGTGTATGCTCGCAGTTTCGCCTATCTTGCCCTTGAATTCTCCTGAAGATATAAGAGTTGATAGCCCATTATTTAGCTTTTCATTTATGCTTGCCAGAGGTTCTCCAAGACTTTTCGATGATTCATCTGCTAGAATTAAAAGAACGTCTGCGTCTGGAAGGCTATCTGTTGAGAGTATTAGTTCCATGATCTACTCCCCCAAATCTAATAAACGTATCTACTACTTCAGCTAGATGCATAACTTTTAACTTCAGGCCCCTTTGCTGTACCCTTGCCTGTAAATGAATTAAGCATCCCGGATTGTCTGACACGATGACCTTCTTTCCAGATTCTAGAATAGCATCAATTTTCCAGTCGGCTAATTTAGCAGCGACATCGGGATAATCAAAGCTAAAGCTGCCTCCAAATCCACAACAGTAAGCTGGTCCTTGGATTACCTCATACTCGCAGTTTAGCCTAGAGAGAATTTGCCGTGGCTGATCGTATATTTTGAGGTCTCTTAGCGACTGACACGAATCGTGATATGCGACACTTTTTAGATCTTCAGGCAACTTACCTTCTAAACGGTATGAGAGTTCATCTAGGAGATTAGTTCCTATGATTAGCCTAGAAAGGATTTGCTCAAGCTTATCAAGGTATTCTGAGTCTTGAGCAAGAACCTTTTTTGCATCATTTACCAGAAAGGCTGTACAACTTGTAGATGGGCTTACCACGATTTGTGCAGGCTTTGACAAAATTTCATCAATTGTTGCTTTTATCATACGTTCGCTTTTAGCCCTGTCACCTGCGTTGAATGCAACAAGGCCGCAGCATATTGGTACATCGGGATACACAACCCTAAACCCTGAGTATCTAAGCAGAGATGCAAAACTCCTACCTTGCTGGTGTGCAAACATGTCAACTAAACAGCCAGGAAACAAATATGCTGTAGGCACATCCTTTTCTGCTGGATCATCACGGGCGCTTCTGGTAAATAGACTGTTTTCCATTAGTTTTGCCATTGGTACACCGGCTGCGAAAAGCTGCCCCACAATACTTGCAAATGGGTAACCAAAAGCTTTAAGCCTGTAATGCTCGAAGGACTCAAGTAATAAGCGCTTTTTCAGAGGCATTCCAAACTTTTCTACATACTCTTGGCGCATCTTTAATATGAGCTCGGGAATAGGTATTTCCGCTGGACAGGCTTCCGCACAAGCTCCGCACTGAGCACAGAGTGTATTCGGATTGCCTGCATTTTCAAGTCCGTGGTGTATTCCTGTTAGCACAAGGCCAATAGGTCCAGTGTATATATGGCCGAAGACATGGCCGCCAACAGCCATGTAGGGAGGACATACATCAGCACATGCCCCACATCTTATACAGTTCAGAGCTGGTGCGTATGGACTTGTGACAGCTTTGGTTCTCCCATTATCTATCACCACCATGTGGAGCTCATTTGGTCCATGGACGCCGATTGCTAGGCTTTGCTCTATATCCGCTGAACGACTTGGTCCGCTTATTATTGATACATAGCTTGTTATTCGTTGCCCAGTGCCTGAACGTGGTAATAACCGTAATACCAGGGGAAGGTCGTCTAAGGTTTCCACTATTTTGTCAATGCCAAATACGGCTATGTGCACAGGTGGAAGTGTTGTAGCAAGTTCCACGTTTCCTTCATTGCTTACAATTACAATGGATCCGGTTTCGGCTACCGCCAAGTTGGCACCGCTTATGCCAATGTCAGCGGTTAGGAAAAGCTCCCTAAGTTGCCGCCTTGCTTCGGCTAGAATCTCTTCATGTTCAGCAGGTACTTTTCTTTTCGATTGTTCCGAAATAAGACGCGCTGCCTCTTCCTTTGTAAGATGTATAGCAGGTGCAACAAGGTGCGATGGCTTGCTTCCTGAAAGCTGTACAAGCCGTTCGCCCAGGTCTGTCTCCACTACATTTATGCCTGCCGACTCCAGGTACCGGTTCAAATGGATTTCTTCAGTGGCCATGGATTTCGATTTCACAACTAGCTTTGCGTTCCGGCTTTGCACAATTTTCAAAATGATTTCACAAGCAACTTTCTCGTCTTCGGCAAAGTGCACAAAAGCGCCTTGTGATTCGGCTTTTTGCTTAAAAGTATTAAATAGCTCATTGTATTTAGATTGATATGCAGTCTTTCTTAGTGAAAGTTCGTGTCTGAGATGCTCAAAGTCAATTTCATTTAAACTAGATAACCTTTTTTGATTTAGATCATGAAGAGCCCTTGGCAGCGCCTTTTGAAGCACTGGAGATTCCAGCTGAGCGTGTACTCGTTTTTTAAAAGCTTTTCTAGACTCAATAGGCACAGCCATTTTCCATGGAATCCGCTTGCAGTGTACTGCTGTACAACATAAGTCTAATGCTTATCGAATGTAGATGAATGCTTTTTGATGTATTCAACTTATTAGCAACCTTCCTTTACCTAATCTATGTGCGTTTTGAATTCGTCGGCTAATATACCTTTTTGATATCCTTATAGCTTTGTCTAAGGGGTATCCCTTAGCTAGTGCGGCTGCAATGGCGGAAGAGTACACACAGCCGGCACCATGAAGTTCCAAATTTTCCATTCTTTTACTTCTGTAAACTTTAAAGAATTGGCCATCAAAAAAGTAGTCTGCTGCCCAGTCTGTCTGTAGATGACCGCCTTTAAGCAAAACACTGCTTGGACCGAGCTTAATGAGAGAACTTAATGCTGCTTTTATCGAATTATAGTTGCTAATAGCTATACCTGATAGCGACTCTGCTTCATATCTATTGGGCATAAGAAGTGTAACTTTTGGAAAAAGTAGCTCTTCAAGCTCCTTAAGTGCCTTTGGCATCAGAAGTGCTGTGCCTGAAGAAGATACAAATATAGGATCTAGCACAATTGGACCGGTGTAATTCTCTAGTTGTTGAGATACTGTTTTTATGATTTCCGAGTCATAGAGCATGCCTATTTTAATTGCACGTACATCGAAATCGGTCAAGATTGCTTTGATTTGGTCTGCGACAACATCAGGATCAACTTTTTGAATCCCAAGTATTTCAGCTGTATTTTGCGCGGTTACTGCAGTAACAACCGTTGTGCCCCATACTCCCATTGCCTTAAAGGTACACAGATCGGCTTGAATGCCGGCACCAGCACTGGAATCCGAGCCCGCAATTGTTAAAGCTACTGGTAACTGCATAGCCTTTAAATAATTTACGCTTTTATTAGTATTTACATGTTAGCTTAAGCTGTGCTATGTTGACAAATTTTCATTAGTCAGTACTATTTCGTTTTATGATGCGGTGCAACAAACAGCTTGGTAGTGATTAAGGCTAATGCTATAACTGGATACAGTATCCTAAAGTCAATATAGGATATAGACTTTAAACGGCACGTATTAATGGGTGATCTTGAAAACTATCAACTACAAATAGCCCAATGTCATCTCTGTGTAGACGCAGGGTTTTTGGAGCATGCTAACCCTATATTTAGCGGCAGTGCAAAGGCAAAAATTTATTTCTTTGGCCAATCGCCTGGTAGCGTTGAAGATAAGGTAGGTAGACCTTTCAGCGGAAGAGCAGGCAGAACTCTTTGGGGGTGGCTTTGTGAGGCTGGTGTTGGGGACGAAAAGTTTCTCAGAGAAAATGTGTACTTTGCGTCTGTAACAAGATGCTATCCAGGAAAACACATATCTGGAAGTGGTGATAGAGTTCCTTCAAAACGCGAGATTGAATTATGTTCTAGATGGTGGAAAGGTGAACTTGTGCTACTTAGACCAAAGCTTATAGTGTGTATTGGCGCGCTTGCCGCAAGCTTACTTGTAGGAAACATGCGTCTTGACGAGCTGGTTGGTACGCGTGTAAAGCTGAAGAAGGAACTTGTATCGGAGTTTGTGTTAATGGGATACGACGCTACCAACGTTGATGTGGTTGTGCTTCCGCATCCTTCAGGCAGGAGCGTTTGGCTGAATGACAAACGCCATGCTGAGAAATTAAAGTTTGCCCTTGACCTGATTAAAAAAGCGAAGGCCGACTTACTCTAGTTCGACTAGGTGCTGTTATCAATCCAGTCACAACGGCACAGTTAGGAATAAAAGATGGTTTATACTGTAATTAACAGGGAAAACAAGGTAGAATAAATTAGCTGCTATGGGACCTACTGAAGAACAAGTATACAAGGCTCTCTCAAAGATTATAGACCCCGATCTTGGCCGTGACATAGTGAGCCTTGGGATGATAAAAGATCTACGGATTGAAGATGGGGTTGTGCATTTTACTTTTGAATTGACTACTCCAGCGTGTCCAGTAAGGGACAAATTTGAGCGTTTTGCAAGAGAGGCTGTGTCGAGCATTCCTGGCGTCAGAGATGTAAAGATCGATCTTAAGTCTAATGTTCGAAGCGCGTCGATGAGGCAAACCCAGATACAATTGCCGGGAGTAAAAAACGTAATAGCTGTTGCAAGCGGGAAAGGCGGAGTCGGCAAATCTACTGTTGCAACCAACATTGCTGGTGCTTTGGCGAGTTTTGGGGCATCAGTTGGTTTGCTCGACGCAGACATTTATGGTCCGTCTGTTCCTCAAATGATGGGCAGCAGCGAGCAGCCAGGTGTTGAGAACAACAAGATAATTCCGCCTGTCGCTCATAATGTAAAGATAATGTCCATGGGATATTTAACAAAGCCTGGCCAGGCAGTCGTATGGCGTGGTCCAATGGTGGCAAAAGCATTACAGCAAATGTTAAGTGAAGTAGATTGGGGTGAACTAGACTATCTTATTGTAGATTTACCCCCAGGCACTGGCGATGCGCCGCTTACACTTGCACAGAGTATTCCTTTGACTGCTGTTGCAGTTGTTTGTACACCACAAGACGTGGCGGTCAACATAGCTGTTAAGTCGGTTCAGATGTTTAGAGTACTCAAGGTACCCATAGCTGGACTTATTGAAAATATGAGCTATTATATATGCCCGAATTGTGGTCACGAAGCGCACATTTTTGCCCATGGGGGCGCGGAAAAAGTTGCAAAAGAGCTTAAAGTTCCATTTCTTGGGGCTGTGCCGCTCGAAGAAGATATCAGAATTATGAGCGATGTTGGTGTACCGATTGTATTTTCAAAGCCGGAAAGTCGGGCGGCACAAGCATTCGTGGGTATTGCCAAAGCGCTTGCAGCTCAAATTTCCATTCGCGCTTTCCGTTCGATACCAGTAGTTCAGCAAGTCTAAAGCAACCTTATTCCGTATTTGATTGTGCGTTTGCCTTACTTACTGCTTTTGCGTGCTTGAGTTCTGCTAGGTATTTCGCAACAGCGATAGCGGCAGTGGTGCCGTCTCCAACTGCTGTAGTTATTTGCTTGGTAAGCTGATGCCTTACGTCCCCTACCGCCCATATGCCTGGTATGTTTGTTGCCATAGTTTGGTCGGTAATTATATACCCTACTTCATCATGCTCTACGTGATCTGCGAAGAAATTGTTATTTGGTTGGAAACCTATGAATATAAATACTCCAGCTACACTTAGCTCCTTTTCTACCCCATCTTGCACATAGGTTATACTTGTCACTTTGTCGTCGCCGTTTATACTCTTTACCTGCGCATTCAGGATAGTGGTTATCTTCGGATTTGCCAAGGCACGATCTCTTATTATTGCCTGAGCACGAAATTCACTTCTTCGATGTATCAAATATACCTTGCTTGCGTAGCGAGTTAAAAAGTCTGCCTCTTCCATGGCGGAATCTCCACCGCCAACCACTGCAATTTCCTCACCAGTAAAGAATGCTCCGTCGCAAACCGCGCAGTAAGATACCCCCCTACCTGCAAACTCTGCTTCTCCTGGTACCCCAAGCTTTTTGGGTGTACCTCCGCTTGCGACTATGACTGCCGGAACATGATACGTTGCGCGATTTGTCTTAACCTCCCGATATTCCCCCATATTCTTAATAAGCTGAACCTCTTCCATACGTATCTCAAGCCCAAAGTCACGAGCGTGGGCTTCCATTTTTTGCGCCAATTCAAACCCTGTTATTGACCTAAATCCGGGGTAATCTTCTATGAGTTCAGTATTAAGCAGCTCACCGCCGGGTATGCCCCTTTCTAAAAGGACTACTTTAAGGTTGGTTCTAGCAGCATAAAGCCCTGCTGCAAGTCCTGCAGGGCCACCTCCTACAATTACTACATCGTAGGAGTCTTCAATTTTGCCAGGTTTGCTGCTCATGAAGCTATTATCCAAGTTAATCATGTTTCATCACCCGTACCTGTATTGAACTCCGAAACCACCCCTTGGAGCATAAGCAATTATGTTGTTATATGGGCAACCATACGTTGCGGCTCCGCATTCTATGCAATTTTCCCATGATACGATTATCTTTTTTTGTTCTTCGTCCCATTTGTAGACACCTGCCGGACAATAGTACATACAGTATTTGCCGGGGCAACGAATACATACATAAGTGTCCTTTATGTGAATGTGTGGATGGCCCTCATCTGCCTTGGTCTTGAGTGTAAAAAGCTTATCTTCGAGTTTCAACTTGTAGCCTCCTGGAATCGATCTTATTTGTTATATACCTTAAAACTACCACCATTTAAACCCATTGTGTTCATATGTTGTATGTATGCACTATAATCTAAAGGTATTAGCACGGTGCCCATATGGGCTTAATAGGGAAGCCGGTGCAAGGCCGGCGCGGTCCCGCCACTGTTACCAGTGCCTTACCGTTGCTCATAGTGAGCAGCCACTGGGCAATGTGCCTGGGAAGGTAGGTAAGGAATAAACGCTGGAAGCCAGGAGACCTGCCGTGCAAGCTACGCGCAATGCGCACACCCGAGGAGGTGAGAGTTTGAAATCAATCGAAGAAGTTCGCAGGGCAAAGGAACGCCGACGGGGCCTGGTTTTGGTTTTCACAGGTAACGGCAAAGGTAAAACAACCGCAGCATTTGGCCTAGCTCTTAGGGCTTACGGAAACAAGATGAGTGTGAAGATAATTCAGTTTATCAAGGGCTCATGGAAATCGGGCGAACGTGAAGCAATACGGAAATACCTGCCTGGAATTGAAGTGGAGGTTGGGGGCAAAGGATTTACTATAGAGAGGCTTAGAAATCCCAAAATTCCTATGGAAGCCCATGCTCAAGCTGCAAGAAATGCCTTTGAAGAAGCTAAGCAGTCGCTAAACTCCGGAAAATATAACATGCTTATACTTGATGAAATTCTTGGTGCTATATCCGCTGGCCTTATAACTGAACAAGAAGTTATAGATCTTATACTGTCTAAGCCAAAAGACCTTCATCTGGTATTAACAGGAAGAGGTGCAACACAAGGCATCATTGGTGTTGCTGATTTAGTCACAGAAATGCACGAGATAAAACATCATCTGACTCAAGGTATACCAGCCCAGAGGGGGATTGAATTTTGAAAAAGCTACTTTTTTTGAGTACTGCCGATACTGACTTGTTAACTATATTGCACGTTAAGGATAGCCTACCTGAGGACTTTGGCGATATTGAAGTAGCTAATGTTTCTAAGCTTGACAAGAAATTCTACAAAGATCTAGACGAAAGACTTAATTCTTACTGGGCAATTTGTGGGAGACTGCTAGGTGGAAAACGAGCAATTGGTGACTATATGGATCAATTGGCAAAGCATTGCAGGGATAAAGCGGTCCCATTATTGCTATGGCCAGGTGAAAAGGACTCCGATATAGAGCTTGAACGCTTATCGACAGTTGGACCAAGGGTGTTGGCGCAACTTGGCCTTTACCTAAGCTATGGTGGCGTAGAAAACATAAAAAACATGCTTCTTGCTCTGGCCAACGAACTGCGAAACACCCAATTCACTATAGCTCCTCCTGTGCGTACTCCAGCATATGGAATTTATTTTGAAGGAAAACTTGTAAACAAAGAGCAATTTTTAGCCGCTACTGGTGCCAGAAGGCCGGTTATAGGAGTAGCGTTTTATCGCGCCCATTATTTGTCAGGCAACACATCTTTTATTGATACACTGGCGCAAGCAATAAAAGAAAAAGGGGCAGTCCCCTTATGTTTTTTTTGTCCAACTCTGCGCGATACCGATCCAATAGTTAGTTCTTTGCTAGATGAAATTCTTTACGAGGGGAATGAGCCAATTGTTGATTGCCTTATAAGTACGCTTAGCTTTGCGTTCGGCAAGTACGAGCAGGCAAATCAAGGTACAGTGGAAGCAGGTTGGTTGCGAAAGCTGAATGTGCCAATACTGCAAGCCATAATAGTCACAAGCCCAAAGGAAAACTGGATTGATTCTTCTATGGGCCTTATGCCGCTAGATGTGGCGATGCAAATAGCATTGCCTGAATATGATGGACGTATAATTACGGTACCCATATCATTCAAACAGCAATCTAACGATGCATCTATTTATATTCCCGACGAAGAAAGATGCAAAAGGCTAGCAGGGCTTGCAGTTAACTGGGCTAAGCTCCGGCTAAAGGATAAAGAGCAAAAACGTGTCGCAATTGTATTGAGCAGTTATCCAACCAAAAATGCCAGAGTTGGAAATGCGGTTGGGCTAGATACGCCGGAATCTGCGCACAAGTTACTTTGTGCTCTTTTGGATACTGGATATAAAGTTGAAAACTTACCAAAAGATGGCCAGACATTAGTATTAGAGTTAATAAATTCGGGTACTTATGACAGACAGCATTTGACATCGCAGCAGATAGTAAATGCCCAGGGGTGTCTAGGCACTGATAAATATATGAAGGTGTTTAACGAGCTACCTGTATTCGTTAAAACTAGATTGCAGCAATCTTGGGGTGACCCTCCTGGCGAGCACTATGTATATGGAGATCGCTTTATCTTCTGTGGTAGGCAGTATGGAAACGTATTTGTATGCGTTCAGCCGCCTCGCGGGTATGGCGAAAATCCTATTGCCATATATCACGATCCAGAGCTTCCTCCGACTCATCATTACGTTGCGTTTTATAGGTGGCTTGATGAAATATTTGGCGCAGATGTAATTGTTCACCTAGGCAAGCATGGGACGATCGAATGGTTACCAGGTAAGTCGCTAGCTTTGTCAAATCTTTGCTTTACGGACTTACTTCAGGCAGAAAAACCGCTTGTATATCCTTTTATCGTAAATGATCCAGGAGAAGGCATTCAGGCTAAAAGAAGAGCGCGTGCTTTGATTATTGACCATCTGATACCACCTATGGTTAGAGCAGAAACCTATGCAGAGCTTGTACAGCTCGAGCAACTGCTGGATGAATATTATCAAATCCAGACCCTTGACCCATCCAAGCTTGAGTTTATACGTCACGAAATATGGGAACTCATTACAGACATAAACCTGCACAAAGACTTAGGTGTGGAATCTCTGCCTGATAATTTTGATGAATTTCTACTCCATGTAGATGGGTACCTTTGTGAGCTTAAAGATGCCCAGATTAGGGGTGGTCTGCACATTTTGGGCAGCGTGCCGTCGGGTAAAAACCTGGTAGAACTCATAGTAGAAGTATGCCGAAGGGAAAACGAGGGTGTGCCCAGCTTAATTAGCGCATTGAGCGAGCTTTTGGGTCAGGATCTCAATGAACAAAAAGATGTCCGCAAAGCAAAGCTTTTTGGTACTCCCCTTTTCAATCTAGCGGAACGATTAAACGTTGATACAACAGACGCTACTTTTGGTGCAGACTTGGTTAACGCGGTGTCTTTACGCATTGTGGAGATACTTTTGGAAAAAGGCGCCGAGTACGTTGCAAATATGATTGGTGCATCCAAAAGTAGTGCACTCTACAAGTTGCTTGTCTACATTGGTGAATCCTTGCTGCCTAGATTAAAGCAAACTTCGCTGGAAATCGACAATGTCCTAGCTGCATTAGATGGTAACTTTATTCCTCCTGGACCTAGTGGAGCTCCTACACGCGGCATGGCGCATGTGCTTCCAACTGGAAGGAATTTTTATTCTGTTGATCCGCGTGCCATTCCCTCTGAGCTTTCGTACAAAGTAGGGTGCAAACTCGCCGAAGCTACATTAGCAAGATACGTGAAAGAACATGGATTGTACCCCGAAACGGTAGGTGTGATAGTGTGGGGTACATCCGTTATGCGTACACAGGGGGATGATGTATCGCAAATACTAGCATACTTAGGGGTCCGACCTGAATGGGACTTAGAAAGTAGAAGGGTAACAGGACTTAAGGTAATTCCACTTTCAGAGCTAGGCAGACCGAGGATAGATGTAGTTGCGCGTGTTTCGGGGCTTTTTAGAGATGCATTTCCTAATCTAATAAGGTTGATCGATGAGGCATTTAAAATTGTTGCACATTTGGATGAGCCCTTTGATATGAACTTTGTTGCAAAGCACTTTAGAAATGAGGTAACCACGAAGCGTACCGCCGGCATAGATCCAAGAATTGCTGAACGGACATCTTTATATAGGATTTTTGGGAGTCCGCCAGGTGCATATGGATCAGGAGTTTACCCGCTTTTAGATGCTGGAAACTGGCAGAGTATTGACGATATTGCGCGGGTTTACGAGGCATGGGGATGTTACGCATATACAGCTGAGGAATATGGGGTAGACGCAGTGCCTGAATTCAGGAAGCGTTTTTCAGCTATAGACATAGCTATAAAGGCTCAGGACAATCGTGAGCATGACATTCTGGACTCGGATGACTATTTCCAGTACCATGGTGGAATGATAGCAACGGTTAGGTCTTTAACAGGTAGGTCTCCCAGCCAATATCATGTTGATACGTCAGATCCTGAAAAGTTGCGTGTACGTAGCCTTGGAGAAGAGATAAGATATGTGCTACGCACGCGGGCCTTTAATCCTAGATGGAAAAACGCTATGAAGCAACACGGCTACAAAGGAGGACTTGAGATACTGGCCACAGTTGAGTATCTTTTTGGGTTTGATGCTACAGCTGATGTTGCGGACGACTGGATCTATGAACAACTGGCTAAAAATTATGCTCTTGATCCGGATATGCAGGCTTTTTTGAAAGAGAAAAATCCTTGGGCGCTTGAGTCGATAATCCAAAAGCTTTTTGAAGCTGCCGCGAGAGGAATGTGGGAAAATCCTGACGAGTCTTTAGTAAAGCAGCTTCGAAAAGTTCTATCGGAGGTAGACGCTTATATAGAAGGACTTGAGTCTGTTTGATGTGTAATCGGTATGACTAAAAAATATCTGGTCCTAGTCTTTCATGGGTCGCCTGTTTTAGAGGCTTTCAATAGTTATGACATGCTTGTCCAAGAAGTACGCTCTCGGGTAAGTCACAACATGCAGGTTGTAAGTGGTGTACTTGAACATCCCAATAAAAAATACCGGCTCGTAGATGATGTTTTGCAGGAGCTGGAGCGTGGTTTTGTGTTTATACAGCCAATATTGCTTTTTGAGGGCGATCACTTTATGAACGATGTTCCAAGAATTGTAAAGCTTGCCGAAGCGCTCGGCCATAGTGCGATACATGGTAGTTGTTTAGGCACCGATAAGGTGCTGATTGATTATGCGCTTTTCGTGATGAATAAAATAATCGAATGGCATCCAGATCACCTTTTGTTTGTTGGGCGCGGATCAAGCTACCCAAAGGCCTTGGATCAAGCTTTGTTGGTAGCAAACCAGCTTTCAGCAAGACTTGGAATACCTTATACCATTGCATATGCTGGTATATCCAAACCAGATATATACGAGGGTCTTTTGATGGTGGCTAGAAAAGGGGCAAGGAGACTGGCTATACTTCCGTATATGTTTCATGAAGGGGTACTAGTTAAAAGGGTGGAATATTGTGCAAGGCAGTATTCCTGGCCGTTCGAAATTAATCTATTGACACCAATAGGAAATGCTTCGGTTCTTGCATCACTTATCGCAAGAAGAGCTTTAGAAACATCAAATGCCACAATGTAATATTCCAAGAATAACGATTTCGGCCCCAACTTCAGGGCAGGGCAAGACATTAGTATCAATGCTTATAACATACGCATTTAAACAACGTGGTCTAAGAGTGCAGACATATAAAGTCGGTCCTGATTATTTAGATGCGTCCTTGCTTACGTGGGTATCTAACAGAAAGTGCAGAAACCTTGATGGTTTTTTGCTTGGTGTTGATTCGCTGGTTGAATGTTTTAGTGCGCCATTGGCTGATGCTGATGTTGCAGTCATAGAAGGGGTTATGGGAACATTGGATGGAGCACTTATAGAAGCTGAGTGCACCAGTACTGCCGATATTGCGCATTTGCTCAAGTCTCCAATGATTTTGGTCATGGATGCATCGGGTACATTTACTACTATTGGTGCTTTAGCATACGGTATAGTTTCTAAAGCGTCAAATTTAAATATACTTGGGGTTATGTTAAACCGCATTTATAGTAATAGGCACTTGCAAGCGTGTGAAAGAGCGCTTAAGGACGTTGGCATAGACCTTTTGGGGTATATTCCCAGAAGTCAGATGCTTTCGTTACCTCGGCGGCATTTGGGCTTAGTCTCGGCTAATGAATTACCACCAGGCGATGAATTTTTATGCACACTTGCTGAGCTTACAAAATACATAGATATTGATAGGATATCTAATGCTATGTATGACACGGCATTTCCTATTACTTATGAGCCAAGGTTATTTGTTGATAGAGGCAAGAAGAAAATAGTGCGTATTGGTGTGGCGTACGATATGGCTTTTCATTTCTACTACCCTGAAAACCTTGAGCTTTTGGATAGAGCTGGTGCGGAACTTGTATACTTTTCGCCCTTATTCGATTCTGAGCTGCCACAGGATCTCGACTGCCTCATAATAGGAGGTGGCTATCCCGAAACCTATGCCGAAAAGATTGTAGCGAATACAGACATGAAAAATAGCATATTGCAGGCTGTTAATAGAGGTCTAAAGATATATGCCGAGTGTGGAGGTGCCATGTATACTGGTGCCAGAATATGCTATCAAGGTAAAGATTATGAAATGCTGGGACTGCAGCCGGCAAGTTTTGAAATGGGAAAAACTGTTAAGGTAGGGTATCGTAAGGTAAAGCCCCTAGACGCCAGTTTTTTTTATGGAATAGACGTTATACCGGCACATGAATTTCATTACTCAAGCGGGAACTGGCCGGCAGATGGCCCGTTCGCATATGAACTAATAGATGGTGATAAGCATGGGTATGAAGGATTCTCTAATAAAAGGATCATGGCAAGTTATATGCATGTGCATTTTGGGGCACATCCTGATCTAGCCGAATCTTTTGTTGAGTCAATTCGTAGTGGCACCGTTTGATGTCTGATTATGCAAGTAGACTCTCCGCAACTGACATAGAAAGAAGAAGCAGAGAAATCGCTTTGAATACAGCTTTACGTTATTTTTCTCCACCCTTTGCGCATATTGCGGCTGCGATGGTTTATGCTACAGGGGACAGAGGCCTATGCAAACTTATAAAGTATGGTGGTGATCCGGTATTCCATGCGCAAAGATGTCTAACTGAGAATAAGCCTTTGCTTGTGGACGTACATATGGTAGCGTGTGGCATAAGAAAGCTCTCAAGCGGACTTGAAGTGCATGTTGCTCTTGAAGAAAGCTCTGGTATCCGGTTAACAGAAGGACACAGTCGTGTAGCTGCTGGCATGGAGCAGCTATTAAAGGTCTGTGGGGATGGTTCTATTGTTGCCATAGGTAGCTCGCCTTCAGCATTAATTACGGTATTGGAGCTAAGAAAACAAGGTATTATGCCAGCTGTGGTGATAGCGACCTGCCCTGGTTTTACTCTTGCTAAAGCCGCAAAGGCTGAGCTAGTTAAGTCAGGTATACCATACATTACGGTTGCCGGCACAAGGGGTGGTAGTCCGCTTGCCGTAGCAGCTGTTAATGCGCTTATTTCTCTGGCCGGCAATTATACAGAGTGATGGCTAGTCAAACGACCGAGGCTGCTGACAGTTTGGTTTCTGTGCGAAGGCGTGGACTTAGAACTGGTTATACTACAGGCGCTTGTGCTGCAGCGGCTGCACTTGCTGCTAGCATGCTTATCGATGGGCGTGACACAAAGGCAGTGACAATAAGACTTCCCATCGGGATAGATGCCACGTTTCATTTGGAAAGCTTACACGGTCAAAAAGGAGTGTGGGCTTTTGCATCAGTAATTAAAGATGCAGGCGATGATCCGGACGTAACTCACGGTGCTGAGATTGGGTGTAGGGTGGAAGCACAGTATGGTGGAAATAGAATTTACTCTTATGCATGGCGTGTCGTAAGCAACGGAACAATTGCACGAAACGCGGCCGGAATAGACATCGAGCTTAAGGCAGGACAGGGCGTAGGGATAGTAACAAGGCCTGGACTTGGCATACCAGTAAATGGTCCTGCCATAAACCCGGTACCTAGAAGGATGATTGTGCGATCGGTTCTGCAAGGCTTTTTTGTGACCAAACCAAGTCGCGTAATAGTGGAGGTTTCTGTAGTTAATGGTGAATCTTTAGCACTCAAAACGCTTAACCCACGCTTAGGTATACTAGGGGGCCTATCAATTCTAGGCACAACTGGGATAGTTAGGCCATATTCGACTGCTGCATGGAAAGCAAGTGTGTTGCAAGGTGTTGATGTTGCTGCCGCGAACAGTTGTGATGTAATTGTTGCCAGTACAGGTGGGCGCAGCGAAGCATATGCAAAACGTTTGTATCCTCAGCTACCGGATGTAGCATTTGTGGAGATGGGAGAATTCACCAAGCACATATTATCTCAAGCAGTTGCACGTGGTATCAAGAAAGTGATTTTAGCTGGAATGATTGGTAAGCTATCTAAGATAGCTTGTGGGCATTTAGTAACCCACGCAGCCGGCAATCGAGTAGATGTTGCTTATCTTGCAGATTTGTGCCAACAACTTAACGCTAAGTCCACTGTGATTCAGCAAGTAAGAAAGGCTAATACGGCAAGGCATGTACAGGATATTGTAATTCGCTCAGGCCCAATGGAGCTGTTTAATGCAGTATGCCAGCAGGCCAAGCATGTGTGCGAACAATTTGTTTCAAGTGCTTTAGAGGTAGAGGTTCTCATGTTTGACTTTGAGGGCAATATACTTGGGCGCACGTGAGTAGAGAGAAACCTCCTTGGAAGGGCGTGCTTAAAATTGTTGGGGTACCTGCAGAGGGGCGGATTGGCCTTTCTGAAAGGGCTAAAGGGATAATATTATCTGCCAAATATTTGGTTGGCAGTCTTAGGCAAATAGAGCTTGTTCAAGAACCGGGTAAGCATCACTGTATTCAATGGGAAGGCGGTGTCGAAGAGTTGATAGAAATACTAGATGGTAAGGATGCAAAAGATATTGTGCTTTTGTCTAGTGGAGATCCTAACTTTTATGGCATAGCCAATACTTTAGGTACACGGTTTGGCTATGAAAATATAGAAGTAATCCCGAGTGTATCCTCAATTCAATATGCTGCTATCCGCATGGGTATTAAATTAGATCAAGCAACTATAATAAACCTTTATTCACGCAAGAGCTGGATGCTAGTACATGTACTCTATCACAGGTATTCGTTGATCATGTGCAACCGATATTACGATCCTTTACAAGTTAGAACAAAGCTTTTAGATATGGGCGTAGAGGAAAGAGCAACAGTGTATTTGATGGAAAGATTAGGTGCTGAAGACGAGAAGGTTAGGGTAGGTAGTCTTAGAGACTTCCCAAGTGGCCCTTATGATCCATTATCCATACTCGGAGTTATGCGAGCCACATCTTTAGGAATTGGGCTAGCTTTGCCTTTACAACAATATGTCTCTTCCAATACAGTCATTACCAAGCCTGAGGTTAGAGCAGTGTCAATTAGCTACTTAAATCCTGCTTTTGAGGATACCATATGGGACATTGGTTCGGGTAGCGGCACTATTGCGATAGAAGTAGGCAGACTAGCTTATAAGGGTAAGGTTTTTGCCATTGAGAAAAGAGACGAACGAATTATGGAAATAATGACGAACATAAAACGACATAACTCATGGAATGTAATACCTGTAAAAGGTCAAGCGCCTGAGGTTTTAGCTTCTTTGCCGCCGGCTGATGCTGTGTTCATAGGGGGTTCCGAAGGCAAGCTTATCGACATATTGGACTATTGTAAGAACGAGCTTCTGCGCCAAAAACAGAAAGTTAAGCTAGCGGCAAACTTTGTAACGCTAGATTCCCTGCAAGAGACGATCGATTATATGAAGGCCAACAACTTCACGTATCGCTTAAGTCAGCTCATGGTAGCGCACGAGCACAAGTTAAACGGTAAATCTATGTTTAAGGCTGAAAATCCTGTGTACATTTTAGGAGTGAATATGAATGCAAGGTAGGCTTGTAGTGCTGGGGGTTGGGCCGGGCGCACCTGACCTGATTACACTGAGAGGCCTTAAACTTCTGCAGAAAGCAGACGTTGTAATATGCCCTAAAGGCTCGCGTTTCTCTAGAGCCGCATCAATTGTAAAAGAGCTGATAGAGGACACCGATAAGATTATTGAAATCGAGTTTGAAAACAAAAACGCTTCTTGGGTTCAAGATGCTTGTGACACAATAGTGACTAATCTTAAGCAAGCAAAACTTGTTGCATTTGCAGTGGAAGGAGATCCAAGCCTATATAGCAGCTTTTTTAGGGTCTATTCTCAATTGGTAAACATTTATACAGATTTCGAACTTGAAATAATTCCCGGAGTAAGCTCAATAAATGCTGTTGCAGCTGCAGCGCAAAAAGAACTTGCGTCTGGTACCCAAGGATTTGCTGTGGTAACTGGTTGGGAAAGTCCATGGAGCATAAAGTTGTGGAGCAGTTTGTTTGGTAACTTAGTTGTCGTAAAGCCAAGCAAACTTAGTAGTGATGACCTAAATAAGTTAATTGATTTGGGAATAGATGGGCTACAAGTGCGTGGAGCCGCTCACGGGGCTTTTGAAATAAATACTTTTAACAATGGTTCTCAACTTGACTATTTCTCCACTCTAATACTGAGCTCAAATGATGATCTAGCGCCAGGCGTCTACTTCATTGGTGCAGGACCTGGATCTCCATGGCATTTGACACTTAAAGGACTGAACATTTTGAGGAAGGCAGAAACTATAATTGCTGCTGACTCATTAGTATCTTCTGAAGTTATATCATTGCGAAACCCTCACAGCGAGGTGTACAATAGCTCAAACCTGACACTGGAACAAATCATTGAGATAATGCTCGGTGCAGTAAAGCAGGGTAAACGTGTTGCAAGACTGCACAGCGGCGATATTTCAATCTATAGCGCGATATCTGAGCAAATTGAAAGGCTACAGAAACTTAGGATTTATTATGAACTTGTTCCAGGTGTTAGTTCTTTTTCTGCTATGGCAGCAGCTACCTCGATCGAGCTGACCCAACCTGGCGGTCCACAAAGTGTAGTGTTGACACGACTGGCGCAAAGGACATTAGCGTTTCCGGAAGAAGATATTGAAACATTTGTTAAGACCGGGTCATCACTTGTGATATTTCTAAGTACAGCTTATGGACAAAAGCTTCAGAGTAAGCTAATTGAATCTGGACTAGATGTAAACACAGAGATTATTATCGCCTACAAGGTAAGCTGGCCAGATGAGAAAGTAATTTCATGCAAGCTGCAGAACCTGGCAAGAACATTAAAAGACAACGCCATAACAAGACATGCTCTAATAGTTGTGCCCAGAGTCAATAACAAAGTTGCTCTTCGGTCACGCCTTTATGATAGTGCTTATGCGCACATGTATCGTAAGCGCGTGCGCGGTCTACCCGAGGAAATCCAAGGCGATCTTGCGGTTGTGGCGTTAACATCAGTTGGAGCAAATTTGGCTCGCAGGATAAAAAAACATGCTCCCTCTGCCAATGTTTATGTGCCTGAGTCTTTGGCTAGGACTGACGAGGTGGGTTTCAAGGATCTTTCAACTTTGGTCCGTGATCTTTTTGAAAAAAGAACAAATCTTATATTGGTTATGTCGCTTGGAATTGTAGCGAGAATTTTATCCGGTTATGTGAGAAGCAAGGATATTGATCCAGCTGTAGTTGTATTGGATGACGTAGGCCGTTATGCCATATCGTACTTGGGATCGGTGCGAGCTTCAGCTAATAGGCTTGCTGAATGGGCGGCTTCGTTGCTTGGTGCTCGCCCAATAATTACAACGGCCTCGTACACTCTTGGACTATGTAATCTAGAGGAGTTTCTACGCGATAAAGGAACGTATATTGAGAATCCAGATGCTATGAAAGTTGCCGAAGCATATCTTGTTAACAATGGCAAGCTTGCTTTGTATGCACCTGGTCTTACCGTTGAACGGCGAAATAGGCAGTTCTTTATTAGGTATAGACATCTAAAGGACATAAGCAGGCTTGAAATGCCTGGCGTTGCCATAACCGATCGAAAAATTAGTGTTCCTGAAAGCTGGGTTGTAGCGCGTCCTAGACGCTACCTATTAGGCCTTGGTATTTGCTCATCGGTGAGTTCTCATGAGGTCGAGGATGCGGTAATGCAGGTGTTAGATGCCCATGGGCTTGCACGCTACTCTGTGGGTACTGTTGCGACAATCGACAAAAAAATGGATCACCCGGCTGTGCTCCACATAGCCGAAATACTTGAAGCTAGACTGGTTGCTTTTTCGGCAGATTCGCTAAATGTAGTAGATGTTACAAGGCCATCAGAAAAAGTCCAAAAACACGTAGGTACAAAAAGCGTTGCAGAAGCGGCGTGTTTGCTGGCCGGAGCTAAAGTGTTAATCGAACCTAAAGTAGTAAAGTCTTGTATCACGATTGCGCTTGGGAGGCGATGACATAAATGTCGGTTAATCTACTCCTAGTGAGCCTTGGTCCTGGCGATATTAAACACATGACGGGAGCTGCAAGACAAGCCCTAGAAGATGCTGAACTAATAGTGGGTTTAGAAAATTATATTGATAGCCTTCCGAGTGAGCTACTTGTCAATAAGCACGTAGAGAGGTATGCAATAGGCCAAGAATATGAAAGGGCAAACTATGCAGTAAGCAGTGCACAGCAGGGTAAGCGTGTAGCTCTAGTAGGTAGTGGAGACATCGGTGTGTACGGTCTCGCGGCTCTGGCAATTTCCATTGCGATTGATAAAGGTGTTAACTTTATGGTGGTTCCTGGTGTTACTGCAGCTGTTGCAGCAGCCTCCTTAGTTGGAGCACCCTTATGTGTGGATTTTGCCTGCATCAGCTTATCCGATTTACTTGTTTCATGGGATGAAATCGAAAGAAGATTAAAGTTACTTTTAGATGCGGATCTTGCGCTTGCTATATATAATCCTTCATCCACCAAACGGAAAGCTAACTGGATAAAAGCTGTAAGTCTCATAAAGGAAAGCAAACCTTCGTACACGCCTGTCGCAATCGTAAGAAATGCATTTAGATCCGGGCAGTCTGTAGCAGTTGGAGATGTTCGGCGCTTGGATACCTATTATGTGGACATGAACACAATTGTCATAATAGGCTCTAATCGAACTGTGCAACGTAATGGATTCATATATGCTTTACGGGATTGGTCGATTACTGATGGTAGAAAACAAGCTTAATGATAACCTTCAAAAGCTTCTTAGGTATGTTGCTGATCCTATCAGTTTTTTAACTATAGTACCTACTGGAGTCAAACAAACGCAGCGTCTTTATGGGCTTGCACTTATGCCTTTTATTGGACTAGCTATTGGACTGCTAGTGGGTAGTATATTTTATGCTTTGTTACCCCATATTGGTTCTTTAGGTGCTGCTTCAGTTGCCGTTGCCGTATATGTACTGATTACAGGCGCTATGCATCTTGATGCTCTTGCAGATTTGGCTGATGGCATTGCATGCATCGGCACTCAAGAGAACAAGCTGGCTGCGATGAAAGATCCAGCTCTAGGGAGTGCGGGTGTTGTAAGTATTGTATTAACGGTAGTCTTATACATTGCGTTATTTCAGCAGCTGAACTTACGTTCTTCGTTAGCGGATTTTGGGCTAGTTTTTGTGCTGCCTAGAGTTAATATCATTTGGTTACTTTTAAATTTCTATACATCAGCTGGAATAGGACAGTCGTGGCTAAACTCTGATAGTCCGTTACAACTTGTGCCTGGTGCAGCAATTTTGACCATTCTTGGTCTATTTCTCCAGTACCGTGTCGTATTTAGTATAGCTGCAAGCCTAGCTATATGCGCTATTGTGGTTGTCCTTTCCAAAAGGCTGTTTGGACAAGTTGGGGGTGATGCCATTGGTGCAACCATTGAGCTAGGCCAAATTGTTACGTTAGCTATAGCAATAGCCAGATGAGAACCAGGACATATCATATGTTGTTATCTTTTATTTTCGATCTTGTGCTCAAAGAGCCTAGGTTGCATCCAGTCAGAGCGCAAGGACTTATTCTTGAAAAGTTGTGCAGGACCATTGATGACAAGAATGAATTTGTGCAGTTATTTGGCGGGCTAAGCGTGGTTGCTGTAACTTCTCTTATAAGTGTTGTGGCATACCGAATTGCAGCAAACGTTCTAAGACGCATTGGACTAAGCGACGATGTAGCGGAAGCAATTGTGCTTAAGCCGAATTTTGCATTAAAGCAGCTTTTGGAAGCAGCAGACCAAGCTGCTTGTTCCGTGGTGAATAATGATGTAAACGTTGATGAAGCCTTAAAATGGTTGGTATCCAGGTCGACAAGCGGTCTTGACGTTGGACATAAGTACTCAGCAATTGTAGAGTCGTGCGCCGAAAATCTTAACGATTCATTTATAGCTCCATTTTTCTATTACATAGCGTTCGGCTTGCCAGGTGCGGTGGTGTACAGGGTAATTAACACGGCTGATGCCATGTATGGGTACCATGGCCAATATGAATGGCTTGGAAAGCTAATGGCATGCTGTGACGATGTTGCAAGTTATATTCCTGCAAGGATAACAGCGTTGTTAATAGTTGTTGGTGGGGCCGTATTATTAGGTAAAGATGCATTTGTCCGCGGGGTTAAAAGTATACGTCGATTTGGCGGTGCTACGGAAAGTCCAAATGCTGGGCAATGCATTTCAGCTATGGCTGGAGTTTTGAATATAAAGCTAGAGAAGCAAGGCATGTATTCCATTGGGCAGGGGGAGTTGCCAGAACTAAGCGATGTGAATATAGCAATTATGATAACTTTTGCTGCAGCTTTTATTTTTGTAATTTCTGTGTTTTTACTGGACGCAGCATGTTATTTCCACAAGATCCAGTAGAACATGGTGGCCAGGCTCAGGGCCTTACAGATCTTAGTGCTTCATTAAACCCACTTGGCGCACATCCCGATGCTGTTAAAGCTGCACAAAACGCCGTATTGGGTCAGTATCCTTCCCCTAACGCTTTTGAACTCATTGAAGCCGCGGCACAGCGTCATGGTATAAGTTACGACTGTGTAGTGCCTGTTCCTGGTTCAAGTTGGGCCATATGGTTTTTGCTTTTGTTCCTAAGTGGCACAGTGCATACATTGCTCATCCCAACACCAGATTTTTCTGAGTACGCAAGAACTGCAAATATGGTGGGAATGGAAGCACGAACTGTCCCAAGGCTGCATGGGTTCGAGGTAGATTTTGATACGCTTGTTGCAAGATCAAACAGGCATTCATGTGTTATATTCTCCAATCCAAATAATCCAAGTGGATTCGCGCATACGCCCGACCAAGTATTGGGTTACGCTGAAAGGTTTTCAGGTATAGTCATAGTGGACGAGGCTTTTGCTCCACTTGCGCCCAACGGGTATGATGTATTACAGGCAGGTCAAATACCTGAGAACATGATTGTAATTCGCTCTTTAACCAAAGAGCTTGCGCTACCCGGGCTTAGGATGGGATACATAGTAGCCAATCCGCATCTAACAGAAAAGATGCGCAGATGTCTACCACCGTGGCCTCTGTCGGCGCCCAGCCTAGCAGCCGCTGTGGTGGGCCTTAGAGATAAAGAGTACGGTAGAAAAGGTGGGGAAGTTGCACGCTCTACACTTAAGGAAATAGCAGGAATTCTTCGAGAAAAGGGCATGTCTTCATATGATACATTTGCCAACTACATGTTATTCAGGGGTCCTATTTCGGCGAGTAAGTTTTTAGAACGAGGCCTAATGGTACGAGACTGTTCGAGTTTTGGTCTAACTGGGCACATAAGAATATCGTCGCCTATGGTGGACGATAGGGTGCGTGTTACTGAACTCATAAAGGAAATAGAACCGTAAAAATGGCACTTAACCGCACAATAATGATACAAGGTGTGGCATCAGGAGTTGGTAAGTCGTTGATCTGCACCGGGCTTTGCCGTCTATATGCTCGTAGAGGACTGCATGTAGCTCCGTTTAAGGCTCAGAATATGGCACTAAATGCAGGAGTAGATATTTATGGTGGTGAAATGGCTAGATCTCAAATTGTCCAGGCGTATGCTGCATACGTCTATCCGGAATCAATAATGAATCCAATTTTGCTCAAGGCTGAGTCTGATTCCATGTGTCAGGTGATCGTGCGTGGTAAAGTCTATGGAAGATTTTCGGCTGGTGAGTACAAGAGGGTTGTAAAGCATGAGCTTTGGCCCATAGTAGTGGATTCCCTTAGCAAGTTAAAAGAAAGGGTTGACCTTGTGGTCATAGAAGGTGCAGGAAGTCCCGTAGAGCTCAACTTGAAGGATGATGAGATAGTAAATATGAAAGTTGCTCAACTTTTTTCCTCCCCTGTAATTTTAGTGTCGAGCATCGATAAAGGGGGAGTTTTTGCCTCTGTATATGGTACGCTTGCGTTGTTACCAGATGATGAAGCCATGCTTGTAAGAGGTCTTCTTGTAAACCGCTTCCGCGGTGACATCTCACTTTTTGAAAGTGGTGCGCGATTATTGGAAGACCTCGTTAAAAGGCCAGTGTTAGGTGTTCTTCCTGAGCTCGATTCTATTCGGACCGCTGAAGATGCACTTGATCTTGACGAGTTGAATGATAGTGCAGACTGGATGGTGGATGACAAAGTGCGCATTGCCGTAGTAAGGCTTCCTAGGATCAGCAATTTTGACGAATTTATCCCACTCATACATGATGCTAGGTTTGCTGTTAGATTCACACAAGCACCACTAGCACTGCAAGAAGCGGATGTGATAATATTGCCAGGCACCAAAACGACAATTAGTGATCTTAATTGGATAAGGGAAAGGAAACTTGACCGTGCCATTTTTAATGCTGTAGAACGAGAAAAGACTGTAATAGGAATCTGTGGTGGGTATCAAATGCTAGGACGTGAGATCGTTGACTGCATGGGTGCTGAGTTGAGGGATACTGCAGCTGGGCTTGGAATATTAGATATAGAAACAGTTTTTCATACCACGAAGGTTACGCAGCACGTAAATGCTCGAGTCATAGCAAATAAAGGACTTTTTAAGTCAATAACTGATAAAGAGCTGGCAGGCTACGAAATTCATATGGGCAGGCCTATTGCTAGAACTGATCCTGTATTTGATCTTGGTGGCCGATATGACGGTACCATGAACACAAAGGGCAATGTGTTAGGATTCAGCATACACGGGTTATTTAACAATAGGCTGTTTCGTGATGCATTATATGCCCATATTACCAACGACCATGCATATTTTGATGAAAAGGACTCTTTTGGCAAAACGGATGCTGCCGATATTGTAGCTGATGTTATCGAAAGTAGCGTCAATATGAGCATGCTAGATTCGATAATCTTCGATTAGCTATAGGTGCTGGGATTAGTCTTTACTAAAGAGGTCGTGTCAGATTGATTGTTCTATTTTTGGGTGGTACGCGAAGTGGTAAAAGTCGACTTGCAAAGAACTTTGTAGAGTCTACATCTATCTATCCACGTACAGTTATTGCTACTGCCATTCCAGAAGGAGATGAAGAGTTCCAGCAGAGAATTGAACGTCATAAAAAGGAAAGAGACATTACTTGGGGCCTTATAGAACAGCCATTTTACATTTACGATGCTCTATCTGCAATCAAGGAAGGAATTGTACTTGTTGATTCCATAGATTGCTGGGTTAGCAATCATCTTATAAGAGCTGATAGCGTTGGGCCTGTTGCGTCCTTCAATGCGTGTGATGGTATTAAATTTGAAATGGAAAAACAGCTTCAAGGCATGATGGAATTAAGTAGAGAGCGCAACATAAGTGTGGTATTCGTAAGTGCGGAGGCTGGTTTATCAGTTGTTCCTGATAACAGACTTGCACGCTATTTTGTAGATATTCTAGGATCTCTTAATCAGTTGATTGCAGCGAATGCAGACAATGCCTATTTGTGTGTAGCAGGAAAATCAATCAAGCTTTAGTCTAATGATGTTGATAGCTGTATCATGTGCAAATGTATCAAGGAAATCTATCCTGATGTTTCGATTGCAATTCACAATTAATATGAGTACAACATCATCTAAAAGGATACGTTGAGAAGATATACATCGTAATTGACAATTCGGGGTGAACATGTTTCCAAAGGAGCAAATACGTAATTACAGCATAATCGCGCATGTTGACCACGGGAAGTCCACGCTGGCTGACAGAATTTTAGAGTTTACAGGCACAATATCCCAGCGTGACATGGTGGACCAGGTTCTGGATCAGATGGAGCTGGAACGAGAACGAGGAATAACTATAAAGATGCAGCCCGTGAGGATCAAATATAAAGCAGATGATGGGCTGGAATATCAGCTGAACTTAATCGATACGCCAGGTCATGTTGACTTTTCATATGAGGTTTCTCGCTCTCTGGCGGCCTGTGAGGGGGCAATATTGGTGGTCGATGCCAGTCAGGGTATTGAAGCGCAAACACTTGCCAACCTTTATCAAGCAATTGAGCACGACTTAGTAATTATACCGGTGGTAAATAAAATTGACCTTGAACAAGCTAGGCCAGAACAAGTTAGACAAGACTTAGTAGCTTTACTTGGGTGTGCACCTGATGACGTAATCATGGCCTCGGCAAAGCTGGGCATTGGAATAAAAGAGATACTTGAAGCAGTCGTCAAGCGCATTCCGCCACCTACTGGTAGCTTAGAGGCGCCTTTAAGGGCACTGATATTTGATGCCCACTTTGACTCTTACAAAGGAGTGATAGTACATCTTAGGGTATTTGATGGATCAATTAAGACAGGTGACCAGATTCAACTTATGGCAACAGGCGCAGTGCACGACGTTACTGAAACTGGCTATTTCTCGCCGTGGCTTGTTCCTACTGATGGTTTATACACTGGAGAGGTTGGATACATTACTGCTAACATTCGCGAAGTATCGCAGGCGCGTGTGGGGGATACAGTCACTTATTTTTTGAACCCGGCAGCTGATCCATTGCCTGGCTATCGGCCGGCTAAGCCCATGGTTTTTGCGGGAATGTTTCCAGTTGATCCAGGTGGGTATGAAGACTTGAAAGAAGCGCTTGAAAAGCTAAAACTAAATGATGCTGCACTTAGCTATGAGCCAGAGGTTTCCACTGCTCTTGGTTTTGGTTTCCGATGCGGATTTCTCGGGCTACTACATATGGATATTGTGCAAGAGCGGCTTGAGAGAGAATTTGGCCTTAACCTCATAACAACGGCACCAAGTGTGGAATATAAAGCGGTTTTGCGCAATGGCGAGGCAGTGTACTTTAGAAATCCTGACGCTATGCCTGATATTAGCAAAATTGACTACATTGAGGAGCCATTTGTAAAAGCCACAATATTTGTGCCGGAAGAGTATGTAGGTGCGGTTATGGAATTATGTCATGATCGCCGGGCCGAGTTTATAAGCATGTCTTATGAATTAAAAGAAAGGGTTCAGTTAGTTTACCATCTACCATTGGCCGAACTCATAACTGACTTCTATGACAGGCTGAAATCTCTAACGCGCGGTTATGCTTCGCTTGATTATGAGCACATAGGATACAAACGATCAGATTTGGTCAAAGTCGACATACTAGTAGCTGGAAATAAAGTCGATGCCCTTTCATGTATCATTCATCGCGATGTTGCTGAAGTACGAGGCCGAAAGATAATATCAATGTTGCGCGGCCTTATACCTAGACAACTTTTTGAAGTGAGTTTGCAGGCCGCAATTGGTTCAAAGATAATAGCGCGAGAAAATATTCCGCCCTTAAGAAAGGATGTTTTGGCTAAATGCTACGGGGGTGATGTAACACGCAAACGCAAGTTATTGGAAAAACAGAAAGAGGGGAAAAAGCGGCTAAAACGCATAGGCAATGTAGACATTCCCCAAGAAGCATTTATGAGCATATTAAAACAGACTTGAACAGTGAGCTGAAGTGTGAGCGAATTAAGCATTTGTATATACATATACCATTTTGTAGTCGCAAATGCGGCTACTGTAACTTTACAGCTTATGCAGGCATGAAGAATTTATATGCACCCTACCTTCAGAGAGTAAAAGCTGAAATACGTGAAGTGCTCAAGGTTTATCCTTTGGTGGAGCTTGATAGCGTTTACCTTGGTGGCGGGACACCTAGTCTAGTTGATCCTGCTTTGCTGGAAGATCTTTTCGAGGAGATAGAGGGGCAAATTGGTATAGCTCAAGAAGCAGAAGTAACCGTAGAGGCTAATCCTTTGTCAGTTGACTATCAAAATGCAATCAAGTGGCGTGACGTGGGGATAAATAGGGTTAGCTTAGGCATTCAAGGATTTGACCCAGACCTGCTTGCCATCCTGGGGCGAAAAGGGGATTCTAAAGCGTCAAGGGCTGCATACGAGAATCTTAGGGAAGCTGGCTTTACAAATATCAACATAGATCTCATATTTGGCGTTCCTGGCCAAGATGAGGTTTCATGGTCTAGGACCTTGGAAAGAGCCATAGAGTTACAACCTGAACACATCTCGACATACTGTCTTACATACGAACCCAATACACTGCTGTATAAGAGGTGGCAAAATGGCGAAATAGATGGGCCCGATCCAGATAGGGAATATATTCTTATGGAAAGTGGGGCACGTATTCTGGAGGCAGCTGGATACAAATGGTATGAGATATCAAACTTCGCAAAAGATGGTTTTTTTGGTAGGCATAACCTAGCATATTGGGATGCTCATTCATACATTGGAGTAGGGTGCGGAGCGCACAGCTGTGTCAACTTCAAAAATAATAATGGTATAACCGAAAAGAGATTAAGGTACTGGAATGTTGGAGCCGTAAAGGAGTATATAGCTGAGGCTGACATTGCTGACGATTTTGAGGTGTTAGACAACAAGACGGCAGCAGCGGAACATGCTGAGTTAGCTTTACGCACCATTTTCGGGATTAATCTAAAAAAGTTTGAGTCACAATATGGCAGCAGTGCGGCAGAGCAGATAAAAGACGTACTAGAGCATGCAAGGCACTTGGAGCTTGTTGAGTTGGAAAATAGTGTGCAATATCGTCCAACTAGAAAAGGTTATTTCCTTAATAATCAAATTGGGGTGTTGCTTGTTTAGCCTAGCTTTATTTGTCTAAAGAATGCAGCAGGCTAACTTTGTCATGGATAATAGAGTTTTAGAGAGGGTCTTAAACCAAGCGTAGCGGAATATGGACACATTAAGTTTTACTCGAATTGATGAGAGAAAGCAGAAGGTACTAAAGGCTACTGTGGAAGAGTTTATTTCCACAGGTGTGCCGGTTGCTTCAAGTCTGCTAGCAGGAAAGCAGCTACTAGGCTGGTCGCCTGCTACTATACGGAATGACTTGGCGGAGCTTGATGAAATGGGCTATTTAATGCAACCCCATGTATCATCAGGACGTATTCCAACGGACTCAGGCTATAGGGCTTTTGTTGATTTCCTGATGCCTGATGCAACCGTCTCTAAAGACTTGGTAATGCATGTGCAAAGAGAATTAACTAAGGTGGCTAGCGATTCAGAAGAAGTGGCAGTGTCGGCTGCAAAGGTCCTATCTGAAATAACTGAAGGTATAGCGCTTGCTACCTTACCTATCGACCAAAGCGTGTGTGTCAGAAAAATTGATGTTGTGTATATTTCGCCGAAGTGTGCTGTGCTAGTTGTTGTACTTGATAGTGGCGAGGTAATACATCAGCAGACTTGGTTTTCGTATGAACATACGCGCGATGAACTTAGGAACATAGTGGAACGTGTAAATAGCTTGCTTTATGGCAAAAATTATGATGAGATGATGACAATACTTAATAAAAATGAAGTCTTGCTTATGGACAGCGAGCAATACATAATTGAGAAGGTTGCTGAGATTATGATGCGAAGACAGACAAAGATTGGTGAATTTGTTGCCGTAGAAGGGATTGGCAACTTGCTAAAACACCCGGAATTTAAGGATGCGTACAAAGTTCAGCCTGTGCTTGGGGTAATTGAAGAACCTGAAGTCTTGCTAGCTCTTGTAAAACCTAATGAGATTAACGAAGGGTTTGTGCAGGTAATAATAGGTAGAGAAAGTCAGATGGAGGAGCTTGAATGTTGCAGCCTATTTATAACATGGTATGGCCCTTCAAACAGACGAAGCGGCATGTTCTGCATAGTTGGGCCGAAGCGTGTTTCGTACGCCGATACTGTGGTAAGGATGAAGTTGGTTGCGCATACAACTTCCAAGAAACTGGATGGTGAGTTGACGCAGGGTGAAGCAGATTATGAGTGACAAAGAGTTGAAAAAAGAAAACATCGATGCTCAGCCTCAGAATGTGGAAGCTCAAGACTTGAGTGAGCAGCCTCAAGACCTGCCTTCTGAACAGACAGAAACAGTCTCAGAGCAGGTTGTAGAAGATCTCAAGCAGCAGGTACAGGAGCTGAGCCAAAAAAACGATGAACTATTTGCGCGACTTCAACGCCTGGCAGCGGATTTTGAGAATTATAAGAAGCGTGCCCGGCAAGAACAGTTAGAAATTATGGAGTATGGGAACCTAAAGTTGATTGAAAGATTATTACCAGTACTTGATAGTTTTGAAAAAGCGCTTGAAAACAAACCTGATGGTATTGATGAGATGTGGCTAAAAGGTCTTGAAATGGTATTGGGGCAACTTAAAGATGTCTTAGCAGCATTTGGTGTTGAACCAATAGAAGCAGTTGGTAAGGACTTTGACCCACATCTTCATGAAGCTGTGATGCATGATTCCGAAAGTGACTTTGAAGAAGGTAAAGTTACTGAAGAGCTGCAGAAGGGATACACTTACCACGGTAGAGTAATTAGGCCTGCTTTGGTCAAGCTAGCGGGTCCAAAGTAAAGGGCGATGGCTACATCAAAAGATTATTATGAAATCCTGGGTGTCCCTCGTGATGCTACGGCCGAAGAAATAAAAAAGGCCTACAGGTCTCTTGCGCTTAAGTATCACCCTGACCGTAATCCTGGAGACCCTACAGCGGAAGAGAAGCTTAAAGAAATAAATGAAGCATATCAGGTTCTAAGTGACCCAGAAAAGCGAAGACAGTATGACATGTTTGGAACCACAGCACGGACTTCGACAGCTTCCTCTGCAGGGTTTGGCGACTTTGGCGGATTTGGCTTTGACATGAGTGATATTTTCGATACTTTCTTTGGCACCGCAACAAGAACACATCGGGCACGGGTTCACAAAGGCAATGATATACATACTCATGTTCAAATAATTTTTGACGAAGCGTTTAAGGGGTGCACTAAGGTAATTAGTTACACCAGAAGAACGGTATGCAGGTCATGCGGTGGTACTGGAGCCAAAGGGGGGACTGCTTTTCAGCAATGTGGGGTATGCGGAGGTACAGGAGAAGTAAGGCGAGTCACGCATTCGTTTTTCGGACAAATGATTAATGTAACTACATGCTCTGCCTGCAAGGGTACGGGTAGAGTGGTAGTTGAAGAGTGCAGAGAGTGCCTTGGACACGGAATTGTATCCGAGAGTAAGAAAATTGAAGTTACAATACCAGCCGGTGTAGATGATGGCTACAGGATGCGTGTACCTGGTGAGGGAGATGCAAGCTTTGATGGAGGTCCTCCTGGTGACTTGTATATTGAGATTCGTGTAAAGTCGCACCCTGAGTTCGAACGGAAGGGAAGTGACATATATTACGAGCTGCGTGTAAACATGGTACAGGCGGCTTTGGGCGATACCATTCTTATACCAACGCCAGATGGGCAAGTGGAATTTAAGCTACCTGCTGGTACGCAACATGGTCAGAGATTTAGGTTACTTGAAAAGGGCATGCCAAAGCTTGGCAGTAACAGACGCGGAGATATGTATGTCGAGGTAAAGGTTATCATTCCTAAGAATTTGACACCAGAGCAACGTGAATTGCTGCTAAAATTTGGTGGGCTAACTGGTAAGCCGCAACCAGTTGAAAAGAACTTTTTTGAGAAGTTAAGAGACGCTATTTTGTCAAATTAGCGTACACGCAGCTGGGCTGCTTTGCTTGTGTCTTCCCAAGGAAGATTTAACTCAGGTCTGCCAAAATGTCCGTAGGCTGCGACTGCTCTGTAAATAGGTCTTCTAAGTGCTAGCTTATCGATAATAGCAGCTGGTCGTAGGTCGAATACTTCTTTAACTAGATCATTGATCCTATCTTGGGAGATTTTTTCTGTTCCAAAGCAATCGATGTACAGTGAAGTTGGTCTAGCCTTGCCTATTGCGTAAGAAATTTGCACCTCGACTTTGTCAGCTAAACCTGCAGCTACGATGTTTTTTGCAACCAGCCTAGCAGCATAGCTTGCAGAGCGGTCAACTTTGGTAGGATCTTTCCCTGAGAAGCAACCCCCGCCGTGCCTTGCCACGCCGCCATAGGTGTCGACAATGATTTTCCTTCCTGTAAGTCCAGTATCGGCTGCTGGCCCACCTTTTTCGAATCGTCCAGACGGGTTTATATAAATTTTTGTCTGTTTGTTAATCAGTTCATTTGGCACCACAGCGTATACCACATTTTCTTTTACGTCTTGTTCGATCTGCCTAGTGCTGATTCCAGGCAAATGCTGAGCCGAAACGATCACGGAGTCAATAAGCACGGGCTTATTGTCTTCGTAAACTACTGTTACTTGGCTCTTGCCATCAGGCAGCAGATATGGCAAGGTGCCGTTTTTTCGCACTTCTGCTAGGCGTTGGCAGAGCTTATGTGCGAGTAGGATCGAAAGTGGTATTAACTCAGGAGTCTCGTTGCAGGCGTATCCGATCATCATACCCTGGTCCCCTGCTCCAAGAACTTCATAAGGGTCATCGATACTAGAGGTACCACGTATTTCTAGGGCTTGGTTAACGCCTGCTTCAATATCAGCGCTCTGCGGCCGTATGTCTACGATAATTTTTGCATTATCTGGGTCAAATCCAGTTTCATCACCAGCGTAACCGATTTCCTTTGCCACTTTACGTGCTAAAGCTTCTATATCAACCTTACCGTTAGAAGTTACTTCCCCAGCTATGACCAATAGATTGCCGCTAACCAGACATTCACAAGCCACCCTAGAGAGGGGGTCTTGCTCAATATAAGCATCTAAAATAGCATCGGATATTTGATCGCATAGTTTGTCTGGATGTCCTTCGGTTACTGACTCTGATGTTATGACTTTGATGGCCATCACACAGCTCCTATAGTTGTAGCACCCTCAGATGCCGAACCAGCAAGCATCTGGTATTTTGCAAAGACCCCTGACTTTATTGTTGGCTTAGGTTGCTTGAAGTCTTTCAGGCGTTGCTGGATATCGACATTTTCCACTTCAATTATTCTAGTGTCTATATCTATGTGAATAATATCCCCATCTTGCAGTGCAGCAATGGGTCCCCCTACATATGCTTCTGGAGCTATGTGTCCAACCATCAAGCCATGTGTTGCTCCACTGAAACGTCCATCGGTGATAAGTGCCACAGATGAATGGAGACCTTCGCCAACAATAGCTGCAGTAACAGCAAGCATTTCTCTCATGCCAGGACCGCCTTTTGGTCCTTCGTAACGTATTACCACTACATCGCCTGGTTTTATAGACCCCGAGGTCACAGCGTTAAATGCCGCTTCTTCTCCATCAAAAACTCTAGCGGGGCCGCGGTGCGACCTTGGGGTGTCTGGAGTTACCTTTACTACGCAGCCTTCGGGCGCAAGATTGCCTTTTAGGATCGCTAGTCCACCATCCGCTCTGATGGGATCGGTCAATGGACGCACTACATCCTGCCCAGGCGTTTCGTTAACATTTTGAAGCTCTTCGCTTAATGTTTTTCCAGTTACTGTAAGCGTGTTGCCGTCAATAAGGCCGCCCTGCAATAAGCGCTTTGATAGTACGCCTATTCCACCTGCACGGTAAAGATCCACAGCCACATATTTGCCTCCAGGTTTAAGATCTGCCAAAAGAGGTGTTTTCCTACTTATCTCATCAAAGTCTTCTATGGACAGTGGAACATTTGCCTCTCTGGCTAGTGCAAGTAGATGAAGTACAGAATTTGTTGACCCACCGCTTGCTGCGACACATGCTATTGCATTCAGAATAGACTGCCGCGTTATGATATTCGACGGCTTTATATCCAGGTTAAGGGCATTCATAATAACCATGCCCATCTGCTCAGTTAGCTCTCCTTTAAGTGGATGTGTCGCGGGCACTGAATTATATCCCACAGGTGACAACCCCAGCACCTCGAGGACCATAGCCATCGTGTTGGCGGTAAATTGTCCACCACATGCTCCCGCACCCGGACATGCTACCCTTTCAAGCTCATCAAGGTCACTATCTGTCATCTTTCCTGCAGAAACAGCGCCAATTGCTTCGTAGACATCCTCTATTGTGACGTCCTTGCCTCTGAAATTACCTGGCGCGATGGATCCACCATAAAGCACCATTGCTGGACGATCAATCCGCACAACGGCCATAGCAGCCGCAGGTATTGTTTTGTCACATCCTACTAAGCAGACAAGTGCATCAAACATGTGCCCTTTTGCTACAAGTTCAATTGAATCTGCTATAACCTCTCGGCTTATTAAGGATGCTTTCATTCCTGGTGTACCCATTGTTACTCCGTCAGATATCGCTATCGTGTTGAATTCCATCGGTGTACCACCTGCCGCTCTGATTCCCTTTTTAAGTCGTTCAGCTAACTGACGTAGTCCGTAATTACAAGGCATTGTCTCTATCCAAGTATTTGCTATACCTATGATTGGCCGGGCAAAGTCCTCGTCCCCAAAACCTATAGCTCGTAGCATAGCACGAGCGCCCGCACGAGAACGACCACTTAATATAACTCTGCTTGGAAGGTCCTGTCTTTCCATATCGTCTACGCACTCCCTAAAATAAACGCAACTATTCTATAAAAAGCAGACTTTATCCTGCAGTAGTTGGCTATACATGATTAAGTCTAATGGTTTGTAAGCCACTCTAGTATGGCTTAAGTTTCAATCAGATGCGTTTTTGAGATTTGTTTTGCCAACAGGGATGTCAGTTTACTACCGCAATTGGTTTTGGACGGTGCCAATCAAATCATTGATAATAGCGAACGCTGCCTTTTTCCCATCGGCTACAGCTGTTACCACTAAGTCTGCTCCTCGCACACAATCTCCTGCGGCGTAAATTCGCTCATAGTTGGTACGACCATTGTTTGCCGAGATGGTTCCGGATTGTGAAGCAAGAAGTGGAAACTTTTCGAAAATCGCTTTATCAACTTCATATCCGATTGCTTTCACAACATAATCACACTCGATGGATACGAGTTGCGAGCCCTGTGGATCCACAGTAAATTTAGCCTCTACTTTTGTTCCGTTAGTGCTAAAGGCAACGGGCACATAATTAAAGAGGAACTTTACGCCTTCTTCTTCCGCATACTGAACTTCGACACGTCGGGCGCGCATATGCTCTTGGCCGCGTCTGTACGCACATATAACTTCCGCAGCGCCTGCGCGTATAGCAGAACGTGCGCAATCAATTGCTGTATCTCCTCCACCTATAATCAGAAGGTTTTTTCCTTCCAGTGATGTGCGGTCAAATTTTGCAACCGGAATATCGTTTTGCGGGAGGTTTAAATTTATTAGGAACTCTGTTGCGTCGACTATCTGTGGTATGTTTTCACCTGTGATTCCCAAGCTTCTTGGCCGTGATGCACCTATTGTAAGTAGGAGTGCATCATAGGGTGTATTTGGCCAATCTGAAACAAGCTCCAAAAAACCTTTGTTGCTTTCGAATCTGACACCTTTATTTGTTAGCTTGTTCACGTATGTATCGACTACTGCTTTGCTCAGTTTAAATGAAGGGATACCGTAGCGCAAGATGCCTCCAGGCTTTGGCCAGACATCGAACACAGTTACAAATATTCCTGAGTCGATAAGTATTTCGGCAGCTGTGAGTCCAGCTGGGCCTGCTCCCGCAATGGCCACATGAAAGTGCTTGTTTGGTGCAATAGTTGCCGCGGTATATTTAGTATCCATATCAAGGGAATTTTCTCCGAGGAAGGCTTCAAGCCATCCGATAGCTACAGTTTTGTTAAGTTTCCTCAGAACACAAGCGCCTTCACACAACCTTTCCTGAGGGCATAGTCTGCCACACATTTCCGGGATAGGATTGGTGTTGCGAAATATTCGAGCTGCCTTGTCAATGCTCGATGAAGCAAGCTCGGCTAGTGCTTTAGGTATATCATTGTGCAACGGGCATGCCTTTACACACGGCGCAGCTGGACACTGTATACAGCGGTAAGCTTCATATTGTGCTTGCGCTAAGTCAAAGCCCTCACATATTATGTTGAAATCTTTTGACCTTTCTATGGGGTCTCTTACTTTGGGCCTTACCGGCGTTAGTTGGATTTTCTTTTTTCGATCGACATCGGTTTGAACTTTTTCAGGGTTCATGCTTTCAGGTATAAATTCTGACCAATGTGGGTTCTGCACGACTAGGTTAGTTCGCACTAATTAGGGGCTGTTAAGGGAATATGTTTTATTACCTTTTAAGTACTATGTCAGAGTTACTTACTTGTTGTAGTACGTAGACTTATGGAGACTGAACCGTTTTATTTTTAATTTCTTGTTTAGTGATGTGATCAGCGTCATCGTTCATGGGCAGATATGCGCATGCCGGATCTTCAGCTAGCGGGTCACCATATGTAAAGTAAGCCCTTGCTCTTGAGCCTCCGCAGATATATCTATACAGACATACTCCGCATTTTCCTTTAAAATTCGCGTTTCTTACCTGCACAAGCAGTGGGCTTTCCCTGTAGATTTCAACTATGCTACGTTGCCTTACATTTCCTAAGGAAAGGGGCAAAAACCCAGAGGGATATACATTACCATCGTGGGAAATGAAGATAACTCCGTTGCCATCTCTTGTTGTAGCTCCCACATTCGTAAAGGATTCAATGCTTAATTTGTTCGGATAGCTAGAGAACTTCATTAGTGAGCTATAAATTGATGCAATTTTGTCATTTAACACATACTCACCTGTAATTACTCTTCTATAAAACGGGGCTTCGACTGTTCTTATTGTTATCCCTATGTTTGAATTTGCAGCTAAAAACATTGCTACCGCTTCGGACTCTTCGGGACTTAGGGGCTCTTCATTAAGTCCTCGGCCTACTTTTATCAGGAAAAATACTTCCCATATATCAACCTTGTGCGCGAGCAAAATTTGAAGTAGTTCAGGTAGTTCTAACAAATTTCTTTTCCAGACGGTGGTATTGACCTGAACTCTAAATCCTGCACTCTTGAGTTTATCAATAGCATCAAGCGTGTCAGCAAAGTGCCCAGTTATACCGCGTATGGACTCATGAGTCGTTGCCGTAGAGCCATCTAGGCTTACCGATACAACTTTAGCACCTGCCTGCCGCATTTTTTGTATCGCATGTTGGTCTAACAGTGGGGTTACAGAGGGTGAAAAGGCAAAGTGTATGCCACTTTCTTTGGCCGCGTTGGCTAGATGGAAAAGATCAGGTCTATTGAGGCAGTCACCCCCGGTAAAAACTATTATTGGACGCGGATGCCCAAATTCAGCAATTTGTTTTATAAGATCTAATGCTTCATCAGTTGTAAGTTCACCGGGCAATGGTTTATGAATAGCTGAAGCTCGGCAATGTCTACACGCAAGCGCGCATGCCTTTGTGGTTTCCCAGAAGATTAGAATAGGTGCTCTACTATATACTTTGCCAAGGTCACTTGCTTTTTCTTTTAACGTAGTCGAGGTTTTACTTGCCATTAATAGGCTGCAAAAGACCCAGTTTGTAGCTTTTAACAACCGCTTGAAGTCTAGAGTGCACTCCTAGTTTGCTTTCAATGCTACATATATGATTGCGCACAGTAAACGGGCTTATGTTCATTTGCTTGGCGATTTCAGGTGTCGAAAGGCCTGTGGCAAGCATACGTAGTACTTCTAGTTCACGTGCAGTGAGATTATCGGTTACGTGATCAGCTCTTGATTCCTGCTTTTCACCATCAAGGGAGTTGAACAAATGCACTACTATCTCAGATGGCTCGTGAAACATAGTTGATATGTTTAAATGAACTCTCGAACCACTAGGTTGTTTAGCGAGAAGATCATAGTTTTGAGGCATTTGGTGATTTTTCAGTAGTTTCATCACTGCGCAGTTTTCCATACAGACTGCGTTGCCTTGCTTATCAATCCCACATATGATTTCGTAACATTTGCGGCCTACGGCTTCTTCTCCTCTGACTCTCATAATCGCTTCTGCGGATGGTGACCAATACACAATCTCTTGATCTAGATCCGTTGCAAATATTCCCTCGGCACTTTTTAAGTGTTCTATCCATGCATATCCTTCCATTGATATCACCTTCCTATAGTAATAGTGATTGACTAATATTATAGTACTAAACTAATGGTACTGGTGCTAAAAACCCATATGGAATAGTTTTGGCTAAATCTTTACGGAAAAGTAAGCAAGAGAACTCCGACCTTCAGGGCGGATATGAATTGCCAAAAGTATATCCAAGAGTAGTGTAACTTTTATGGCATTCCCATAACCCATGTTGAGCCTAGAAACACATAGAAAGAGTTTTCTAGGTGTAGAAGCATAGGGATTATGGAAGGAAAACTATTTTTAAGTGCTTTAAATGTGGGTATGTTGACCACATCGACGCAACGCTTGGTTCGACATAGCGCTGCGTCTTCCCTTAGTGGAAGGTGTAGGTCAATTGCACGTATAAAGGGATGTGTGCAAGGGGAGCACTGATACCCCCTAAAGGGGCTACTTTGAGAACGACAAAGACCCCAGAACCTCCTAGCTTTAGCGAGGAGACTACGTCAGTACAGGTAGAGCTGTGCTTATTCTAGGGATACTTTTGTCAAGCTTATGCTAACGCCTGCCAAGGCCTTTGAAACTGGACAATTGGCTTTGGCAAATTCTGCTGCAGCCTGAAACTCTTCTAGAGTTATACCCGGTACCGATCCAGTTACAGAAAGTTCGATACCTGTTATGCCTTTTCCAGCCTCAAAGCTTACCTTGGCAGTAACGTTTAGCTTATCGGGCTTATGGCCCTCCGTAGACAACCTGTTTGATAATGCCATGGAAAAACAGCCTGCATGTGCCGCTGCTATGAGCTCTTCAGGGCTTGTACCCGACTCTCTGGATTGTGACCTATTAGCCCATGTAAGTTCCAGCTCTCCAAATGCATTGCTTGCTGGTCTAACCTTGCCGGATCCTGCGATTAGATCTCCTTTCCATTCTGCGTAAGCTATGCTGTCTACTGCCATACGTAATACCTCCCTACCATGCAATAATCATATGCCCTGACATGGTTTATATGTCTTATATAATTCAACCATATCGAAATAGACCATGTTGTATTCGCTATGCTCTGGATTAATTATGTGTTCTGAATATTACGAATAGCTTGATAGTTCTAGTTTGCAATTGCTTATGCTTTTCTGTAAGCCGAGGACCTACTAGTGGCTATATTCTTGGAGGTACGCATAAGCTTTTATCTTTAAAACCGCGGCCTTAGGGAAGAATGTTGGAAACATTGGCAAAGTTATCCTTTGTGCACTTTCTAGTTCTATGCCTTTTCCATTGTTGATAACGACAAATTTTTGCACCCAGGCATTGTCATAAGACAGTATGGATCTTGCGACTGAATATGCCTGCTGTTTATTTATTTTTGCGCTGTCTTGAGATCTAAGGTACATAATGTCGATCTGTTGGGTGGCATCCTCTGCCGCCTTATATGTATACATGGTTAGCTTTATATGCTGATAGGCCAGATATGATGTATCTATCAAAAGAGAAGCAAGAGGAAGCATTGCAAACATTAGCATCAGGCTGAAAAGTACGAGTACTTGGCCGTTAAATTTCAAAGTTTTCATTGGCAATATCTGCAGGACCAACAAGTATATGGACTATCTTAAGGTAAGCACCAGTGAATATTGTGATGGTAACCACCCCAGGTTTGACCGCAGGGCAAGAATATCCACCCGCCTTGTTAGTTGTGGTAATAAACGTATCGCATTGTACCAGGACATTGGCAACAGGCTCTGAGTTCCTTGTTATCCATCCATCAATTTCCGCATCGTAGTTGGAGGTGTGGTTTACAAAAGGGTAGAATGTACCATGGGCAGTAGAGGTCATAAAGATATTATGGGCAGCTATAAGCTTAAGATCATTTTTATCTGACGCTGATAGCATTAAGGTGAACGAACTTCCTCTTGTGTCCCAGTCTAGGTGCCTTATTTTGATGGTTGTCATTTTGAGGCCGAAACTTTGCGCTATAGAGTTAATAACTGACAAGGCGTTATAGGGGATATTAGACGTATTTGTAGCTCTTTGTAGTAAAAGTGCACTTTCTTGTGATATCAGGTTAATAGCTATTTGCCCATCAAGGTAGTTCCAAGCTATAACGCTACCAAGAAGTAACGTGAAAATTACTGGTAGCACTAGGGCAAATTCTAATAATGACTGGGCTCTTTGGAGTGATTTGCTCATGGTAAGTAGACCTGCCTTAATGCAATTATTCTTACATCTACAGGTATTGCCGGCCAGCCAAGCGGCAACAAAGGCTCAATCAAGCCATAAACTCTTGCCATAGCTAAGTGCACTTGTAGATCTAGACATATGTGCAATCCAATAGCTGTAGCGGAACAGTCATAGGTTACAGGTTCGCCGAATGCAAAACTTTTCATAAGCAAGATGGAACTTTGTGCGACTGAACTTGGTTGTGCATTTCCCATTAATGCGTTACTCGCCTCTATCGCTACAACATGAGCGCCCAAATCTGTAAGTAGGATCAGAATTATTTGTAGCACGGACAAAACGGCAATAAAAAATAAGGGAAAGACAAGCGAGAATTCGAGTATTGATGCAGCTTTGCACTTGTTATACATGGTTAAAGATCCTCATAATTTCCACTAAAGCGGGGTAGATGAGTATACCGATAAACGGTAGCAAGATGAACAGCGCTGCAGGAACAAGTACCCTGTTTACAGATTCATGCCCTATTTGCATCAATCGTTGTTTCTGCCGTGCGCGTATATCATCTGCCAAGCGTTCTAGTATGGAGGTAAGCGATGCCCCATACAGTCGATTTATTCTTATGGCCATACCCAAACTTGTAAGGTAAGGTAATGACAAACTTTGCCCAAGTTTGATAAGTGCGTTGTCTGCTGAGATTTGTTCTACATCTGCTTTTTCAAGGGTGTTTGTAATTGTTGCTGCTCCAGGCGTATTAAATGCTTGTATTGCATGCTTAAGAGCACCGATTGAGCTGACAGATCCAGAAAGCAGTTCCATAAGGCAGACATCAATTATTGCCGGTAGCTCAACTTCTAATGAGTGTCTTAGACGTCTTACTTGTGCACGTTTGCTAGCAAGCTTCCAAAGGGGAGCTCCCACGATAACCAGAGCTATAACGGCTACCAATCTAGACGTGATAAAAGATACAATCAGTACTACGACTGAAATTGCGCACAAGACTAGATAACTAGGTGTGTCATCTAGTGATAATTTTTTGTCAGTGTAAGCCAGAAGTTTAATTATTGATAAACGTAAGCGGATAAGCTGCTGAAATATTTTTCCTATCATTTTCATCCTGGATACTATTTAGAAAAAATAGCTAATTGAAGTCGCGGGTTTGTCGGAAGCGCCATAAGCTTTAGCATTACTCGATAACCGATCCACATAACGCTAACCATTCCCATAAGGTATAGCTCGCCGACAACAGTGTGGTATACATTAAGATACGATGAGTGTAGCAGTGAAAGCATAAATAGAAAGGTGAGCGGTAAAAGCAATATCATGCGTGCAGCTGACCTGCTTTGTGATTGCATAGCACTTACTTCTCGCTGAATTTCTACTGCTGCTCTTGATGCCTTTCCAAGGCGATCAACTATAGGAACTATTGGTGCCCCGGTGCTGCGCTGTACTATAGCGGCTAGACATAAGTAGTCAAATATTGGACTATCGACTTGCCTTGCGGCCTTAGTCCAGGCTTGGATAAACTCGCCTGATAGTGCACCTGTGTGGATATCGCGAAACACCTTTCTTAACTGCACTGGGCCAGATTCACCTAGAACTTCTATAGCTTTATTCAATCCAACCCCACCGGCCTCAATAAGTTGTTTTAAAAGTTGTATTGCCTCCAGCAGTGCGTCAACTTGCTCGTTTTTCAAATATGCGTATTTCTTGCTAGTGATCCAAAAAGGTAAACAGAATGAAAAAATACCAACAACTGGAAGCAGTACCCAGTCTTTGACAATTACGTAGTAAGACAATAGTGAAGCCGTCGAAGCAAGCGCACCAGAAGCGGCCAGTGGATAAAAACTAGGTTGTCTGACTATTGATTCAACGGTACTAAGTTGCTTTAACGCAAGATATATCAGCACGGCTGACCCAGCATACAGTGCAATGATCAAAGATAATTCAACCAGCATCTCTCAATCCATCCTTTAACTCGGCGAATATTGCTTTAAGGTCTTCTCCTGCGTTGTTAAACTTAGAAATAAGCCGAAGCGGCATCGCTTCTAGAAAAGCTTGACCAAGCTTCCATTTTTGTGCTTCCCAGTCATATTTAACTAATTCTTCGACAACTATCTTTCCTGCCTCCATTCCAGTCACTACCCCAATTGACGTAAGAATTCGTCTCCTTTGGCTCCCGATTCTCATTACCCCAAGATGTATAACTATATCAAGGCTTCGCGAAAGTTCGTCCATAATTATCTCCATGTGTGAAGTGGTTAAACCGCGCATTACCAACCTTAGAAGTCTAGGTATCGTATCCCGTGGGTTATCAGAATGTATAGTGCAAAATGAACCAGGGTGACCTGTATTCCAGGCATCAAGCAAGTCTAATGCCTCAGGTCCTCTAACTTCGCCAATGATTATCCTGTCGGGCGACATTCTTAAGGCTTCATGTACAAGCATCCTGATGTTGATTTCGCCACGGCCTTCCGTGTTACTATTGCGACACTCGAGTGAGATGCAGTCATCCAAAAACTTCCATAATTGGAGTTCTGCCTGGTCTTCAATTGTTACGACTCGCTCCTGGCGCGGGATTGCCTTTGCAAGCAACCGTATAAATGTAGTCTTACCGCAGCTCGTACCTCCAGCTATAAGCATATTTGCGCGAGCTCTAACCGAGGCCTGCAGAAAGGGTATCAAACTTGGATGCAGTGATCCTACCGCAACAATGTCAGAAAGGCTTGTGAACCTGTTGGTGAGATGTTTGCGTATAGTTACACTCATAGGCCTTGCCGGTGGTGATAAAACTGCATGCATTCTACTACCATCGGATAAAGTAGCGGTTACCATAGGAGAGGCTCGATCAAGCCTACCTCCTGCATCACCAAGGTAGAATTCAATAAGTTCCCAAAGCTCTTTTTCGTTTTGTATTGGAGAATCTATACGAAGCCGTTTTCCGTCTTGCACTATATAACAAATGGATGGCCCGTTAAATCGGATTTCTTCTATAGACTCATCGTCTAGATACTCTACGAGCGGACCTTTCGGATTTAGCTTTATCCACATTTTTCGCCAAATATCTGAATAGCTTTGGCCTGGCACATTAGGATGTTCTTGCCTTAGTTGTCTTAATATCTCGCCTATAAGTGAGTAAACTTCATCGGCGTCTGGGTTTGGCCTGCCATCAAGTAGGCTCCTGATCCGTTGCATGGCTTCGTTTTCTATCTCTTTCGATGTTATTGCCATTTCCACAGCGAACATCCTCCACACCAATACTTCAGTGAATTGAGAAATATTAACCCTATCCTCTATTTGATTTTTTGTTATTAAGAGTGCTTAACCCAAATGTGGGTGTTAAAAGTTTTAACAACCGTGATTGTTATTAATCGCGGTCGGGTGATATCCTTTAGCATACGTGTTCACGTGCATTCCTATGGAGGTATCTCACCATGGAAGAATCTATTCCACTGCAGACAAATGCTTCCTACTGGAGGTCACTGTTGAAAGCCTCCGACTTGCTACTCTTCCAGGTCGAGGACCTTATAGCTTCTTCCGAGCTTAAGTGTCCTCCCCACATTGCACGCGCCATAGTTCAACTACATGAAAACCTCTTTGGTTCCATGCCATGTGTTCAGCCTAAAAGCACAAAGGTCGCGCAAAAGCTAATATTTCGTGTGCAGCGATTCATAATGGCACACTTTAAGGCAAGAGAACCTTGGGCTGTGTTAGAGCAAGCCCAGGAGCCACGCACGAATCAAATTATCGAGATTGGTACCAGTAAATGGAAGTATTTAGTGCTGCCGCGTTATGCAAAGTCAGAAGAATCGCTTTGGCTTGAGAAAGCCTGGGCAACTTTTGAAAGGACCGTAGAAAGGTGGCTTTGGGCGGCAAGGAATTATAAGGCTGCCTATATAAGAGGAAAGCTAAAAGCAGAAGATATTGTTATGGTTAAGGCTGCTTGGCGAAATCATGTAGAGGTGAAACGTGAACTAGAGGATATGATGTCTATAATTGATCGAGAAGAACTTTACATGAATCGTAATTATTAGACCAGTTATGCTCGTACCGACCATTCGATTGGCTTTTATCAAAATTTGACACAGAGTTTCAAGAGAGCCAGCTTAGTCCCTAAGACCTTTTCATGCCGCTACCTTGTCCTGGATTTGATTAGTATGGTTGGTTCACATCGTTAAATTAGAGTTTTTGGCAGTAGACACAAATTACGCATATTCTTAGCTATTCAAGGAATCTAGCTTATATATAAGGTTTTTGTGAATGCGAACAACAATTAACAAATGCGTTGTTTCAAGAGGGTTCCAACTGTTAATGAGTTTAGCGGACAAACGCCCGTTAATATGGCAATCTATGCCCATGAAATTCTCGGAATAGGCGCGCCTGCGGCACCTCTTAGAAGACCGTCTGGCTGTGATGGAGGAACGGGCGGCTAGATGTTACACCTGGCATCTGCCATGGGCACGATCCTGGTGGATGTTTCCTAGAGGCAAAGGTGCTAGCTATGCTGCACGCGCTGGTGGCACATAGCCGGCAGGATGCCATCCACCATCTGACCACACATCTTGTCCGCACGTACTGTACTGCGATGGGCGTCTGCGGATGGCAGGCTACTGCGTACCCGCCGCCAGAGCCGGCCACTTGCCGATGCTGCCATGGTGCAGTTGCGGCAGCTGGCCTACATGAGCGCATGGTGCGGTCTTGGCTGATCGAGGCGGATACCTTTTATTCGAGCAGTAAGCGATGTTCCCAATGTGTTGCTGTAAAGGCTGCTCTGCTGCTGGGGGCGGACGTTCTACTGTGACTCTTGCGGCCTTATCCTGGACCTGAACATGAACGCGCCGTGCGAGCTTGTGCTCGTGGTGGCTGTTATTGCCGCGAGTGGACCGGAGATGCAAAACGCTCGTGTACTTGATGGAAGCCCCGCCGTTAGGTGGGCGATCCTGGAAGAAGCTAAAAGCCGCCAGGGCACCTGCCAGTAAGCTCGGTGCCTTCACCCCATAACAGGTGGGTGTCCGATACAAATTTATAAGTTCCCGGCAACGGCTATCGCGTCTCCGATGACTATGCGTTATTATTCCACCAGTACCTCTTCGAAGGCTGGTATAAATGAAATACCCTGGGCTTTAGCCCTGGCGAAAACGTTAATTGTATTGTTCTGCGCAATTTGAATATGTCAAAATGTGGTAGATGCCGAGTTTACTTAGATAAGTATTGTAATGCGCCTTATCTGATCTTCAAGTTCCGGGATTGTACATACAGGAGACTTGCAAGCACCCGATTCGCATACATATGCCGTCGTCGAGTCATTTATGCGTGTTTTCCCTTGAACCGCTGGGAAAACGATGGTCGCACTTTCACTTAGATCTTCTGTTATAAGAATTGAATTTGGTACATAATATTTGTTTACTGTTGCCTGCATTGCTCGTAGCATATCGTCATTAGGGCTTGCTATTAAGATAATTTCGCTTGGAATACTCAAATACAGATCACAAGCCTGCAAAATTGAGGGAAATGCTGAAGGATACTTCTTCACTACTGGGGCATATTGCCTTAATACCTCACCAGCTATGCGTTCATATTCGGGTATGCCGAATATGCGGCTGATCTTGATTAACAGCATTGCTGCTGCTCCCAGTCCTGATGGTATGGGGCTATCATTTACATTCCTTGGACGTACTGGAACGTTTTTGTCGAAGTCTGCTTGAGCATAAAACAGGCACTTTTCTTCTGGGTCATAGAATCTTTCGACAATATTTTTTGTGAGGTACAAAGCACTAGTTAACCATGCTTTCTCAAACGATGCGGTGTAAAGATCAATTAGCGCTAACCCTAGTAGGGCATAGTCTTCAAGAAAGCCATATGATGCCTTTTGTTTTTCGCACCAACTATGAAACAGGGTACCATCAGACTGAAGAAGATTGTCCAAGATAAACCGTGCACATTTCGAAGCGCAACCTACGTACTCGGTCTCGCCTGTGGCGGCGCCATACAAAGAAAAGCTGCTGATAGCCAACGCATTCCACGACAGTACAAGCTTGTTATCAATCGATGGTGTAGGATGATTGGAACGTAAGCCTTTAAGAAACCTACGCACTTCTAAAAACTCAGGGTTATTTAATCTATCCAGGCTATCTTTTAGTGATAATATGAACCGATCGTCTTCGAAGTTCGGGATATCAGGTATATTTAAGAAGTTTTTGGCCTTATTTCCTAGTTTATCTAAAACTGAAGATATTTCATCGCGATCAAATGTGTAATAGTAGCCTTCTTTTCCGTCTGCATCAGCGTCAATAGACGAATAGAAGAACCCAAACTTGCTCATTAGTTTTGAAATTATAAATTCTAGGGTATCTTTACAAACATCAAGGAAAAACGGATTCCTGGTGATCTTCCACGTTTGAAGGTACACACATGCCAATTGTGCATTATCGTAAAGCATCTTTTCGAAATGCGGTACCATCCACGCACTGTCTGTTGCATACCGGTGAAAGCCGCCATCTACACAATCGTATATTCCGGCTTTTGTCATCTTGTTTAGCGTATACATGACCATATTTGCCGCATTTGAATAGCCATGAGTGGCCATTCTTAGAAGAAATTCCAGGTGTAGTGGTTGTGGAAACTTTGGGGCTTGACCAAAGCCACCATTTTCGGTATCGTATTCTCCTTCTAATCTCACTAATGCTTCATAAAGCATGCTGTGCGATATCATTTCTGGATGAGTTGTAAGGTTTTCTTGAAGCTTTATGATCTTAATCAGTTCATCTGCCTGATTTATAAGAGCTTGTCTTTGATTTTTCCATAGACTTGCTATTGTAAGTAATACTCTAGGAAAAGATGGTATGCCGTACCTTTCTTCGCGGGGGAAGTATGTACCTCCAAAAAATGGCTTTCCATCTGGAGTTAGAAACACTGTAAGAGGCCAACCACCGCTTCCAGTGAGAGCCTGAACAGCTGTCATATAAAGGGCATCTATATCTGGCCTTTCTTCTCTATCAACCTTTATGCAGATAAAGTTCTGGTTCATAAGATTGGCTATTTCAGGATCTTCAAAAGATTCCTGTTCCATTACGTGGCACCAGTGGCATGAGGCATACCCTATAGACAGAAGTATAGGTTTATCCTCAAGTTTTGCCCTAGTAAATGCTTCATCACCCCATGGATACCAATCAACCGGATTTTCTGCATGTTGCTTTAGATATGGGCTAGTACAAGAGGCAAGTCTGTTAGGCATATGATCATCACACTATTTTGATACCTTCTTAGTACTATCGTACCACTGATACAAAAGCAGAAGAAAAAAGTGGGCTTTTAGTATATAAGACTTATCTCGATCTGATGGACAAGTGGAATGTTGTCTGAGTTTTAAGAAATCTCATATTTGTGCATCATTGTGGCGCGTCAGCTAAATTGCGAATATGATGTTTTACGTTTACAGCATATACGCAGAGTTTTTATGTATTTAAAGAGTTTGTATTGTCAAAAGCTCACTTGCAACAAGACCATATAGTGATCTGTAGGCACTCATTTTGATCAATCTTCTTATGGTTGTGATTGAAAGAAGGAACTGTTGCGTGCTGCTTATATGATGCGAATTTTCAGGATTGACAACTGACTCGGTTTTCTATATAAGGTTAAGTTAGTAAAGAATATAACAGCGTGCACGGACCATGACATGGTTGGTGTAATTTTATTTCCAGCATTATTATTCACTTTTTATGTATGGAGATGGAAGAAAAATGATAGTAAAAGTAAAAGAAATAATGAAGCGTAACCCCATTACAGTTTCGGGTGATATGCCTGTACTTGAAGCAGCGAAAATATTACTCGAGCATGATATAACTGGAATGCCAGTGGTAGATTCCTTAGGTCGGATTGTGGGCATGCTTTCTGAATACGACATCATTGGTAAGAACGGCAGTATCGTAACTGATGTAATGAGTAGAGATGCCATTGTGATAGACAGTGACACAAGTTTGGAGCAAAGTGCCCGTATAATGTTTGAGCAACGCATCCGTCGATTACCAGTAGTCGACAGTGGCGTGTTGGTAGGGATTATAACGCGCAAGGACCTTATTAAGTTTTACGTTGAGCACGAGTGGGTCTGCAGTGACTGTGAGCATGCGCAACACGGTTTTTCAGCTCCAGCAAGGTGTGAAGTTTGTGGTGGAAATTGTTTCAGGTTGCAGAAGTTGCATGATGCTAAAAGCAAAGCCCAGGCTAAGACCAAATGACTGGTACTGAATTCTTTGCTGTTTTTATTTAGTTGCTTACGGGAGGTTGAGCATGAAGGTTGTTGTTTGTCTGAAGCAAATTCCTGATACATCACAAGCTTCAGCCCTAGATGAAAGTGGTCTTCTGGTACGAGAAGGAAAAGAAGCAGTTTTAGATCCCAGTGATGAGCCTGGGTTGGAAATAGGACTTCGTATTATTGAACAGCATGGTGGTGAGCTTGTCGCTATAACTATGGGTCCAGAGCGTGCTACTGAAGCGTTGCGCAAAGCACTTTCAGTAGGTGCTAGCAGGGCAATTCTAGTTACCGATAGTGCGCTTGGAGGTTCTGATGTCGCAACAACTGCCAAAGTCTTGGCACGAGCAATAAGTGCAGAGGGATTTGATCTTGTTATCTGTGGTACAGAGTCGACAGACGGAGCTACTGGAATGATGCCGCCGCAGCTTGCCGAACTTTTAGGGGTTCCACAATTGACTTTTGCGAAGTACCTTGAAATTTCTGATAGTACAGTCACGGTGCATCGTCAGACTGAGCAAGGCTATCAAATACTTAAGGCAAAACTACCTGCGCTGGTTACTGTAACTGCTGCGATAGCGGAGCTCAGATATGCATCTTTACGCGGAATAATGGCGGCGCGATCTAAAGAAATAAAGGTATTGAATCTGGCTGACTTAGGGATAGATCCTAATGAAGTGGGTAACATTGGATCGAAAGAAAGGGTGGTGGACGTTGCTGATGCGCCACCTAAGGAGCGTGGTGAAGTGTTTGTAGATGACGGAAGTGCGGTTGATAAAATAGTGGGCTATCTTAAACAAATAAAAGTCTTGTGAGGAGAAAAGCCATGGAGAAAAAGATTCTTGTATGGGGAGAGTTACGCGACTCTCAAGTTACAACCGCGACTTTGGAACTAGTTACTAAAGCGAGAGAGCTTGGAGGTACCAGTGTTGTGGTACTTGGGAAAGGTGCGCAGGCAGCGGTTGGACTGTTGCAAGAATATGGTGCTAGAAGGGTTCTGTTTTCGGAAGACCAAATATTCGAGTCGTATTTTGCATTACCTCATGTAGAGGCCGCGGTACGGGCAGTGGAGCTCGAAGACCCGGACTTGCTTTTGTTTCCCTTTTCATATAACGCCAGAGAAGTAGCAGGTCGAATTAGCGCGAGGCTAGGAACGGGCGTTGTTAGTAATGCTGTAGGTGTGTCTCTTTCGGGTGACTCCTGGCGTGCTACCGTGCCATACTTTGGGGGAAGCAAAATAGTAGTGCAAGAGATAAAATCAAAACCTTCAGTAGTTTTGATAAAGCCGAAGTCATTCGAACCAGTAAAGTCACAAGGCAGTGCGCAAGCTGTGGAGCTGAGTGTTGAGTTCAATGATGCACATAAAGCTGTCGAGATTGTGGAAGAGGTCAAAGAACAAAGTGAACGAGTTAAGCTGGAAGATGCAGAAATTGTTGTAAGTGGTGGCCGTGGTCTTGGTAATGCTTCTAATTTTGTGCTTTTAGACCAGTTAGCTGAGGTTCTAGGGGCGGCGGTAGGAGCTACGCGTGCTGTTGTGGATGCAGGTTGGGTTCCATACTCAATGCAGATTGGGCAGACGGGTAAAACGGTCAAGCCGAACGTCTACCTGGCATTTGGTATTAGCGGTGCGATGCAGCACACTGTTGGGATGAAAGGCTCAAAGCACATTATTGCTGTAAACAAGGATCCCGATGCTCCTATTTTTCAAATTGCTGACTTAGGCATTGTGGGAGATGCCCTTAAGATATTGCCGAAGCTCACTGAGGCGATAAGCGAAATAAAAAAGCAACAGATTTAGTGCCTATAAAAGAGGTGAATGCGGATGTCAGAAGAGTTCCAGCGTGCTGTAGAAGAATTACGTGCACGCAAGCACAAATTCATGCAGATGGGTGGAGAGGAAAAGATTCGTCGTCAGCATGAAAAATCTAAGCTTACGGCTCGGGAACGTATAGATTTGTTGTTCGATAAAGGAACCTTCGTTGAGTTTGGCTTACTAGCGCATGCGCACAGCTTTACCGGGGTGGAGCTAGACGAAGATGCCACCCCAGCTGATGGCGTTATAACTGGACATGGTCTTATAAACGGACGCCAAGCTTGGGTAGCTGCCTACGATTTCACTGTAATGGCTGGATCTATGGGAATGGTCGGCGAGCAGAAAGTGGCACGGTGTCGCGAGATGGCGTTGAAAATGAGGAATCCAATGATTTGGCTGTTAGACTCTGCAGGAGCACGGATACAGGAAGCTGCTGGGTCTACATTCGCAGGTACAGGATACCTCTTCTATGAGCAAGTGCAGATGTCTGGTGTAGTACCGCAAGTAGCAGCGATGCTGGGACCATGTGCTGCCGGAACCGCATATATTCCTGGCCTTGCGGATTTCGTACCTATGGTCAAAAATACTTCTTCGATGTCTTTGGGAGGAGCAAGATTAGTAAAGGCGGCTACCGGGGAAGATGTTACTGACTGGGAAATGGGAGGATCTCACGTGCACTGCTATATTTCGGGAGTGGGTGACCTTGAAGTTGAAAATGACGAAGAATGTATAAGAGCAGTACGTAGATTCCTTTCTTATCTGCCTTCGAGCAATGCAGAGTCGCCCCCTTATGAACCAACAGATGATCCCCCGGATCGGTATGTAGAGGGCCTTGAAAAAATTGTGCCCCCTAATCCGCGACAGGCATTTGATGTGAGGAAAGTTATAAACCTTGTATTTGATAATGGTAGTTTTTTTGAAATAAAGCCCACTTGGGCTCGAAACATCGTTATAGGATTTGCACGAATCGGGGGACTTGCTTGCGGCATAGTTGCGAACCAGCCTATGTATAAAGGAGGAGTGTTGGATGTAGATGCAAGTGACAAAGCCGCGAGATTCATAGAGCTATGTGATGCATTCAATGTGCCTCTTGTCTTTCTTGTCGATGTGCCAGGCTTTCTGGTTGGCACTGAAGTTGAAAAGCAGGGGATTATAAGGCATGGGGCAAAAATGCTGTATGCTGTTTCAGAAGCCACTGTGCCTAAAGTTACGGTAATTATGCGCAAGGCATATGGTGCCGGTTATTTTGTGATGTGTGGCAGAGGCTATTACCCCGATTTGATAGTTGCGTGGCCGTTTGCCGAGATCTCAGTAATGGGACCTGAGGGCGCTGTAAACATAATATTCAATAAGCAGGTTGAAGCTAGCCCTAATCCGGAGGCAACAAGGCGTGAACTTGAAGAAATGATAAGACGACAGATAAATCCATACATTGCGGCCGGATGGGCATTCATTGACGATGTGATTGAACCTGGAGAGACTCGCAAAGTAATATATGGTGGTCTGGTGGCATCGCGCACTAAGAAGCTTGATAGACCGTGGAAAAAACATGGAGTCATGCCGGTTTGAGGTGATCCAAATGGCAGAAAAGTGTGTCGTGACAGCCGCTCTAACAGGGATACTGGCAAGAAGAGAACAATGTCCATATTTACCTTACACGCCCAAGGAGATTGCAGACGAAGCTGTACGAGCTGCAGAGGCGGGCGCATCGATAGTTCATATTCATGCTAGGACTGATGAAGGATACCCATGTTTTGAAACTCCTGTTTACCAACAAATTTACGATCTAATAAGGGAGCGTTCAGATGTCATAATTAACTTCTCTACAGGTGCTGTGGGTGTACCTATGGAACAACGGGTAGGCTATATAAGGGATGTGCGCCCTGAGATCGCTGCGTTAAATATGGGTTCTATGAACTACGCCATTTATTCTTCGAAAAATAAGAGATTTTATTATGACCTTGTATTTGCAAATCCATTTGGTGACATAATCCAGCTGTTAGAAGTTATGAATCAGGCTGGAGTAAGACCAGAGCTAGAGTGCTTCGACACAGGACACATTGGGAATACCGCACCATTAATTGACATGGGAATACTCAAGCCTCCTTATCAATTTAGCCTTATTATGGGTGTTTTGGGTGGCATACCTGCGACTACTAGAAACCTAATACATCAGGTCGACAACCTTCCGCAGCCGTCTTTCTGGCAGGTTATTGGAGTGTCAAGAGTGCAATGGCAATTGGTAGCTGCAGCTATAACGTTAGGTGGAAATGTTAGGGTAGGGCTAGAAGATAACTTTTATCTTCCCAACGGTGATATGGCAAAGTCTAATGCTGAGCTTGTCGAGGAGGCGGTAAGGCTGTGTAGAATATTGGGCAGAGAAGTTGCTACGCCGACTGAAGCCAGAGAAATTCTAAAGCTTTAGTAATACAGATAAAGGGGGTGTCTAAGATAGAGGTCAAAGCAGAGCTTGTAGGAAATGTGTGGAAAATAGTTGCAGCCGAAGGCCAGCATGTTGAGGCAGAAGAGCCAATTTTAATACTTGAGTCTATGAAGATGGAAATTCCTGTGGTCGCACCTAAGTCAGGTAAAGTGGAGAAAATATTGGTTAAGGAAAACGAGGTAGTTCAGGAAGGGCAAGTGCTAGCGATTATTGAGTAATGTTGCTTATCATCCAACTATCAGGCTAGGGAAAAGGCTTCATACAATTGCTAGTCTTGTGCAAGGCTCCATAGTCGCCGATGTTGGCACCGACCATGGTTTATTGCCAATATACCTAGCGCGCATTTCAAGGCTACCGCAATATGGGATAGACAAAAACCGTAAAGCTATAGAGATGGCACGGCAAAACCTGTACAAATATGGACAAGGGTTGCCCGTGCACTTTTTTGTTGGTGATGGGTTAAGTCCCATTCAGCATGAGCATATCGATGCATGCGTAATGGCTGGTATGGGAGCAAGAAACATCGTACGTATTTTTGAAAAAGATAGGCCGATCCTGAGACGACTGCGTATGATTGTTGTGCAGCCAATGCAAGACAAAGAGATTTTCGAGAACTGGATCAAAAGTAGCGAGTTCAGACTGGCAGAGTTTTTACAGGTAGATGAGCTAGATCACCTTTATACAGTCTATATTGTTAACCCTAAAAGCCTACAACAGTGAAGCAACAACAAACCTCTATCGATGTGGTGATTCTCCATACAGATGGTGCGGCTAGGGGTAATCCGGGACATTCCGGCATAGGAGTAGTTGCAACTGATGAGCAAGGTAACAGGTTGTGGCAACTTTCCAAATACATTGGCAAAGCGACAAACAATGTTGCGGAATACACAGCCTTGATAGAAGGGTTGACAAGAGCAGTTGAATTACAGCCCAGACAGATCAGAGTTTTTATGGACAGCGAACTTGTTGTAAAGCAGATTAGAGGAGAATATAAGGTTAAGGACTCCAAGCTTAACCATATGTTCGAAAAAGTAAAAAAGATACTCGATGAATACTATGGTGAAATAGTAGTTGAACATGTAAGTAGACAGCAGAATGCAGAAGCAGACAAATTGGCTAACGAAGCTATAGACAGAGCTGTCAGAGCAATTGGTGAATGATGGTTAATGAACTTCTTCATGTAATTCGTCTTTTCTGGCCTGTTATACTACCGATCTTTTCTGCTTTAGAAAGTTGTGGTATTCCATTACCGAGCGAAATTTTCTTGCCATTTGCGGGTGCCATTATTGCAAGGCAGATGCAAGATATTGTAGTTCTAGTCATCCTGGGAGTAGTTGGAGACTGCATTGGAGCTGGAACTGCTTATGTGGTGTCTGTCAGGTATGGAAAACAAGTAATTGTAGGCCCAGGGAGATATATTGGGCTTTCTATAAGACATTTTAATTTGGCACATAAATGGGTTACAAAATATGGAGTAATCATGATGTTTGTTGGTCAACTGCTTCCAGTAATTCGAACATATATTTCTTTTGTCGGCGGAGTGGCAAGGCTGCGACCACTTATTTTTTGGCCAGTTTCTGTCATTGGCATGATTATTTGGAATGTAGTGTTCATAGTAGCTGGGTTTATATTAAGGTCCCGATACACCCTGATTTTTCATGCAATCCCCTCATATGTTACCTGGATACTTGTTGCTGTTCTGATAGCGCTCGTAGTGGGATGGATTGCTGCGGGGAGGAGAGCTCCTGAAGAAGAGTAGGTAAAATAATGCCAATCACTGATTTTATAGCTATGTCTTAACGAAAATAGATGTTTTACTTTAGGCATAAATTCATAAAACTGAGTAAATGGGCAAAG